>Ga0210394_10004340_pt1 | contig 16682 bp, 12 predicted proteins | sample IncBWC12MmetaG_FD_160121 | JGI IMG/M metagenome (GOLD analysis project Ga0210394, IMG submission 160121) | Forest soil microbial communities from Barre Woods Harvard Forest LTER site, Petersham, Massachusetts, United States - Inc-BW-C-12-M | ecosystem: Environmental > Terrestrial > Soil >... | reverse complement strand
GGTGATCAAGTTCATCACCGTGCGCATCGACGAGAAGCTCAAGAAAATCGCCAAGCGCAAGGTGCATCGCGACAAGCGCGCCGCGCGCAGGCCCGCCATGCCCGTGGCGCCGCCCGCAATGATGGTTCCATCCGAGCCGTCGGGAGGCGGCGGGCCGGCTCCGGGACTGCCCGGAGTGCCCAAGCCACTCGACCTCAAACTTGCCGAACCCAAGCGCCCCGAGCCTGAGCCGGCTGAGATCCCGAGCATCGAACCTGAGCTGAAAGCCGCGGAGTAAAGAGGAGATTATATGGCGGAACAACGTAGCGGCGGTTATGGCGGACGTCCGGGAAGCGCCTCACAAAGACCCACCGGCGGAGACAAGGCGACCGCGGGAAAGAAACAATACTTCCGGCGCAAGAAGATGTGCCGGTTCTGCGTCGAGAAAATCGACGACATCAACTATAAAGACACGCGCATGCTAAACGCGTTCATGAGCGAGCGCGGCAAAATCACGCCGCGGCGCATCTCTGGGGTCTGCGCACCGCACCAGCGGCGGCTGGCGGAGGCCATCAAGCAGGCGCGCAACATCGCGCTGATGCCGTTCTCATCGTCGTTGTAGGTTTCGAGGTCAGATCATGGAAATCATATTGAGAGAAGACATCGATAAGCTGGGCCAGCGCGGCCAAATGGTGAAGGTGGCGGCGGGATACGCCCGCAACTACCTGCTGCCGCGGCGGCTGGCCGTGGCCGCAACCGAATCGAACAAAAAGATCGTCGAGCAGGAGCGCCAGGCCCACCTGCGTCGAGAAGTCAAAGTGGTATCCGAAGCGCAGGAGTTGAGCAAGCTGATGGGTTCGGTCGCGGTCACCATCGCCCAAAAAGCCGGCGACAACGATCAGCTCTTTGGCTCGGTGACGACCGCCGACATCGCGGCGGCGCTCGAAAAACAAGGCTACGCCGTCGACCGCAAGAAGATTCAGCTCGACGAACCCATCAAGACGCTGGGAGATTTCAAGGTCGCCGTGCGCCTGCACAAGGACGTTTCCGTGGAAATTCCGGTGCATGTGGTGAAGGAAGACTAAGAATACCTTTTTATAGATACGCCAGCGTATTCCGCGAGGACCGCTCCCTGCTGTCACGGCTCTGAATGTGGTCTCTGAGCCGTGACCGCAGGGAGCGGTCCCGTGGTAAGAACCGCGAGCTATGTGGTGAACGTCTGAATGCAGGACTCTAGCAACGTGGCCGGCGACTTGTCTTTGGCCAGCTTCGATCCCGACCGCTATGGCGAGATTCCCGTCCTGGAGCTGTTGCGTGCGGCCTCCCGTGGTTGGATCGGCGTCGACCGGCGGCTGGTGAAAAGCATCCTCGACCGGGGCGAAGCCGGCTCGAAGGAACTCGCCGCGCCCACAACGGAGCCTGTCTCAGCGGAATCGTCCAGGGTTCCCGACTCGCCGGAAGGCCGAGCCGGCCCGGTGGGGGCTTTCGCGGATGTTCTCGCTTTCTCACGTGAACCAACGCAGGATCACCGCGTCGATCTCGATACGCTGCTGATCGATCTGTTTCATTATTCGCCTCACCCCGAGGCGGTCGATTTCTTCATGGACGCGATCCGGCGTCAACCGGAGGATGTCGACGACCTTTTGATCCGGGCACTGCTCCCCTTGGGCGAGCGGGCCGTCGAGGGTTTGCTCGCGCTCTACGAGGAGCTGGGCGAGGAGCAGGGAAGCGATATTGCCTTCCTTCTGGCCGGCTTGCGCATTCGCGATCCGAGGGTGCTGGCCGTGCTACTCGACCGCCTGGAGTTCGACGCGGCGGACGGCGCATTTTGCCTCGGCCTCTATGGCGACCCGGCGGCGCGGCCGGCACTCGAGGCGATGTTGGCCGAGGTTTCGGCGGAAGACGTCGAGGCGGGAGTCGAGGAAGACGCATTGGAGCGCGAGATTTCGCACGCCTTGGAACAGCTCGACGCTCCCGAGCCTCAATATCAGCCAGAGCCCTTCGACATTCTTAGGGAGTATCCGGAAACCGCGCTGCCGGACGTCGATGTGCTCCCCGAGCCTGAGCGGCTGGAGCTGCTGGGTTCGTCCGACGCCGCCGTTCGCGCCGAGGCGGCCTACAGTTTCTTCAACGTCGAACTTCCCCCCAAGGCGCGCGCGGCGCTGCGGGCGATGGCCAAGTCCGATCCCGACTCGACGGCTCGCGGGCGCGCATGGGCTTCGCTGGCGGACGCCGCCGAGGACGAGTCGATTCGAACGGCGATGATCGCCGTTCTACGCGACGCCAGCAAGCCAGCGGAGGAGCGGGGCGGGGCAGCGGTCGGTCTGTATGGTTTCGCCGAGGACGCGGATGCCCGGGCCGGAATCGAAGCGCTGTATGAGGATGGCGGAACGGCGCGGGCGAAGGCCATGGAAGCCATGTGGCGCTCCCTGTACAAGCCCTATGCCAGGTACTTCGCGCGGCACTTAGACGACAAGGACCCGGCGATTCTGCATCAGGCTCTGCGCGGCGCGGGCTATTTCCGGCTCACCGCGCAAGCGGACAAGATCGCCAAATACTTCGACGAGGACGATTTCCGCGACGACGCTTTATTCGCTTACGCGCTGGCGGCGCCGGGCGAAACCACGCGTGGGCGGGCTCGCGGAATCCTGCGCAAGATCGACTCGATCACGCATCTGCGGCCGGTGGAAACCCGGTTGGTGATGTTCGCCATCGACGAGCGGTTGCGGCTGCATGGACTCGCACCGGTGTTCGAGACCGAAGAAGAGGCCGAGCCGGAAGAAGAAAAAACGCCAGAGGCGCCGCCTGCGAAGCCCGGCCGCAACGATCCCTGTCCGTGCGGGAGCGGCAAGAAGTACAAGAAGTGCCACGGGAAGTAGCCAGGCGCGATTAGTTCTCCGAAGGCCGCTCAATACTATCGATGACCAGGAACTCACTCGGCCCCGTGGTCCGTTCGAGTTTCAGCCCGAGCTTCTGTACTGCGACTGAGATTGCCGCGCCGTCAGTCGGGATAATAATCGTTCCACCGTTGTCTGTGGGAGTGAATCCGAGGTCGAGAGGGGACACCTCCAGATGAACATCATAAACCCCTGCAAGCCCGGTTTTGTCGATGACGTCCCCCTCCGTCGAGACTGATAATTGCATGCAAAGATCGGCCATCGTCACACCGTGCATGTCCAGCCCATCATTCGTGTTGGACATACGGACCATGCCGCACAAATCCGGGGGAGGCTGCCCCGGCGTCGGCTCGGGCGGCGGCCCCTTCCTGAAGTCGACGGTGATGCAACTTTCTTCTTGCGCTTTCTGAAGCTTGGGTCCGCCCTTGGCCACAGTCAGCTCGTAGACCGGGACGTTCCTGATTTCGCGATGGATTTTCAGCTTGAACCGGTCTTCGAGAAGCGCCTGCATCATCGGGCCGCGCATCATTTCCTGACTTTGAGGACTATCCGCCTTCGCGTCGATCGTATAGCGGTCGGAATTGACCCAGGCGGGGCTTCCTTTGATCGGCTGATCTAGCACTCGAAAGGAAATGGGACGAATCTCGAGTCCGGTTGTGGTGCTTACGGGCCAAGGCGTGCCATTCGCGAACCCAAGGTACGCCCACCGGATGAGATCCGCCACGGTCTGGCATTCCAGGTTCAACCTTCCGGGAGACCAGTTGATTCGGCGTCCTCCTCCCCCTCCCTTCCCTCCTCCGCGCCCGCCGCCACCGGCGTCGCAGCTGGTACTGGGCCTAATCGCGGCGACCTCGAATTTCGTCGTGGCCGCAGTGGCGGGACTCGGCGCAGGCGTGGCGGGCCGAACTTGCGCAAGCAATAGCGGAGGTGCGGGGACGTTCAATCGGGGCATGGCGAGTGGCAGCAGAGGCGGCGGCGCCGCCAGCTCGACCGCTCCTGCGCCCAACACAACGGGAATTCCGCACAGCGTTACGGCGGCCCATCCCGTCCTGCTCAGCCCTCGCGAGAACGTGCGGCCTTCCTGAAGAATCGAGTCGATGCGCTGGCGGACGTGCGACGTTGCCGCCATCGTGAGAGCATGACTCCGCAGGCGTCCTTGCGATTCGTCCACTACACGCGCCATATCGAACAAGAGGCGTGCATAGCGTTCGCGATCTCCCAAGGCCGCAACGCACCATTCATCGCACGCGAGTTCAGCAAGGAGGCGGAGTCTCCGCTCCAGCATCCAGGCTAACGGATGGAACCAGAAAATGCAACGATTGATTCCTGCGAGCGCAGCCACCAGACCATCGCGCCGACGGACGTGCGCGCCTTCGTGGGCCAGCACCGCGTCCAACTTCTCGCGGTCCCATTGGCGCCATTCCAAAGGGAGCAGGACCTTGGGGCGCAGCCATCCCACCGTCAAGGGCACTGCAATCAACTCCGATTCACGAAGGTCCCCAGCCGCTGAGCTCCTCGCCAGCAGCCTGCGAGCGAGAAACATTCCCGTGGCGAAGCGCACGAAAAACGCCAAGGCAATCGCTGCGTACGCGTATGCTGCGATGTCACTCCAATTGATCGAGCGTGGCGGCACCGGAGACGGAGCTGGCATTTCCACCGTTTCCCGAACCAACGGTGGTTCCGATAGCGGCGGAGCCGATCGCACGGGAGCAGCGACAGGGCGAGTCAAGACGCGCAGGGGCAGCCGAGGCAAGGCTTGCCCAAAGGCGAACAGCGCCAGCATCCCGCATACTACCGCCGTCCAGACCGCGTGTTGCAGTGCGGCGATGCGTCTGCTCCGCGGCGTGCACAATATGATGGCCGCGATCAGCGCCAACAAGAGAGATCTAATCGAAACGTCCCCCAAATGAGCCAGCATCTTATGCCCCTCCTTTCGGTTTTTTTCCCAGCTTGCGAGCCAACTGCTGAAGCTCGGCTCGATCCACGACCTCGTTCTCCACCAAGCCCACCAGCAATTGTTCCAGCGACCCATCGCAGAACCGGTCGAGAATCTGCCGCACTGCTCGCACGGCCACGTTGCGCGGCTTCTCGGCCCCGCTGTACACGAACGCCCGCCCCTCGATCTTGTGATTGACGTAGCCCTTCTCCTGCAAGCGCCGCAGGACCGTGCGAACGGTCGAATCCTTCAAAGCGTGCGTTGGCGCAAGGGCTTCGCGAATCTGTTCCGCGGTCCCAGGACCGCTCTTCCAGAGGATCTCCATCAACTGGTGTTCCAGGTTGCTGAGAGCCTTGCGGGGAGGTTTCGACTTGTTGGGCATATCTTGCTACACGATGTAGCAGCTACATCATGTAACAGAATAGCAGGCGCTGTCAAGGGAAATGTTTCGGCCTGTGGCCCAGGATACAATTTAAGATTGAGCTCTTTTATTGAAGATGCAGGCCGCTGGTTTCTGCGCTCCGGAATCCAGGAACCCGGCGGCGGCGTGGCGCGTTTCTATCGCCCCGATTCCGGACGGAACGCCGCGGTCTCAAACGAGATTACCGGCTACGCGGTGAGCGCGTTCGTGTACCTGCACTCGCTCACGGGCGAGTCCGCATATCTCGATGCCGCGTCGAACGCCGCCCGATACCTGTGCAGGCATGCCTGGGACGAAGCGAGCTCGACGTTTCCGTTTGAGCCCGGATCGGACCGGGCGTACTTCTTCGACACGGGAATTATCGTGCGCGGTCTCGCTGCGGCGTGGCGAGCTACGGGCGAGGACGAATTTCTGGCGCGGGCGCGGGAGGCGGCGCTTTCTCTGGCCTTTGATTTTATGGGCGACGGAGTCTTTCACCCCATTATTTCCTTGCCCGAGAAGCAGCCACTGGCCTGCGAGCCGCGCTGGTCGCGCAACCCCGGCTGCTATCAGTTGAAATCCGCGCTGGCGTGGCGGGAGGTCCCGGAGGAGGGAGGAGCGAAGCTCTACGAGAGCGTGCTCGCGTACTCGCTCGCGACGCATGAATCGTTTCTGACGGCCGAGCCGGATCGCGAAAAGCTGATGGACCGCTTGCACGCGTACTGCTACTTCCTGGAAGGTCTGCTGGCGGTGGCGGAGCGCGCCGAGGTTCGGGCCGCCCTGGCTTCGGGCCTCGCGCGGGCCGCGGCGTTGTACCGCGAGATAGCCCCAGCTTCTTGGGAGTCCGCCCGCACAACGGAGGCTGGCTCGGCGGAACCGTTCCGGGTCCCTGACGGTTCGGAGGGCAGAGCTACCCTTGTGCGAGCTTTCGAGCGCTCCGACGTCGCCGCGCAGCTTCTGCGGGTCCGGCTGATCGCGCATTACCTTGGCGCGGTTGCATTGGATGAGAGTGCGGCCTGCGAGGAAGCTTCGCGTGCTGCGTCCTTTCAAGCCGCGGCGGATCACCCGGATCTGCGCCTGCGCGGAGGCTATTTCTTCGGTAGAAAAGGCGGCGAGTTGCTCCCGTTCTCCAATCCGGTTTCCACAGCCTTTGCGATGCAAGCGCTGGAGCTGTGGCAACAGCACAGAGAAGGCCGCTGGCGCTTCGATCTCCGGCAACTCATTTGAGCAGCGTCAAAGTCTTATTCGCTTCCGGCTCCGACGAGGTAGTCGCGCAAACCTTGCGGGAGTTCAAGAACGTTTTTCCGGATTCGCCGATGGTGGTGGTCTCCGAGTTTCCGCCGAAGGAAGGCGAATGGATCCGCTACTACATTCGCCGGAGCTTTCTGGAAAACCGCGCGCTGATTCGATCTCGCCTGCATGGCCGGACGATTCGAGTTGCGGCGATCATCCTGGAGCCGAAGACGCCGCATTGGCCGATGCGGTTGCTGGGGATGACACTCGCGCCGTGGCGATTGCTCGCGTATTCGGAGACCGGCCAGCATTTCCGCATGCGTCCGGACAATATCGGCGTCATGCTGCGGCATTTGTGGTGGAGGGCGAAGAACCTGGCGCGCGGTCTGACGCGGGAAGGCGGTTGGCCGCGCTACACGCTGGCGCTTCTTGGCGATGCGGAAAAATTGCGGCTCTCTGCGCTGTATTGCGCCGCGCGCATTCGGCCGTGGTTTTCGCCGGCGCCTTCATTCCCGGAGGCGTGGTCCACGCGGGAGCTGCTTCCGGGCGTCTCCGTCGTGATTCCGTCGCGCAATGGCCGCGAGCTGCTCGAAAGCTGCCTTCCCCTCATTGATGAGATTGAAGGCGCGCAGGAAATCATCGTGGTCGATAATGGCTCGGATGACGGAACGGCGGAGTTTCTGCGGCGGAGCTATCCGCGTGTCGTTGTGGAGCAGAGTTCGCAACCGCTGTCGTTCGCGGATGCAGTGAATCGGGGACTCCGGCGAGCCCGCTTCTCGCACGTCTGCCTGCTGAACAATGACATGTTGGTGGAGCCGGGGTTTCTCGCGAATCTTCGGAAGGCCTTTGACGAAGTGCCCGGTCTGTTCGCCGCATCGGCGCAGATCTTTTTTCCGGAAGGCCAGCGCCGGGAGGAAACCGGCAAAACGGTGTGGGCCGGCGCGCGCGCGGCTATCGATTTTCCGGTGCGCTGCGAAATCCCTCTGGATGGCGAAGACCTGAGCTACGTGCTTTACGGAAGCGGCGGCTGTACGCTTTATGACGCCGCCAAGTTAGCGATGATGGGCGGCTTCGATCCGGTTTACGAGACGGCGTATGTGGAAGATCTGGATATCGGCGTGCGGGCCTGGAAACGCGATTGGCCAAGCGTCTTTTGTGCTCAGGCGCGGACGTTGCATCGGCATCGCGCGACCACCTCGCGCTACTTCACTCCGGAGCAACTCGACGCGATCTTGGAAGAGAATTTCGTTCGATTCCTGGCGCGGTTCGGCCTCGTCTGGCGTGAGAATCTTCAGCGGTTGCGAGCAAAACGGAATATCGGCGCTCTGCGCATTGCGGCGAGCGCGCCGCTTGCTAACGCGCGCGGTTCGGAAGCGCCGTTTCTTGTCCTAGTCTCGGGCGATGTGGCGGTTTTTCCAGGCAAACCGTCCGCGGGGCGCGCCCGAATCCTGATCGCCAGCCCGTATCTTCCGTTTCCTCTTTCGCACGGAGCGGCGGTGCGCATGTACAATCTGATGCGGCGCGCGGCGGCCGATTTCGACCTGGTGCTGGTTTCGTTCGTCGACGAATCGGCGGAGGCTCCGCCGCAGCTCAAGGAAATCTGCGTGGAAATCGTGACTGTCCGGCGGCCGGGTAGCCACGCACTTCCTTCCTCGCGTCGTCCGGAAATCGTCGAGGAGTTCGATTCGCCTGCGTTTCACGCGGCGCTGCGGCAGACGGCAGCCAAGTGGCGGCCGCGAATCGTGCAGCTCGAGTTTACTCAAATGGCTCAATACGCGCGCGATTGCAAGTTTGAGAGAACGATTCTGGTGGAACACGATATCACTTACGATCTGTATGAGCAGATGCTGCGGCGTCAAGAGGATTGGGAGCTGCGCCGTCAACATGAACGGTGGTTGCGCTTCGAGACCACGGCTTGGCGGACGGTTGATCGCGTGGTCACCATGTCGGAGAAGGACCGGAAGGTGGTTCCGGGGTCGGTGGCGATTCCCAATGGCGTGGATCTGGAGCGCTTCCGGCCCTCTGTTTGTGCGCCGGAAGCTGGAAGGCTTTTGTTCATCGGTTCGTTCGCGCATAGGCCCAACGTGCTGGCGATGGAGTTTTTTCTACGCGAGGTCTTGCCGCGGCTCTCAAGCGTGAGGCTTCACGTCATTGCCGGGCAGCGTCATGAGCGGTTCTGGGATCTCCATCACGACAATGTCGAAGTGGAGGGCTTCGTCGCCGATGTGCGCCCGGCGTATGAGCGTGCCAGCGTCGTGATCGCGCCTCTGGTTGCTTCCGCCGGGACCAATATCAAGATTCTCGAAGCCATGGCGATGGGCAAGGCCATCGTGTCCACGGAGGCAGGGATCAACGGGCTCGATCTCGAACCAGGCGCGGACGTGATGGTCACCGACGGCGCAGAGGATATGGCTCGCGCCATCAACCGTCTTTTGGATTCGCCGGAAGAACGCCAAGCGCTGGAGCGTCACGCTCGCAAGACGGCGGAGGAGCGCTACGGATGGGACGCGATCGCGGAGGAGCAGAAGAAGCTGTATTTGAGCATGATCTCAGATTTGCCATGATGGAAGTATGCGGTGGACCGTTGCGCTGCTCCTGGGTTCAGTGGTGTTTGCGCAGGATGCGAAAGAGATCATTCAGCGGTCGGTGCAGCGCGACATGCTGAACTTCGAGCGCCTCAAAGATTACACCTACGTCGAGCACGACGAAGAGCGCAGCTTCGACAAGCACGCCAAACTGGTGAAGACCGAGAGGCAGACATACGACGTCCTGATTCTGGGCGGGCACGACTACGAAAAGCTGATCGAGCGCGACGACAAGCCTTTATCTCCCGGCGACGCCCACAAGGAACAGGAAAAGATGGACAAGGAGATCGAACAACGCAAGCGCGAGTCCGTCGACGACAAGGCCAAGATCGAAAAACGCCGCCGGAGGCAACGCAAATTTCTGGACGAGATCCCGGAGGAGTTTAACTTCCAACTGCTGGGGGTGGAAAACGTCAGCGGCAAGCCCGCGTGGGTGATTTCAGCCGACCCGAAGCCGGGCTATCAACCCAAAGACCGGGGAGCCAAGCTGATCTCGAAGATGCGCGGCAAGGTGTGGATCGATCAGGGCGAATATCAATGGGTGAAGATTGAGGCGCAGGCCACCGGGCCTGTGTCGTTCGGCTTGGGAATGATCAGGATCAATTCCGGCGCCACAGTGCGCTTCGAGCAGACGCGAGTGAACGACGAAGTGTGGCTGCCGGCGTCGATAAGCATCCGAGTGGACGGGCGTGCGGCGTTGTTCGTGGGAATTCACGACGAAATCGACGTGCGATTTCGCGATTACCGCAAGTTCCACGCGGAATCGCAGATGGTGAGCGGCGATGAATCGAAGTGATCCTTGGTTCTGTCCCCCCGGTTTAGAAACGCTTTCTGAACCGCGCCCCCTGCTGGGGCAACCTGGCAGTGAAGAACGGCCAGCTGAAGTCTGAGTTCGGCTACGTCGCATCGCACCCACCGCGCGAGCGTGCATTCAGGCGCGAACTCGCGGAGGAACTGGATCGCATCCGGGCCTTTGGGCCTTGAATCCTCATGGGGTGGACAGGAGTCCACAGGCCGGACGAGCCTCGTCTATGTTGGCATGGACGGGCCGGAGCGAAGTGTCTTCAGAGCGCGACCGAAGAGTCGTGAATTGCAGGCCTGTAGCCTTGGCGAATGCACTGAACGACTGGCTTAGGGGTCAGGACCGTGACACTCAAGCCATTCCGCCGATGATGCTTCTTTATATAGCCTCCCGGAGACCATTGCAGCAATTCTTCGCCCCATACCAGATAACTGGCGCTCTCGATCTGCACAAAACAACCGTCAGGCAACGCATTCAACGGTGCTTCCCAGGTGACCTTTTCTCCTCGACTGTCAATTCGCGCCCGATGCAGTTCCCGATCGATTTCGGACGCGAGCAGCGGCCCGCCTTCCGACTGGCGCGAACGATCCCAGGCATTTCGGAAGGCGTTGAACCGTTCCCGCCGGCACTCGGCACAAGGCCTGTGTCCGGCGGCCAGCGCCACCGCTTCGTCCAGAAAGAACAGCTCGGTGTAACGGCCCGGCGACATCACGGAACGTCGCCGCCCCTTGAATTCCAACAGGCATGTGATCCACTGCCGACTCCGGAACTGACGGACGATCAAACGTTCGTCATCGTGCAGCGCCCCGCCCCGGTTGCCCATCAGAGTTCCGCGGGCAGTCGATTTGATAATCGCCCCGCAAGGATCGACACGGTTTTGTAAGGACATTCTCGAATCCCGATAAAATGATCGCACTCGGGGCTGCCGAAGCACGCTCCGGTGGTCGCCGCCGGTGGTTCGAAGTGAAGGCTGCGAGCACCCCCCGCCTCGACCGCAACTAATCAAATCCCACTATGGCTGGCGATGCAGGATCTCAGGACAACAGCCCGAACGCCGCCACCCCAGTCGGCGTCCCCACATACACTCTACCGTTAGCAATCGTCGGCACCATGAACTTGTTGCCTGCGCCAAACTGGTCGCGTCCGTTCGCCGCCTGATTCGAGTTGTATAGCTCCTGCGCCACATTGTCGGCCGAGTACGCATGCAGCACCGCGGTTGAGGAGTTCTCCACCGCCCAGAGGATGCCGTTCATCGCGCCTTTCGCCGAGATGCTCGGCGTGGCGCCGGGATAGGGGAAACTGGTGGTGGTCGCCGAAACCGGAGTCGATAAGAGCTTTGCTTCGCTAAACTGAAACGCCTGGAGAGGTCCCCCTACCTCGCCGAAATACACCAGGCCGTTGTAATAAGCCGGCATCGACCATATACCGCCTGGCAGCGCACCGAACAGCACCTGATAAATAGGATTGTCGGTGTTGGGATTGAACCTGCCCATGTTGTCGCGGTCCACTAAATAGATGTTGGTATCCTTGCCCGCTCCGATGGCCAGATGCCGCACCCGGCCGCTCGAGTCGATCATGTCCGGCAACACCAGCACGCCTCCCGAGCCCAAATCCAAATCTTGATTGGATTCACAGTTCGTATCGTCCTCGGCAAAGTAGTCCGCAACCATCAGTTGCTTACCGGCGGCCGAAAGCTTGATGAACGCGTTGCCGTAGTCGCCGTTGGCCGGAAAGCCCTCTGAATTGAGGGTGGTGTCAAAAGTGCCGTTTGCATCGAGGAAATAGATGTACCCGCTGGGATCAGCCGCCAAGCCGCCGCCGGCCATCCAGATGGACCCTTCGGAGCCATTCGGGGTAACGTCGATCACGGTAGTTTGCGCAAGCGTTTCGGCGTTGTACCCCATAATCCAACCTGTGTACGGCTTATGATCGCAATGCGACGACCATCCTAAGTACACCGTCCCGTTCAGCAGCAACAGCCCCGATCGTTCCTCATATTGTTTGGGATTGAAGACAACGTAACCGCCGCTACTGCCGTCGCCGGTTCCCGGGTATTGCGCCGTGATTTCCACGTTGGCGATCTGCTTGCCCGTGGTCAATTCCACCTTATAAAGCCGTTGATGATAATTCCCCGTCGAGTCCTGGCTCATCGCGACGGCGAAGACCGCACCTTCCAAAGTAACGGTAACGATCCCGCTTCCTTCCAAAATGCCCGGCTTGATGACCGGCGTCGAGGTGATGCCGATTTGAGGAGTTACCTGGTTGCAGTCGACAGGGTCTGAAGGCGTCTCGCCGGAGGCGAGTAGCGACACTCTCCAAAGCTCCGCGCCGGTATCCGCGTCCAGCGCGTACAGGCTGTCGTTCTCCGTGGCCGCGATCAGCACGCTATGTACTCCCTGGCTCGGGATCAGGACCCTGGCAACGTAGAGCGGTTGCGCATCAACCACTCCGTCCAATGTCGCTTGGAACACCTTGCCGAACGTGGCGGAATTCACGTTGCTGGTGCTCAGCGTGGCTTCCTCCAGGTTTTGCCCCGTGCGGGCGACGTCGTTATGAACTGTCAGCACGTTCGCCTGCGCCGCGAGGGGCGGGAGCGGAACAAACAGATATAGCCAGAGTAGATCCAATCGCAAACGCATGTCAGCATCTCGATGTTCTATGAAGTCGTGAGCCGCCACAAACGCACGCCACTCATCCCGATCAACTTAAGCCTAACAAGGTCTCTTACAGCTCAGACAGCTCCCTGAATTGTCCGTTGCTATCGCCCAGCGAATCGGCGGGCACACCAAGCTTATTCAACAGCGTCAGTTGAAGGTTCGTGAGCGGCGTGTGTTCCGGATAGATGAGGTGGCGCCCGCCCTTCAGCGTCCCTGCGCCTCCGCCCACGAGGAAAGTTGGCAGGGGACCGTGCGTGTGCCGGTCGCTGTTGCTGATGCCGGAGCCAAAAAGAAGGATGACATGATCTAGCAGCGAGCCGTCGCCATCCGGAGTATTGCGCAACTTTTCGAGATACTCGGCAAACAGCCCGATGTGATGCCGCTGAATGCGGGTGCATTTTTCCATCTTCACCGGGTCGGCTTGGTGGTGCGTGATGGGATGGTGCGGCTCGGGCACCCCGATCTGCGGATAGGGCCTCCCGGTCTGCTCGCGGCCGTACATGAATGTGGTCACTCGCGTGAGGTCGGATTGGTACGCCAGCAGTTGCAAGTCATACAACAACCGAACGTGCCCCTCGAAAGTATCCGGGATGCCGGCAGGCTGGGCCACGTCCGGCAATTCCTTCGAACTCTGCTCCTCCGCTTTCTGAATTCGCCTCTCCACGTCTCTTAATGCTGCGAGATAGTCGTTCATCTTGCGATTGTCGGCCGTCCCGAGTGTGCGCTGGAGTTGATTCACGCGATCGTTCACGGAATCGAGTAAGCTCCGATCTTGTTCGAGGCGTGCCGCGCGCACCCGAGCGTCCGTGCTATCGCTGGCGCCGAACATCCGCTCGAAAAGCACGCGTGGGTTGTTTTCGGCCATCAGAGGCAACGTCGGCGTGAGCCAGGAGAGCGTGCTGCTGTAGGCGCAACTATAGCCCAGGTCGCAGGATCCCAAGAGGCTGTTTTCGTCGGCCGTCATCTGAAGCGAGGAGAGCTGGGTATCGCGCTCGTATGCCTTGGCGGCGATTTGATCCATGGAGACGGCGTTCTCGACGTTGCTGTCCGATTTCTTGACGTGCACACCCGTGAGATAGCTGCCGCACGCGCGGGAATGGTCGCCGCCGCCGTCGCCGAGCGGTTCTGCCTGATCGCTGAACAGACCCGTGACGACGATCAGCTTGTCCCGGAAGGGCTCGAGTCCTTTTAACGTGGGGGAGATCTCGAATCCGGAACCGGCGCCCTTCGGCAGCCATTGGTCATAGATCACGCCGTTGGGATGGTAGACGACGCCCAAGCGCCGCACAGGAGCGGTGGTCGCAGCCGGCGCAAAAGCCGGAATCATGGCGTCGAGCAAGGGCAATGCAACGGCCGTGCCTGCGCCCCGGAGTATGGTGCGGCGTGAAATGGCCTTCTTCGTTATGAACATGGTTGCTCTCCTTCTCATTGCTGAGCTCTTGGCTCAGACGCTCTTGGAGCGGCGGTTCTCATTTGAAATGGCGCACTCTTCACGACCGCCAGAATCAGAGACGACCAGCGGTATCCATCCTCGGCGGCGGAGCGGTCAATCGCGCGGACCGCGGGGGCATCGTAGTATTCCAGCCCACGGCCTAGCGCGTAGGTCAGCAGTTTTTCGGTGACGGCTGTGGCGAATTGCGCTTTCTTCGCCACCAGCGCCTGCCGCAACTCCCGTGGCCCGTCGACTTTCGTGCCGTCCAGAAGAACGCCGGAGGCGTCGATGGCGCGGCCCGCATCGGTGGTGCGCCACTGCCCGATGGCGTCAAAATTCTCGAGACTGAGCCCCAGCGGATCCATGCGCGTGTGGCAACTCGCGCAGGCCGCGCTGGCGCGATGCGCCTCCAGCATTTCCCGGACAGGTAACGGCCTGCCATCTTTGTTGCTCAACTCCAGCGCAGGCACGTTGGGAGGAGGAGGGGGCATCGGCGCGGCCAGGATATTCTCCAGCAGCCACTTTCCGCGAATTGTTGGCGAAGTACGCGTGGTGTAGGAAGTGACGGCCAGCACGCTGGCCTTGCCCAGCAGTCCGAAGCGGTTCTCATCGGTGAGCTTTACGCGCCGGAAGTGACTCCCATAAATACCGGAGATTCCATAATGGCGCGCCAATTGTTCATTGAGAAAGGTCTCATCCGACGTCAACAGGTCGAGGATACCGTGGTCCTCTTTCAATTGAGCGTCGAGGAACATCTCCGTCTCGGTTACGAACGCGGTACGGAGGTTGTCGTCAAACCAGGGAAACTTGGTGCTATCCGGATTCAGCAGCCATACGTTACGAGTTTGCAGCCAATCCCCAAAGAAATTTTGGACCAGTGAGGCGCGCGTGCGGGGATCGGCGAACATGCGCGAAGCTTGTTGCTCCAGCACCGCCGGCTCATGCAACTTGCCGCGAATGGCCAGGTCCAGCAGAGTGTCGTCCGGAATGCTGCTCCACAAGGCGAACGACAATCGCGAAGCCAGCTCGACATCCGAGATGCGATAGACCGCGCCCGGGGCTACGCCGGCGGGATCTGCCTCTATGCGGAACAGAAAATCCGGACTCACCAGCACGCGCTCCAGCGCGGAGCGAATCCCGTCGTCGAAGCTTCCGGTTGCGCGTGCACGGTTGTAGAAGGTGAGAAGCGTCTGCACGTCTTCGTCAGCCGTGGCGCGCCGATACGCCCGCCGTGCCAGGCTGGACATGATCTTCGTCGCACAGGGAACTTCGTCGGTTTTATTCGCGGGACGGCACACAAAGAGAAGCTGGCGGCTTGGGGAGTCGAGCGGCACTTTGCCTTCATATGGACCACCGATCAGCAAGGACGCAATGGCGATGGGCGAGTTGCCGTTGTCGGAATTGCGGCTGTAAGGCGAGAGGCGGTCCGGGCCGCCGCCCTCCGGCGCGACATCGTCGGATTTGAGCATGGTCGCCATCACCTGACGTAGGCCGGCTTTCACGGGAATCCGCGCCTGCAAGGATTCGTCACCGTCGTATTGAAAGGTTTTGGACGGCGACTTTTCTCCGCCGATCGTAAATTGTGCAACGCGCACTCCATCCACGCGGATTTCGATTTGATTCGGGGCGTTCAGGCCGCGGATAATGTTGTCCCAAGCGCGCTGCAAGCGCAGCCTGAAGACGTAATCCGCATCCACCGGAAAATAGTGGCTCGCGGCGATGCCGCCTTTGGTTCCCAGGGGAAAATCCTCGCCCAGACGCTCCGTCTGGCGAAGATACGTCAGGTCGTTGGGATTGTTCTTCATCGCGCCGTAGCGCACGAACGCCGGCGGCATGTTGGGATCGCCCACGGCCCGGCGCGCGATGACCGCCGCCGCGGATACGTACCGGTCCAACAGCGCTGGCGGTATTGAAAGCGCTTCCGCGTTGTTCTCGAATCCGAAAGCCTGCTCATCCGGCGGCAGCATGGCTTGGGCGTCCACTTCTACGGCCACCAGGTCCCGCACGGCGTTGGCGTATTCGGCGCGATTGAGACGATGCAAGCTCGCAGTCCGGCCCGGGTTTACATACGTTGTGGCCGCGCGATCGATTTCCGTTCCCAGCCAATCGGCGACCGAATCGTATGTCGCATTATCCGGGCGAGGCAGGCCCGGAGGCGGCATCGCGCGGCTTCGCAGCTTCACGATGACCTTCTCCCACGACTCCGCCGAGTTGGCGGCATGCACGGAATCCGCGCGATCCAAAGCAAGGTTTCCGGTCTTCAGCTTCTGGTTATGACAGGAGACGCAGTACTTGTTCACTAGTTCGCCGGCCGGAGTAGCAGCCGGCGCATTCCCCTGAAAACCGAAAGCTGCGACAGCGAAAAACGCTAAACAAGCCGCCCCTAAGCGCAAAGGGTGCGGCGCGCCCCGCCGAACGGGCCGGGAACCGTCTCGCGCCGCACTCCGCTTTACTCGAATTCTTTCTAAGGAACTCGCCCGCACAACCGAGCGCTCTTCATACAAGGCACGCTCGGCGGAGCCTTCCCGAGTTTCTGGCGGTTTGGAGGGCCGATCCGGCCCTGTGCCGGCTCGGAAACTGAGGCGTTTCATGTTTGATTTCCTCACGTCGTTTCTCACTGTGCCCGGCACTTATTCTGAGCCTCGCAGGGGTGTCCTAACTTCGGATCGGCGCCATGCTTCAAGAGCATATCGGCACCTTCCTTGTTAAACAGTACGCCTCCGAGCCGGTCGCCCTGGCCGTTCGCCGCAAGCCAGGGCGT
>Ga0210394_10004338_pt1 | contig 16686 bp, 25 predicted proteins | sample IncBWC12MmetaG_FD_160121 | JGI IMG/M metagenome (GOLD analysis project Ga0210394, IMG submission 160121) | Forest soil microbial communities from Barre Woods Harvard Forest LTER site, Petersham, Massachusetts, United States - Inc-BW-C-12-M | ecosystem: Environmental > Terrestrial > Soil >... | reverse complement strand
GTTGTCGAAGTAAGGTCACAGCAAAAACTCCTTTCGCTGTGACCACATCACAAATCGACGCTCACGTGGCGGCTCAGCCCGGCGGAGCCTCCATTCGCCCCTTTACCTGCCGTAGGCTTTGTTCAATATACCTTATGGTGAGCTTGCCATAAATCCTATCTTAGGCAGAACACCCACAATGTGCGCGAAATTGCGCAACGCTGGATGACAATGGCACAGATTGGTTGTTAATCGAATTCTCCGACGATGCGGTCGCCGGAGGCATAACTCCCTAGTCCTCCAGCGCCGGCTCGAATGCCTCCACGCCGCGCGGACGTAAATCGCTATTCCTCATCAGGATACGCGCGCAGGTGTTCCACCGGAGCAGGGCGTCGTCGTTGCCCTCCGGGCGAAGCCTTTCGGCTTGTTCGTAGTGAAACATGGCCTCATGAAGGGTTTCGTAGGCCGTAAACCCAACTCCGGGCGACCCCTTGCGCAACAGCGCGTCGGCCCATCGCTCACAGATGATTCCGGCGTAATAGGCCCGCTCATACTCGCCCTCCAGCCGCGCCAGTACTTCGCGAGCCTGCACCGCGCTGACTCCTTTGCCGAACTGGTCGGTCAGCGCCAGCAGCAGCATCACCAGCGCCTGGTCGTGCTTGGGCTCGATGCGCAAAATGTCCCGGCAGATGCTTTCGGCCTGCCACGGTTCGTTCAAAAGGCGATACCGTTCCGCTTTGGCCAGCGCCACAGGGACGGCTTCGGGCGAGATAGGCTTCAATTCGAACATGCGACCAATATACAGCACAAACCTGGTGCTGCTCGATTTGAAGCTGCCGAAGCTGTCGGGCTTCGATGTGCTGAACCGGATTCGCGCCGATCGACGCGAGAAGAGATTGCTGAAAAAGGCGATTCTAAGTCTACGCTCCCTGCGGTCGCGGCTCGGTTACGAGTTTTTCGGCAGCCGGCGACTGCGGTGTGAGATTCAGCGCCGGGCGTGGGACGCGAACGAGACGGATTCCATTCTCGCGATCAACTGCGCGGCGGGTTCTTCGTCGGCTTGTTCAACCACGGTCACCGCGCAGGAGCCCTCCCCGAGCCAGCCGCCAATCTGCCGGGCGCGAGCCGCGATTTCGGCTTGAGAGGCCTCGAAGATGGTCATCAACTCATCCTGCGACCAGCGGAAAACGACGTCGTAGGGGCGGATGGTTGCGGCGAGACGGTCCGCAAGTTCCTTCATATTGAGTCCGCGCGATCCCACCAGGATCACGCAGAATGGCCTCTGTTTTCCGACCTGGGTCAGGATCCGTCTCTCGGCGGCCGGCCGGTTCGGAAGCCCCGTCTCGGAATCGGTGAAATTGGATGCGGTCGCCTCGGTGAGCCAGGCGTCGATATCCTCGCGCCGGCGCCGCAGATCGTCGATGGTGGCCAGTTTCTCAGTCAGCGCTCGCCGCGAATATGCGCGCAAGCCTGCTGCGTAGCGTTTGAAGGCGACGCGGAGCTGCGCTTCCTCGTCCACTTCGGCCGACGTCGCGATGTGCTCGGCCAGATCGTCGAGGAAGGCGCGCTGCAAATCCGCCGACGCGGCCAGCGTTTCTTCCGTGGCGCGAAGATGTTCGAGCAGCATGGCCGCATGATTCGATCCGGCGGCAATCCAGGCGCCGGCGGTCCTCGAGTATTCGATCAGATCGGTCTCCACCGCCTCGCGGCTTTGCTGAAGCGCTTGCGGTGTCGCGTCGAAGCCGAGCCTTCGCGGCAACCTCAGCAGCCGGTCGCGATACATCGCGCCGACAGACGGGCACACTTCCTGGATGCAGTTTCCAATGGCGACCACCGTGCCAAGATAGCAGGCTAACGCGGCTTGTTCAGCTTCCGGATTTGGCAATTCAGGCGTGGAACTCATAGCTCTTTACAAAGGATTGATCGGCATTTCGCGGCCGTGAGCGCCTCGGGGAAAAGCCTTAGGAAAAACGTAGGTATTCCGACTCCTCACCGCGGCGCATGTTGTGCGTCATGGCTTAGTAGAGGACTTCCATAATGCGTGATCGTTCCATCGAAGAAAAGGCGATAATGGATCCGCGAAGGATCGAGATCCTGGCTCATGAATTCTGGCGCGCGCGCGGCTGTCCGGAAGGCTCGCCGGACGAGGATTGGTTCCTGGCCGAAGAGCAGTTGCGGCGCCAGTACGGCCTCCACGTTGTCTTGCCTAGGGAATTCGCGGGGGCTCGGGTTCGGACGCGGGCAGATTGGGGCGCTGACGCTCGACTCGCCAGGTGACCTTGCCGCCCTGTTCGCGCTCCGTGCGGTTGATGCGTAATTTGGCATGCGCGAGATAGTTCAGATGGACGCGGTCGAAGGCCAAGCCGGCCGAGGCCATCGGCTTCATGTAATCGCCATGCGCGGTTTCATCGGGCGCCTCGATGTAGCCGGAATCCCAGGTGATGTCGGGCGAAACTCCTCCTGCTGAGGCGGCCCGGCGGCGCCAGCGCCAGGGAACTACTTAAGACCACCGGCTGGCAGCCGCATTCCCTGCGCGGATTCCTTTCCGGCACGGTCGGCAAGAAGATGGGACTGGCCCTCACGTCCATCAAGGACGAGGACGGGCGGGTCTACTCCCTGAAAGCCTGAGCCGCTGATCGCCCGTTCCATCACGCCGCCGGATTCACGTTCGGCGGCGTTTGTCCGTCTCCAGGGCATCTCCGTAAACTCCGGCGACTTGACTTCGCCCGAGTCAAGAGACCGTCATGTGGTGTGGCAAAATCCAAAAGACAAAACTCCAAGAATTCGATGCGCGCGGCCTTTCCCGAGAATCCTCCGAAGACCCTGGCTTATGACGCCCTCGCTACATTGAATCGAGACTTCGAGCGTGGCGGGCCACCCTGCAGGAGACGCGGGCGTGGGCCAGCTTGGAGGTGATCGAAGTCCTCCACCAAAGAGAAGAACGGGAATGGACGAGACTTGGCCGCATCCGCCAACGGTCGGAGAAACCATCTGAACCTCCCGCCGACATATGATGCGGTCCGTCACAGTGTCGCGCCCGCCGGAGCCGCCCGTCGCAGTGCGGGTCGTCTGGCGGGCTACGATTCTTAAGCAATCGTTCATGGCACAAGCGCCTGGGGAGGGCTGCGATGGAGAGACAAGAGTGCGAGAAGGAGGCACATTGTCGCTGGGCGCGCCTGGTATGGAACCGCTAATTCTTCTGCCGGGCTGGTCATCTTGTCTACACATAGGACAACTTGTCATCTTTGCAAACACCGTTTCCGAGGCTAGTTTTTTCTGAATCGTCTAATGGCCGTAGTGCATTAGAAACAAGTAGGCGGCCTTAGTTAAACTTGGCCATTGCTGTGCTTGGATGAGCGCATGAGGACGGCCGGTCCGGTTTGCTTTGAATGCGAGCAAGACCTTTCTGCATTGGAACGCTTGCGATTCAAGTACTTCTGCTCGGAGAAACACAAAACCGATTGGCTGCAGGAGTTTAACATCCTTGGGTTGCTGCGATTGCAAGAAGGAGCGCTGATGGGTAGGCAAGAGCTTCAACCACGATTCGGGACCCTTCCCCCCACAGCATCAGCGGTAAGCGGAGCGGAGCGTCGAGTTGGGAGTCGTGTAGAGTTGGACGCTCCCGTACGCGTCACTTTGCTCGACGTGAATGATACAGCGCACACGGGAAGATTCGTGAATGCTTCGGCCACAGGCATGAAGATCTCGATGGGGAGCGAAGTGTTGGTCGGCATGCGAATTCGAGTGGACTGCTGCGATCATGCGATCGTGGGGGAAGTCCGGCGCTGCCACACCGGGGCTGCCGGCTACGTGATTGCGCTGGAGACGATCGAGTGGAACGACCGACGCCAATTCTCCAGAGCCGTCGGCACGCTTGGTGATATTCCCGAACTCAAACACGCATCCAGTTGCTAGCATCACGTGCGTTGACGATGAAAACTGGCGATTTTCCAGGAGCTGGCGGCGCACCTGAAGACGTGAGGCGGCTGCGGGCGATGCGATGCGCGAGGGGGCGCGAAAATCAAGACCGACCGCGCGGGACCTCGCGCCAGCGGATGCTTCTTATACTGGAAAGCATAGAGAGCGTTTTATGAAGTCCCTCTTCGCCCTGGCAATCGCTATCTCCGGCGCGGCGTTTGCGCAGGACTCCCTCGCCACCGCGTCGGTCCGCCCAGCGGCTTCAGGAGCCGATGGCAGCTACTGCCGCGGTGGCCCTGACACCGCCAATCCCGAAAACTTCAAGTGCCGCGACGCGCCGCTGATGCTGTTGATCTGTCTCGCCTACCAGGTACAGTATTACCAGGTCTCCGGGCCGCATTGGTTGGAGGAGGATGAATACGACATCGATGCGACCGTTCCGGTCCGCGTCACCAGAGCGCAGTTCCTGCTGATGTTCCAGAATCTGCTGGCCTCGCGTTTCCACCTGGCGCTTCATCATGCCTCCAAGGAAGGGACGGTCAATGTGCTGGGCCTCGCAAAGGGCGGGATGAAGATGCAGCGGAATGAGGCGGGCGCTCCAAGCTTCGACGTCACCACCAAGGAAGAGAGCGTTGTCGTGACCGGCAAAACGCAGCCGATCAGCGCTTTAGTCGGCTTCCTTTCCTTGAAGATGGGCGTGAGTGGTCCGGTGATCGATGAAACGGGCCTGACCGGCGAGTACAACTTCACGCTGGAGTACACGCCAGCGGAAATTCTCACCGGCGCGCGGTATAAGATTTCTCTATTCGACGCACTCCAAACCCAATTGGGGCTGAAACTCGAGAATAAAAGAGGCCCGATCGACGTTCTACAGATCGATTATGCCGAAAAGAAATAGTGGGGCAGGTTCCCCGACCTTCCCGACCCGCCCTCTTCCGAAGCCAATGATCAATTCGACGAACTGATGTTCGCCTGAGCCGTGGCAACTGGCGCGGCGGGCGGTCCCAACGTTACCGTGCCCCAGCCACTTGGCGGACAGGATCCGTCGAACAACCAGGTTGCGGGTGGAAATCTATTCCCTCAGGTGTCGGGCGGCGTTTTTCCTCTTCGATCGCTGTCTCGCGCTACGGCACTAAGGAACGCTTGGGTGACCATGCGTCATCTTGCGGCCTGGGCCGACAAGTAGCTCGACATCCATTTGCGGCGTCGCATTTGTAAAATCAAACTGCGGGGAGATCGGCGTCTGCGCTGGTATAATCTCCCGCGCGGAGATGCATAGGGTTCGGCACCATCGAACCTAGACCGTATGGAACTCCCAGCCCTTACGAAAAATGGGCTTCAGCATCTTGTTAGCTTCTGCGTTGTTGGTGATCCGCATCTTTTCCGGATCGTATTCGAGTTTGCCTTCGTGCTTCAGCGCTATAACTCCCAGCAGCATCCACTCCACGAATGGCGCCGCCACGTCAAAGTTGGAGCAGGCCGGGTCGCCGCCTTTCGCCGCACGGATGAAGTCGCGCATATGGCCCGGCGACCGGGTGAGCAGCGGCGGAGGCATCTTGAAGTCCTTCATCTTTTCGACCGGCAGGAGTCGCGTCACATCGCCATAAGTGCCCGTAGTCAGCATTCCCTTATCACCCATAAAAAGACTCCCATTCGGACTCGCCAAGCGGATTTTGGCATCGGGAGCGCGCAGAGCTTCGAACTGTTCCTCGTTGAAAACGCGACCCGGCGAGTGGAAGTCGAATCCTGCGGGACCTTGGTTGCCGCGTCCGCCACCACGTGCTCCTCGCGCGCCACCCGCCCCATCTGCACGTTGAATCGACGGTGGATCGCCAAGCCATTCTCCTTCAGGCACACCATCGATCTTGGGACTTTCCTGGAGGCCATCGTGCCAGAAGATCTTGAGCGCAGGCATGTCACCGTAAGCGGCGAAATCGAAACGAATGACCGACGATTTGGGGAACATGAAGGGGCTAACGCCTTCCTTCTTGATGCACTCGACGCCGATCACTTTGCGCTTCGAAAGATGCAACGCCATGTTCGGCGCGCCCAGAATGTGACACGCCATGTCGCCCAGAGCGCCGCATCCGAAGTCGTAAAAGCCGCGCCAGTTGAAGGGCTGATAGAAGAAGCCACCATAGCGGTCCGGGTCCGTTTTACCGCCGGCAGTAAAGGGACGCTTTTCGGCGATGCCGAGCCACAGATCCCAATCGAGCGTTCCTGGAACGGGTTCCGGCGGAGGGATTTCCGTCAGGCCTTGGGGCCACCACGGACGATCGCTCCACGCATGGACTTCGCTGACGTTTCCGATGTCGCCGTTCCAGACGATCTCGGCGCATTGACGAGTCCCTTCATTCGAATAGCCTTGGTTGCCCATTTGCGTGGCGACCTTATATTTAATCGCGCCGGCGCGCAGTTGCCGCGCTTCCCAGATGGTGTGAACCAGAGGTTTCTGGACGTAGACGTGGATGCCGCGCTCCATGCACCACATGGCCGCCGTGGCGTGCATATGATCCGGTATGGCGACAATGCACGCATCGATATTCTTGGCCTCCTTATCCAACATGACGCGGAAATCTTTATACTTCGGGGCGTTTGGAAACGTCTTGAAGGTTTCCGCGGCGCGCCGGTCGTCAACGTCGGTGAGGGCGACAATATTTTCAGTGGGAGCGGCCGCACGGATGTTGGCAGCGGCTTGTCCGCCGGAGCCTATCGAGGCGAAATTCAGTTTTTCGTTAGGGGATTTGTAGCCGGCGGCTTTCAGCGACGCCGCTGACTTGGAAGCAGCGAAGCCTACCTTCTGGACAGCGCCCGCTAAAAAGCTGCCATAAAAAAAGAAACGTCTTGAAATTGTCACAGCGCTCTCCTTGGTCCAAGCTGGCCGACGACTTAGTTTACAACTTCTGCCGGATTGATCCCCTACTGACGCTTGCTTGCGATCGGACTTGCCATTCTGCACGCGACGTTTGTGCTCGGCGAAGGTCCGCATCCCGGATCCCTCGCGAAGTAACCTTCATTCCTCGCGTAGAGCCTGCAGCGGATCGATTTTCGTCGACCGGCGCGCCGGCACGTAGCAGGCCAGCATGGCAAGGGACGCCAGCAGCACTGGCGCGCCGATCAGCAGGATGGGATCCCCGACAGAACTGGCGAAGGCTGACGCGAACTGGCTGGTGACCGAGGAAAGGCCGCGAGAAATCGCGAACGCGCCGGCGAAACCGAGTACGGAGCCAACGGCCACCAGCACCGTTCCCTCCTTCAATACCAGCGCCAGCACTTGAGTGCTGCGTGCACCCAGCGCCATACGAATCCCGATTTCTTTGTGGCGCCGCGCCACGGCGTAACCGGTGACACCGGCCAATCCGACCGATGCCAGGATCAGCCCAAAAATGCCGATGCCTCCATAAATCGCTTCGCTGAACACGATCAGGGAGAACATCTCGTCCATCTGCTCACGCATGCTTCGCACATTGAAAATGGTGAGGTTGGAATCGATTGACGCGATCTGGCCGCGGACCGAGGTGATGGCGTCAGGGCCCGCATCACCCCGGAATACGAGCGTTGTTCCCGAGACGGGCGCCTGCCGATAATCCTCCACACCGAGCGGAATGGAAGGACGGACTGCCTCGCCATTGGCCCGACATCGACAGTGGTGTGTTCCGCCGGTGCTCTCGAACCGCTGGCTGGTGTTAACTAGCCGGTGGGTCTGTCGTTTGGGTCGACGATTATCTGTCAGATTGGGAGCGAACGCTTCGCGCTGCATATGCGGGTTGAGGATCTGCCGCCCGTGCCGCCACCGATGCTGATGCTGAAGCGAAGGGCGAAGAAGGCGCCTTCCAGGGTTGTGAAAATAGCCACGGGAAAATGAGATGCGGATGGAAACGAAATTCCTGCGGCTTCGCACGCCAGTGGAGCTGGGATCCCGATTCGGCGACTGGGAGGTCTGCTGGCTGGATGGTTGGAGCAGACATCGGTTACATTATCTGGTGATGTTGGTGAGGATTGAGGGCTAATAATGGCGCGAAGAAAGAAAACGCCACCCGGGCGGGGAGCTCGGCGGGCGCTGGAATGAGTTGACGCTTATTTGGCGGAGAGGCGGTAGGAGCGATCTTCCTTGGCTGCTCTGGAAGGATTCGACGGGCGGCCCCATCTTCTTTCCGATGGTCCCGCGAAAGAAGCCGCGGACCGAGTGTGGCTGCCAGCCGGTCTGCTTCACGAGTTCCGTTAAGCTGACGCCACCGGAGCTAAAATCCGGCGTGCCAGATTTCAAACTCGGATTGAAGGTGATCATCTCGTCTTCAAGCATCAACCGTTTATTAAGATATGTATCGGCCCGTGCCGAAATGAACACGCCAGATTGTCATCGTCCGAGAGAAAAACCGGGACGGCTTCACGCACGCTCCGGATGATCTCGGCCCATCGATTCGCGGCGATCGAGCTAGGGCGGATGCTGAGGATCCTGACAGTCGCCCGACTACCCGGTCGGTGTAACCACTCGAACCCCTCCAAGAACGCAACCACGCGTTTCCGGCGGACCGCGCCGTGCAGGAACTGGACGCCGTGTCCAAGGGGACCCAAGCACTTGCCGGATTCGACCCACCGGATTACCTGGGGACCAGCGGCATCGATGATGTTCGGCAGATTCGTGTTTGATTCAAGATTCATTTTGATCCAATAACCGAATGCCTGGGAAGGCATCTATCCTTCGAATGTTCCAAATCGTCAGCTCTGGCAAGACGCGGCGGTTGTAGACTGCGTCCTCGGTTGCATCGCCAGGAAGGAACCAACGCCGCCGGGGATCGGCGGCGTTGGTTGACATTACTTGGCGGAGAGGCGGTAGCTGCGGTCTCCTTCAGCGCCTTTGAAAGACTCGACCGGCGTCCCCATCTTATTGCCGATGGTGCCGCTCATGAAGCCGCGTACCGAGTGCGGTTGCCAGCCGGTCGCCTTCACAAGTTCCTGCAAGGTGACGCCACCGGGCCGTTTCAGGAGGTCGAGGATGTTGTCGGTTTTCGTGCCGCCACGCGGGGCGGTGGTGGGCTTCTTCGCGCTAGCGGCCTGTGGGGACCGCTCAGCCTTCAGCGGCGCGGCCTTGGCGCTTCGTTTGGCGACACGCGCCTTGGTAGTCGGCGTCGCGGTTGTTTTCCTGGTCTTCGTCTTGGAGGTGGTCATTTTATCGGTCTTCCTTTGGCGGCAGTCGCCGCGTGATGACATTCATCGCTCCATCGCGTCGCACATGCAAGTCAATTCTTGAGAATCCGCTCGAATAGTTCGCGGTGGCGATCCCAGCGCGGCTCACGCGCGATCTTGCGCAACCCCAACTCGGTGAGGAAACACCCGGATGTCCTACCTCGTGGGGCTGGCAAGGCTCGCTGCGCGCCCTCTCCATTTGCGCACCTCCGGTGCGGGCCCAGGTCGCCTTTGGCGAAGGCCGAACGGTAACGAGGCCAACTAAAACAAAAAAGCGCCGCCGGCCATGAAGGCTCGGCGGCGCTTTGTGTTGCAAACGATTAAGTTGTAGACGACTATTGGGAGCGGTATACGCGCTCGCCGTCGGTGCGCAAGGAGGATTCGACGGAGATCCCCATTTTCTTGCCGACGGTGCCGCTAATGAAGCCTCGGACGCTATGCGCCTGCCAGTCCGTAAATTTCATCAACTCCTTCAATGTCACGCCGCCGGGCCGTCTGAGCAGGTCGAGGATCTTGGCGGTCTTGCTGCCGTGGCGCGCCGTGGCGGTTTTCTTAGTGCGAGGGGCCTTCCGGCCCGGCTTGGCCTTGGACGGCGCGACGTGGGCGCCGCGTTTCGCAACACCGGCCTTCTTTTTGGCCCGTGCCTGCGTCTTTTCCGTCTGTTCTTCTGGAATCAAGGTAGTCATGATTGGATGTGTCCTTTTTTCGCGGCGGTCACCGCGTTCATGACATGGATCACTCCGTTTGCCCAGTTATGCAAGTCCGATGTTGGACTCGGGTTCGAAAACTGGGTCTGGACACTCTTGCCCATCCGGGGGGCGGTGACCTGAACTGGATCACCGGCGGAAGCGGCGGCAGATCTTCAACCTCTATGTGAATGACGAACCGCTCGCTGCCGATCTGGCAGGTGATGGTCTGGCCAGTGGGTTCCTTGGGCGGCGGGAAGGACAGTATCTTGTTTTTGGTTTTTGTTTTTTTCATTGGGACACGACTATACCTCCCGTCGGGCCGCGCCAGGTGCGGGGCGAGATGGCTCGCCCCTTCTTCGAGAGAGATCAGCAAATCATCGGCCCGGATCGTTCGCCTTTGATCTCGCGCATGGGAAACTCGCGCGCGATCAGATAGCCGACCGCATCGCTCACGTGTGTGAGCATCGGGTTGGATTTATCCAAATCCGCCAGGGAATTGCCGTGGGGATCGCTTTTCCAACTGACCTGCTCGAAATCCTTGATGAGATGTTTACAGTTCGAATCGATCAGCAGCCGGTTCTGCCCGGCGTGGTTGCGCAACATGGCGTTGACGCAGTTGATGCGGTCCTTTACCGGCGGATTCGAGCTGGGCACGTGAAAGCTGGCGCTGAAGCGATCTTTGTAGCGGCCGAAAAAATCCTTCACGATCTGCCAGTCTGTGCGCGACGCCGAGGTTCTGTGCTGCTCGCCGGTGGCGTCGCCGTAAACGTCGATATGGAGCTTTCCGGACGACAGCTTCTGCGTCCGGCTGAGCAACTCTTCGCACGCCGCGAGTGTATTCGAATCGGGCAGGATCATTTCGTCCAGAACATACACCATGCCGTTACAGACCTGCGCCAACACGGAGCAAAACGGATTCATATTGAAATCGATTGTCCACGACAACGGCACGCGCCCATCAAATCGCAGCCTGCGAACATTCTGCGCACCGTCGAACGCATAGTAAGCGCGGCCGACTCCCATGTTTTCGAAGCTCGCTTCAAACTCCTGGCGATAGGTCCGGTCGTCGAGTTCCTGCGCCGCGCTCTCCAGTTCCTGAACAGTGACGTTGCCGCCCTGGGCGGTCGTGTACTGAAACGATTTCCAATCAGGCAGTGTCGCGGCGCGCTCGACCAGTTCGTGGAAATGGTTGTGTCCCTGTGGAGTGCCGATGAACAGCGCTCGGCCTTGCTTGTCGGCAAGCGCCGGGCGCAAAACCTCGCTCCAGGCCTCGGGCGCAATCGAGGCGTATTCATCCAACACCAGAAAATCCAGTCCGTCCCCGCGTAGCGAATCGTAGTTATCGGCTCCCCGCAAACAAATGGTGCCGCCGCAGGTCAACTCGATCCGCAAATCGGACTCATTGGGCTTGGCGGCCCAATACGGCCGGGTCATTTCCTTGAGAGGCTTCCAGGCGATGCGCTTCGCCTGTTTGTCAGTGGTCGTCACATACCAGGCGAGCCGGCCCTCGCCCCAAGCCGCCCGGCACAACTCCACCAGCGCCAAATAAGTCTTCCCGAAGCGACGTCCCGCAGCAAGCACGCGAAACCGTTCCGTGCAACGAAAGACTTCTCCTTGTGATCGCTTAAGCACCACCCTCATGCGGCATCCTTCTCCACTTCCACGATGAAGTCCGGAGCTTCCAAGCTCTGGACCTCCAGCCAACGCTGCCGCTTCTCGAGAAAGTGCATCGTGGAAGCCGGATACTTGCCGGATTTCGCCATCTGATAGTGAATCTGAGCAACTTCTGCTACTGCCTCGATCTCCCCGAGGTCTAACTCCTCCCGAAAATGTTTCCGCAATGTTTTGGGAGATCGGAAGTGAAGCACCCGAGCGATCCCTTCTTGTTTGATTCCGTAAGCAGAAAGCGACCTCACCGTCCGCCTCTGCTCCTCCGTTGGTATAAATTGTGGTCTTGCCATCGTTATTTCCTCCGTAGAATAAAAGTTGAATTATTAACCCTCATGTGCGACTCTGCCGTTCCGGCTCGTCGTCGTCTCATAGCACTCCATTTAACACCGAGCCGAGACCCTCAGATCGCGAGCGGAAGTCCTATATCTTTCATAACAAGCAACATATTCATCTCTTTAGCGGCGTCTCATCGCGCAACTCGACTGGCGCACCCCAGCGATATCACGCTTTCATAGGTCCAGACCTCGTTCAGTTCTCGCTGCTGAGCGTATTCGAACGTTCGGAGCCGGCCTCGATTTGCCAAAGGCACCTCAGGGAATAAAGCGCGTACGTGGCTGTGCCCCAGGCACGTGAGAGAATGGCGGAATGGCGAATACGACCCGCGCTCAATTGCTTTGTGCGGAACTTTCAGTGCGCAAGCCCGGTGCCGTCGCGTCGATGGTCGTTCTCGCACTCGACTGGATCGCCAAGCTTAACGAACACATCGTACTAAGCTATGTGACCGATCATCTCAAAGAAGAACCTACGGTGATCGCGATGCTCCAGTGGGCTATGGATCATCCATTCAAACTCTTTGTGGTTTTGGTCCTGCTGTATGCCCTCGCGATAATCATCAAGGCTAAACACTCTGAAGAAGCGGAAAGCCCCGCCGGGCCGATCCTCCATAAGGAGAAACACCAAACAACACATGGCGTACAAAGTCCAATCAACACGGCTGGCCGAGATGTCGTTCAGCACTTCCATGGCGCATCGACACCGCCCGACGTTTCGCAAGGCGTTGTGCTGGTCGAGACAATATTGGGTAGAGCCCCTGGAATCCTGATCCATTACGAGTGCGATGGCGGACGTAAGGAATCGCTGACCTTCACGAACGAAGGACCGGAAGCGGCTTTCAATGTAGAGATAGGCAAACTCCGATGTCATGGAGAATATGACATCGATCTGGAGCATCCGCTTCCGCCAATCCCAGCGAACGAAAAACAAGCGTGTAGGATTTACTTCAAGAATGGGCCTCACAGCAGCATCGATTTACATTCCTTCCTGTGGAGCGAGATAAAGGCAGGTCAAGAGGCTTCTGTCATCGCGACCTATGAATCGCGCAGTGGAAAGTTTACTAGGGCATTTGCGCTAACAGCCCATGACAGAGGAGCGGTGATCTGGAAGCCTGGGCCCATTGACATTCGTCACGCAGATGGAGGATGTCAGGACACGGAAACTCCCCGGGCATCCCACTCGTCTACCACTATTGAGCGGAATGCTGCAACCGAAAAGTCACACTCGGCTACATGCCCTCGAGTGATTATGCAATGCGTGACGGTGGAGCAACGCTCAAGATTCGAGCTTACGGCCCGCAACTCGGATGCATTTGAAATCGAGGTACATCGGCTGGATTGTGGAGACGGAGTAATTGGCTGGAGCCTTTCGAAGTCCGTCCTACTCTCCGGCGAGACCATGTCGGCGACGATACATGAAATTGGCAAGAGCGGAAATACATACAACTATGAATTTCGGCTCCTGGAGCTTGGCTTGGGAAGACTGACATCGGCGAAGATCCCAACAGTCGAGCGGTCCATACTAATCACCTATAGAGACCCTGAACGCCGGCAATGGCAGACCGAATGCCCGATCCGGTACGATAGGCGGATCGGAAGGGCGCAGTTTTTGACTCCCATATTTTCCTTGCGCCAGAACGCCACACTGACAGACCAGAAAACCTTGGAGGCGCTCAAACAACTCCTTCCGAACGAAGGAGGCATTATGCAACTACGGAATCAATCATTCTGGGGTAGGTTCCCATGGGATGCCGACGCCGTCTTGATTTCATTCTTGCAGCGAGATACAGGTCCGGAGCACGGTTTTCTTGACGAACACCTGGAGGGGCTACGTCAACAACTCCATGAAACAATCACGCTACTTCTGGATCGCGTCCATCGATATAGTGACCCGCCGTCCAAGATCAGCGATGCTTCATCGGGGAATTTTAGGTTTTTCTGGAAGCAAGACAATGAAAGTATCGCCACTTATGATGCACGGCGTAACGAAGTATTCGAGGCGGCCAAGAGAGTCTGTGGAATCTACGATGATTTGGTGCTCACGGCCCGCAGAAAATTTGAAGTCTAGACTGCTTCGCTGGCACTCCAGCAGTTAACGCCTAACGATTTCAACAACCGATCACAGGTGCGAACTGATGTCTGGGGGGTGCCCCGCGAATGCGACGCCTGCGCCACGGCTGCATAGTTGGTTACCGTTCCCGACCGGATCAGTTCTTCGAACTTCAGAGCCAGTGCAAGCAGCCGCGTGATCCGCGACACCGCTTCCGCTGGGGCGGCAATCGCCGCGGAACGCCGACGGGAGATCTCACTCGCCTTGGCAGCCGCGGCGAGGGACGCTGCACTGTGTTCCTGGGCGAGCCTCTCATTGACCCGTTTCCAAACGGAATCGTCAATAATCGGCGCCTGCTCGCCGGGGTAAATCACATCCTGGTGCGAAACTTTCCCCACGTAGAGGACATTCTTCAGCAACCGGCGCAAGATCACTTTTGTGAACGGCCGCCCCAGGTGCTCCTTGCCGTCGCGAGTCCGCCACCGCTTCGTCGTCCACTGGCGGGCCTGCATCTCGGCGAGTGTCACAGCCACCGATTGATGCTGCAGATACAACGCAAAGATCGACTTCAAGCGATCGGCTTCTTCAGCGTTGACGACGAGCTTGCCCCCAGTCGCTGCGATATCGTAACCAAGCACCGGCATGCCGCCCACCCATTTGCCCTTGCGGCGGCCGGCACCCATCTTGTCCCGGGTACGGTCGGCAATCATCTGCCGCTCGAACTCTGCAAACGATAAAAGAATGTTCAGCGTCAACCGGCCAAGTGAACCGGTAGTGTTCAGCGGCTGCGTGACTGATACCAGGCTGACCTTTCGCCGCTCGAAAATCTCCATCAGGCGAGCGAAGTCCAGCAGCGACCGGCTGAGCCGATCAACTTTATATACCAGCACGCAGTCGATTCGACCGACTTCGATGTCCGCGAGGAGTTTGCGCAACGCGGGTCGCTCCAGGTTGGCGCCGGTGTATTCGCCATCGTCATAGCGTTCTGCGCGCGTGGTCCATCCCGCGTGAACCTGGCTCTGAACATACGCCTCGGCCGATTCGCGCTGTGCTTCGAGCGTATTGAACTCCTGAGCCAGTCCTTCTTCCGTCGATTTTCGAGTGTAAATCGCGCACCGAAAAGGACTGGAAGGCTGTTCACGATCCATGACGTCGCCCCACATTCACCGGCAGGGAAAAGAATGCGAAGCCGTTCCACTGCACGCCGCTCACCTGCCGCGCCACCGCGCTCAGCGATCGATAAACTTGCTCTTGATAGCGAAACCCCTTCTCCAGCACTTCCACCGATACGGTCCGGCCTTGGAATTCACGGTTCAGGCAAGTTCCTACCGCCGGCAACCGAGGGTCGCGGTTTCCCTGCATCAGTTCTTTCAAGAAAGACTGCGGCGCTCGAATCCGCAAGTCGGCTTCCTCGGCCACCAGCGCGGCACGCTCGCGAGCCCGCTCCGATAAGCCGCCCTCGGCGTTGGCCTGCATTCGCCAGGCGATCCGGCGCACCAGGAACTTTTGGTTGTTCGATCGCGACTCTTGACGGAACACTTCCAGGTACTTTACCCGCAACTGACCGACAGTTTGGTGTCGCAAGGCGTCGATTTCACGCCACATGGGTGTGTTTGGACGTCGTTTAACTTCGCTCATTCGGCTCTCTGTTTCCTCTCTGGACCATTTCGCCGACCTGCTGGAAAGCCTTGCCTGCCTGCACCCGGCCACCACCATGTGCGCTCTTTGGCGCAAGGAAAGCAAGGTCCTGAGCGGAATGATTACCCATTCAGGGTTTCCAGAAAACCTGCAAAAGAAGGGTTATTAGTCGGCACTAAACCTTTTAGAAACCTGCGCTTGTGGGGAACAGCCAAAGAGGTAATATCGTGTCTCAAAAACCGCAAATGGCGGTAATTAACCTGTCGAGAGGCCGTCGAGAAGAGTCAGAGGTGAGAGGTTTTCAGCGGACCCAGACGAACGGGGCCACCCGCTAGTCAACACTCGTCAGCATCGCCCCGAACCTGCCGCCGGTCCAATTCAGCAGGCGGCTGGAACGCCACTTAGGGAAAACTCGGAAGCAGTGTTAGGGCTGGCGAACTATGAGGTGACCAGCATCGAGCACAGCGGCGGGGTGGTGCGGATTTCGGCGCGATACCTGGATCGGTCGCGTGCCCGGATTGCCAGGCGGAGAAGTTGCGGAGCAAAGGCCGATATCTGCGCAGCGTGCGGCACGAAAGCTGGGCAGGCGGCATTGCTGGCAGATCCTGGAGGCGCGCAAGTGGTCGTGCCTGGTCTGTGGCCGGGGATTCCGCCAGCAGTTTCCCGGAACCCTGAAGTGGCAGCGAGCCAGCACATGGTTCCGGCGGATGATCTTTTTCCGGCACTGGGATGGGATTGACCGGCGACGGCTCGGCCAGCGAAGGATCGGCAGCGGAACCGTGGAGCGGTGGTTCCAGCACGTGCTCCAAGGATTGGCTTCGTAAAGGACCAGCTCGCTGTGCCCGGCCGTATTGGGCATCGATGAGCATTTCTACGCAGCCAGCAGCCGCAAAGCACCATAGGCGAGTCCCAAACCCAACGCGCCGCCTACCGCGCCGAGCAGTAAACTTTCGAGCAAAAGCTCCCGCGCGATACGGCCCCATCCCGCTCCCAGCGCCGCTCGAATCGCCAACTCCTGCTGACGCCCGTCGGCCCGCACCAGCAGCAGATTCGCGACATTCGCGCAAGCGATCAGCAACACCATCCCCACCGTGCCCATCAGCACCCACAGTGTGCTGCCGATATCGCCCACTAGTCTAGGTCGTCCTTCAAAAACCGCAAATTTGGACCGATGCGCGCTTCGTCGAACATCTTCAGGCTATATCCGCCGGGCGGGGAAAAC
>Ga0210394_10004337_pt1 | contig 16686 bp, 10 predicted proteins | sample IncBWC12MmetaG_FD_160121 | JGI IMG/M metagenome (GOLD analysis project Ga0210394, IMG submission 160121) | Forest soil microbial communities from Barre Woods Harvard Forest LTER site, Petersham, Massachusetts, United States - Inc-BW-C-12-M | ecosystem: Environmental > Terrestrial > Soil >... | reverse complement strand
GATGAGGTTGCTGACCGCCTGCGCGAGCAGCACCGGGTCGCCTGCGACCGCCGCCTCGCCCGAGGTCTGGAACGAGAACACCACGCCCTTCTGCTCGGCCGCCGGCTCGTAGAACTCGACCACTTCGGCCGCCACCGCGGCGGCATCCACGCGCACGAAGCCCGAGCGGCGCGCCCCCGAGTCGATCTCCGCCAGGCGCAGCAGCGCGGTGAAGATCCGCATCACGCGGTCGACGTCGGCCACCGCGGCCTCGATCTCGACGAAGGTCTCCGCCGGCGGCGGACGGGTGAGGATGAGCTCCTCGAGGCGCGAGCGCAGCTCGGCGAGCGGCGTGCGCAGGTCATGCGCGATGGAGTTGGAGACGTTGCTGATGCCGGCGATCAGGTGCTCGATGTGATCGAGCATGCCGTTGAGAGTCTGCGACAGCGTGTCGAGCTCATCGCCCGATTTGCGGGTCGGCAGGCGGTGCCGCAGGTCACCCTGCATGATCGCCGCGACCGTCTGGCGGATACCCTCGACGCGTACCAGCAGCTCGCGGCGCATCAGGATCGCCCCGGCGACGCCGACCACGAACAGGAAGGTCACCGCGGCGGTCAGGCCCCAGGCGAAGCGCCGCTCGAGCGGCAGGAACAGCGACAGGTCGCGGCCGACCAGCAGGTGATAGCCCCCGGGGAGCGTTCTGCGCACCAGCAGCGTATGGGTGTGCTGGCCGGCGAGGTCGTCAACCATCACGGCGTGCGCGCCCGGTGTGTCCGGCAGTCCCTGCGGCCAGGCCGCGAGGTTGCCGGCCAGCGGCCGGTAGGCGCTGTCGGTCAGGAGCAGGGTGCGCTCGCCGGCGATCTGCATGGCGACGCGCGCCTTGATGTGCGCGGTGAGGCCCGCGACGCCCTCGTGCACGAACACCTCGGTGAGCCGCTGCGCGTCATCGCGCAGGATCTCCTCGCGTCCGGAGAAGATGCTCACGTTCCACGCGTACCACAGCGGCACGGCGAACGCGACCAGCGCGGCGAGCGCGAGCAGCAGGTAGCCGAGCGCCCAGGTGAGTGCGGACGAGCGGATCAGCCTATTCATGGGCGCTCATCATGTAGCCGGCATTGCGCACCGTGCGCACCAGCGGCCGCTCGGTGTCGAGCTCGAGCTTGGCGCGCAGCTTGCTGATATGCACGTCGACAACGTTGGTCTGCGGGTCGAAGTTGTAGTCCCACACTGCCTCCAGCAGCATGGTACGCGTCACCACCTGGTCGGCGTGGCGCATCAGGTATTCCAGCAGCTTGAATTCGCGCGGCTGCAGCGTGATCGCGCGCACTCCCCGCGTCACACGCCGCGACAGCAGGTCCATGCGCAGATCCCCGACCTGCAGGGTGCGCTCGGCGCCCTGCTCGACGCTGCGCCGGCCGAGCGCGTCGACGCGGGCCAGCAGCTCGCCGAAGGCGAACGGCTTGGTGAGGTAGTCGTCGCCGCCGCTGCGCAGCCCGCGGATGCGCTCGTCGACATCGTTGAGCGCGGACAGGATCAGGATGGGCGTGCGGTTGCCGGTCTTACGCAGTGCCTCGATGATCGCCAGCCCGTCGACGTTGCCCGGCAGCATGCGGTCCATGATGATGACGTCGTGCGGCTCGCTGGAGGCGAGGAACAGCCCGTCGCGACCATCGGCGGCGTGCTGCACGGTGTGCCCGGACTCGCGCAGGCCGCGCACCACGAAGCGCGCCACGCGCTCGTTGTCCTCGACGACCAGGATCTTCACCGCTTCAGCTCCCGGCGGCCGGCGCCGTGGCCGGTGAGTCTGCTGCGTCCGCCTGCGGGTGGTGGCGCGCCCAGCGCACCACCAGGCGATCGAGATACAGGTAGATCACGGGCGTGGTAAACAGCGTCAGCATCTGGCTCAGTACCAGGCCACCCACCATCGTATAGCCGAGCGGCTGGCGCAGCTCCGAACCGGTGCCGCGGCCGAGCATCAGCGGCAGTGCCCCGAGGATTGCCGCCATGGTCGTCATCATGATGGGACGGAAGCGCAGCAGGCACGCCCGGCGGATCGCCGCTTCGGGCTCGAGGTGCTCTTCGCGCTCGGCATGGATGGCGAAGTCGACCATCATGATGCCGTTCTTCTTGACGATGCCGATCAGCAGAATGATGCCGATCAGCCCAACCACCGACAGATCGAAGTGAAACACCATCAGCATCAAGAGCGCCCCGACGCCGGCCGACGGCAGCGTCGAGAGAATGGTGAGCGGGTGGATGTAGCTCTCGTAGAGCACGCCGAGGATGATGTATACCGCCACCAGCGCCGCGAGGATCAGCAGCGGCGCGGTCTTGAGCGAGGACTGGAAGGCCTGCGCCGTGCCCTGGAAGGTGCCGAGGATCGCCGCCGGCATGCGGATCGTGGCGGTGGTCTTCTGGATCGCGGTGACCGCCTCGCCGAGGGCGACGCCGGGCGCGAGGTTGAAGGACAGCGTCACGGCGGGAAACTGTCCCTGGTGATTGATCGACAGGTAGCTGGTGTGTCCGGTATCCCAATGGGTGAAGGTGGACAGCGGCACCTGTTGGTTGGTCAGCGGTGACTTGATGTAGATCTTGTTGAGCGAGCCGGGGTCGCCCTGCAGTGACGGCGTCACTTCGAGCACCACGTGGTAGCTGTTCAGCTGTGTGAAGTACTGCGTCACCTCGCGCTGGCCGAACGCATCGTAGAGCGTGTTGTCGATGAGCGCCGGCTGGATGCCGAAGCGCGCCGCCTGGTCGCGGTCGATGACCAGCGCAAGCTTGGTGCTGCTGCTCTGCTGGTCGGAGGCCACGTCGCGTAGCTGCGGCAGCTTCTTCAGCTCCCCCAGCAGCCGCGGTGCCCAGGTGTTGAGCTCCTCGATATTCGCGTCCTGGAGCGTGTACTGATACTGCGTGCGCGCCAGGCGCCCGCCGACGTTCAGGTCCTGCGAGGCCTGCAGGAATACCGTGCCGCCCGGGACGGTGGCGATCTTCTTGCGCAGCCGCTCGATGATCTGATCGGCGGTCGCGTCACGCTCATCGCGCGGCTTGAGCCCGAGGATCACGAAGCCGTTGTTGAGCGGTCGGCCGCCGCCGACGAAGGCGGCCCAGCTGGCGACGCCCGGATCGCTCGCCACGACATCGGTAATGCGGTGCTGCAGACGCATCATGTTGTCGAACGACACGTCCTGGGGCGCATCCGTGAGACCCTGGATGATGCCGGTGTCCTGTTGCGGGAAAAACCCCTTGGGTACGACCACGTACAGCAGCACCGCGATCAGCACCGTAACGATGAATGTGGCGAGGGTGCCGCGCTGGTGCCGCAGCACGAAGTCCAGGCCGCGCGTGTAGTGCTCGAGCAGCCACTGGAAGCCGCGCTCGAGCGTCAGGTAGAAGCGGCCGTGCTGCGCATGGCGCTCGTCGCGCAGGAACAGTGCGCACATCATCGGCGAGAGGGTGAGCGCCACCATGGCCGAGACGGCGATGGTCATGGTCACGGTGACGGCGAACTCGCGGAACAGCCGTCCGACGATGCCGCTCATCAGCAGCAGCGGGATGAACACTGCCACCAGCGAGATGCTGATCGACAAAATGGTGAAGCCGATCTCGCCGGCACCCTTGATGGCGGCGTCGTGGGGCGAGAGGCCCTCCTCGATGTGCCGGTAGATGTTCTCGAGCATGACGATCGCATCGTCGACCACGAAGCCTACCGCGATGGTGAGCGCCATCAGCGACAGGTTGTCGAGGCTGTAGCCGAGCAGGTACATGAGCGCCGCGGTGCCGAGCAGCGACAGCGGTACCGTGACCCCGGGGATGGCCGTGGCCCAGAAACTCCTCAGGAACAGGAAGATCACCAGCACCACCAGCACGATCGCTACCAGCAGCGAGAACTCGACGTCCTGGACGGAAGCCTTGATGGTAGTGGTGCGGTCGAGCACCTGGTCGACTTTGAGCGACGGCGGCACCGAGGTCATGACGTGCGGCAGGGCGGCCTTGATGCCCTTCACCGCATCGATGACGTTGGTGCCGGGCTGCTTGTAGAAGAGGAGCAGGATGCCGAGTTTGCCGTTCTGGAAGCCGCGTATCTGGCTGTTCTCCGGGCCATCGACCGCAATACCGACGTCGCGGATGCGGATGGGCGCGCCGTTGTGGTAGGCGATGATGACATCGTTCCACGGCGCAGCCTTCAGCAGCTGGTCGTTGTCGTAGATGGTGAAGTTCTTCTCGGGGCCGGTGATGGCGCCCTGGGGCGAGTCCACGGTCGCGGTGGTGATGAGGTTCGCGACATCCTCCAGCTGCAGGCCCACGGCGGCGAGCTTCAGCGGATCGATCTGTACACGCACCGCCGGCTTCTGCTGGCCGCCGACCGTCACCTGCGCAATGCCCGGCAGCTGCGAGAGCTGCTGCGCGATCACGGTCTCCGCGTAGTCATCCACCGCCGTGACCGGCATCACGTCCGAGTGCACCGCCAGGATCAGGATCGCGGAGTCGGCCGGATTTACCTTGCGCTGTGTGGGCGGGGCGGGCAGGTTCTTGGGGAGCTGCCCGCCGGCGGCATCAATGGCCGACTGCACGTCCTGCGCCGCCGCGTCGATGTTGCGCTCGAGATTGAACTGCAGGGTGACCTGCGTAGTGCCGAGCACACTCATCGAGGTCATCTGCGAGACGCCCGAGATCTGCGCAAACTGCGTCTCGAGTGGTTGCGCCACCGAGGAGGCCATGATCTCCGGGCTTGCACCGGGCAGCTGTGCGCTCACCAGGATGGTGGGAAAGTCGATCTGCGGCAGCGGCGCGACCGGCAGGAACGGGAAGGCGGCGATGCCGATGAGGCCGAGGGCCGCCATCAGCAGCGTGGTCGCGACCGGGCGCTCGATGAACGGCCGCGACATGTTCACGGCGCGGGCTCCCCGGCGCCGTCCCCGGCCCTGGCAACCTGCGCTGCATTGGCGCGTGCCGGGTTGGCGCTCACGCGGCTGCCGGGCTGCAGGCGGTACTGGTTGCTCGCCACGACCCGCTGGCCGGCCGCAAGGCCCTTCTCGATCACCACGGTGTCGCCGTTCTGCTCGCCGACGCTGAGCGGCACCACGGCAATGGTCGAATCAGGCTGCACCACGTAGGTGAACAGCCCGTCCGGGCCGCGCTCGAGCGCGCTCGCGGGAATGGTGAGCACCTGGTTGCGGACCTGGGTCAGCACCCGCACATCGACGAATTCGCCGGGCCAGAGGCGCCGCTGCTTGTTGGGCAGCGTTGCCTTCACGCGTATCGTCCCGGTGGTCTGGTCGATCTGGTTGTCGATCAGCGACACCGTCCCGGTATCGAGCTCGGTCTTGCCCTCGCGCGACAGCGCGGTCGCCTTCACCGTTCCGCGCGCGAGCGCGCCGCTCAGCTGGGCGAACTGCTCCTCGGGCAGGGTGAAGATGACCGAGATGGGCTCGAGCTGGGTCACCACCACCATGCCGGCGGTATCGCTCGCGTGGACGATGTTGCCCGGGTCGATCAGGCGGATGCCGGTGCGCCCGTCGATCGGCGAGGTGATGCGGGTGTAGTCGAGCTGAGTACGGGCGTTGTCGATGGCGGCCTCATCGCCCTTCACCTGCGCGATCAGCTGCGCGATGAGCGCGCGCTGCGTGTCGACGGTCTGCTTGCTCGCCAGGTCCTCGGGCGCGAGCACGGTATAGCGCTCCATGTCGCGCTGCGCGTTGGCCAGCAGCGCCTGGTCCTTGGCGCGGGTGGCAACGGCTATGCCGAGTGCCGCCTGGTAGGGCCGCGGGTCGATCTGCACCAGCAGCGTGCCCTTCTTGACGTCCTGCCCCTCCGTGAACGCGACCTTGTCGATCTGACCATCGACGCGCGCCGTGACGGTGACGGTATAAAAGGCCTGCACGGTACCGAGTCCCTCGAGATAGACCGGTACGTCCGCACGCTGCACCGTCGCCATGTCGACGCGAATGGCCGGCGGCGTCTTGTCCGCCGCGGGCGGCTTCCTGCCGAGCCAGTACCAGGCGCTGCACAGCACGAGCAGCGCGAGCACGGCGGCGCCGAGGTGGCGCGGCGACACCGGCAGCGGGCGCGGCGTCATGCCGGCTCCTGCTGCAGCTGCCAGCCGCCGCCGAGTGCCTGGTAGAGCGACACCAGGGCCTGAAGGTGCGCGTACTTCGCCTGCGCAAGGGCATCCCGGGCGCTGAACAAGGCGGTCTCCGTATTCAAGAGAGTGAGCACGTTGATGGTGCCGGCGCGCATCTGCTTCTGAGCGAAGTCGTAGGCGCGCTGCGCGGTGAGGGTCGCCTGCTGCTGCCGCGCGACCTGCTCGCGGGTCTGGCCGACCGCCACCAGAGCGTCCTCGACGTTGGCGAGCGCGGAGATGACCGCCTTGTGGTAATCGGCCAGCAGCTCCTCGTAATGCCCCTTGCTCAGCTGGTACTGGCCGACCAGGGCGCCGCCGTGGAAGATCGGCTGCAGCGCACCGGCCCCGATGGACCACACGCGGTTGGCCGGCGTCAGCAGTCCCGCGAGCGCGGCGCTCTCGTAGCCGCCGCTCGCGGTGAGCGTGATGCTGGGGAAGAAAGTAGCGCGCGCCTGGGCGATGTTGGCGTTGGCCGCGATCAGCTGCGCCTCGGCTTCGGCGACGTCCGGGCGACGGACGAGCAGCTCCGAGGGCAGTCCCGGACGCACCGCAGGTTCCGCGAGCTCATCGAGGCTGCCGTGCGTCACATCGACATCCTCCGGCGCGCTGCCGATGAGGATCGCCAGCGCGTCGATGCTCTGGCGCAGCTGCTGCTGCAGCGGCGGGATGCTCGCATTGACCGTGGCGACCACGGTTTCCTGCTGCGCGACGTCGAGGCCGGTGGCGATGCCCGCAGTCTGCTCGAGTTTCAGGCCCGCGAGAACCTTGCTGGCATTGGCGAGATTGGCGTTGGCGATCGCGAGGCGGTCGCGCAGCTCGAGCGCCAGAAAATAGGTCCCCGCGACGCCCGCCATCACGCCGAGCTCCACCGTCGTGCGGTCGTAGCGGCTGGCCTTCGCGCTGGCGGTCGCGGCCGCCAGTGCCGCGCGGTTCTTGCCCCAGAAGTCGAGCTCGTAGCTGGCCGAGAGGATAGGTGAGAAGGCGTTGCCAGTCGCGACCACCGTCTGCCCCGGCACCGGCGCGCGGGAGCGCGTCGCGCTGGCGTCGAGGTCGAGCGCCGGCAGGAGCGGGGCGCCGGCGATGCGCCGCTGCGCGTCCGCCTGGTGCACCCTGGCGATCGCCGCGCGCAGATCGTCGTTGGCGCGCTGCGCCTGGCCGATGAGCTCATCGAGATCGTCGGAGGCGAAACCACGCCACCAGTTTTGGGTGGGCCATTGCGGCGCGTCCGCATCAGCGGGACTCGCCCAGGCGGCGGGCGCTGCGATGTCCGGGCGGTGGTAGTACGGCCCGAGGTTGCAGGCCGACAGGCAGGTGAGCGCTACGCCGCAGCACACGGCAGTGCGCGCCGCGCGCCGGGGCGCGCAGCGTTCCCATCGCGTCAGTCGCGCGCCGCGTGCTGGGAGTCGCATCGGGGAGACACTAGTCCGGCGAAGGTTCTCCCTCAGTGGGCGAATGATTAAACTCCGTTAATGCCGCCGGATGTGATCTGCGCCCTGAGCGCGCTGTTCATCATGGCCATGGCGTGGCTGCGTACGCGGATGCTGTATCCGCGCGCGGGCGGTAACCGCCGGCTCACTGCCGCCGGGGCGGTCTACTTCACCGCGCTCGGCCTGTTGCTGTTGTGCGGGTGGGTCGCGGCGCCGCCGCTGGCGCGCTCGCTGGCAGCGGCTGCCTCCGTGGCGCCGACACTCGCGCGCGTGGTGTGGTTTCTGGTCGTCTACTACCTGTTTATCGTGGTGCATCGTGCGCTGCGGGCACGCGGCGTGGCCGTATTCAGATCTCTCGAACGGCAGATGGTGTAGCCTGCCGCGAGGCAGGAAGAATCGTGGCCGCGCCGTGCGCGCGTGCACGAAAGGAGCGTCGATGTCCATCAAACTGACGGTGAACGGCGCGACCCGCGAGCTCGAGGTCGATCCGGACATGCCGCTCCTGTGGGCGATCCGCGACCATCTGCAGCTCACCGGCACCAAGTTCGGCTGCGGCATGGCGCTGTGCGGCGCCTGCACCGTGCACATCGACGGCCAGGCCACGCGCTCGTGCGTCACGCCGGTGGCGGCGGCCCAGGGCCGACAGATCACCACGATCGAAGGTCTGTCGACAGCGGCCGGCCATGCGGTGCAGGAGGCATGGATCGGCCTCGACGTGCCGCAGTGCGGCTACTGCCAGAGCGGGCAGATCATGTCGGCATCGGCGCTGCTGGCGACCAACCCCAAGCCGAGCGACGCGGACATCGACTCGGCCATGGCCGGCAACATCTGCCGCTGCAGCACGTACGTGCGCATCCGCGGCGCGATCCACCAGGCCGCGGAAACGCTCGCCACGGGCGCGCGAGCGCCTCAGGGCTGAACGCCTCGATAAGGACGGCATCATGTACTTGCGCTACATCGAGCAGGCCGCAGCGTCCGCGGGCGCCGCTGCGCCATCCGAGCTGACGCGCCGCCAGTTCCTGAAGCTGACCACGCTCGCAGGTTCCGGGCTCACCCTCGGCATCGTGCTCCCGGCGTGCGGGTCGCGGCCCGGCGCCGGCGGCGGTGCGACGGCTGCCGCAGGTCCGCTCGCGATGCCGTTCGTGCGCGTTGCACCGGACAACACCGTTACCGTGCTGTGCAAGCACCTCGAGGCGGGCCAGGGCGTGTGGACCGGGCTTCCGGCCATCGTCGCCGAGGAGCTCGATGCGTCCTGGGAGCAGATGCGCGTCGAGAGCGCGCCGGCCCAGGTGCCGCTCTACGGTAACCTCGCGTTCGGCGGCAAGATCCAGGCCACCGGAGGCTCCACGGCCACGGCCAATTCCTGGCAGCAGTTGCGCGAGGCGGGCGCGACGGCGCGCGCCATGCTGGTAGCGGCGGCGGCGCAGCAGTGGGGTGTGCCGGCGGGCGAAATCGCCGTGAGCGAGGGCGTGGTGTCGCACGGCGGCGCGGGCAAGAAAGCGACCTTCGGTGAGCTCGCCGGCAGCGCGGCGCAGCAAGCCGTTCCGACCAGGGTCACTCTCAAGGATCCGGCCGCGTTCAAGATCATCGGCAAGGAGAGGCTGCCGCGGCTGGATAGCCGTGCGAAGTCGACCGGCAAGCAGCAGTTCGCCATCGACGTGATGCTGCCGGGGATGATGACCGCGGTGGTCAAGCGCCCGCCGCGCTTCGGCGGCAAGGTGAGCTCGTTCGATGCCACCAAGGCGAAGGCCGTCCCCGGCGTGGTCGACGTGGTGCAGATTCCGCGCGGCGTGGCGGTCGTCGGGCGCGATATGTGGTCCGCCAAGAAGGGCCGCGAAGCGCTCGGCGTCACCTGGGACGAGTCGGGTGCGGAGAAGCGCGGTACCGCCGAGCTCATGAAGGAGTACCGCGCCATGGGGCGCGGCAAGGAAGCGGCGACGGTCGTGGAAAGCGGTGACGTCGAGGCGGCGCTGGCGCGTGCCACGAAGCGTGTCGAGGGGGAGTTCGAGTTCCCGTACCTCGCGCACGCGCCGATGGAGCCGCTCACCGCGGTCGCGCGCTTGAGTCCCGACAAGTGCGAGATCTGGGCGGGGTGCCAGTTCCAGACTATCGACCAGGCGAACGCCGCCGCGGCGGCGGGAGTCAAGCCCGAGCAGGTGATCATCAATACGCTCGCCGCCGGCGGCACGTTCGGGCGGCGCGCGAATGCCGAGTCGGACTACATTGCCGAGGCCGCCTCCATCGCCAGGGCGACGGGCGGCAAGTACCCGGTGCGGCTCATCTGGACGCGCGAGGATGACGTTACGGGCGGGCGCTACCGGCCGCTCAACTATCACCGCATCAGCGCCGCGGTCGGCAAGGACGGCAAGGTCGCGTTTCGCCAGCGCGTCGTGGGCCAGTCGATCATCGGCGACACGCCGTTCGCCGCCACCATGATGAAGAACGGCGTCGATCCGACCGCGGTCGGAGGCAGCGCGCCCGAGCAGTACGATCTGGCGGACGCCCACGTGAGCTGGACGCGCGCGACGGTTGGCGTGCCGGTGTTGTGGTGGCGCTCGGTCGAGAACACGCACATGGCGTTCTCCAAGGAAGTGATCATCGATGAGCTGGCCCAGAGCGCCGGCAGGGACCCGGTGGAGTTTCGCCTGAGCCTGCTCGGCAAGCATCCACGGCATACGGCTGCCCTCAGGCTGGTCGCCGAGAAGGCCGGCTGGGACCAGCCCTTCCCGAAGGAGAAGGGGCGCGGACGCGGTGTCGCGGTGCACGAGTCGTTCGGCTCGGTGGTGGCGCAGGTGGCGGAAGTCACGGTGAGCGGCAACAAGATCCGCGTCGATCGCGTGGTGTGCGCGGTGGATTGCGGCATCGCCGTGACGCCGGACGTGGTCAGGGCGCAGATGCAAAGCGGTATCGGCTACGGGCTGTCGGCGGCGCTGCTGGGCAAGATCACGCTCACCGACGGACACGTCGACCAGAGCAACTTTCACCAGTACCAGGTGCTGCGCATCAACGACATGCCGAGGCAGGTCGAAGTGCACATCGTGCCCTCGAGCAATCCGCCCTCGGGTGTGGGTGAGCCCGGCACGCCCCCGATCGCCCCGGCGGTGGCCAACGCGGTGCGCGCGGCGACCGGGATCCGTCTGCGGACGCTGCCGTTCGACTTAGGCGCAGCCCGCAGCGCCAGGGCCTGAACGCACCGAAGGCGGGCGCAGCGCCCGAGCTTCCGTCCGGGCGCTGAGCGCCATGCTGCTACACGGCGGCGAAGCTGCGCGCCTCGGCGCTCCAGGCGGGCGCGCTGGCGAGCGCGGCCGGAACCTCCTCGGGGCTCGCCACGACCTGCCACATGCCGAGGTGACGCGGATCCATGAAGCGCTCCTCGACCGCACGCGCGAGCAGGTCCAGCAGGGGCGTAAAGAAGCCGCGCGTGTTCACCAGCAGGATCGGGTTCAGATACAGGCCGAGACGCTTGAGCGTAATGGCTTCGAGCAGCTCCTCGAGCGTGCCGGAGCCGCCGGGCAGGGCGATCGCGGCCTGGCTGAGCGTCAGCATCATGTGCTTGCGCGTGCGCAGATCCTCGACCAGTTGCAGGTCGGTCAGGCCCTTGTGGCCCCATTCGAGGTCCGCCATGAATCGCGGCAGGACGCCGATCACGCGCCCGCCTGCGCTCAGCGCACCGTCGGCCAGCGCGCCCATCGACCCGGAAGCCCCGCCGCCGTAGACGATCCCGACGCCCTGCTGGGCAAGGATCTCGCCGAGGCGACGCGCCGCGGCGCGATATTCCGGGTGCGCAATGCGGCTCGACGCGCAGTACACGCACACGGCGCGCTCAATGACGCGTTCGGCGGCTCGCGAGCTCATGGCGCGGCGATCCTGATGGGGAACGCCCTCATTATAGAGCGGCGCGGCCTGGCATCAGCCCGCACGTCGTCGCGCCAGAAGGCGCGCGGTCGAAGGCTTGAGCGTCGATACGTCCGTCCAAAGGGCTATCGGCGGCTTCGTCGTGCCGGTAACATTTTGTAACGGTGGGATTTTGAGCGACTGATAACAGCCCTTCCCGGGGAGAGACGCCAATGCAGGCGGAGAAACGAGCCGCGCCGCTCTTCACCTATCGCTGGAATGCCTCGCCCTGAAGGACCGATGGGACGCTGTGCCTGCAGAGAGCTCGCCGCCACGGCCTGTGCGCTGCTTCTGGCAGGGACCGCGCCGCGCGCCGCGGCGCAGGTGACGCCCGGCGCGCAGGTGACGCCCGACTTGCAGGGGGCGCCGCCGGCACCCGCCGCCGCCGGCCCGGTCGCGCCCGCCGGCGGACTGGCTCGCTGGCTCGATCCGAGCCGCGCACCGTTCATTCCGATCCCGGAGATCGACGCCGATCCGCAGAGCGGCCTCACCGTCGGGCTGATTCCGACCGTCCTGACCAGCAACGATCAGGACCAGCTCGTGCGCATCGTCGCGCCCGATATCATCCACAGTCAGTACTTCGGATTCGGCAGCCGCATGCGCATCTTCGGTTACCCTTCCGCGGACACGCAGTGGTCGGTGGTGGGCGGCCTCAAGGAGCGCGTCGAGCGCGAGTTCGACGCACAACTCGTGACCGGCCAGACGCGCACCCACGCCCTGTCGTACTCGGTGGAGGCGGTCTACGACCGCAGCGGCACGGCGCGCTTCTTCGGTCTCGGCAATCGCTCGTCCTACGCCGATCAGACCACCTACGTCGACGAACAACTGCATCTTCAAGCCTCCGTCGGGCTCAACTTCACCCCCGCACTGCAGCTCGCCTACGTGGCACGCATGCGCTACGCGGATGTGATGCCAGGCGTGCTGCAGGACATCCCGTCCACCGAGACACTGTTTCCGCACCTGGCGGGCCTGGGCAGCGAGCACGCGCTCGAGCACAGCGTCGTGCTCACCTACGACGACCGCGACTCGCCCGTCATTCCGCAAAGCGGCGCGCGTTACCTGGTGTATGCCGGCTTCGTCAGTCGTGCGTTTGCGAGCTCGGTGTCCTACACCTGGTGCGGCGCGGAGGCGCAGTACTACTGGACGTTCGATGGCGACATGACGCTCGCCTGGCACGCGGCGGCGCGCTACATGCCCTCGTCCGCCGAGGCGCCCTTCTGGGCGCTCTCGAGCCTTGGCGGCGACCGCAGCATCAGCGACGAGCGCGAGCCGCTGCGCTCTGCCGGGGCGGACCGCTACATCGACCGCGATCTGTTCGCAAGCGGTGCGGAGCTGCGCAAGCGCGTGGCGGGGTTCGCGGCCTTCGGCACGAACGTGGCGCTCGAGGTTGCTCCGTTCGTCGACGCCGGCAGGGTGTTTGCCAACCTCGGCAGCAACCCGCTGCGGCGCCTGCATACCGCCGCGGGCCTCGGCGTACGCGGGGTCGCGAGCCCTTATGTCGTCGGCTACGTCGACGTCGGCGCCGGCGATGGCCGGCCGGTGGTCTTCAGCGGCATCAACTACCCGTTCTGAATGCGGCGGCCTGCGGCGTGGCCGCGCCGGGACGAACCGTCCTGCGCCCGCACGAGCCGCCGCTGCGACCGGACGCGTCGAGGCAGCACCCGCAAGGGAGCTAAGGTTTGCCCACCCCTCGCGTGCACGAATAAACTCGCCACTGATGCGGGTGTAGTTCAATGGTAGAACTGCAGCTTCCCAAGCTGCTAACGTGGGTTCGATTCCCATCACCCGCTCCATCCTCTCCACGGTGCTCCGCACTCATGTTGCGCATTGGCAACGTGCAGGAGCCGCCCACGACGCTTTGTCTCGCTGCAGTTTTTGTCTATGCTACGGCCCAACGGTCGACAACGAGGCGACGGGTCGTGCCATAGCGCTGCGCTGGCGCAACACGATTCCACACGCCGGGAATTTCGGGGAGAGCATCATGCAGATCACTTCTGGCGGCATGCGCGCGGGCACTGGTTCGCCGACTCGCACTACATCCCTTAGCGCGATCCACGCCCTGGCCTGTGCCGCTGCGCTGGCAGCCGCAGGATGGGCTGCACCGGCGAGCGCTCAGCAGGCGACGTCCGTGTCCGGCACGAACACGACACCCCTTCAAGAGGTGGTGGTCACGGGATCTCTCATCAAGCGCACCGATATCGAGACACCGAGCCCGGTTCAGGTCATCACCAACGCTGACCTGCAGAACAGCGGCTTCACCAACGTTTCGGACGTGCTGCGCCTGCTCTCCGCCAACGGAGCGGGCACGCTCAACCAGGGCTTTGGGCAGGCGTTTGCGTCCGGTGGGTCGGGCATCGCCCTGCGGGGTCTCACCGTGGGGGACACGCTCACTCTCATCGACGGCGAGCGGATGATTGACTACCCGATCAGCGATGACGGCGAGCGCAGCTTCGTCGACGTCAGCGCGATTCCGTTCAACGCGATTGAGAGCGTCGAGGTACTCAAGGACGGCGCCTCGGCGCTGTACGGTGCCGATGCCATCGCCGGTGTGGTCAATATCAAATTGAGACAGACGTACGTCGGATCGGAGATCATGGCCGAAGCGGGCCAAACTCAACGTCACGACGGAACGAGTTACCATGCTGCCGCGATCCTCGGCTGGGGGGATCTCAGCAGCGACGGTTACAACATCTATGCCACGCTCGACTGGCATCGCGAGCAGCTGATCTGGGGCAGCAATCGCAGCGGCCTGTGGACCAACCTTGACTGGAGCACCCTGGGTGGCCAGAACACCACTCCCGGTGCGATCGGTGCTGACAATCTTCCTTTTCCCGACAGCGTGACGGGCTATCTGTTAAATCCGGCCACCGGCGCGCCAGGGGCTTACCTGCCCGGTTGCACGGCCGCTTTGCAGGCCGCTGATAAGTGCACCTTCAGCTTCCCTGGCCAGATTCAGCCACCGACCGAGCAGACCAACTTCTTGACGAAAATGACGAAGGCGCTAGCCGCCGACTGGAAGCTGACTGTCACGGCCTCGATCTTCGATAGCGGCGCGCAGCAGACCGCGCCACCGAGCGAGCCCGTTTTCGGTCATCTTCTGCAGAACACGGGCGCGGTGGCCGGCTCGATCCCACTCATTGCGTGGGGTGCCGACGTCCCGCGGCATACGGTCAGTTATCCGGTACTGTCGCTGCCGGCCAGCTCGCCGCTCAACCCGTACGGGACTGCCGCGGAACTGGTCTACAGTTTTCCGGACGTCGGCCCGTGGGTGATCAACGCTGACACGCAGACCTATCGGCTGTTTGGCGACTTGAGAGGCAACGCCGGCGGGTGGGACCTGGACGCCTCAGTCGGCCTGATGTATGCCAAGATGAATTACCAATTCTCTGGCGGACTCGTGCCAGCAGCCACGCAGGCGGCTCTCAATAACGGCTCTTACACGCCAGGAGGAGCCCAGAACGGATCCGTCATCGCCAACATCGCGCCGGAGGCCACCGCCAGCCCCACGAGCACGCTCGATCTGATCGATCTGCATGCTTCGCGAGAGCTGCTCCAGATGCCGGGCGGAGCGTTGACCGTCGCCACCGGCGTGCAGTATTTCCACAAGGTGCAGAACGACCGGGATCCCGACTCGATTACCAACGGGCTGCAGGAAGGCATCACGAATTTCACCGTCGGCTCTCAGGACGATACCGCGGGCTTCGTCGAATTCGGCGGCAAGCCGATCAAACAACTGGAGCTGGATGCCGCCGTGCGCTATGACCATTACGACACCTATGGCGGTCAGGCGACGCCCAAGTTCGGGGCAAAATTCACACCTATTCAGATGCTGAGCATTCGCGGCACCTGGGGTAAGGGGTTCCGCGCGCCGTCCATCTCGGAGTCCGGTAACTCAGGAATCGCGTTTGGACTGGGCAACGGCTTTGACCCGATGCTTTGTCCGGGGGGCAAGCCCAATGTGGCGGGCACCTACAACCAATGGTGCTCTTATCCGATCACGGGCATTGACCCGCCCAATCCCAACCTCAAGGCCGTGACCTCGACCAACGCGACGTTTGGCGTCATCTTCGAGCCGATCAGCGAGTTCAACGTCTCGGTGGATTGGTACCGCATCCAGTTGAACAACGACATCATCTCCTCGTCCGCAGCGGGTAGTCTGAGCGATTTCACCACCATCATTCGCGGAGCGCAGGCCGTACTGCCAGTGTGTACCAATACGCCCGCCCCTGGCGTTACCTGCACCCAAGCCTTCGTGCAGACCCCGGTTGGAACTCCTCAGTACCTCAATTTCCCGTATCTGAACGCGGGTACCCTCAAGACCTCGGGTTTCGACATCGATCTGCGCAGCCGCCTCGACCTGGGCGTGCTCGGTGCACTGACCGGCGAGCTGAACTACACCTACATCCTCCAGTACGACGAGTATGTCAACGGCCAACTGTTCGACCTGGTCGGAACGCACGGACCGTCGGGCGTCTCAGGTGATACTGGCAATCCGAGGCAGCGCGCCGTGGCCTCGTTGACGTGGGACCGGGGGCCGGTGACGGGTACCGTCACCGTAAACTACATCGGTGCATTCAGTCTGCTTGATCCCACGTCAGGTTTTAACACCTGCCTGTTTGCGATTCAGGCGTCGGGAAACGGTTACGGAGGAGCGATACCTTTTTCGGCTGCGACGCTGCCGAGCGGGTTCAGCCAGTTGTGCCACGTGGAGCACTTCACTGACGTGAACCTGTATGGCAGATATGCGCTCAGTGACCACTTTGCGGTGCACGCGGCCATCCGCAATGCGTTCAACCAACAGCCGCCGGTCGATTTGCAAACCTATGGTGGCGGCGCTCTGTTCCGGTATTCGACGCTCGACCAGGACGGTGCCGTCGGCCGGTTCTTCCTGATCGGCGCCACGTACACGTTCTGACCACGAATTCCGGCGTCAGGAACGATCGGCCTCTTCGGAGGCCGATCGCTTTCCCAGCTCACACTCCTGACTCCCCCCGCTCCCTGTGACCGTTTGGTGACACTCACGCCGGCACACCCCGGCTAGGCTGCGCGAATGCACCGCATCGGGGTCGTCGGCCTGTCCTACCGTCATGCCGGTGTGGACGACGTTGCGCGCTTTGCCGTACCCCGCGCCGAGGTGCCGGCGCGGCTGCCGGCGCTGCGCACGCAGCTGAAGGTCGCCGAGATCCTGTACGTCGGCACCTGCAACCGTGTGGAGGTGCTGTACGCCACCGAAGATGGCAGTCCCGCCGGCGATGCACGCAGCGA
>Ga0210394_10004336_pt1 | contig 16687 bp, 14 predicted proteins | sample IncBWC12MmetaG_FD_160121 | JGI IMG/M metagenome (GOLD analysis project Ga0210394, IMG submission 160121) | Forest soil microbial communities from Barre Woods Harvard Forest LTER site, Petersham, Massachusetts, United States - Inc-BW-C-12-M | ecosystem: Environmental > Terrestrial > Soil >... | reverse complement strand
AACTTTGAGGAGGCGAAATTAGAGTACGCCGCCGTATTCGGCGGCGCAGCGGGAGAGGAAGCCGCTCCAGTCGCTGCCCATGGTGAAGGAGTTGCGGAGAAGCTTCAGGCCGCGGGGGCCGGGCGGGAGGTGGCGGGGTGGGGGTGGTGCGGTGTGGGCCTGGGGCATCGCGTAAATAGCATACGCTGCGGATGCGGCGAAATGATTAAGGTGGAGTGAACTGGGTCGTCAGGATTGCAAATATTGGTGAACCTGCATAGGCTGGTGCGTTCCGGAAATGCAGCTCTAATGGGAGGCGCGAAGTTTGAGGCGCGCCCTCAGCGGCTGAAGCCGCTTTTGGGGGTTCGCGTTTTTCGGCACGGCTGAAGCCGTGCCCTGACGTAAGGCATTTGATATAGCGGCTACGGAGTTGCGGTAGTTATTGGCAGAAATTTTAGGAATCTTGAAATGGCGACATCGCATACATTTTCGGTCGGGAAAATTAAATTCGGTGCGGGGGCGCCGCTGTTTCTGATTGCAGGGCCTTGCGTGATTGAGAGCGAGGGGCATGCGTTGATGATGGCGGAGAAATTGGGGGCGGTGGCTGGAGAACTTGGCGTGCCGTACATTTTCAAGGCTTCGTATGACAAGGCGAATCGCAGTTCGGTTGCGTCGTATCGCGGGCCGGGATTGAAGAACGGGCTGAAGGTTTTGGCGAAGATTAAAAAGAAGACCGGGTTGCCGATTCTTACGGATGTGCATCAGGCGTCGGAGGTGGAGGCAGCGGCGGAGGTGTGCGATATTTTGCAGATTCCGGCGTTTCTTTCGCGGCAGACGGATTTGCTGGTGGCGGCGGGAAAATCGGGGCGGGTGGTGAATATCAAGAAGGGGCAGTTTCTTTCGCCTGCGGAGATGGAGAACGCGGCGGAGAAAGTAGCGAGCACGGGGAACGAGAAAATTATTCTTACGGAGCGCGGGAATTCGTTTGGGTATCAGAATCTCGTGGTGGATATGCGGTCGTTTCCGATGATGAGGAAATTCGGGTATCCGGTGGTGTTTGACGTGACGCATTCGGTGCAGCTTCCGGGCGGGGAAGGGAAATCGAGCGGAGGGCAGCCGGAGTTTATTGAGCCGCTGGCGCGGGCGGGAGTGGCGGCAGGGGTGGACGGAATTTTTCTCGAGGTGCATGACAATCCGGCGAAGGCGCTTTCGGATGGGTCGAATGCGCTGGCGCTGGGGCAATTTCGGGCGCTGATGGAAAAGGTCGTGGCGCTTGGGGGGCTGGTGAGAACGTGGGACGCTTCGTGAGGTTGGGCGTACGTCGGGAGTACGTGGCGCGGTCGAAGAGAGATCCCTCGACTGCGTCCCGCGCCGTCGCTCCGCGAAGGAAAGAAGAAGCGCGCGGCACTTCGCTCGGGATGACAGGGAGAGTATGAGTCGCTCAGTTAGTTCGATTAAGACGGCGAAGGCGGCGGGGAACCACGCGAAGTCTGCGTTGGCGACTGCGAAGCGAGTGCTGCGGATTGAAGCGGAAGCGATTGCTGGGTTGATCGAGCGGCTTGACGGGCAATTCGAAAAGGCTGTGGAACTTTTGTATGGGTGCAAGGGGCGGGTGGTTGTTACTGGACTTGGCAAGTCCGGATTGATTGGGCGGAAAATTTCGGCGACATTTTCGAGCACTGGGACGCCTTCGATTTTTTTGCACGCGGCGGATGCGTTGCATGGTGATTTGGGGGCGCTGACGGCGGAAGACGTGATGCTGGCGATTTCTACGAGTGGCGAGACGGAAGAGATTGTCGAGATTCTCGAATCGGTGAAGCGGATGGGGATTCGGCTCATTGCGCTTACGGCGAAGACGCGGTCGAGCCTGGCGAGCGCGAGCGATGTGGTGCTGGATATCGCGGTGAAGGAAGAGGCCTGTTCGCTGAATCTGGCGCCGACCGCTTCAACTGCAGCGGCGCTGGCGATGGGTGATGCGCTGGCGATTTCGTTGTTGGACCGGCGGGGATTCAAGGAAGAGGATTTTGCGGCGCTGCACCCGGGTGGGCGGCTAGGAAAGAAATTGCGGCGCGTGGAAGCGTTGATGCATGCGGGGGAGAAGTCGCCGCGCGTGCTGCCGACTGCGAAGATGCCCGACGTGATTTACGAGATGAGCCGCAAAGGATTGGGCCTCACGGCGGTGACGGAAGCAAATGGGCGGCTGCTCGGGTTGATTACAGATGGCGATTTGCGGCGCGTGATGCAGAAGAGGCAGCAGAATGTGCTGGAGCTGACGGCGGCGGATTGTATGACGCGCAATCCGGTGACTTTGCCGCGGACGGAATTGGCGGCGAGTGCGCTGCGATTGATGGAGGAGAGGAAGATCACGTCGGTGATTGTGGTGGATGGGGAGGGGCGGTTTGAGGGCGTGGTGCATATTCATGATTTGTGGACGCTGCAGTTGTTTTGAGGCGGTCGAGGCCATTTGGTGCGGAGGCTTTAGTCAAAGGCCCACGACGAGGACGGCGTCGTCGTGGGTACCCGGGCAAAGGCGGGAAGCGCGTTTGGTGATTTGAAATGGCGATTAAGGAAATTAAATTTCCGGCGAAGGTGATGCGGCGGGCGAAACCGGTACGCGTTCTGCTAATGGACGTGGACGGGACTATGACGCCTGGGTGGGTGTGCTTGCAAACTTTTCCGGATAATAGTGTGGCTGAGATGAAGATGTTTAATGCACATGACGGCGCGGGGATCACGCTGGCTAGCATCATGGGCATTCGCACCGGATTTATTACTGGGCGCGATTCGCCGGCGAATGCGCGGCGGGCGCGCGAGTCGAGGATGGAATTTGTGATTCAGGGGCAGCCGAAGAAGCTGGAGTCGTACAAGGCGATTCTGGTGCGGGCGGGCGTGACGGATGAGGAAGTGGCTTACGTGGGAGATGATCTTCCGGATTTGCCGATTTTGCAGCGGGTAGGGCTGGCGGTGGCGGTGGGGGACGCGGTGTTTGAAGTGAAACGGGCTGCGCATTACGTCACGACCGTGAAGGGTGGCGAGGGGGCGATTCGCGAAGTGGTGGAGCTGATTTTGAAGGCGCAGGGGAAGTGGAAGAAGGCGATTCCGCTGGCGATTGCGTAGGGTGACGAATGTCTCGTCGTCGCGGCTACCGGGAGGCTTGCTGCTGGGCGTGGGCGCTGCGAATTTCTTCGAATCCTTGTTGTACCCACTTGGGGGGCTCGGGGCTATTTTGGTAGTCGGGCTTTTGGCCGAAGGCCAGCTTCCAGCGCGTTAGCCATGAGATGCCTACGCCGCCGACGAAGAGGTCGGGCGTTGCGTAGGCGGGATCGGCGAGGGCGTCGTCGAGCGAGATGAATTTGTAGCCGCGCTTTTCGAGTTGCGTCAGCAGTGCATCCAGGCACTCGGCGTTGAGATCGCTGTCATGGATCAGCAGCACCTGCGGAATTTCGCGCTGAAATAAGTTTCTCGATTCCTGTTCTTCGTAAGTAAATGCGATGTTTGCGTATGCGAGGTATTCTTTTTTCGCTTTCTCGCCTAGTTCTTTGTTCTTCTTCTCGGCGGATTCGCCGAGGATATCGTTGAACATGTAGTCGGATGGATCCACGGTGACGGGCGCGACGCGATAGCCGCGGTCTCTGAGGAAGGCCTCGAAGGCGGATTTGGCTTCGGCGGTGGGGCCGGTGTTGAGAAAAGGGTGGCGGAAATATTTTTCTTTCTGTCCGGCGGCTGACATCAGTGCGCGAGTTACGACTTCGCCGCGAATGGTTTCGTCTTCATAGCGATCGAGCGGGGTGGTCTGGAAATCGGGGTGAGAATAAGTGTGATTCCCGAGAGACATACCCGCGTCGAGCCACATTTCGAGGAGCGCCGCGCGCGCATCTCGCTGGCCGTCCACCTGAAGCTTCCATTCGTTTACGAAACCGATGCCGGGAACGTGGTGCGCGCGAAGAGCGGCGGGAATGGCGCGATTGATGCGCTCGAGTTCTTTCAGATTGCCGATGGCGTGGTCGGTGCCGGGTTCTGCGCCAGGAAGGTCATCGACCGTGATGGCGACCATTCGCTGGATGGGCTTTTCGGCCGAGGATTGCACGCCGACAAGCGAGCGTACATTCGAGAACGCGGCGTTGGCGCATAAAAGCGTTGCGAGAAGGAGGCTATAAATTGCCGGCGCGGGGGCGCGAGTTTCCCTGGCGGGTCTTTTTTTCAGAATTCGCCTGATCACAATTCGGCAGTTCAGGATTCGTTCTCCGGCAAGACTTGCGGCGAATCGAGCAGGCGCTGAACGCATTCCGCAAGGCCCTTGAAACAGTCGGGCTTCGGCAAGATATCATCAATGCCGATCGCGGTCATGAGCGCCTTGTAGCTCAGGACTTCATCGTACATCGTCAGCAGCACGATCCTCACCGTCGGCATCCTTGCCCTTAACAGGGAAGCGACCTCGACACCGTTCCTATGAGGCATTCGGAGATCCAGAAGGACCAAACGGGGTTGAAGGTTGTTTGCCTTCTCGAGGACATCATTCCCGTCGATTGCTTCGCCGCAAACTTCGAAATTGTTTTGGGTAAGGTAGGCACGAACGGCTTTTCGAAAAAGGCCGCTGTCGTCAGCGATCAATATACCGTTGGGCACCGTGGCCTAGCCTACTTCGCAAGCGGAAGGTAGCATAACGTACATTGCTGTGAAAATCGGGTGTTGTGTGTAGCGAGGTCCTATGTGGCCACGGCGGCGTGCGATCGGCCTGCGGGCTTAGACGTTGCCACACGGTGGTTTCTGGAGTATAAGCGTTGGTAAGTTCTTTCACGTTCCACCGTATTTGCAACTAGCGATATCCAATGAAGACCCGATGGCGCGGGCGAGGCTCCGAGGCTACGATTTTCTGCAAGTGCGTTCCCAGCGGTCGTGCAAGCACCTATAGTTCAACCGTGCTTGATTGCCGCGCTTTATTCCCGGCAAGAGCGGTAACCCAGGGATCACGCAAGTCGAAATGGAGAGATTGCGCTTGAGCTTTGTTCGATTTCGCTGAACAGAGACGCGCGAAGAGAGGCATTTGAAAATGTTGCGTTCAATTTCAAGTTCTCGTCCGGCGATCCTGTTCCTGATCATTGCAGTGTTCGTTCTTTTGCCGAGCGTAGCTAGGGCACAGGACGTTGATCCGCCGAGCAGGGTGGCGCGATTGAATTTTATTGAGGGCTCAGTTTCGTTTCAACCCGCTGGAGAATCGGAGTGGCTTGCAGCCAATCCGAATCGTCCCCTCACGACTGGAGATCAGCTGTGGGCAGACCAAGGCTCACGAGGTGAATTGCATCTGGGAGGAGCGGCGCTTCGCCTGTCATCGGAAACGGCTGTTTCGTTCCTGAACTTGACCGATCAAGCGGTCCAGATTCAGGTGGCGCAAGGATCTGCGTCGCTACGCGTGCGGCATCTGGAAGACAACGAAAGCTACGAGATTGATACTCCAAACCTGGCTCTCTCAATTCTGCGCCCCGGAAAATATCGCGTGAATGTGAGCGCGGATGGCAGTAGCAGCACGGTGTACGTGGAAGGCGGTGCGGCTGAAGTAACTGCGGGTGGCCAGGCTTATAACGCGGGACCCGGCCAGCAATACACTTTTTCCGGAACGGATCAAGTGAGCTATGACGAGCAGCCGCTCCCTCAGCCCGACAGCTTTGAGGAATGGTCGGTGGAGCGTGAGCGGCGTGAGGACAGGTTCGAATCGTCGCGGTATGTTTCGCCGGATGTGATCGGCTACGAAGACCTCGACGACCATGGCCGCTGGCAAGAAGATCGAGAGTACGGGCACGTGTGGATTCCGAATGGAGTCGCTGCGGATTGGGCGCCTTATCGCTATGGGCACTGGGCATTCGTTGCTCCTTGGGGTTGGACGTGGGTGGAAGATGAGCCTTGGGGATTTGCGCCATTCCACTATGGTCGCTGGGCACAGGTATCAAGCGGAGGTTGGGGTTGGGTGCCTGGACCCGTGCCAGTTGCCGGCGCCGTCTATGTGCGACCGGTGTATGCACCAGCGCTGGTGGCGTTTGTTGGAGGAGGAGCTATAGCAGCAGCGATCGAACTGGGCGGTCCCGCCGGAGTTGGAGTGGCGTGGTTTCCTTTGGGCCCGCGCGACGTGTGGGTGCCTTCTTACCGAGCGAGCGAAGCTTACGTGTCGAGGGTCAACGTAACGAATTCGCGAGTGATCAACCGGACGGAAATCGTAAATGTCTACAACACCACGGTAGTGAATCGGACGACGGTGGTGAACCGCACTTATATGTACGAGAATACGCCCCACGCGGTTACCGCTGTTTCGAGAAATGCGTTTCAGAATGGCGAAGCTGTTGGTAGAGCTCACGTTCAAGTGAACCCGCAGCAAATTCAGCACGCACGGGTGGTGGAGACCGCCGCAGTTGCGCCCACGCCTCGGGCTGTCGCGGGACCTAATGCTGCTGCGAAACCGTCGGCGCGTCCCCCGGAAAAGCTTGCGAGCAGACCCGTTGTAACGAAGATGGCTCCGTCGGCTCGAGCAATTCCCGTGGGCCAGACGAAACCCACACCGAGCGCGTTTCATACTGTGACGAATGCGAAGCCTGCTCCAGCGCAGCCGGCAAACAAGGCCGGAGCACCGCCCGCCAATCGGCCACCCCAACCCTCGGCAGAAAAGCCGCCGGCAGGGCAGCCGAATAGGCCGAACGCAGCACCACCTGAGAAACCAGCGGAACACGGTAATCAACCACCAGCGCGCGCTAACGAGCCGGCTCCGGCAAACCGGGCTGCGCCGCCGGCTCACGAGAATCAGCCGCCGGCACGAGAAGCTCAACCTCCGGCTCATCCGCCCGCTCGAGAGAACCAGCCGCCGGCGCGCGAGAATCAGCCACCCGCGCGAAACAATGAACCCCCGGCGAACAAGCCGGCGCCTCCACCGGCTAGGACGCAGCCACCAACTCGAGAAAGTCAACCACCGACGCGGGAGAATCAGCCACCTGCGCATCCGCCCGCCCGAGAAAATCAACCCCCGGCACGAGAAAATCAGCCACCTGCCCGCGAGAATCAACCGCCGACGCGCGAGAATCGTCCACCCGCTCGCGAGAATCAGCCACCGGCGCGTGAAAATCAGCCGCCGGCCCGGGAGTCACATCCGCCTGCGCGCGAAAATCAGCCGCCTCCACGGGAGAATCAACCGCCAGCGCATGAAAATCGTCCGCCTGCTCACGAGAACCAGCCGCCGCCTCACGAAAATGCACCAAGGCAGCAGCCACCTCCGGAAACAAAGAAACCTAATCCGCCGCCGAAGGAGACGAAGCCTTCGAACGAAGAGAAGAATAAGGAAAAAGAACCCAAGAGCTGAGTTTTTCGTTCGAAACGGGCGTTCGCGGTGTGGGCGTCAATACCTAGTCTTGGCGGCGCGCGTGAGTATCGCGCGCCGCCTCACGATAACCTTCTAAACAGTGTGTCGCTGAATCGATCCGGCTGCGTGAAGTTCAGACGTGTTTAGGCAACTTCTACAGGTGAAGTGGTTCAAGCGCGATCGGAGTATGGAGCGGGAGAAGGGAATCGAACCCTCATCTCAAGCTTGGGAAGCTCGCGTTCTACCACTGAACCACTCCCGCTCGCGTGAGACGAACTGATTCTATCACTTTGCGAAAGCGGCTCAAACTGCAACTGGTGACAGCTCGTCACAATTAAGTCCTGGATCCTTCGGATATGTTCTCGAGGGGTATTTCGCCGATGTACCTTGTCGTGCCATCGTACAAGTTCTTGCCATGTCTGTAACCAACGCACTTACATAAGCCGATATAAAAGACGTCTATTGGGCGAGGGAGAAGAGGTTATCAATATCTATCGGCTGACCTTAATGCGTTCGAGGCTGCCACTTGTATTTCCAACGGTCAATCATCCATCCAATGAAGTAGTACCAAACGAAGACGAGCGGGGGCATCAAGCCCATGAAACTTGTGACTTCGCTAAATCCTAAACGTCCCAGACCACGGACTATGACTAAACCCAGCATGAAGGCAGGAAACGCAGACAGCATCAACGATTTCGCAATCCAGCCCGGATGAACCCAGATGAACTCGGTCGTCCAGCCCGCGCATTTCTCAGCACTGTCCTTGCAAGATTCTGTGGCAAGTGGGTGCCGGTTCAATGGGTCGGAATCTAAGCGGGTGGATGACCACCAGAAATATCGATTCGGGGTGCGCTGAATTTCGCGGTTCACGCGGAGTGAGTTGTTGGTGACAGCCGCGAAAACGATGAGTCCGAAAATTGGGAGAACGAACCGCCAGTTCATTCGCATATTCGAATTAGACACCGGAAACGCAGAATTATCAGCACGTTGCCGTAACTGTTGTGAACAGTATCACCACTATCGCAGAATGCGATGCCCCAGTCCTTAGTTGCGATGCCGATCTGCTCGCAGCCCACCCATAATAAGAAGATGCTCCATGTAGTATCGATGCAAGGCCCTCATGTGAAGCCATGTTAGAGTGGCGGGTCACGCAGACGTTATCGTAAGCGATTCCAGGAGGCGAAGTGGCGTATCGAGATTTGCGCGATTTCTTGCGCACGCTGGAGAAGAAGGGCGAGCTGAAGCGGATTTCCGAGGAGGTGGATCCGATCCTCGAGATTACGGAAATTACGGACCGCACGGTGAAAGCCGGAGGGCCGGCGCTGCTTTTCGAAAAGCCGGGGGGCTCGCGGATTCCTGTGGTGACGAACCTGGTAGGGACTGAGCGGCGGATGAATCTGGCTTTGGAGGTGGAGTCACTCGGCGAGGTGGCCGATCGCATTCATTCCTTTCTTGATATGCAATCGCCGCAGGGAATTTTCGAGAAGATGAAGATGTTGCCGAAGCTGGCGGAGTTGGGGTCGTTTTTTCCGAAGACGGTGCGGAGCGGGGAGTGCCAGGAGGTGGTGCGGGAGAAAGATTTTTCGCTCGATTACTTTCCAATCTTGCAGTGCTGGCCGCAGGACGGTGGGCGTTACATCACATGGCCGATGGTGATTACGAAGAATCCTGAAACGGGCAAGCGCAACGTGGGCTGCTATCGCATGCAGGTGTTTGACGAACGCACTACGGGCATGCACTGGCAGACGCAGAAGCACGGGGCGGAGCATTTCCGCAGCGCTCGGGCGAAGAACCGCGAAGGGAAGCTGGAGGTCGCGGTGGCGATTGGCGCTGACCCGGCCACGTGCCTGGCAGGAATCCTGCCGGTGCCGCCGGACATGGACGAATTCCTTTTTTCGGGATTCTTGCGGCGCGACCCTGTGGAACTGGTGGCGTGCAGGACCGTGGATCTGGAAGTTCCTGCGAATGCGGAGATTGTGCTTGAGGGGTATGTGGAATTGGGAGAGATGCGCACGGAAGGGCCGTTCGGGGATCACACTGGCTTCTATTCGCTGGAAGGCGAATTTCCTGTGTTCCACCTGACCTGCGTTACACATCGCAAAGATCCGATTTACCTGACCACGATTGTGGGGCCGCCACCGCAAGAGGATTATTTCATCGGGCATGCTATCGAGCGCGTGTTTCTGCCAGTGATGAAGATGCAGTATCCGGAAATTGTGGACGTGGCGATGCCGGCGGAAGGCATCTTTCAGAATTTGATGATTGTTGCCATCAAGAAAAGCTACCCCGGCCACGCGCGAAAGATTATGAGTGCGATTTGGTCGCTGGGGCAGGCCATGTTCACGAAGGTGGTGGTGGTGGTGGATCACGACGTTAACGTTCAGGACTCGCGAGAGCTGGTGTGGAAGGCACTCTGCGCCATTGATCCCGAGCGAGACATTCAATTTGTGTTGGGGCCTGTGGATACTCTCGATCACGCCGCCCGACGCCAGGATTTCGGATCGAAAATGGGCATCGACGCTACCCGGAAGTGGGTTGAAGAAGGTTACACGGGGCGATGGCCAGACGAAATTAAGATGGATTCGGACACAAAACGGCGCGTTGACGGAATTTGGCGTCATCTAAAAATCGACATGCCGAACAAAAAGCAATGAAACGGCAAAGGTCTCCGCAGCAACCAACCCGCCTCTTCTCAGCAACTAGCGCGTCATAAACCTGTACTTTACCTGTCCTTTTCGCCTACCTGTCCTTTCGGACAAGGTTTTTACCAAGAGCACACACGAGAAGAACGTTTGTTGACACTTCGTGGCGCGGATGCAATAAACGAATGAAAGCGGAGCGTACCGGGATTCACAGTACTTTGGTTCTCCGCCGCTGGCTCGAGTCAAATGGGGTTTTGGCTTGGCAGACCAGCAGTAAGTTTCCAAGCTCTCTTAGCGAAAGCGAAAGACGAAAGCAGTGAAGCAAAGGTGAAAGCTGGGGCCGCCCTGCGAAGCGGGACGGAGTGAGGAGTGAGGGGCCGCGTGATGTTCAATCTGGGGAAAACGAAATCGTTGATTGGCCTGGATATCGGCTCGAGCTCTGTGAAGGCCATCGAGCTGAAGAAGACGAAAGAGGGTTACGAGCTGGTAAGCCACGGCATCGAGACTCTCGCCCAGGATACCGTCGTGGACGGCGCCATCATGGACGCCCCCTCGGTTGCCGAAAAGATCGTCTCCATTTTCGATAATCAGAAAATTAAGGCAAAGGACGTTGCCACGTCCGTGTCAGGACATTCGGTGATCGTAAAGCGGGTGAGCATGCCGCTGATGACCGAGGAAGAGCTCTTCGACCGGATCCAGTCCGAAGCCAGCCAGCACATCCCGTTCGACATCGCGGACGTGAACCTCAGCTACCAACTCCTCGAAGCCACCGAAAATCAGATGGACGTTCTTCTGGTGGCCGTAAAGAAAGACAAGATTCTGAACCATACCAACGTGCTCGCGCAGGCCGGCAAGACTCCGGTGGTCGTAGACATCGACGCTTTCGCCCTGCAGAACTGTTTCGAAGTGAACTACGAGCCGGATCCTTCGCAGGTGGTAGCGCTGCTGAACGTGGGCGCGAGCGTGATGAACATCAACATCGTTCGCGGCTGGACGCCGCTCTTCACGCGCGACGTTTCGGTGGGCGGTAACCAGTACACCGACGCGTTGCAGAAAGAACTCGACCTGAGCTTCGAAGATGCCGAAAAGCTGAAGATGGGCGGCACATTGGCAGGGGTAAGCGAAGAACAGCGGACGGCGATTCTCCGGTCGGTTTCAGACATTCTGATTCTTGAAATTCAGAAGACTTTCGACTTTTTCCGCGCGACGGCGAGCGGCGAGAACATTCGCCGGATTTACGTCGCTGGCGGCACGGCGCGGGTTCCCGGCCTTCTCGACCTGTTGAAAGAAGAATTCGCGATGCCGGTCGAAGAGCTCTATCCGTTCCGGAAGGTTGCAATCAATCCTGGGCGTCACGATGAAAGCCAGCTTCGCGATTTGGCGCCGCGCCTGGCAATCGCTGTCGGCCTGGCGCTGAGGAGCTTTGACACGCCATGATCCGGATTAACTTACTTGGTCAGGCCCGACCGAAGGCCACGAAAACAACAGTGCCGCTGGAGGCGACGATCCAGATCGTCTTCCTGCTGGTGGCGCTGGGGCTAGCGGCGGTGGTGCTGGGAATCACGTATTACCAGCAAAAGCGGGAGCTGGATGCGACAAACGCGAAGATCGCATCGCTGAGGGCGGAAAAGGCCACACTTCAGACGATTAAAGCGGAAGTGGACCGATTCGAGAGCCAGAAAGCAGTTCTGCAGCAGCGAATCAACGTGATTGAGACGCTGCAGAAGAACCGCTCCGGTGGCCAGGAACTACTCAGCATGGTGGCGAACACAGTGGTTCGAGTGGATTCGCTCTGGCTGACGAACCTGGATCGCAAGGGCAACAACCTGGAGATCAAGGGCCAAGCAGGATCCATCAACGCGGTGGCGAATTTCATTACGCAGCTCAAACGGTCCGGATATTTCGACAACGTTGAAATCAAAGAAGCTCAAGAGACTGATCTTGTGAAGTCGGCACAAACATTCGGTTTCTCGATGACGGCAGCAATAGCGGGTGCGGCGCCTCCTGAAAGCCAGGCCAAGCCTCAACCCGCGGGCGGTAAAGCTCCTGTGCAGCCGGCAGTGAAGGGGAGGAGCTAACATGGCGACTTCTTTCCGCGAATGGCCCTGGCCCCTGCAAGCTGTTTTCTATGTAGCGCTGGCGGTGGTGATCGTGGCCGCCGGTTTCTATCTACCGTTTTCACCGGTGCGAACAGTTCGAAGCGATCTCGAAGCCGCACAAAACAGCCTCAAACCTTTAGAAACAGAAGTTCAAAGCCTGCGAGTGTACAAGCAGCGCCGTGCCGAATTGCAGTCCGAGATGGACGCATTGCAGAAGCAACTGGAAACGCTGCAGACGATCGTGCCGGAAGAAAAGCAAGTGGATCAATTCATTCTGATGATTCAGAGCGCGGCTATCAGTTCCGGGGTGTCCATTCGCAAGCTGACAGCGAAACCGGTCACCACGCAGCCTTATTACTTCGAGATGCCGTTTGATATTGAGGCAGACGGACCGTATTTCTCGGTGCTCGATTTCTTCGCGCGGCTCGGGCGGCTCTCGCGAATCATCAATGTTGGCGATTTGAAAATGTCGGGGTTAAGCGGTGGCACCAATCAGGCCGTGAAGTTCCACACGGCCCCCGGAGCCTCTGTGACCGGCACATTCACGATTACGACTTTCTTTACGAAAGCGGCGGATGCCTCCGCGGCGCCTGCTGCCGCGCCGGCCAATAAGGCCGCCGCAGGGCAAAAACGATGAAACTGGCAAAATCATCCGCGACCGTGTGGGCCGTGCTAGCGCTTTCATTCACGCTTTCATCGGCGGTGGGGGCGCAAAGTGCTCCCGCGAAGAACGCCGCTCGAAAGGCGAAGGCGGCATCGTCGAAAACGCCTGCGCCAGCCGCTAGTTCGGAAGCGAAGACATCAGAAGCTAACAGCAATGATTCGGCGCCAGCGATGAAGTCCGATGCGGTTACGGCGAAGCGCGATCCCTTCCAGCCGCTAGTGAGCAATACAAAGCCATCGCATGGGCCGCTACCCCCTGGGAAAGCGGGATTGATCATCGGGACAGTGCATGTGGACGGGACGGTGAAGTCGCCGAGCGGGATGATGGCGGTGGTCTCGAATGAGGAGCGGCGAGTTTACTTCATTCGGGAAGGCGACAAGCTGTACGACGGGGACGTGGAAAAGATCGGGTTGGACGGCGTCACATTCAAAGAGAATTCCAAGGACGCCTTTGGGAAACCGGTGGAACGTATGGTCACGAAACGAATCTACCAGAGTGCAGGAGAGCAGCAATGAGGATCATGTGGCGGGGGTGGGGCCTGACTGCGCTAGTTGCAGCGAGCCTGATAGTGACAAGCGGAGCGCTTCCGGCGAACGACGCGCCCGTGGTGCACGTGAAAGCGGTGGTGAAGGATGGCGCGGTACGCCTGGAAGCGCAGGCGAACGCCCCATTCGAATACACTACCTATCGCCCTAGCGAGAGCCTCTATGTGCTCGACCTGAGCGGAGTGGCGGCGGCTGATCCTGCCGGCGCGCGCGTGGTGGCTTCGGATTTGGTGAAGAGCTACCGCGTGATTAACTACGCCTCGGGCCAGAAGCCTGTGGTTCGCGTGGAGATTCTGCTGAGCCAGGGCATCGAACCACGCCTCGAACGCAAGGACGCGCAAGACTTGACGCTGTTCGTCTCGCGCGCAGGCGATTCGTCGTCTGGGAAGTCTGCCGAGAAGATCGCTGCGCCGGGAATCATTCCCGCGTCGGCAAGCTCAACGGAAACGAAGACGCCGGGTTCCACCTTCGAGTCGATTCAACAGGTGAAGCTCGGACAAAACGGCAATCAGACGGAAGTGAGTGTGATTGGCTCCGGGCATCTGAGCTATCACGCGACCCGCCTGCAGAATCCGGACCGCCTGGTGCTCGATTTTGCCGGTTCGCATCTGAATACCGCCAACAAGCAGATCGCCAGCAACCTGGACCCGATCCGCGAAGTGCGCCTGGCGCAGTTCACGCCGGATGTGGCGCGCGTGGTTATCGACCTTCGCCAACCGGCCCGGTACAACATCAACGCGAGCGGAAATTCGGTTGTGGTGGTTTTTGGATCAACGCCAGCGGCTTCCGGAGCGTCGGGCGGCACGTTGAAGTCTGCACCACCCAGCGAGCCATCGAACCTGACGACGACTAAATCCGTCGCCAAGTCCGAACCTGCTCCAGCGGAAACGAACGCCACACAGCCTGCGGCAATCCCCGCACCTGCTGCGGTTCTTCCGGTTTCCTATACGCAGCCAGCGGCGTTGGCGGCACCCGCGGCCGCCGCTGCGACTCCGGAAGCAACCCCGGCGCCTGCGGCCACTTCCTCCTCCAACGACGGCGGCAAGCCGATGGTGGATGGACAAGCACCTGTGCCCGCGCCTTCTGGGAAATATTCCGGCGAGCCAATCTCGGTGAACCTGAAGGATGTGGACCTGCGCGACTTCTTCCGGCTCATTCACGAAATCAGCGGCCTGAACGTCGTCGTGGATCCGGCCGTAAAGGGCAACCTGACGATCGTGCTGGACGATGTGCCGTGGGACCAGGCGTTGGATATCGTGCTGAAGAACAACGAACTCGACAAACAGCTCGATGGCAATGTCTTGCGTGTCGCGGCGAAAGAGACCTTGAAGAAAGAGGCCCAGCAGAACCGCGATTTGGCCAAGGCCCAGGCTGAAGCAGCCGACGTGGTGACGACCACGCGCGTCCTCAGCTACGCAAAGGCGGCGTCCCTGGTGCCGACCCTCAAGAAGTTCCTTTCATCACGCGGCGATGTTCTTGCGGATGCCCGGTCGAATACTCTGATTATCCGGGATATTCCGACGGTTCTGCCGGTGCTGGACAATCTGATCCGGCAGCTCGACCGCAAATCGCAGCAAGTGGAAATCGAAGCGCGGGTTGTGGCTGCGAACCGCACCTTCTCTCGAGAGATTGGTACTCAATTGGCCTTTGCGGCGGCCAGCAACAACGGTCGCAATATTTGGTCCGGTACGGGTGGCGTGGGTACCAGCCCTGTAATCCGCAATTTCCCGCCGCTTCCGGCACCTCCGGTCGTTGTCGGCACCGGCGGTCCGAGTGCGACCAATGGCGCCTTGCCTCTGAACACCAACCTGGGCGTCGGCGCACCGACAAGCGGCATCAGCTACTCGTTTTCGGCGGCGAACTTCGCCCTCGACGTGATTATCACAGCGGCCGAAGATCGTGGTGTCGGCAAGCTCCTTTCGAAGCCCAAGGTGATCACTCAGAACAACGAGAAGGCGACCGTGAAGCAGGGCACCAAGATTCCGGTACAGACGATCGTCAACAACACGGTTTCGGTGCAGTTCGTGGATGCGGTGTTGCAGCTTGAAGTCACGCCGCAGATTACCGCGGAAGGCACCGTGTTCATGGACGTGACCGTCACCAACGATCAAATCGACCAAGCGATTCCGCGTGTGCAAGGCATCCCTGCCATCGACACGCAAGCGGCCGAGACGAAAGTTTTGATCAATGATGGCGGCACTGTGGTGATTGGCGGCATCATTGTGACGAACCAGCAGACGGACGTGAAGCAGGTGCCTTTGTTCGGCAGCATTCCGGCGGTGGGCAACCTGTTCAAACACACCACGGTGAGTTCGTCGGCGCAGGAATTGCTCTTCTTCCTAACGCCTCGGATCATGCCGAGCTAGTTCGGAAGCTGAGTCGGGAGTACGCTATCGAACGTGACCGGTAAATCGCGAAACGAGTCTTTCAACCGGAGCCGAATGGATCGGCTCCGGTTTTCTTTTTCTGGGGTGGGCGCAGACGCCTTCTTGGTCTCGCACCTGCCCAATATTCGTTACCTGTGCGGATTTACGGGAAGCGCGGCGCTGCTGCTCGTGGAGCAGTCAAGCGCGACCCTTTTCACTGACAGCCGGTATACCTTCCAAGCCCACGAAGAGGTCTCAAACGCCCGGATCAAAATCGCCAAGGCAGGCTTAAACCTTGCCGCAGGCCAGACGCTTCGGCAGCGCCGTGGGCGCGTGAGGGCAGCTTACAACCCCACCCACATCACTGTAGCGCAGCTGTCCGCTATCAAGCGGGCTGCGGGCGACCGTGTGAGATGGGTGGCGGGCGGTAACGCTGTTGAGAAACTGCGAGCGGTGAAGGATCACGAAGAACTCGCGACAATGCGCGATGCGGCCGTACTAATCAGCGCGGTGGTGGAAGAAGCCCTGCCTGGCATAAAGCCGGGCGTGACTGAACTGGAGGTAGCGGCCGAGCTGGAATATGCCATGAAACAGAAGGGAGCCAGTGGTGCTTCGTTCGAGACCATCGTTGCCGCCGGGCCACACTCAGCCTGGGCCCATGCGCGACCCTCGTCCAATCCACTGAGGAAAAGCCAGTTGGTCGTGCTCGACCAGGGTGCTATACTCCACGGTTATTGCAGTGATATGACGCGCACCGTCTTCCTGGGACGGGCACCCGCGAACGTTCGGCGACTCTATCAAGCCGTTCTGGCGGCTCAGGAAGCGGCCAAGGCGGCGATTAAGCCGGGGGTTAGCGGGGAATCGGTTGACGCCGCTGCCAGGCGGGTCCTAAAACGGGAACGTCTCGTTCGATACTTCACTCACAGTACCGGCCACGGCCTCGGGATGGAAGTACACGAGATGCCGCGCCTGGGCAAAGGCGACAAGACAATCCTTGAAGAGGGCATGGTGATAACGGTGGAACCCGGCTTATACGTGGAAGGAATGGGCGGT
>Ga0210394_10004335_pt1 | contig 16688 bp, 16 predicted proteins | sample IncBWC12MmetaG_FD_160121 | JGI IMG/M metagenome (GOLD analysis project Ga0210394, IMG submission 160121) | Forest soil microbial communities from Barre Woods Harvard Forest LTER site, Petersham, Massachusetts, United States - Inc-BW-C-12-M | ecosystem: Environmental > Terrestrial > Soil >... | reverse complement strand
CTTCTGGAGGGCAAACCGGATATATCCGTCGACGATTTTATCGCTGAGCGCCACCGAGAGGCAGAGCGCGAGTGAGGCGTATCGTCCTCGATGCACCCGCAATGCTGGCGCTGACCCGTCGTGAACAGGGCGCAGACAAGGTCGCCGAAATACTCGCAGAGTCCGTGATGTCCACCGTGACCCTGAGCGAGGCTGTCGGCTATTACGCGCGCAGCGGCGCGTCCCAGGCGGAAATCCGCGCGTTATTTGACGTGCTACGGATTGAGCGTGTGCCGTTTGACGGGGAGCTGGCCTACATCGCGGGCCTACTTCTGCCGAAGACACGGGCGGCTGGTTTGTCGTTCGGCGATCGGGCATGTCTCGCCCTCGCCCTGCAAATGAGCGCCAAAGTACTGACGGCCGATCGCGCCTGGCTGCGGATCGCGGCCGCGGTCGGGGTGGAGATCGAGCTGATCCGCTAGCCGAGCTACTGGCGGAACGCGGCGATGACTTCGCGGGCGCTGTCGACACCGAGCGCCGGCCACAGGATCGGCAGGTCGAGCCCGGCCTCGCGGTATTGGGCGATGCGCTCGCGGCAGCGCGCCACCGGGCCGATCAGGCAGATCGCGTCGAGCAAGCGGTCGCTGAGCGCATCGCCGCCGGCGCCTTGTTCGGCCTGGTCAGCTTCGGCGGCAAAACCGCTGGCCCGCATCAGCCGCTGGAAGAACGGCAAGGTCGTGAACAGTCCGAGATTGGCACGCGCGGCGGCGCGCAGCGCGGCGATGTCGTCGCCGATATAAGTCGGCAGGCCGAGCGTCATCTCCAATTTACCGCGGCCATTCGATTTGGCGCGGCCGCGCTCGACCCAGCGCTTGCTGCGCGCGAGCCGTTCGACCGACCACCAAATCGGCATCACGCCATCGGCGATCTCGCCGGCCAGCTCGACGTTTTGCGAGGTCAGCGCCGCCAGATAGATCGGTACGGGGCACGGCGAGGGCTGTTGCGGCAAATGCGTGGCCGGACCCTCGCCGCGCAGCCAGTTCGCCACTTCGAGCGTATATTTGCGCAATGCCCCCGCGGGGTCCGGCATGTCGATGCCGAGCGCGCGGTTGACCGGCTGATGGCTGACCCCGAGCCCGAGGACGAGGCGTCCGCCGGTCGCATCGGCGGCGAGCATTGCCATCTTGGCGCAAATATAGGGAAGCCGCAGATAGATATCCGCGACCCAGGTGCCGACCTTGATTTGCCGCGTCGCCGTGCCCATCAGCTGGGCCGCCGCCAGCGCGTCGTTGTTGACCTCGGCGCAAAAGATGGCTTCGAAGCCGGCATCTTCGGCGGTGCGCGCCACGTCTTCTATCTCGTTGGCGCGCCATCCCGCGCCCCGCTGAGGATCGATCTGGACCAATCCGAGCCCTAGCCTCTCCGGCATGACGCCCTCCCACATGTTTTGCTCTACGATTGGCTTACAGTGGCATCGCACTCTATTGGATTTCATCCGGCTGGCGGAAGTCCGAGCAGGCGGCGGGCCAGCACGAGGTGGGGCTTGTCGATCATCTTGCCGTCGAGGGCGAGGGTGCCGGCATCGGGTTGGGCATCAAAGGTGGCGATGACGCGCTCGGCCCATTCGCGCTCGGCTGCGCTGACCGAGAATGCGTCGTTAATGACGGCGAGCTGGGCCGGATGGATCGCCATCTTGGCAGCAAAGCCGGAGCGCCTCGCCGCCAGGCATTCGGCCTTGAGCCCAGCCTCATCCTGGAAATCGGTGTAGATCGTGTCGATCGCGATGACCCCCGCCGCGGACGCCGCCAACAGACACAGCGAACGGGCCAGGCGATAGGGGCCGTCATAGTCGCCGCCCTCCGTGCGGTTGTTGCCGCCGATAGAGGCCGACAGATCCTCGGCGCCCCAGGTGATCGCTTCGAGACGCGGCGAAACGCCGGCATAGAAGCCCAATGCGAAGACGGCAGCGGGGGTCTCGGTGGCGATCGCGACGATGCGCGTCGCGCCCAGCGGCGCCCCGGAAGCCGTCTCGAAGGCCCCAAGGTAATGGTCTGCCGTGCGGACGTCCTCGGGCAGGCATTTCGGCAGGAGGATGCCGTCGGGCCGGCCGGGAATCGTCGCGGCGAGATCGTCGAGGGCGAGCCCGCTGACAAGCGGATTGATCCGCACGTAGCGGCGCACGCGCTCGGGCCCGTGTGCCGCGAGGAATGCGCGCGCCTGCGCCCGCGCGACCGGCCGGTTCGCCGCTGCCACCGAGTCTTCGAGATCGAGGATCAGCGCGTCAGCCCCCGATTCGAGCCCGCGCGCGAGCTTTCGCTCGCTATCGGCCGGGACAAACAGCAGCGAGCGCATCCGTGCCTCCAAATTTACCGAGCGTAGCGCGGCACGAGATTGCCTCGCGTCGCTCGCAATGACGGCAAAAAGGCGCTGTCATTGCGAGGAGCGCAGCGACGCGGCAATCTCGATTCAGCCATTCAATCCTGCGGCCGCGTCTTCATCAGCGCGGCGCGGCGGCAGATCGCGACGGTCTCGCCGGCCTGGTTCAAGCCCTCATGCTCGAACTCGACGATCCCCGCATCGGCGCGCGACTTGCTGCGCCGGGTCGACATCACCGTCGTCTTCACATGGATCGTATCGCCGTGAAACACCGGCTTCGGGAAGCGCACATCGCTCATGCCCAAATTGGCGATCGTGGTGCCGAGGGTTGTGTCGCCGACGCTGATGCCGATGACGAGGCCAAGCGTGAAGATGCTGTTGACGAGCGGGCGGCCAAACTCGGTCGTCTTCGCGAATTCGGCGTCGAGATGCAAGGGCTGCGGGTTCATCGTCAGGCTGGTGAACAGCACGTTGTCCATCTCGGTGACGGTGCGGGTCACCCTGTGCTCGAACACCTGGCCTTCGACAAATTCCTCGAAATGGAGCCCGGCCATGGTTCACCTTCCCTTGAAGACCGGGCGGCGCTTTTCATTAAAGGCGGCGACCGCCTCCTTGTGGTCCTCGGTGAAGGCGCAGCGCGCCTGGTGCTCGGCTTCGAGGTCGAGGACGGTCTGGAAGTCCTCGGTCTCGGCGGCGAGGAGGTTGCGCTTCATATAGCCGAGCGCGATCTGCGGGCCGTCGGCGATGCGCCGCGCCAGCGCCATCGTCTCGGGCAGCAATTCGTCATCGCCGACCACCCGGTTGACGATGCCGAGTCCGGCCGCCGTGTCGGCATCGATGATGTCGGCGGTGAAATAGAGTTCGCGCGCCTTCGCCGTCCCGACAAGGCGCGTCAGGCTCCACGAGCCGCCGTAGTCGCCGGAATAGCCGATCCGGGCAAAGGCGGTGCCGAACCGCGCCGCCTTGCCGGCGATCCGCAGATCGCACGCCAGAGCGAGGCCCAGCCCGGCGCCGGCGACCGGGCCGTTGATCATCGCAATGACCACTTTCGGCATCCTGCGCAACAACAGCGGCAGCCGGTGCGCCCGGCGCAAGCCTTCCGCCCGGTCCTCGAAACTCTGGTTTGCCCCGCGGTTCTCCATCGTCTTCACGTCGCCCCCGGCGCACCAGCCGCGCCCGGCCCCGGCGATGACGATCGCGCCGACACTCGCGTCGGTGGAGAGGCGCTCCAGCGCCTCCGTCAGCCCCGCCGTCATCGCCGGCGACAGCGCGTTGAGCCGCTCCCGGCGGTTGAGGGTCAGGGTGGTGATGCCCTTTTCGGTGCTTTCGATGAGATCGGTCATGTCGTGTCTCCTGACGGGCGTTGCCGGATCATAGCTCACCACGGAGACACGGAGGACACGGAGATAAGAAAAATCCGCATTCCCGGCGAACGCCAGGCTTGCGCGGGGAATGCGATCGTAATTGAGAATATTCTCCGTGGTCTCCGTGGTGAATCTTTCGATCGAGATTGCGTCGCCGCGCCCGCAATGACAGAAACGGGGCATGGAAACGGTTCGAATCGTCTGCGCGCATGACTGCCCGGACATGTGCTCCTTGTTGGCCGAGGTCGAAGACGGCCGCGTCAAGCGCATCAGGGGCGATCCCGAACAGCCCTTCACCGCCGGCTTCGTCTGCGCCAAGGTCAACCGCGACGCCGAGCTCGTGCATTCGCCGGAGCGGCTGACAACCCCGCTGCGCCGCACCGGCGAGAAGGGCGAGGGCAAATTCGCGCCCGTCGGCTGGGATGAGGCGCTCGACGAGATCGTCCGGCGCTGGCGAGCGATCATCGCCGAGTCGGGTCCGTTGGCGCTCCTCGGCTACGCCTACAGCGCGCATCAGGGACAGATGAACCGCGGCCTCATGCTCGGCCTCTTCCACGCGCTCGGCACCAGCCGCCTCATTGCCGGCACGGTGTGCGACACCTGCTGCGAGGAAGCCTGGAACATGACGGTCGGGCCGATTGGCGGCGCCGACCCGGAAGCGGTTGACGACTCCGACCTCATCATCTCGTGGGGCTGTGACCTCGTCGCCACCAACGTCCATTTCTGGGCCAAGGTCGAGGCGGCGCAGAAACGTGGGGTGAAGCTCGTCGTCATCGATCCGCGCAGGAGCCGCACCGCGCTCAATGCCGATCAATACCTGCAAATCCGTATCGGAACCGACGCTGCGCTGGCGCTCGGGATCATGCACATCCTGGTGCGCGATGGGCTAGTCGACCGCGGCTACATCGCGGCCCGGACAGTCGGCTTCGATCGGCTCGAAGCGGAAATATTGCCGCGCTTCCCGCCGCCGCGCGTCGCCCAGATCACCGGCCTCGCCGAAGCCGACATCGAGCGGCTTGCCGGGCTCTATGGCGCCGCCCGGCGCTCGTTCATCCGGCTCGGCGAGGGCATGACGCGGCTTGCCCGCGGCGGTGAGGCGTTGCGCGCGGTGGCATTGCTGCCAGGCCTCACCGGCGCCTATGGAAGGCGCGGCGGCGGCGCACTCCTCCTCACCGCTGCCTCGTGCGAATTGAATTACAACGCATTGAAGAAGCCGTCCGGGCCGGAAACGACCCGCCTCGTCAATCACCTGCGGCTCGGCGACGCACTTTTGACGATGACCGACCCGCCATTGCGCGGCCTCTTCATCGCCGCCAACAACCCGGCGGTGACCTGCCCCGATGCCGGCAAGGTGCGCCAGGGGCTTCTCCGCGCGGATCTCTTTACCGTCGTGCACGACCCGTTCCTCTCGCAGACCGCGCGTTATGCCGATATCGTGCTGCCGGCCGCGACCTACCTCGAAAGCGAGGATCTCTACCGTGCCTACGGGACCTATTACCTGCAATACGCGCCGGCCGCCGTCGCGCCGCAGGGCGAGGCCTGGTCCAATTTCCGCCTCGCGCAGGAATTGGCGCGGCGCATGGGGTTGACCGACCCGGTGTTCGCGATGTCGCCGCCCGAGGCCATGGCGGAATTGTTCCGCGGCTCAAAGGGCCCGGCCGCCGCGCTCGATCCCGCGGAGGTGCGCGCTGGTCGGCCGATCCGCCTCGCGCCATCGGGGGGACAGGAGTTTCGCACTCCCTCGGGCCGGCTCGAATTCTATTCCGAGGAGCTGGATTCCCGAGGCCTCGCGCCGATGCCGGACTGGCAGCCCGACCCACAGGAGGAACGGGATTGCGCGCGCTGGCCATTGCGGCTGTTGACGGCGCCCGGCTACTTCCAGAGCCACACCGCCTATTCCGGCGTCGCCTTCCTGCGCCGCCGCGAGGGGCCGCCCTCCTGTATCCTGCATCCGGACGAAGCTCGCCGCCGCGGCCTCGCCGACGGCGCCAAGGTGCGCCTTTTCAACGAGCGCGGTGCGGTCGGCCTCGTCCTCCGGATCAGCGACGAGGTGCTGCCGGGCGTTGTTCTGGTGCCCGGCCAGCGCCCCGATGGCGAGACCGTCGCCGGCACCGTCAACATGCTGTGCTCGGACCGCTACACCGATCTGGGCGAGGGCGCGACCTATCAGAGCAATTTTCTCGATGTCGCGGCGTGGTGAGCCCGAAAACAGCCCCTCACCCTGTCCCTCTCCCCGCTGCGGGGAGAGGGGCCCCGCTGAAAGACCCGCCCCTAATCTCCCTCGCCCCGCTTGCAGGGAGAGGGTTGGGATGAGGGGCTCTCGGCAATCATGGCTGGTGCCGGCGAATTCTGCGTAGGCAGCCTGCCGCCCGCTGCGCTACCTTGGCGCAACCGCGAGCGAGCCAAGCCGCAACATTAGGGGCAGCAAATGAAATACGACGTCATTTCGGCCGATTGCCATGTCGATCTGATCTGGCTGCCGCCCGATCTCTTCACCGCGAATGCGCCGGCCGCATTGAAGGAGCGCATGCCCTATGTCACCGACGGCCCGCGCGGCAAGGAATGGGTCACCAAGAACGGCGCCTCGTTCGGGCTGATGAACGGGATGGGCTCGGCGGGCCGGCTTTATGAACCGGGCAAGATCCACCGCTCCGACCGGATGGCCTCGACTGGGCTGTACGACGACGGCCGGAAGGGCATCCGCCGCCTCACCGACCCCGATCTGCGGTTGAAGGAGCAGGATCGCGACGGTGTCCAGGCCGAGGTCCTGTACGGCATCCTCGGCGCCACCAGCCGCCTCAACGATGACGAAGCTGCCGGCACGATGCTGCGCATCTACAACGACTGGCTCGCCGATTTCTGCGGCCACCATCCCGAACGTTTCGCCGGTCTCGCCTGCATCCCCAACCACGATTCCGATGCCGCGGTCGGCGAGATCGAGCGCGTCGCCCGGCGCGGCAATGTGCGCGGGCTCGAAATCGCCCGCAAGTACGACATGATGGCCTTATGGGACCCGTGGTGGAACCCGGTGTGGGACGCCATCGCGGCGAGCGGCTTGCCGGTGCATTTCCACACGATCGGCGGCGCCCGCCGCGATTTTTCCAAGCTCACCGGCAAGACCCTCTTGGCGGCGCGGGCGGCGAGCATCTCGAGCTTCCAGATGCACATGGCCGACGTGTTGATGTCGGTCATCTTCGCCGGTGTCCTCGAACATCGGCCGAATTTGAAGATGGTCATCGGCGAAGCGGGTACCGGCTGGATCCCCTACATCCTCGATCGCATGGACGCCGAGTGGGAGGACCAGTTCAAGGACCTCGACCTCAAGATGAAGCCCAGCGGATACTGGTATCGCCAGTGCTACGCCACCTATCAGAGCGACCCCGTAGGGGTGAAGCTCATCGAAGAACTCGGCGAAGACAACATCATGTGGGGTTCCGACTTCCCGCATCCCGACGGCATCTGGCCGGATTCGCAGGAATACATCGAGAAGGAGCTCGGCCACCTGCCGGAGGCGACCAAGAAGAAGATCGTCTGCGATAACGCCGCCAAGCTCTACCGCTTCGTGAATTAGGCGGGGCTAAGCCCCCACCCCAACCCTCCCCCGCATGCGGGGGAGGGAGTTCGCCGCTCGCCCGCTCTGACTATACCCTCCCCTGCTTGCGGGGGAGGGAAGGGTGGGGGGTGGCCTTCATCGTCGGCATCGCGATCCTCCGTTGCTGACTTCGCCCGGTCGGCTATGATCGCCGACGACCCGCGGGAGAGGGAGGAAAATAGGATGCGCTGGCTCAGATACGAGGCGGATGGGCGCGAAGCCTACGGCATCATCGAGGGGGACGAGGTCGTCGAGGTCAAGGGGGATCCCTTTGCCGGCTATCAGAAGACAGCAACCAAGCGCAAGCTCGGCGCGGTCAAGTTCCTCGTGCCGGTGATCCCCAAGACCTTCTACGCGGCCGGGCTCAACTATGCCGAGCATGTGACCGAGATGGCGAAGAAACGCGGCGAGGAGCCAAAGCTGCCGCCCGAGGCCGATGTCGGCTATCGCGCCAACAACGCCCTCATCGCGCATGGCGAGAACATCGTCATCCCGAAGGACGCCGGCGAACTCGTGCAGTACGAGGGCGAGCTGGTCGCGGTCATCGGCAAACAGGTCAAGCACCTCTCGGAGAGGGATGCGCTCTCGTGCGTGCTCGGCTGGACGATCGGCAACGACATGAGCGAGCGCACCTGGCAGCGCGGCGACCGCACCCTGTGGCGCGCCAAGAACACCGACACCTTCAAGCCGATGGGGCCGTGGATCGAGACCGATTTCGACCTCGACAAGGCCGAGACGACCGTCCGCGTCAACGGTAAGGTCGCTGACCATTTCCGCACCAACAACATGATCCACGGGGTCGCCAAGTTCATCAGCCGCATGTCGCAATACCTGACGCTCTATCCCGGCGACGTGGTGTGGATGGGCACCGAAGGGAGCCCGCAAAACCTCAAGCACGGCGACGTCTGCGAGATCGAGATCACCGGCATCGGCACGCTTTCGAACCCGCTGGTGCGCGAGGGGATGTGAAGGAGAATGTGATCCGATGAAATTGTTCGACCTCAGCGGCAAGGTCGCGATCGTCACCGGCTCGTCGCGCGGCATCGGCCGCGCCATCGCCGAGGGATTTGCCGACGCGGGCGCGCGCGTCGTCATCTCGTCGCGCAACGAGGCGCCGTGCGAGGAAGTGGCGGCGGCGATTTGCGCCGCGGGCGGCGAGGCGATCGCGATCACCTGCCGGATCTCCGATCATGCGCAGATTGAAAACCTCGTCGCCAAGACGAGGGAAGCGTGGGGCGGCGTCGACATCCTGGTGTGCAACGCCGCGATCAACCCGCATTACGGCTCGCTCGAAGACCTGACCGACCAGGTGTTCGAGCGGATGATGACCAACAACGTCTTGAGCAATATTTGGCTATCCAAGCTGGTCGTGCCGGACATGAAGGCGAAGCGCGACGGATCGATCATCTTCATCAGCTCGATCGGCGGGCTGAAATCGTCGACCGTCATCGCGATGTACGGCGTCACCAAGGCCGCCGACATCGCGCTCTGCCGCAGCCTTGCCGCCGAATGGGGCCCCGAGGGCGTGCGGGTCAACTGCATCGCGCCGGGCCTCGTCGTCACCGATTTCGCGCGCGCCCTCTATGAGGACCCCGAGCGCCGCGCCAGGCGCGAGGCGGAGACGCCCTTGCGCCGCCTCGGCCAGCCCGAAGACATCGCCGGCGCGGCATTGCTGCTCGCCTCGCGCGCCGGCGCCTTCATCACCGGCCAGACCATCGTCGTCGATGGCGGGGTGATGATCACGTAGGCTATTTCGGGATACCAACTCCAGTCGTCATCCCGGCGAAGGCCGGGACCCACTTATCCGCAGGCGAGTTGGTTGAAAACTGGGTCCCGGCCTTCGCCGGGATGACGGTGCTATTGATGGGATAGGACCGATGGCATTCTCCCTGATCGATAACGATGCCGGCGCGGTGCCGCTTGTGGCGGTGTCAAAGGCGGGGCTGGCGGCGTGGCGCGAAACGGCGCCGGCGGGTGAGCGCGACTGGGTCGCGGCGACCGGGTTTGCGGCCGAGGCTGGGAAGCTCGCGCTGATCCCCGATGACAAGGGCCGGCTTGGCCGGGTGCTCGTTGGCCTCCCCGAGGGCGAGGCGGCGATGTGGGCCTTCGCCGGGCTCTCCGACGCGCTGCCGGAAGGCCATTATCGGATCGAGGGCCCGCCGGAAGGCGGCGATCCGACCCGGATCGCGCTCGGCTGGGCGCTCGGCACCTATGCGTTTACCCGCTATCGCGACAAGAAAAAGCCGGGCGGCGCGAGGCTCGTCTGGCCGAAGCGCGCCGACCGCGCTCATGTCGGGCACCTGGCTGGCGCGGTCTTTCTCGCCCGCGACCTCATAAACACCCCAGCCTCGGACATGGGGCCGGCCGAACTGGCCGCCGCCGCGATCGAGGTCGCCGAGAAGGCCGGCGCGCAGCATCGGGTCATCTCGGGCGATGCGCTCCTCGCCGAGAATTATCCGACGATCCATGCCGTCGGCCGCGCCAGCGTGCGCGCGCCGCGCCTCGTCGATATCATCTGGGGCGACAAATCGGCGCCCAAGGTGACCCTCGTCGGCAAGGGGGTGTGCTTTGATTCGGGCGGGCTTGATCTCAAGGCCGCCTCGGGCATGCTCAACATGAAAAAGGACATGGCCGGTGCGGCGATCATGCTGGCCCTCGCCCAGGCGATCATGGCAGCGACGCTGCCGGTGCGCCTGCGCGTCCTCCTGCCGATGGTCGAGAATTCGGTCTCCGGCAATGCCTTGCGGCCGCGCGACATCGTCAAGACAAGGAAGGGCCTGACCGTCGAGATCGGCAATACCGACGCCGAGGGTCGCCTGATCCTCTGCGACGCGCTCGCCGAGGCGTCGGGCGACAACCCGGCCTTGCTCGTCGACATCGCTACGCTCACCGGCGCCGCAAGGGTCGCGCTCGGCCCCGAATTGCCGGCGCTCTTCTCTAATGACGACAGCCTCGCCGCGGCGCTCGCCGCTTCGGGTGCGGCCGAGGACGATCCCTTATGGCGGATGCCACTGTGGCGACCCTATCGCCGCCTCCTCGACAGCAAGATCGCCGACCTCAACAACGTCTCGGAGGGACCGCAGGGCGGCGCGATCACCGCCGCGCTCTATCTCCAGGAATTCGTCGACACCGGGATCCCCTGGGCCCATCTCGACGTGATGGCATGGAACACCCGCGTCCGCCCCGGCCGCCCCGAGGGCGCCGAGGCGCAGACCCTGCGGGCGCTCTACGCCCACATCGCGGGAAGGTTCGGCTAGCCGGTGAAAATCGAAACCCTGCTGCCGCTCGGCAAGCTCGATCCCGGCCTGCGTGCTGCCGAGGTGCCGCTCGACATCGCAGCCGTCGCGGCGGATGCGCGGCAGGCCGAAGCGCTCGGGTATGACGGGGTCCTCGCCGCGGAGACCAAGGACGACCCCTATATCCTGATGGCGCTGGCGGCGCAGGCCACCAGCCGTGTCGGGCTGGCGACCGCGGTGGCGATCGCCTTCCCGAGGAGCCCGATGGTTACCGCGCTCAGCGCCTGGAGCCTGCAGAAATTGTCGCATGGCCGCTTTACGCTGGGGCTCGGCTCGCAGGTCAAGGGGCATATCGAGCGCCGCTACGGCATGCGCTGGTCGGCGCCGGGACCCTGGCTGCGCGACTATGTCGGCGCGCTGCGCGCGATCTGGGAATGCTGGCAGAACGAGACCAAGCTCGAGTTTGAGAGCGCGCATTATAAGCTGAGCCTCATGGTGCCGCTGTTCGCGCCCGCCCCGATCGAGCATCCGCATATCCCGGTCGAACTCGCCGCGGTCAACCCCTATATGTGCCAGGTGGCGGGCGAGGTGGCGGACGGGATCCGCGCCCATCCAATCGCGACGCCCCGCTATGTCGCCGAAACCATGCTGCCGGCGGCGAGGAAAGGCGCGGCGAAAGCCGGGCGCGACCTTGTCCATTTCACGCTCTGCGTGATGCCGCTGGTCGCGACCGCGGCGACCCGCGCGAGCCTCACCGAGCGGGTCCGCGATGTCCGCGCGCGCGTCGCGTTCTACGCCTCGACCCCGGCCTACATCCTCGCCTTCGAAAGCGAGGGCTATGGCGAGGTCGCGCGCACGCTGCAGGGCCATGCGCGGGCGCAGCGCTGGGCGGAGATGCCCGATCTCGTCAGCGACGAGATGCTCGACGCCTATGCGGTCATCGGCACCTATGACGAGATCGCGGCGAAGCTGCGCGCGCGATACGGAGATCTCGCAACCTCGCTCGAATTCGCGATTCCCCTGTCGAAGGCCGGCGACGATTCGAGACTGCGCGAGCTGATCGACAGCGTGCGCGGGGCCTCGGCATGAGCAAACGCTATGGCGGTATGCTCGCCGCGATGGTCAGGGGGCTGACCGCCCCACAGCATCCCTGGCGGCGTGCCAGCACTCGGCTGAACGTTGCCAACGCCCTGTTCCAGACGCACCAGGTCGCGACCCAGCATGGACCGCTCGTCTTTATCTCGACGAATACCGACACGCTGCAATTCCCGCGCGAGCTGGCCAGCCGCGAGCCCGAGACGATCGACTGGGTCGACGGCTTCGCGGCGCCGGGCATCTTCTGGGACGTCGGCGCCAGTGTCGGAGCCTACGCGCTCTACGCGGCGCTGCGGCCGAGCATAGCGGTTCTGGCGTTCGAGCCCGCGCCGGCCAGCTACGCGGCGCTGAGCCGGAATATCGAGGCGAGCGGGCTCGGCGGGCAGATCCAGGCCTATTGCGTCGCGCTGAGCGGCGACACCCGACTCGGCATCCTCAACATGACGGCGACCAACGCGGGCCACTTTTTCAATTCCTTCGAAAGCACGGAAGACTGCTTTGGCAAACCGCTCGATATCAAGTTTCGCCAATCGACGATCGGGTTCTCGATCGACGAGTTCCGGCGATTGTTCGCCGTCGCCGCGCCGAACTACCTCAAGATCGACGTCGACGGGGTTGAGGAGCAGATCCTCGCGGGCGCGGCCGAAACCTTGATCGATCCGGCGTTGCGCTCGATGCTGATCGAGCTCGAGGCGGCCGATACCGCCCGCAATCAGCGCATCGTCGAGCGGATCGAGCACGCCGGGTTCACCCTGGCGCTGCGCCGAGTGCACGGCGAATGCAGCAACTGCATCTTCACCCGACCCAAGGGCTGAACCCGCGCCCGGCCGCATTCATACCCCGTCTGATGGTTGCGATGTTTCGCCGGCAATCCCGCCCTCATGCCGCGGTTCTGCCGCCTCTGGGACATCGGTGTGGGTTGCCGAGCGTCGGCCTTCCGCGACCTCGGTTCGGATACCGACGCTCGCCATCAACATCTCCGCGGTGAACGCTACGATGGCACCGAGCGCGCACCCGACCGCGATACCGAAGAAGAGGAACAGCACGCTGGCGACCGTGGATTCGCGCAGCGCGCCGACGAAGAGGACGAGCACCGCGCCGCAGGTCGCCGCACCGCCGATTGCCCCGAGGACAACGGCCACGTCCAGCGCCAGAGATCGTCGGTGCAGGTGGGCGAGTTGCGCCGATAGCACCTTGGCCTCATCCGCGTCCGCTCCCTCGATCGCCTTGCTGACCGCATCGACCCGATCGGCGACGCGCGCCAGCCGGGTGGAGAATACGTTGAGGAGTGTCGCAATGCCCGACAGCAAAAAGACAGGCGTAAGGGCCACCTGAATGATGTGAGCGACGGTATCGAGAGCCGATCCGGTATTGTCGACACCAAACATTGGCGGCTACTGGCGATCCTGCGGCGGTATTTGGCGCGGCAGCGGCGGGTTTCGTGGGCGCACGGCGAGAACGAGCAGAACCAGTAGGATCGTTGGCGCGATTGTGGTCAATGTTCCCCTCAATAGCCGCGTGCCGGATCGACCTGGTTGGCGACCGGCAACCCGGCCCCGCAGCGGCGGATCGCCTCGCGGATGATCGCCGCCGCGGTCGGCGGGTGGGTTTCGGCCGCGATATGCGGGGTGATGATGATGCGCGGATGATGCCAAAACGGGTGGTCCCCCGGCAGCGGCTCCGCGCCGACGACATCGAGGACCGCACCCGACAATTGCCCCCCATCGAGCGCCGGGATCAGATCGGCTTCGACGAGATGGCCGCCGCGCCCGGCATTGACGAGGCCCGCGCCACGCGGCAGCTGGGCAAAGGCGGCTGCGTTGAGGATACCGGTGGTCTCGGCGGTCAGCGGCAACAGACAGACCAGGATCTCGCTGCGGGCCAGCATCGCGTCGAGCCCGGCCGGCCCGGCATAGGTCGCAAAGCCGCCGATTTCCTTTTGCCCGCGGCTCCAGCCGGCGACATCGAAGCCGAGCGCCTTCAATTTCCTGCCGGCATCCTGGCCGAGCGTGCCAAAGCCGAGAATGCCGACCGGGCGCTCGGCGGCGTTCTTCTGCTCGCGCTCGGCCCAGACGTGCGCGCGCTGTTGCGCCAGGTAATCAAGATCCTGGCGGTGCAGCCGCAAGACCGAGAGGACGACGTATTCGCTCATCGCGTCGGTCATGTAGGGATCGACCAGCCGGACGATCGGCACCCCGTTCGGCAATAAGGGATCGCCCAGCACGTGGTCGACCCCGGCGCCGAGGCCGACGATCAGCTTCAAATTCGGCAGCGAGGCGAGGAGCCCCGGTTCGGGTTGCCACACCAGGGCATATTCGATTGCCGCCCTGTCGCCGATCTCCGGCCAGTAGCGGATCTCGTGCTCCGGCAGCAGATGGCCGAGGAGCGGGCGCCAACGCGCCACCGCGGCCGGGCCCGAGCGGAAGAGGATGGCCATCGGGAATGCCCTTGCTAGATCACCGTTATGCGGTCGCCATCGCTACCCCCAGCGGATGCGATGTCGGCGGGGCGCCGCTAGGGACGCGCCGCGCGGCTCGCGATCAGCCGCTGCGGCCGAGGAGGGTTCGGCGAAGGCCGCCAGCGTCAATGGCAATAACGGCATCGCGAGGCCGGGCGGTCCGGCCTTTGCCAGCGCATATAACCAGAACCAGCGCGACCTGAAACCGGCGCCGAGCTTGCGACGCTGCCATTTCCAAGCGCGGCCGAACGCCCGCTCGATTGCCTTATGGCGGTGGCGCCACGCGATGCCGGGGGTCTCGGCGAGGAAGAGCATGATCGCGAGATTCGTGTCGCGCAGCATGTTGCGCTGGTTGCCGGAGAGGCGGCCCGGCGCCTCGATCGGGCTGGCCATAAGCCCGACCCCATCCACCTCCGCCGCATCGCTGCGCCAGCTGAGCCGCAGCAGCAGCGAATAGTCCTGGGTGAAGATGCGCTCGTCGCAGCCCCCGACCCCCCAATAAAGCGCGCGGTCGATCAAGGTAGCGCTGAGATTGCACGGCACATTGGTAAGGCAGGCGGCGAAAAACCCTTGGCGCCGCACGGTAACGCGGGCGAGATCGCAAGCGCCATAATCGATCGGGCAGCCCAGCCGATAGGAAACGGCGCGGCGGCCGACGGCGAGCTGCAGGCCGCGGCTCATCGCGGCATCGAGGAGGATTTTTGTGCAGCGCGGCGCGAGAACGTCATCCGCATCGACGATCTTGAGCCATGGCAGCGTCGCCGCCCGTACGGCGACATTGGTCGCAACGGCCGGGCCGGCATTGGCCTGGCGAAGCAGGGTAACATTGCGTTGCGCCGAGGCGAGGCGTTGCAGCAACTCCCAGGAGCCATCGGTCGAGCCGTCGTCGATGATGATGAATTCGCGCTCGAAATCGCCCGTCTGCGCGAACAGTGCATCAGTCACCAGCGGCAAAAACGGCGCCTTGTTATAGACCGTGACAACAAATGATACGCCCGGCGCCGTGCTCATCGATCAATGCCTGGCAAGCGAGGCCGGCGGTTTTCCCAGGGTTGGGCCATCTCATAGAGCGCCGCCGCGCGCAACAGCCGCGCGTCCCCGAGATGCGGGCCGACCAGTTGCAGTCCGATCGGCAGCCCGCCCTCGCCCCACCCGCAGGGCAGGGTGACCGCCGGATTGCCCGACAGGTTGAACGGCAGCGTGTAGGGGTACCAGGCCTTGCGCACGGTATCGGCCACCCTCCCGTCGATCTCGATCGGCTCGAAGAAATCATGCTCGATCGCGAGCGCGGTCCGGGACAGGGTCGGGGTTGCGACGATGTCGCAATCCGCGAACCAGCCCTCGACCTCGCGGAAGATGCGGGTGCGCTCGAACATCGCCTGCTGCAGCGCGACCGCGCTCAAGCCGGCGCCATTATCCATCTGGCGTATGAGGGTTTCGCTCATCCGCGCGCCAAACTCCGGCACATAGCGCCGGAAGCGGGCGTTCCAGAAGGATTGCGTGAGGACGAGCCAGACGGGCTCGGTGCTGGCGAAATCATCGGCGACCGGCTCGACGACGGCGCCGAGCTCGGCGAACGCGGCGAGCGCCGCCTCGCAGGCGGTGCGGACCTCACGGGCGAGGACGCTGTTGCCGAGGAGCGGGCGCCAGGCGATGCGCAGCCCCTTTAAATCGCCTTCCGCCTGCGCGCCGCCCATGAAATCCGGCGCCGGCAGGCCGAGCGAGTGCGGGTCAACAGGGTCGGGCCCGGCCATCGCCTCAAGCATCAGCGCGGCATCCTTGACGGTGCGGGTCAACGGCGTGATGTGCGACTGGTTGCCGAACCCGTCCGGCGTCAGATCGTGCGGCACGAGGCCGAGCGTTTGCTTGAAGCCGACGACCCCGCAGCACGCGGCCGGGATGCGGCTCGACCCGCCGCCGTCGGTGCCGATACCGATGGGACCGAGCCCGGCGGCCACCGCTGCGGCGCCGCCGCCCGATGACCCGCCGCAGGTCCGCGCCAGGTTCCACGGGTTGGCGGTGCGCCCGAAGAGCGGCGCCTCGGTGAAGCATTTGTGGCCGAATTCCGGAGTCGTCGTCTTGCCGACTAGGATCGCGCCGGCGCGCTTCAGCCGCGCCACCGCGGGCGAGTCGGTCGCGGGGATATTGTCGGCGAGCGCGACCGAGCCGAAGGTCGTCCGCACCCGAGCGGTGTTGACCAGATCCTTGACCGCGAACGGCACGCCGTGCAGCTTGCCCAAAGCCGCGCCCCTCATGACCGCGGCCTCGGCCTCGCGCGCTGCCGCCCGCGCCTCCTCGGCGGCGACCGTGATGAAGGCGTTGAGGCGCGGTTGCGTCTCATCGATGCGCGCGATGACGCCCTCCACCACCTCGACCGGCGACACCGCGCGCCGCGCGATCAGCGCAGCAAGCTCGGCCGCCGAGGCGTAGGCGAGATCGTCGGTCATCCGAGTCAGTCAGAGGGGGTTTCGAACAGGTTGATCCGGCGGTGCCAGCCCCTCACCCCGACCCTCTCCCCGTGTCCACGGGGAGAGGGAGGGACCCCGCGCGAAGCGTGGGAGGGTGAGGGGCTGGCACGGGCCTAGGCG
>Ga0210394_10004334_pt1 | contig 16692 bp, 19 predicted proteins | sample IncBWC12MmetaG_FD_160121 | JGI IMG/M metagenome (GOLD analysis project Ga0210394, IMG submission 160121) | Forest soil microbial communities from Barre Woods Harvard Forest LTER site, Petersham, Massachusetts, United States - Inc-BW-C-12-M | ecosystem: Environmental > Terrestrial > Soil >... | reverse complement strand
AAGATCGGTCTCGACAACCCGCGGACCGGCACCTTCGCCGCGCTCGGCAAGAACGAATTGATCGGCGCGCAGCTTGCGATCGATCAGATCAATGCCAGTAACGGCATTTTGGGGCGCAAAGTCGAACTCCTCGTCGAGGACTCCACGAGCGGCGATACCGCCACCGCCGTGCAGAAAGCCGACAAGCTGATCGACCGCGACCAGGTCAACTTCCTGATCGGCAACATCAATTCGGCGCTCGCGCAAGCGATGGCGAACGAGAGCAATCAAAAGGGCGTATTCCATATCGTGCCGGGCGGCCACACCGACAGCGTGACCGGCACGCAATGCCATTGGAACGTGTTCCGCGTCTGCAATACGACGCGCATGGAAACCAATTCGGTTTCCAAGCTGCTGCTCACCTCCTACGGCAAGAAGTGGTACTTCATCACCACCGATTACGCCTTTGGCCATTCATTGCAGGCGGGTTTCGAGGCCAGCCTGAAGGCCGCCAACGGCACCGAGCTGGGCGCGGATTTCACCCCGCTCGGCACCACCGACTTCTCGGCCAACCTGATCAAGGCGCAATCCACCACTCCCGACGCCCTGATCCTTCTCCTTGCCGGCGACGACATGATCAACTGCCTCAAGCAGGCGGTGCAGTTCGGGCTCAATCAGAAAATTCACATCGCCGGCGCGCAGCAGGAACTCGAAGTGAACAAGGGCCTGCCGCCGGAAGCTCTGTTCGGCGATTGGGTGTTCGAGTGGTACTGGAAGCAGCCCGGCGTGCCGCACGTCGAACAGTTCGTCGCCGACATCCGCAAGCACACCGGCGGCAACGTGCCGACCGCGCGCACCTGGTTCGGCTACACGGCGATCCACACCTGCAAACTCGCCGCCGAGAAGGCGAAATCGCTCGAGCCGCTTAAGATGGCCAAGGCGATGCAGGGTCTCGTCCTGCCGCCGGAAGTCGCGCTGATGCCGAACAACCCATACTACCGTATCGGCGACAACCAGCTGATGCCCACGCTGTTCGTCGGTCAATCGCTGCCGGCGCCGGCAGGCGGCGATAAGGAAGACTTGTTCAAGGTGAACCAGCTGGTCAAAGGCGACGAGGCTGCCCTTTCGGTCGAAGGGACCGGATGCAAGATGACGTGGCCGGCTTGAGATTTGGCCGGCTTGAGGTTTGGCCGGCTTGAGGTTTGGCCGGCATGAGGCTTGGCCTTACGGTCCGGCCAGCTTAATGCCCGGCCGGTTTGATGGTATGGATCGAACCGGGCGCCGCTTCACGGCGGCGCCCGGAATTCCGGGGCGGGTCGAGGGGTTTACAAGCGATGTCCGGGGAATGGTGCCGCGCTCGCGCCGGCGAATATGGTGGCGTGATCGGCGGACGGTCATGACGTTGCTTCGCGTATGACACAGCTTGTTCTATTCAACGTCTTCAACGGTCTCATCATCGGCGCGTTTTACGCGCTGATGGCCCTCGGCCTCTCGCTCATCCTCAACCTGTCGGGCGTCATCAATTTCGCGCATGGCGGCTTTCTGGCGATCGGCGGCTATCTCGCCTACACGCTGATGCCCTATCTGGGCTTCTGGGGCGCGCTCGTAGCGTCGCCCTTTCTGGTCGCCTTTATCGGCATCCTGATCGAGCGTGTGCTGATCCGCCGGCTTTATGGCCGCGATCCGCTCTACAGCCTGCTGCTGACCTTCGGGCTGGCGTTCATGATCGAGGATGGCACCCGTTTTATTTGGGGTGCGCAGAGCCTGCCCTATCAGATCCCGAGCTGGCTCTCGAGCCCGCTCAGCTATCAGTATTTCTTCCTCACCGGCTACCGCGTGTTCATGGTGCTGTTGGTGACGGCGGCAGTGGGCGGCCTGTTCCTGATCCTCAACTATACGCGGCTCGGCATCCGCATCCGCGCCGGGACGCTCGATCTCGAGACCGTCTCGGTGCTCGGCGTCAATGTCCGCGTGCTGCGCAACCTGAATTTCGGTCTCGGCATTTATTTGGCCGGGTTGGCCGGCGTGCTCGCCGTGGGCATGCTGGGACTGCAGCCGACCATCGGCGACAACCTCATCATGCCGAGCTTCATCGCCATCATCGTCGGCGGACTGGGTTCGCTGCCCGGCACGCTCGCCGGCGGCATCCTTATTGGCGTCGTCTCCGGCGTCACGACCGTGTTCCTGCCCGCGGCAAGCGAGGCGGTGATGTACGTGATGATGGCGGCGGTATTGATCGTACGGCCGCGCGGCCTGTGGGGCGAGGAGGGCCGCTTCTGATGCCGAAATTCGACAAGCGGGCCGGCAACGTTCTGGTCTGGGCGCTGCTGTTGAGCGCGCCGTTCTGGCTACCGATGATCGGCAGTTACGTCGAGCTTGGCAGCCGCGTGGTCATTTATGCACTTGCCGCGATGGCGCTGAATTTTTTGCTCGGTTACACCGGCGTATTGTCGTTCGGCCATGCCGCTTATTTCGGTCTCGGCGCCTACGGCACGGCCTTGACCATCAAATATCTCGAACCCAGCACGCCGGTCGGCATGCTGGCCGGTATCGTGCTTGGAACCGTGGCCGCGGCGCTGATCGGCCCCATGATCGCGCGATTGCGCGGCGTGTATTTTGCCATGTGCACCATCGCCTTCGGTCAGGTCTTCTACTTCATTGCCTTCCAGTGGTTCTCGCTGACGGGCGGCGACGACGGGGTGAGCGCCTGGCACCGCGTGCCGCTCAATTTTGGCTTCGCCACGCTCGACATTCTCAATAACAACAAGGCGTTCTACTATTTCGTGGTGGCGGTGTTCGCGGTCTGCGTGGCGGCGATGGCGTTCCTGCTGCGCTCGCCGTTCGGCCGCACCCTGTTGGCGATCCGGGAAAACGAGCGCCGCGCGCGCTTTCTCGGCATTCCGGTCGACTGGCACATCTGGATGTCTTGGGTGATCTCCTGCTTCTTCGTCAGCATAGCTGGGACTTTGTTCGCGCTGATGAACGACTTCGTCGATCCGCGCGCGCTGCGCTGGGATCAGTCGGGCAATTTTGTCATTATGGCGGTGCTGGGCGGGATGCGCAGCTTCTGGGGTCCGCTGATTGGTTCGGCGATCTTCCTGGTGCTGCAAGACTATATTTCGAGCGAGACGGAAAACTGGATGTCGTTCATCGGTCTGTTCTTCGTGCTCGTCGTCTTGTTCTTCCCGCGCGGCGTCCTTGGCATCATTCGACGAAAGGCGGCATCGTGAGCTTGTTGCAGGTCGAGAAAGTCTCCAAGCATTTCGGCAGTCTGGTCGCCGTCAACGATGTATCGATGACGGTCGAGCGCGGCGAATTGCGCGCCGTGATCGGCCCCAACGGCGCCGGCAAGACCACGTTCTTCAACCTGATCAGCGGATTCCTCACCCCGAGCTCGGGCCGCATTACTTTCGACGGCGAGGACGTCACCAATTTGCTGCCGGCGCGGCGGGTGTGGCGCGGCATCGCCCGCACTTTTCAAATCACCGAAGTATTCCCGGAACTGACGATCCGGGAAAATCTCCGTATCGCGGTCGAAGTGGCCAGCGGTTATCGCTTGCGGATGTGGCAGTCGCGGGACGCCGATGGCGAGGTCAAGGCGCGCGTTGTCGACCTCTTGGAAATGAGCGGCTTGACCGAAAAGGCCGACCGCTTGGTCGGCGAACTCGCCCACGGCGACCAGCGCGCCAACGAGATCATGATGGCGCTCGCACTCAAGCCGCGGCTCTTGCTGCTCGACGAGCCGACCGCGGGAATGGGCGACCAGGAAACCTACGACATCACTCAATTGATCCGAAAGCTGCATCGCGAGCAGAAGCTTACGATCGTGTTGATCGAGCACGATATGCGCGTCGTCTTCCATCTTGCCGACCGCATCATGGTGCTCGATCAGGGTAAATTTCTCGCCGAGGGCACGCCGCAGGACATTGCCGCCAACGAGGCGGTGCAGGCGGCGTATTTGGGAAAGGTCGCAGCGTGAGCGGCGTCGTGCTCGAGGCCGAAGGCCTCCACACCTATTACGGCAAGAGCCACATCCTGCACGGCGTCGGCCTTGAGGTGCGGGAAGGGGAAATTGTCACGCTGCTCGGCCGCAACGGCGCCGGTAAGACGACAACGCTACGCAGCCTCGTCGGTCTAACGCACGCGCGCGATGGCGCGGTGCGTATCTTCGGTCACGCCACTACCGATTGGCCACCATACCGGATCGCAAATCTCGGCGTCGGCTATGTTCCGGAGGGACGCCGCATCTTTCCCAATTTGACGGTCGAGGAAAACCTCAAAGTGCCGATCGAGAGACCGGGCCCCTGGACGGTCGCGCGCGTCTACGAATTGTTTCCGCGACTCGCCGAACGCAAGAACAACAAGGGCCGGCAATTGTCGGGCGGCGAGCAGGAAATGCTGGCGATCGCCCGCGCGCTGTTGTTGAACCCCAAGCTCCTGCTGCTGGACGAGCCCAGCCAAGGCCTCGCGCCATTGATCGTGCAGGACGTGTTCAAGGTCGTCACGTCCGCGCGCGCGCAAGGCATTTCGGTGCTGCTGGTGGAGCAGAATGTGCGCGCCGCCGTTGAAGTCGCGGATCGCGCCTATGTGCTCGACGACGGGCACGTCGTCTATTCCGGCCCTGCCGCCGAGTTCGCCAAGGATGAAGCGCGGGTACGCTCGCTCGCCGGCGCCAGCGCCGAGGACTGGTCGCCGCGGGCGTAAATTCGCGCCGACGCGCAGAGTGAATTCGCCGGTCAGCTGGATTTGTTGGGGTCGAGACCGTATTTGGCGCACATGGTCGCCACGATGGCGCGGTCCTTGCCGCCGGCAATGAGGCCCATGACGGCGGAAGTTACTTTGTTGCCCGTCATTCGAGCTTCCACGATGTAGGCCTGCTCGCCGTTGTAAGCGGGATACGGACTATCGGCGTTTACAACGGCACAGTAATTGACCGAGTTGTCGGTCACGACCACTGGAAACTTCGCCCATCGGTATTTCGCCGATCCGGGATTACGCAGCGATGGCGCGACCGCCTCGATAATGGCTTTCTTTTCCGCCGGCGTGAGGTCGCGCTGCGCGACGCTGGCGCTGGCATCCGCAACGTTGCTGCCGCCGGAGGCCGCCGCAGTTCCTTGAGTCGCAGTCGTCGCGCAGCCGGAAAGCCCAAAGCCGACCGCCAACGCGGCTATCACGCTGAATCTTGATGCTTGCACGTTTCGTCCGTTTTTTGCGGGAATTTCGGCGACAGCAGCCTAGTTTGCGGTCTTGCTCGAGACCCGGACTGGGCCGATCGTGACTCTCGGGGCGGATGTCGCCGGCGCCCGCCTCGACTCAGGCTGGCCATTCGGGCCGATCGTATAGACATTGTTGGCGATCATCGCCCGGCCATCGCGCGTCGGGTTGCTCATTTCCTTGACGTTATCGCTGACAAGCGTGTCCGCCGCGTTCGGATGTCCGGTATTCATCAGGCGAAGATGAGTTACAAAGACCTTTGGATAGATCAGCGTCGAAGCCGGCACCTTAAGGCCCATGAACTTCGCGACGTCTCCAACGAAGGCGTTACAGTTATAGAGTTCCGCGCTCCACATGTGCGAACTGTTTTGCAGATCCTTGATGTGGCCGACAACGCGATCGTATTCGTCCTTGTTCATCAGCACGCGAAAGCGCGCCGTCGCGTATTTGTCCTCGAGATCGCCGTCGGTCCATCCCGTTTCGGCGGGTACGGGGACGTAATGCCCGATCACCCAGGCCGTCGAATCGTCGCCGACCGGAGAAAGGCCGGCGACGCTGTCCTTGGTGGGCGGCGCGCCGACGCGGCCGTGAATGAGATAGGTGTGGCCGTAGTCCCAGGCGTAGCGTGAGCGGAACTCGATGTAATAGTCGCCGGAACCGGTGGTAACGACCGCCGCCCGTGAATTGGCCGCCCTTACGATCGACCTTGTATCTTGCGCATCTGCGGCAGTAAGCCAGAGGCTCGCCAGTGCGGTCAAAACGAACGCGACCCCGAGCCAAACAGGCCGGATACGGTCGCTCAGTCTATGCCGCATGATGCCCTCCGTGAGCCTGGCCAAAGTGACTCTGACCAGCCATCGAGGCAACCGGTTCGCTGGTTGAGCTTCCACCGCCGCATCCACGCAGTGCGATTCGGCTTCGGTTCATCGCATCCAGTGCCGTAATGGTAGCAATAATTGGCCTTTGCCCGGTGGCAAATGTTCGGCAGCCGCTGTGGATTTTCGGCAGTGCGCCATATTTGCAACGCTGCCACCCCGGCTGAGAGAGACGGTAATTTTGACAAAAAACTCCCTTGCCGGCCCTCGATTTTGGTCGTTCCAGCCGGAATTGGTCCGCCAATGGCCCATCTAGGGCGTCGTTCGCGCCATAAGCCCGAATGGCGGCGATTGGAATCGCAAATGCGCTGAAATCAGATCATGACTGTGTCTTTTCAGCACTAGAGGACTGGTAGCCCCGTCTGTATGGTTAATCCTGTCATGACAAGGGGGAGTTCTCCTATGAAGAAGATAGCAATAGCAACGGCCGCGGTGTTGGCTCTCCTGAGCATCGCCGGCTGCGCTCAGACCGGTAAGGGTAAGGCCCCACCGCCGGTTGTTACCAAGGGGTAATGCCGTTCGGCATTGTATGGGGGAAGGGCCGGCTTCGCGCCGGCCCCTTTCTTTTTGGCGATCCTGTTTTGACCGCTTTGATAGCTCGTCCGGCGCCTACTCCGCCGCTCTCTTATGTGCGAGCGCCGCCGCGGCGCGGTCGTAGCTTTCCTCGCGCGCCAGCTGCTCCTTGAGCCCGACCAGCCCGTAATAGTCATCGAGCGGCAGAAGGTGCTCGAATGTGGGCGCCAGTGAGTTCTCTCGCTTGAGGATGCGCAACACGTTGCGCACCGCATGGGCCGCGGCGAACAGCGCGATCGAGGGGAAAGTGGCTGCAACCACGCCGGCTGCTTCGAGTTCCGCAAGGCTGCGCTGCTTGAAGCCTGCCGCCTGCGACAGCGTCGCCATATGCGGGCCGCCGACTTCGCGAATGACGCGCTTGATATCGTCGATCGAGTCGACTCCCATGGGCTTCGCCATGTCGGCGCCGGCGTCCATGAACAACTGACAGCGTCCGATCGCTGCGTTGAGACCGTCGACGCCCGCGGCGTCGGTGCGGCCGGCGATATAGAAGTCGGCATCGCGCCTGGCGTCGAGCGCGGCCTTGATCTTGGCCAGCATCTGCTCGACGGGAATCACCTGCTTACCCGGCAGATAACCGCACCGATTGGGGAAGACCTGGTCGCTGATGAAGACGCCGGCGACACCGGCGGCCTCGAACGCGCGCACCATCTGCCGCACATTATTGACGCCGCCGAAACCGGTATCGGCGTCGACATAGACCGGTACTTCGACGGCCGCGCAGATGCGCCCGTAGTGATCGGCGTAGTCGCGCATGTTGGACTGTCCGGTATCGGGTTGCGCGAGCATCGAGCCAATGGCGGAATAGCCGCCGGCGCAGATCGCTTCGAAACCCTCGGCTTCCATGATGCGAGCCGACAACGCGTCATAGGCGCCGGGCATCAGCACAAGCCGCTTGCCCGCCATGATCGCCCGGAATTTCTTGCGCACGTTCATCACGCGTCCTCCCTTTTTCGGCTGTCCTGCGTCGCCTGCGACCACGGCTGCGCCAGGGACACGCGGCGCTCCCAGCTGACGATTTCATCCATGTGCTTGAGCGTCATCCCGATATCGTCGAGGCCTTCGAGCAGCCGCGTGCGATCCGCCGCCGGGAATTCGAAAGCAATCGGTGGCCCGCCCGGACCGCTGATGCGCTGCGTGACGAGATCGATCGTAAAGGGCGCCGCGCCGTTGACGGCGAGGACGCGGGTGATGAAGGCTTCGGCGTCTTGCGGGGCGAGCACCACCGGCAACAAGCCGTTCTGCAGGCAATTTTCACGGTAGATATCGGCAAAGCTCTTCGCCACGATGACGCGGATATTGTTCGCTACCATGCTCCACACCGCGGACTCTCGCGAAGAGCCGGCGCCGAAATTGTTACCGGTCACCAGAATGCCGGCGGCGCGGAACTGCGGCTTGTTGAGGACGAAATCCGGATCTTCGCTGCCGTCCTCGCGCTGCCGCGCGCGGTGAAACAGCATCGCTTTGTAGTCCTCCTTGAGGCTGCGCGAATGCATAATCGGCGCGATCTGGTCGGTATTGATGTCGTCTTTCAAGAGCGGCGCGGCGATGCCGGTATGACTGGAGAACGGCTGCATTACGCGACCCCCGCCAGTAATTGCCGTACATCGGCGATGCGTCCGGCAATCGCCGTCGCCGCCGCGGTCGCCGGGCTGGCGAGATGGGTGCGTACCTTCGGCCCTTGGCGATTTTCGAAATTGCGGTTGGTGGTGGAGACGCATCGCTCGCCAGGCTGGCCGCGATCTCCATTTCCTCCAGCGCACATGGAGCAGCCGGACTCGCCCCAGAAGAAACCGGCATCGCGAAACACGCGATCGAGCCCCGCTCTTTCCGCCTCACGCTTCACGCTCGACGAGCCGGGCACGATCATCGCGACGACGCCCGCCGCGACGTGCCGGCCGCGTACCACGGCGGCGGCAGTCTGCAAGTCCGGCAGCCGGCTATTGGTGCACGAACCGATGAAGACGCGATCGACCGGCAGGCCGGCGAGCGGCGTTCCCGGCGCGAGACCCATATAGGCGAAGGCGCTTTCCGCCGCGGCGCGCCGGCTCGGTTCGACCGTGCCGGGCTCGGGGACTCGGCCGGAAATACCGACGACTTGGCTCGGATCGGTGCCCCAGGTGATCTGCGGCTCAAGGTCTTCGCAATCGAGCACGACCTCGCGGTCGAACGCGGCGTCATCGTCCGTTTTCAGTGTGTGCCAATATTCGAGCGCGCGATCCCAGAGCGCGCCTTGCGGCACATAGGGCCGCCCTTCGAGCCAGCCGAGGGTCGTCTCGTCGGGCGCCACGAATCCGGACCGGCCGCCCATCTCGATATTGAGATTGCACAGCGTCATGCGCTGCTCGATCGGCATCGCGCGAACGGCGGCGCCGGCATATTCCACGGCATAGCCGCGCGCGCCCGCCACGCCGAGTTCGGCAATGAGGCGCAAGGCGACGTCTTTCGAGTTGACATGCGCGCCGAGGCGGCCGTCGAGGCGCACTCGCATGCGCTTCGGGCGCTTGAGCGCCATCACCTGCGTGGCGAGGATGTGCGCGAGCTCACTGGTGCCGCAGCCGAAAGCGAGCGCACCGAGCCCGCCGACCGTGCTGGCGTGACTATCAGGGACCGCGTGGGTCGCGCCCGGCAGCACAATGCCGAGCTCCGGCGCCACGACATGCGAAATGCCCTGTTCCGGATCGTCGATATCAAAGAGCCTTATGCCGTTCTTGCGGCAGCCTTCGCGCATCGCCTTGATAAAAGCGCTTCCCGATGGATTGGTGTCATCGTCGCGACCGGGCTTCGTCGCCACCGTATGATCCTGCACCGCGAAGGTCAGGTCGGGCCGGTGCACCTTGCGCTGCTGCTTTTCCAACTGCGCAAAGGCATGATGGGCGTGCAATTCATGGAGAATGTGACGGTCGATATAGAGAAGATCGCGGCCATCGGCACGTTGGCCGACGCAGTGGAAATCCCAGATTTTGTCGAACAGGGTGCGGGGCATGGCGGTTGCTATCTACCGCCCTAGCCCGCACCAGAGCAACCCGCCACCGATGAGGACGATCCCATGCCTAAAGTCGTCGGCATTGACCATCTGGTCCTGAGCGTGGGCGACTTCGCGCGCTCCAAGGAATTTTACGGCAAACTGTTAAAATTTCTCGGTTTCAGGCTGAAGCATGAATACGAGGACATGGCCGGCTGGAGCAATGGCAAGACGCTGTTGTGGCTCGCCGCCGCCGATGCGGAAGGCAAGAAGCATAAATACCGCAAAGGCGATATCGGCTTCCACCACTACGCTTTCGAGCTTTCGAGCCGCAAGGATGTCGACGCGCTCGGCGCCTTTCTCGAAGACAATGACATGAACGTCGTCGATCCGCCCGGTGAGTACTACGGCCGCAATTATTACGCCGTCTATTTTACCGATCCGGACGGCATGAAGCTTGAGGGCATGATCTGGGCGCCGCCTGAAACGAAGCGCAAGCCCGTAGCGCGAAAGAAGTCACGAAAGAAAACGCACAATTCCTGACTTCCGCTGTGGACGATCAGGACGCGGCGCGCAGCAGCGTGCGGACATGTCCGACCACATTATTGCGGCCGCGGCGCTTCGCGGCGTAGAGCGCGTTGTCGGCTGCCTCGACGAGGTCGGCGGTGGTTTGAAATCTGTCCGGCACGATGGATTCGATGCCGATGCTGACGGTAACGTGGCCGCACGGCGATTCCGAGTGATTGATCTGAAGGTCTTCTACCGTTTTGCGCGCCTCGTCGGCAAGCGCGGTGGCCCGTTCGAGATCGAGACCCGGCAACAGCAGCGCGAACTCTTCACCGCCGTAGCGGGCGACGAGCACGGCCTCGTCGAGCGTTACCAGCGACAGCGTTTCACCGACCGCGCGCAGGCAAGTATCGCCGGCGACGTGGCCATAACGGTCGTTGAACAGCTTGAAGTGATCGATGTCGACCATCATCAGCGCGATCGGCTCGCACTTCTCGCCGGCGCGCTGCCATTCACGTTCGAGCTGCCGGTCAAAACCGCGCCGGTTGGCAAGCCCGCTCAGCCCGTCGAGGCTTGCGAGCTCCTCAAGGTGCTGATTGGCGATCTGCAATTCCTCTTCGCGTCCGGCGAGCTTGGCCGCCATGTCGTCGAGAGCGGCGGCCAGCGGCGCGAATTCGGCGACCCACGGCTCTTGCGAAGCGCGCACGTGCAGGTCGCCGCGGCCGAAGCGCGTGGCGGTGCGCACCAGCGACCGGATCGGCCGCACCACCAGCTGCTCGCCGCCGAACCACGCGAGAAGCAGCACGAACGCGCCGAACACGCCGAGCTGCAGGTAGGCGAAGTCGATCTTACTGTCGATGCCGCTGTGCACGGTGTTTTCGTCGAGTCCGACCGCCAGCCGCGCGTCCGTCCACGGCACGCGGACATAGGCGAATATGCGACTAACGCCGTCGAAACCGGCCGCCGTCATCGTGCCTTCGTCGTTGGCGAGCATCTGCTGCGCCAAGGCATGGCCGACGAACTGTTTTCCGATAAAGCGCTGTTGATCGGCCGAGCCAGCAACGAGCGTGCCGTTGCCGTCGAGCAGCATGACCGACGCGCCGGGATATTGTGCGGCAGTCGACGCCAGATCGCCGATCCATTGCAGATTGATCACCGCGAGCACGACGCCTTCGATGGATCCATCGTCCCCGATGACGGGAAAGGTGGCGACCAGGCTTGGCACCTGATTGAGCCGGTTGATCAGATAATTGCTGAGCGCAAATTCGCGCGAATGCAGCGCATTCTGAAAGTGCGGGCGATCCGAAACATTCAATCCGATTGCCGTCGGGTCGGTCGAGCACGTAATGCGCCCGTCGGTCGAGGCCACGGAGAGGTCGCGGATCCAGGGAATTTTGCCCGTCAAGCCGGCCATATATTGATTGCAGTTGGAGCGGTCGATCGGAACTTCGGCGAAGACGCGCGATACGATCTGTAAAACCGCGCGGATCGAAGAGATGATCTCGCGTTGCGCCTCGACGCCGCGCCGGGCGAGGTCGACCACATCGGCGTTGGCGCGCTCGGTGCGCGCGGCGCGGGCCACTTCAAGTCCATGGACACGCTCGATCATCAATGGAGCGACCGCCAAGAGCGCGAGCACGAGCAGCCGGGCGCGAATGCTCAGAAACGGCCGGTTCCGCCGCAACGAGGTTTGCGTTTTTGCTTGGTCGTCCGACATTCTACCCGTCCCGCCCCAGTTCCATAAATTAGCCGCCACGGGTAAAAATGGGGCTGGCGCTGTCGCTAAACTGTTCGCGCAGTCGTTGACCGAATGGAAACCATGAACCGGCAGGACGGCATTACCGCGGTCCGCGATGAAATCGCACGGGCCTGCCGCGATGCCGGACGAGATCCCGCAACCGTCACGCTCGTGGCGGTGTCGAAGACATTCGGCGCCGATGCGATTGAGCCGGTCATCGCCGCCGGTCAGCGCGTTTTCGGCGAGAACCGCGTGCAGGAGGCAAAGGCGAAGTGGCCGCCGCTGATTGCGAGGCACGCGGCGCGCGATGGCGCCATTGAATTGCACTTGGTCGGCTCGCTGCAGTCGAACAAGGCCAAGGACGCCGTGGCGCTGTTCGATGCCATCCATTCGGTCGACCGCGCGAGCCTTGCCGAGGCGCTGGCCAAGGAGATCGCAATACAGGATCGACGCCCGCTCCTGTTTGCGGAGATCAATAGCGGCGCCGAAGCGCAAAAGTCCGGGGTGCTGCCGGGAGACACCGATGCCTTTCTCGCCGCCTGCCGCGACCGCTATGGGCTCGCTATTTCCGGCTTGATGTGCATTCCCCCGCATAACGAAGCGCCGGCGCCGCATTTCGCGCTCACGGCCAAGATCGCTCGCCGCAATGGGTTAGAGCTCCTTTCGATGGGAATGAGCGCCGATTACCCGACGGCGATTGCGTTCGGCGCCACACATGTGCGGGTCGGCACCGCGATTTTTGGGGCAAGGGCGCCCGCTAGGAGTGAATTATGATTCTTGTCTTTGGCGAAATATGCCGGAGCAATTCCAACAGGTCGTTCCGCCGCAGCGCGATACAGCCCGCGGTCGGCGAAAAGCCGTCCCGGGCGACATGGATGAACACGCCGCTGCCGCGTCCGGCCACGCGCGGGCGCGTGTTGTGATCGATTTCGACGATGAGATCGTAGAGGCCGTCGTCCCGCAATAGCCGATCGCCTGGGTCATTGGCCGACCGACGGAACGCATGGTTATAGCGGCGGTCCGTGGGGTCCTCGCACCAGGCGTCGTCGAGCCCAATCCGCCGTACCGGCAGCAAAGTCCGCGGGCGCGGCAGGCGATCGGCTCGCCACCACAGCCGGACCGGGCGAAACCGGCCGGCCGGCGTCCCGCCGTCACCTTCGCGCTTTGACGCCTTGACTCCGGCGCGGCCGAGGGCAACTCGGGTTGCAATTTGGCCGGCGAAGAGCGACCCCTGCGAGCGTCGGCCCGGCCGAGCGTGGATGCGGATGAAGCGAAATGAGGTTCGTCGCATCCCGACCCCTTGGATTCCCAACCCGCGCCTGCTCTTGTATCCTGGATCTTTGTACTTCGCGCCATTGGCGCGGCAAAGCGGCGGCGGGGCCGGATTTAATGCCGAATACGCGGAAGATCCTCATTGTCGATGACGATGCCGAATTGCGCGACGCGCTGACCGAACAGCTGTCGCTGCACGAGGAGTTCGAGGCCGAAGCAGTCGAGAACGGCAGCAAGGGCGTGCAAGCGGCCAAGGCCGGGCAGGTCGACCTCGTCCTCATGGATGTAGGGCTGCCCGATATCGATGGCCGCGAAGCCGTGCGCATCCTGCGCAAGAACGGCTTCAAGGCGCCGATTATCATGCTGACCGGCCACGATACCGATTCTGACACGATCCTCGGCCTCGAATCCGGCGCCAACGATTACGTGACCAAGCCGTTTCGGTTCGCCGTGCTGCTGGCGCGCATCCGCGCGCAGCTTCGCCAGCACGAAGCGAGCGAGGACGCGGTCTTCACCATCGGCCCCTATACGTTCCGGCCCAGCTCGAAGCTTTTACTCAATCCCAAGGGCAGCAAAGTGCGGCTGACCGAGAAGGAGACCTCGATCCTGCGCTACCTTTATCGCGCCGGTCAGCGGCCGGTGTCGCGCGAAACCCTGTTGCAGGAAGTCTGGGGCTACAATTCGGGGGTCACCACTCACACGCTCGAGACGCACATTTACCGATTACGGCAGAAGATCGAGAAGGATGCCGCCGCGCCCGCCATCCTGGTCACGGAAGCCGGCGGCTACAAACTGGTGCCGTGATCGCGGATTGTCATGAGCATCGAGGACGACATCGCGTTCCTTGAACAGGTGCCGGTTCTGCGTCGCCTTGGCGCCGGCGCGTTGCGCATCCTCGCCATCGGCGCCGAAAGCTACTCGGTCCAAGCCGGTCAAGTTCTGTTCACGGTCGGCGACGCCGCCGACTGCGCCTATGTCGTCCAACAGGGATCGTTCGGACTGCGACCGCAACGGCAGGGCGACAGCGAAGCCGTTGCCGCGCCGGGCACGCTGCTCGGCGAGACCGCGCTGCTCGCGGAAACGATCCGGCCGGCTACCGCTACCGCACGCGAGGACTCCACGGTGATGCGCATCTCGCGCACCATGTTCGTGAAAATGCTCGAAAGCTACCCGGACGCCGCGCAGCGGCTGCGCGAGTTGATCGCTGCGCGCGCCGAGCAATGGGCCCGCGAATTGGAAAACGTCCGCGCCGCGCTGGCGCGCGGCACCGGGTCGCAGTAGGTCGTCCGCTCGATCGTTTACTTTCAATTGTTTTTGGATTGTCGGCGGTGCTCGATTTCCAGGCTGACAAGCCGCGCCAACAGCGTCGCCGGATAGAGCTGTCCAATCACCCCTTCGAGATTGGCGAGACTGCGCGCCAATGGATGCACCGGCACGATATCGCCGTAGCCCAGTGTCGTAAGCGTGCTGAAGCTGAAATAAAGTAGCGCCGCGCCCGAGCCGTATTCCGCGCCGGCGTGCGGAAGATTGCTGAAGGAATTCGGCAGCAGGACATCGATCAGCCGATAAATCGTGAAGAACAACAGCGCGAAGTTCAGATAGAGCACGACCGCGCCTTGCACACGGTGAAACGTCACGCGTCCGGATGCGAAAACCGCGTGCGCGATGGTCAGGCTCACCGCGGAAATAGCGAGGAGACGGCCGCCCGCGCTCAGCCATTCCGTTAACGGTGTTGGATGCTCGCGCCAAATAAACGTGCCGATCGGGCTGAGCAAGACGGCGGTCGTCACCGCGATCGAAGCGATATGGCTGTGCCATGTCACGACGAGAATGGAAATCACCAGCAGTATGAACATTGCCGGCAAAATAAATTCCGGCAGGACGCCCATTCCGGTGAGCGGGACGACGAGAAAAATCAGCAACGCTTCGATAATCAACAGCGCCGTCAGGCCCGGCTCGCGCGTGACTTCGTGCCATTCTTTGACGCGGCTGCGCCAAGCCTCCAAAGAAATGTGCGAAGAACGGTTCACCGCGCTCATGCTCTAAACCTCTAGACTCGCCGTCACCGGCACGTGATCGGACGGCCGCGCGGCGCCGCGATAGTTCTTGGCGATGGCGACGCCGGCGACGCGATCGGCCAGCATCGGCGAGGTCGAGCAAGCAAGTAGCATTGCATGAATCATGCAATTCATATAATATCCAGCCACATGGACAATAGCATAAAAAGCATGATCAGGGTCTCGGCGGCCGAGTTTCAGCGTAACATTGGCCGCTATCAGGACCTGGCCCTTGTGCAGCCCGTGGCGGTGACCCGCAACGGCCGCGAGCGCACGGTGATGATCTCCGTCGAGGAATATCATCGCCTCAAGCGGCGCGATCGTCAGGTGCTCGGGCTTGAGGATTTTACGGACGCGGACATTGCCGCCCTGGAGGAGTCTCGGGCACCTGACTCCTCGAAAGCCTTCGACCACGAAATAAAGCCGTAGGCGTGTGGCGTTCCCCGAACCCGTTCCTGGCCTGGTCATCCGCTACAGCTACCTGTGGATGGAAGAACACAAGCGCGGGCAGGAGGAAGGTGTGAAGGGTCGGCCGTGTGCCGTCATCCTCGTGACCACAAACGAGGACGACGATCGCTGGGTGACGGTGCTGCCGATTTCACATACTCCGCCTGCCGATCCCAGAGTCGCCGTCGAAATTCCGACGCCGGTCAAACGACGGCTTAAGCTCGATGACGAGCGATCCTGGGTCGTGTTGACCGAAGCCAATCGTTTCATTTGGCCTGGTCCGGACCTGCGGCCGTCAAAACCGGGAGATTCAGCAAGCGTCGGCTATGGGCCGCTGCCGTTCGCTCTGTTCGAGGAAATCCGTACCAAATTCATTGCTGCGATCCGGGCCAAGCGCGCAAGTGTTGTTTCGCGCAGTGAATAGTGCAAGCCCGTAGTAGCCACCAATGCGGCGCAATACGCTTCGCTATTGCGCCCTACGGCCCTGACGTTATCCGTCACCCTGAGGTGGCCGCGTAGCGGCCCTCGAAGGGCAACGGCCCTGGCGCCTCGGCCGTATCCTTCGAGGCTCGCGGAGCCTGTCATCTGGCCGCGCGACTTCGCGCGGGCCCGTTGGCTCGCACCTCACGATGACGGATCGTGGGCACCGCGTCTGTCTAGATCAATTAAACCTCGATCGTCGCCGTCACTGGCACGTGGTCGGACGGCCGCGCGGCGCCGCGATAGGTCTTGGCGATGGCGACGCCGGCGACGCGATCGGCCAGCGTCGGCGAGGTCAGGATATGATCGAGCCGGCGTCCGCGGTCGGCGGTGCGCCAGTCGGCCGCGCGATAACTCCACCAAGTGTAGAGCTTGGCCGGCTCCGGCGTAAGCCGGCGCATGCTGTCGACCCAGCCGCCGGCGCGCAACGTAGCGCTGAATTTCTCGCACTCGATCGGCGTATGGGAGACGACGCGCAGCATCTGCTTGTGGCTCCAAACGTCGTGCTCGAGCGGCGCCACGTTGAGATCGCCGACCAAGATCGCGCGCTCGGATGGCGCCGGCCGCAAAACAGGGGAATCCCGC
>Ga0210394_10004332_pt1 | contig 16693 bp, 9 predicted proteins | sample IncBWC12MmetaG_FD_160121 | JGI IMG/M metagenome (GOLD analysis project Ga0210394, IMG submission 160121) | Forest soil microbial communities from Barre Woods Harvard Forest LTER site, Petersham, Massachusetts, United States - Inc-BW-C-12-M | ecosystem: Environmental > Terrestrial > Soil >... | reverse complement strand
CTGACCACGGTTGCTGGCAGTGGCGGCCCCAGTGCCTGTGCCACGGGTTCCCCTTCCCTGACGGGGGTTGTCGGCGGAACGTGTCAGGGCTGGCCGAAGCCTTCGTGGCAGTCTTCGCTTAGCAATTTTGGCAACCCCAACGACGGCGTACGGGATACTCCGGATGTTTCCCTGTTCGCAGCCAATGGCGTATGGGGCCACTACTACGTATTTTGCTTTTCCGACACAGCAAATGGTGGAGCTGCTTGCAGCGGTGCTCCCAGCAGCTGGGCCGGCGCGGGTGGAACATCTTTTGCGTCGCCCATCATGGCCGGCATCCAAGCCCTCGTAAATCAAAAGACTGGTCAACGCCAGGGCAATCCCAATCCCGTCTATTACCAGCTCGCGGCCAACGAGTACAACCTCAGCAGCAGTTCCTGTAACTCGGCAAACGGAAACGGTGTAGCCAGCACTTGCATCTTCTACGACGTCACACAAGGAGACATCGACGTTAATTGCACTGGTAACAACAACTGCTACCTGCCTTCGGGTTCGCACGGGGTGCTCTCGACTTCAGACAATTCGTATAGTCCGGCGTATGGAACCACAACAGGTTGGGACTTCGCCACTGGGATTGGTAGCGTCAATGCCGCCAATTTAGTGAACAACTGGCCTGGTGGCGTCGTGGCGACGAGCGGGACCCCGCAGAGCACAGTGATCAATACGCCTTTCCCCGCGCCTTTGGTGGTCACCTTGAGGAACGCTAGCGGGAATCCGGTAAACGGAGTAACCGTCACGTTTACGCCACCCAGCAGCGGGGCAAGTGGTAGCTTCGCAGGCGGAGGAAACACGGCCACGACGAATGCTTCCGGCGTGGCTACGTCGGCCACATTCAGTGCGAATGGGACGCCGGGCAGCTACACCGTGACGGCAAGTGCTGTGGGGATTACGGGAACAGCGACCTTCTCGTTGACGAACACGCCTGGCTCGCCAGCGAATATCACCGCTACGAGCGGAACGCCGCAGAGTACAAACGATGATACGGCTTTCGGCGCTCCACTGGTAGCCACGGTGACTGACACCAGGGGGAATCCGCTAAGCGGGGTGAGGGTAACGTTTACAGCGCCCAACAGCGGGGCCAGTGGGAGCTTCGCAGGCGGAGCGAACACGGCCACGACGAATGCTTCCGGCGTGGCCACGTCAGCCACATTCACCGCGAACGGGACGCTAGGCAGCTACACCGTAAAGGCAAGTGTATCGGGTGTTACTGCAACTGCGAACTTCTCGCTGACGAACACGCTGGGACCGCCGGCCAGCACCACAGCGACGAGCGGGACAGCGCAAATCGGAGCGATCAACAGCGCGTTTGCCGCGCCGCTTGAGGCAATCGTGAAGGACGCAGGCGGAAATCCCGTGAGCGGAGCAACTGTGACGTTCACTCCGCCAGCCAGCGGAGCAAGGGGAACTTTCGCCGTTGGCGGGAACATCGCCATGACGAATGCGTCCGGCGTCGCGACCTCGGGCACCTTCACGGCGAATGGCACGACCGGCGGCTATACGGTGACAGCGAGTGTGCCCGGGGTGACGACGACGGCGAGCTTCTCTCTGACCAACATGGAGTTCAACGTCGCACTCGACGTCCCCGTTACGGTGCAAATCACCAGGGGTACCACCGCCACAGTGAAGCTCGACGTCGTCACGATCCCGGCAAACACGCCGCTGCCTGCAGCCGTAGACTTCGCCTGCCTTGTTCCGCCAGGCCTTTCCGGTGCAGCGTGCTCGCTGAGCTCGCCGGCGATTCCGGCGGGCAGCACTTCCGGAAACACCATCCTCACGATCACTACTATGGCTGGCAGCGAACAGTCTCCACCAGCCGCCGGACCGAGTTCCCGGTTGCCCGACTTGCCCTTGGTTTTCAGTGCGGCGCTCTTGGCGCTCGTCGCAATGCTGGGGATGTCGGGTATTTTCTCTGCCGGCCCCTGGCTGCGTCTGCCGCCACGCCGTTTTCCTGCTTATTTGATGCTGGTGCTGCTGGCGATCACTACGCTGGGTCTGCTGAGTTGCGGCGGAACATCTTCTTCATCCTCTGTGTCCGCTACGCCCCTAGCATCGAATAGAGGCACTCCGGTGGGCCCATCGATCGTCACTGTGACCGCGACTTCGGGCAACGTTTCAAAAGCGACCACGATCAACATCAACGTCAACTAGCTTCGGTTCAAAGTGTGTCGTGCCGCGCCATTGCGCCTGCTCGTGGGCGTTGCGGCACGTCCTGAAGAAACCGTCCAGGAAAATCGCAAAAGAATATCACCTCGATCCTCGAAGGTGAAAAACCGCGAGGTTTCGGGAGAACTATTAGTCACATATCTTCCGCTTAGCGCTCTGGTGCTAAATAGCCGGAACGCCCGCACACACTCGAAACACCAGATCGATCAAATCGCTGAAAGCATTAAAGCAACCTTTTTACCTCCTGCGCTTCGCGGTCCTCGAGCCCAAAGAGCACCGCGGCCACTCACTGGCCGGATCTATTGCACTTGGTAGCTCCCTTTTGCAAATCCCTGAGACCGCAACTTTATCGGAGCTGCGGTGTTGCTAGCCTCTTAGGCTACATGTCGCGTGCGATCATTGTCTGGGGGGAGTGTGGATGCGGCGGAACTCACTCGAAAATAAAAGCCTTGCTGTTCGGAGCCGACGGTTAATCCTCCGTTTTTGTCTCGTTATGATGACCCTCATGACAGGCTGCGTCGGTGGTGGCAACCCCCCGATCATCACACCCTCTGAGGCTCTCGTATCGCCTCACCAAACAGTTCAATTCATCGCGCAGGCGGCGAAAGGCACTCGGGTTTGGTTGGTCAACGGCGTACCCGGCGGAGCGTCGTCTTTTGGCACGATTACCGCGACCGGAATGTACACAGCGCCTGAGGTACCTGACCGAGCGTCGTTCAACACTGCAATACGTGTGAGTGTAATTGTGAACGGTGCGGAGTCTTTCTCTGTTCCCGTTTCTTTATTCCTGCCTGGAAAGTTCACGCCTGGAAGTGTTTCCTCCACTGCCAATGCGTTGGTGGCCTCATATTCAATTCCGGCGCCCGTAGGCGCATCAGTACAGATTCAGTTTGGCTCAGGCACAAATTATAGCCTCACAACCTGGTCCCAACCGGCTCCAGCTTCAGGAGGTAAGGTCAATATTCTAGTGGCGGGGATGCGCGCCAGTTCGACTTACCACATGCGCGCCGTGATTCAGCTGGCCGACGGAACACAAGCTATCGATGCCGATCACGTTTTCACGACGGGAGCTTTGTCCGTGAGTCGACTTCCCGCCGTAACCGTGCAGCAATTCGCAACCCTGCCACCTAATTCCGGGATCGAATTGCTTGCCTTGCAGCCCGGTGCAGGAAATCAGTTCACCGCCGTAGCAACGGATCTGTCCGGAAACGTAATCTGGTACTACGAGATGACACCGGGCGAGTGGCCGTTTCCCATTAAACTGCTGCGGAATGGTCACTTCCTGTTGGTGGCTAGCACTGGAGGCGGCGGAACCCCAGGCGGCACAAGCGAAGTTCGCGAGATCGACTTGGCAGGAACAGTCATCAACAGAATCACCACGACCCAAGTTAACTCAGCACTCATTTCGACAGGGGATTCGCCTCTAGCCGGCAATTTCCACCACGACATTTTGAAACTGCCTAACGGGCACATGATTTTTCTGCTTCAATATTCAAAGCCTTTCAATCTTCCGGGACTGGCGCCAGGCACGCAGATCATCGGAGATGCTCTTGTCGAGTGGGCCCCTCAGGAACGATTGCCTGTGTGGACTTGGTCGACGTTCGATCATCTCGACATTAATCACGCCCCTTTCGGATACCCGGACTGGACTCACGCCAATGCCATCGTTTACTCGCCGAATGACGGCAACCTAGTTCTCTCGATGCGCAACCAGGACTGGGTAGTCAAAATCAATTACCGCGACGGTAGGGGCGACGGCAGTATCCTGTGGAGGCTGGGTCCTGGCGGCGACTTCACGTTACCCACTGGCCAAGCACCCATAGAATTTAATTACGGTCAGCACAATCCACATCTCTTGGAACCGGGCACCGCCGGGATTTATCCGATAATTTTCTTTAACAACGGCAATAACCGCTTGGTAGACGGAAATGACGACGTCTGTGGATCGGGCGCCGTTAACTGCTATAGCAGCGTACCTATCATGGAACTCAACGAATACACAAAGACCGCGCAGATTCTGTGGGAAAATAAATTGTCGGCATACTCTATATGTTGCGGGGACGCCTTGCGCCTTCCCAATGGAAATGTGGAATATGACGTTGCCTTCGACGTGCACACTCCTGGCGTCTCCTACATCCAGGAAGTAACCCAGGAGTTGAATCCGCAGTTGCTGTGGCAAATGAACATCGCAGGGCAATTGGCATATCGCGGCTTCCGCATCAGCAGCCTGTATCCAGGCGTCCAGTGGTGACAGACTTTACCTTGGCGCACACTGACCGGACATATCGAGTTCACGGCCCCCGGATGTAGGCGAGAAGTCTCTAACGTAGCCTGTCACCTTGCTTTGACAGTATCTGCGACAGACGTGTTTTCTGGCTTGATATGCCCACGCTAAAGTGGGCAGCAGCATATTTTAGACGCTTACAACATCTTTAATTTGCCGATATCAGCTACTAGGTTTTTAATATCGAATTTGTACAGCGGCTCGGTTTTCTGTTCCTCGACTACAGCCATGCTTAACCCGTTTTTCTCCAGGGTTTGTTTTAGGAGGTCACGAATCGGAATTGACGTGCCGCTACCCACGTTATAAATCTCGCCGGGCTTACCGCGTTGCATGATAAGCGCGTAATAACTTACGGCTTTCTCTATGGGAATATAATCTCTTCGGTTCTCCAGGTTTCCAACCTCGATCTTCGCTGTCCGGCCAGCCTGGAATGCCTCAATTTGTTCGTAAATACGCCCGATGAAGAGGTTAGTCGGCGCACCTCGGCCCATCAGATTGAAAGGGCGCGCCATCACCACATCTAGGTTGTAGCGTAAATGATAGAATTTCATCAGATACGTCTGGTAAACCTTCGTCAAGCCGTAAATATTCATCGGCGTGAGAGCGTGATCCTCCTTGACCGGATTGTCCTCTTCGGGAACAAAACCGTACTCCGCCGAACTCCCGATCAGGAGTACTCTGCACTGTTTTTTCGTCTCAATTATCGTCTCAAGGATGTTCCTAGCGGATAAAACGTTTACGCGATAGTCGGCGTCCAAATCGCTACTGTTGAGGCCGGCCAGGTGATAGATCTGGTCTGGCGCCACCTCTTCGATAAGTCGGCTCACAGCTTGTCGCTCCGTCAAGTCGCAGCAGAACCAGTTGTTCCCATCTTTGGAAGTTGCTGAGGTGCAATAGATCTCTGCCGAGTGGTCTCTGGCTAGATACGCAACCAGGTGCCGGCCCGAAAAGCCACCTGCCCCCGTCACCAACGCTCTCATCTGCCCAAGCCGAGCTTACCTTTCAGCTCCTCATATCTCTCGTTCGCGATATCGAAGTCCTCGGGCCGCCCCAGGTCCAGCCAGAAGCCCTCGAACGATTTGACTCCAATTTTTTTTCGGGTACGGATGCCGTCGATCATCAGATTATCGAAACCATAGGGCTTTCCCTTTTCCAGCCGATCGATGATTCCGCGGTTCAGGCAATAGACGCCCATACTTACATCAAAATGGTAAACAGGTTTTTCAACGAACTCAGTCGCGATATTGTTAGGGTCATATTTCAGGACGCCGAAATCGATTTTGGCGGTTCTTTTATAAACAGAGACGGTAACGTCGTTGCCTTGAGCAACGTGGTAGCGATAAAACTCAGCGAAATTCAGATCACAAAGGATGTCGCCGTTCATAACCAAAAAGTCTGCCGGCAGATCCGGAATTAGCGTTAGGGGACCAATCGTGCTTAAGGGCGATTCTTCCAAAGAATAATCAATCTTTGTTCGCCACCTGGAGCCGTCTCCAAAAAAGGCCATCACGAGATTAGCCATGTGATTTACCGCAAGGGTGATATGGTTGAATCCGGCTTCGCTGAGCTGGCGAATGACAATTTCGAGCACAGGGAGTTCGCCCCCAACTGGAACCAGGGGCTTGGGCAATGTGATTGTGTAGGGCCGTAAACGTGAGCCCTTCCCGCCAGCTAGAATTACAGCTCGCATGAAAGTTTCCAATACGGGAGACTAAACGTTATAGACATCGCTCTTGTATTTGCTGCGATTGGCGGGCTCTTCAAACCAAGCGATGGTTTCCGATAGCCCCCGAGATAGGTCATATTGCGGGGTCCAGTTGGTCAACGACCTGATTTTCTTATTACAGCCCAGAAGACGTTCGACCTCCGACTGCTTGGGGCGCACGCGGGCGTCTTCGCAGGCGATCGCAGTTTGCGGGCTGAGCCCGGCAATCAAGTCCTTCGCAAGCTGCCCAATGGAAACTTCCTGCCCAGTGGCAATGTTGACTTCTTGACCGATGCTCTTGTTCGATTTGGCGAGCTCAATAAACCCAAGCACTGTGTCCTTTACGTAGGTGAAGTCTCGAATCGGCGTCAGACTTCCCAGCTTGATTTGCTTTGCTCCTGAAAGCAACTGAACGATGATCGTAGGAATAATGGCTCTGGCGGATTGTCGCGGCCCGTAAGTGTTAAAAGGGCGCACGATCACCACAGGAAGCCCGAAAGAACGATAAAAAGATTCCGCGAGTCTGTCCGCGGCAATTTTCGTCGCGCTGTATGGGGACTGGGCCTGGAAGGGATGTTCCTCATCAATCGGAACGTAGCGCGCAGTGCCATAAACTTCTGAAGTGGAGGTCACTAATACTTTCTCGACCGACTTGTTTCGAGCTGCCTGCAACACATTTAAAGTTCCTCTGACGTTCGTGTCCACGTAGGAATCCGGGCACTGATAAGAATACGGGATGCCGATCAGGGCGGCGAGGTGGAAAACAATGTCGCAGTCGCTAACAGCTCGGTCCACGCAATTGGGATCGCGAACATCGCCAGGCACTATCTCAATGTTCTCCAGTGTTTGTTTGGGAAGGGCATCAAGCCAACCACAGGAATTGAAAGCGTTGTAGTAAACAAAGGCTTTGACTTTGGCGCATTCCTTCACAAGCTGCTCGGCCAAATGACTTCCAATGAATCCATCCGCGCCCGTAATTAACACACGCTTATTCTTAAGGTCCAACGAGAACGCTCCTCAGCCGTCTGTCGTCTAAGGCCCGACCGCACTATCCGCCCGTTGCTGCATGGGCAAGGCCGCGGTTTGGCGATGCTCTGAGCCCAAGAGATCTGCGAATGCACTGCTGTATTCTCGAACGACCACACGGACCTTGTCCCCTTTTTCACCATGGCCTTTGACCAGGGCCTCTCTGATGACTTCGTTGGCCACAATATGGAAATCGATATAGTCCGAGTATCTCCTGTTGTTCTCGATGTGCCCGAATTCGTTGAATAACTGATCCACGACTTTCAACTGTGGGAACCTCTGCTTGATTTCCGGCAGAAGCCCATACACATAGGCTGAACCTGCGAGTAGCAGAATGCCAATGTTCCTGGTTTCGATCAGGTAAAACAGAAAGTCCCTCCACTTGCTCCGCTCCGGCAGAAACTTATACAGGTGATAGATCTGGCGGGTGAAGGCTTCATATTTCGCCGTATTGTCCCCGAAGCTGCCGTCCACCGGTAGCGTCGTCACCACGGAAAGATCGAATCCGTTCGCCGTGAGATGCTCCGCTATATCTAAAAATACAGTATCAGCTGCATCGGTGATGACATAGGGTAGGGCGAAAAGAATCGCGGGTTTCTTGGCTGCTTTTTGATAGGAAGTGACCAGATTTAAATAGGGGTTTTCGACTTGTACGATGGCTGCATTCCTCTTTGCAGAAAGCAGGTAGTTCTCGCGCTTCAGGTGCTCCTTATTGAGCTTGACGATTTCCTTGCCTTGCTCTTCCCAAGAACGGACTTCTGCCTGTTTGCTCAAACTGGCATCATGGATCCGATACAGCATCAAGGCTTCGGGGATATTGGCGACCCTGGCACCCAAGGCCATCATCCTCAGCCATAAATCCCAATCCTCGGCAACAAGGTCTTTGCCTAGACCCCGATCACGGAAGCCCTGAGCCTTCTCCCACATATCCTTTCTAAACACAGCTACAACCGCGAATTGGTTGGCGTTAGTCACCTGTTCCAGAGTAGGGGCAGTGGCGACCTGCCAAATAACGTTAGACCCGCCAAAGCATTGAACAAAAGCAGAAACGATGTCGTAATTGTAGGTCTCCAGCAGGAACAGCGCCTTTTCCAAGTACGTCGGCTTGAGCTTGTCATCCGAATCCAAACAGCAGATGTATTTTCCTCGGGCTCGAGCGATGCCAAGGTTTCTATTGTCTCCCAGCAAGTGACGGCCTTCATTCATGTAAACCTTCGTCTTCGGCTTCTGTAATGATTGGAGGAGGCGCAGGGTATCCTCATCCGTCGAGCCTCCATCCGTCACGATGACTTCAAAATCTTGGAAAGTTTGTGCCAAAACTGAATCAATCGTCTCTTCGAGGTAGCGGCCGTAATTAAAAGAAGGGATAACAATACTTACCAAGGGCCTGTCTTCCGGCCACTTTTCCTGTCGCTTCTCGGCTAAAAGCTCCACGAATAGGTTGCGATAGTCGTCCTTCATCTTCGCGACATTCAGATGCTGCAGCGCAAATTTCCTTGCGTTCGCTTTCATAGCACTGTGAAAGCTTTCCTCCCCAGCGATTTTTCTGATGGCCCTCACAAACGCCTCGATATCGGAAGGTTCGCATAGGAAGCCATTGAACCCATCCTGGATGATGGAGGGGATGCCACCCACCGCAGAAGCAATCACAGGTACGCCCAGGGCCAAGCTTTCCATAAGGAGGATAGGGATGCCTTCGATGGTTGAGGGAATGACGACAACCCCGCTGGCCTTCAAAAAAGGCCTGGGATCGGCCACAAAACCGGGGGCATAGATCTTGCTGTCTAACTGCAATTCTCTGATCCGTTGCTTTATAGACGGGTATTCCGGGCCATTGCCAATCATTAAGAAGTGCAGATTGTCTTCATTCCTCAACAAGTTCGCCATCTCTACAAAGTTCCCGGGACATTTCTCTTCAGAAAACCTGCCCATGAAGGACACAAGGAACTTGTGTTGTGGAACAAAGCCCCTTGTTTCTGCCCCGAGTTCTACTTTGTCCGGATTGAAGCGCCCCTCAGCATCTACGCCATGAACGATGACGCGGATCTTGTCCTCTTTCTCACCATGAGTCTTGACCAGAACGTCTTTAATGACTTCGTTGGCCACTACGTGGAAGTCTATATAATCCGAGTATTTCCTATTGTTCTTCATATGGCCGAATTCGTTGAATAACTGATCCACAACTTTCAGCTGTGGGAACTTCTGCATGATTTCGGGTAGAAGCCCATAAACGTAGGCAGAACCTGCGAGCAAAAGGATGTCAATGTTCCTGGTTTCAATAAGGTGAAAAAGAAAGTCCTTCCATTGGCTCTCCTCCCGCAAAAAATTATACAGGTGGTAGACCTGCCCATTGGTGAGAGCCTCATATTTCGCAGTATTATCGCCGAAGCGGCTATCCACCGGTTGTGTGGTCACTACGGAAAGATCAAATCCGCTGCCCGTCAGATGCTCCACTATGTCCAGAAATATGGTATTCGCGCCGCCGGTGATGACATAGGGTAGGGCGAAAAGAATCGCCGGTTTCTTCGCTGCCTTTTGATAGGAGGTGACCAGATTCAGATAGGGGGCCTCGACCTGTACAATGGCCGCATTCCTCTTGGCCGAAAGCAGATAGTTCTTGCGCTTGAGGTGCTCCTGATTGAACTTGAGAATTTCTTTGCCTTGTTCTTCCCAGGAACGAACTTCTGCCTGGTTAGTCAAACTGGCATCATGGGCCCGGTACAGCATCAAGGCTTCGGGAATATTGATGGCCCTGGCGCCCAAGGCCATCATCCTCACCCATAAATTCCAATCCTCGGCAACGTAATCTTTTCCCAAACCCCAATCATGATAGCCCTGAGCTTTTTCCCACATCTCTCTGGAAAATACGGCCACGGTTGAAAACTGATTGGAGACTGTGATTTGCTTTAGGCTCGGTTTGGCGGCCGGCTCAAGGATTTTGTGACGAGCACCGAACCATTCCACGGAGCTAGATACGAGGTCGTAGTGATAGGTTTCGAGCAGAAAGAGAGCTTTCTCGAGATAAGTAGATTTGAGCTGATCGTCTGCATCAAGACAACAGGTATATTTTCCTCGCGATTGACGGATGCCGAAATTTCTATTGTCACCGGCGAGATGACGGCCGGTTCTCAAATACACCTTTGTCTTCCACTTCTTGAAGGACCGTAGGATGCGAAGGGTATCCTCGTCCGTCGACCCTCCATCTACCACGATGATTTCGAAATCCTGGAACGTCTGGGACAGGACAGAATTCACAGCCTCTTCAACGTAGTGGCCGTAATTGAAACACGGGATGATGACGCTGACCAATGGCATGTCCGCGGGCCACTCTTCTTGGGTTCGTCTTTCAATCTTGGGACGCGGCCTCGTAGCCGATTCGAACGCGCGCTTCCAGCGGGGGAGGAGAGGCCTCAGCCGTCGCCGCACCCGCTCCGGCGCAGCTAAGCCAGCAATAAGGTACGTGATTTTTGCTATTTTTCGCGCGGACAGCTTTTCGTAGAGAATGGTACTCCGGAGGCGCTGTAATTTTGATGTTCTGAAAATCTGAAGCTCTGTTACTTGCGCCCGAAGGGTTTCATCCTTTGCCGCCAGAGCTGCCTGAAGATTGCTTAGCGAGGCACGATTTTCAGCAATCTGGCGGTCCCGATCCTCTAAGGCTTGCTTAAGATTGGGAATTTCGGCTTCATGTTTAGCCAAAACTTGCGTAAGCGCACGAAGTTGCTCATGAAACACAGCTACGGCGTTCTGAAAATCCTTCTCCGCTGCCACCAATTTCGAATTCTGACCACGTTCGGCAGCGAGGCGCCGAAGGTAGTCGTAATCGCCGACCGTCACCTCTTGTCCTCCCTAAGTCGTCTTATGCCCCGGGCAGAATGACCCAAATCGCCAATGGGCACCAGGGCATCCAAATCATTGGCGATCGAAAATATGTGTTCGCCGATGTGAACAAAGTCACGCTCGAAGCGGCAGATGGATCGCAGGAATGGTAAAGCCACGCCTTGACCGGGAAGCATCCAATCGTGAAGTTCGATGATAATGAGCGGGGTTCTTCCTATCCATTCAGTATGTTGTTGAAACAATTCTTTTTCGCCACCCTCGATATCGATCTTCACGATAAAGGGGAAATAATCGTTGGAGTGCGCCGTGAAAATCTCATTTATCGAGACACAGCTAACATCGTCCTCACTTACCTCCTCGTCCTTGACGGCCATCGTCCGAAAGCCCCAACAGCCCATGCCAGCGTCAACAATTCGCATGCGCTGCGGTTTCGACGCCAGGGCGCACGGTAACGGAAGAATGGACATTCCCTTCGTGTTCTCGACTAGCAGTTGATAATTTGAGGGTTCCGGCTCAATAGCTACGACCAAGGCATCCTGGCATTGCCCCGAAAAGTAGACCGATGCTGCACCAATGTTCGCTCCGCCATCGATGATAAGGGGGCGCTTGCTCGTGGCCCTCGCTTTCCTCAGAAAATCCTCCAGATCGTCGAAACGAGCCAGCTTCGAAATGTCAAAATCTAGATCACAAAATATCTGATTGATTACCTGGGCATCCGAAGATTCGGCGCGGGCATAAAATTCTCTATCCTCGTCACCGATCCGCAATTTCATCGAGTCAAGTTTCATTGTCATGAAATCCGTATGGACGAAAGCTTAACGCTTGCAGAATCAGGTGACAATCTAGAGTTCAGGAGAGGTGTTGAACAAGGGTTTGTGGAATACTTGTAAGCGACGGCACGTGTTGACGGATGCTCGGAGTGCGGCGCTAGAATACATCAAACCACATGCATTACCTTCGTCGATCAGGCCAAGCGTGAAATGAAGCGAGTTATGGCAAATACAACCGCGGGGAGCCTCTGGAACGCTTCCAAAGCTTCTTGGGCATATCTGATGATGGCGGCATTGCTTATACCAAGCCTCGTCTGGATTCTTAGGGACCGCAGTGTTTGGCCGTGGGATCAAGCTTGGTACGGCGAGGTCTCCGTGGATCTGTGGTTTTGGTTGGGCCATTCACTCAACCGGTGGTGGAGTGAGATGATTAACGGTCTCTACCTCAAACCGCCGGGGATCGTGTGGCTCGGGCAGCTTTTTGTTCCCTTCCGCGGACTTTTTGGATCAGTAGAGGGCGCACTGTTGTTTTCGATTCTAACGACCCAGTTCATCCTGCTTGCCATCTTGTTCAAGATCGGTCAGCGAATGGCTCCTCGATCAGGGCTTATTCCCGTGGCAGGGGTCCTTTTTGCATCCGGTTCCCAGCTTTTTGTCGGCTTATCCCACCAATACTTTGTAGAGCCATTACAGGCGCTTGCGGTGGCCTGGTGCTTTTATATTGCTTTGAGGGCGGGGGATTGGCCTAAACCACGAACGGCGATACAACTCGCATCGGCGTTACTCCTTGGCGTGTTGGCCAAAACGACGACTCCTCTGTATTGCCTGGTGGCCACTATATACGCAGGTTATTTTCTGGCTCGAATGCCCGGGAAATGGAATCTCGCAGCCGAGTGGAAATCGAGGTCCTCGCGGACGCTCGCGATTGCGTTCGGGCTTCTTGGGAGTCTCTGTGGCTTTTGGTATCTCCGCAATATCGCCACCGTCTGGCAGCATGTCCGCGATTCGTCCTCCGGGGACATCGCGCTCAATTATGGCACTCGAACGTCGGTACTCCAAAAACTGATCGTATGGTCGCAGCTGATTAACCCTTCCTTCCTGAGCCCCTGTCTCTTGTGGGGATCCATGGCCGGCATTATCGTCGGCGGCGGTCTCCTAATTTATCGAATTACTGGGCGATCCGCTCATGGTCGCCTCGACATGCAGCCCCTGGCGGCATTGAGCCTGATCCAAATTGGTATCCTTCTCTTGGCCTTTTCCGTCAATATCACCGTGGATTCAAGATACATGTACGCGTTGCTGCCGTGTGTCGCGATTCTGTTGATGCAAATTTGCATGTTTGTCCCGCGCGCCCTACTTGTCGCCTTGATCATGCTGGGCTCCGTCCAATGGGCCGTAGTGAACGCCTATTCTTTCGCTCTGACGAATCGATTGACTGGCCACTCGAACTGGCTTATCCCGCTACAGGCCAACAGTTCTGAATATGACGAACTCAGCCGAGTTGTCCGTTTCACTTCGGATGTCGGGGACCGATACAATATAGTGGGGGTTCAGAAACCTTGGTTAAACGACAATTCGGCGGCATTTTTTGCCGCCAAAGAACGCCTGATGTCGGGAATACGCAATTATTATACGTCGCTTGGCTATGCCGAGAAAGACCCGAACGCGGCGATGCGCCGCATTGAGGAATTGCGAACGTACTATTTAATTACACTCTCGGAGCAGTATCAGAGCACGCCGCCAGATTTCCTCAATATCGTGTCTCTGCCGGTCTTAGAGACTGCACGACACGATGCGCACTTCAAATTGTGTGCTTTCCCCACTGAGAACGGTGTTGTGGTGTTCGAGATCGCGCCTGATTTCCGTGCGAGTTCGATTCAGCCGGGTACATCAATAGCAGTCCCGAATACGCGACAATAAAATCACAGTCGCCTTCAGGATGGAGTCTGATGCAGTGGCGATCAGTTCGCTAGTTTTGCGCTAATATTCAGCGAGCCAGAAAATTCTCGCAGTAGCGGCACGGATTCCAGCAGCCACCCTACGGCACTCACCGTCTTGATAAACGGTTTGGGAGTGGACGGGTGGAGCCAATCGAACGGTTGGATGCTGACTCCTTCGAACCCAACCTCTCGTAACTGGCGCGCAAGCTGCCAGCGGACAAATGCCGTTTCGTCCGGCGACGTGTAAGAGAATATTTGCCAGTGCTTAAATCTTCTCTCGAGAAAGACCTGCGGGTTCAACATATTCGGTTCAGCAAAGCTGACCCTGCCTCCTGGCTTCAATAACTCTTTAATGCGCGAGATAGCAGAATCGATTTCTAAATGATGCAGGATAGATGAGCCGATGATAGCATCAAATGGGCCCTCTACTTGGCACTCCTCAAATCTCCTTTCATAAAACGTGACTTGGCCGGGAGGCAAATGGCGAGCGCGCGCTTTTTGCAGCAATTCCGGGGAGATATCTACCGCAACGATTGTGGCGCCGGTGGCAGCGAACATTTCGGTAAACATTCCCGTACCGCACCCAATTTCCAGCACTCGTTTGCCGGGCGAGAGGGCAGCACCTGAAATGATCAAGTCCGCTCTCCGTCTGGCGCGGATTCGTCCGGCGGGGGTCCCCCACCCCCATACGACTTCCGTATCGTGAACTGCCAACCATTCGCCATGCTTAATCTCTCGGTCGGCCCGAAGTCTTGCTTGTGATCGTATCTGCATCTCCTCGCCACCATACTAAGTCTGTTCTCTAATTCAAAGCAGCATACTAATATGGTTGGTCGTAAAGACCCAATGGGAGACGACCTCGACAGGCTCGTTGCGGAAAGATTACCGAGTCTCGGAACGCCATGAACATGCGATCGACTTCAGCGGCCCAGCCGGGCAAACAAATTGCATCCGAAGAGTTGGCTTGGGGGCCGCAGGCTCTGTATTCGCGTAATTCTCTCAATCGTCAGCAGCAAGCAATCACCGCCGAACGACGGACCGAGTGGCATCGGCGAAACGCCTATTATTACAGACTGCTGATGCGAGTTTTTCGGCATGTCATTGAACCCGGCAAGCGATTGTTGAATTTACGTTGCCAAACGGGCCTATTTTTGGACGGCCTGAGCGCCAGTCACGGGGTTGGTGTGGAGATCAGCCCGGAAATGATCGACATCGCGCGAAGAGAACATCCGCGGTTCACGTATTTCGAGGACGTGCCGGAAGAATTTGCTGCGTCGGAAAAGTTCGATTATATCCTCTTGTGCGATGTAGGAGAGATTGTCGATCTCCAGAAAACGTTTCTGCAGCTCCATGGCGCCTGTCATCGACATACGCGCGTGGTGATCTATAGCTACAATCACCTTTGGGAGCCATTGCTAAAACTCGCCGAACGACTAGGGCTTAAGGTTCCGCAGCCAGAACAAAACTGGCTTTCGGAACAGGATCTTATATCTTTTCTCTCTTTGACCGGGTTCGAATGGTTGAAAACTTATCGAGTCGCGCTATTCCCGAAATACGTCCCTTTATTCTCCGAATTCGCCAATCGTGTCTTGGCAAAACTGCCGGCGATTAGCCGTCTGTGCATGGTGCAAATTCTGGTCGCCAGGCCTATACCTGGCCCAGTAGACCCTTCAACCTTAACGGTGTCTGTCGTCGTGCCCTGCAAGAACGAAAAAGGCAACATCGAAGAGGCCGTTAAGCGGATTCCAGATCTCGGTCATCGAACAGAGCTCATATTCTGCGACGACATGTCTACCGATGGCACTGCGGATGAGGTCCGCCGTATGCAAAGGCTTTATCCGCAGCGCCTTATCCGTCTTCTGGACGGGCCAGGCGTATGCAAATCAAAGAACGTCTGGACGGGCTTTGATGCCGCAACGGGAGATATTCTGCTTGTCCTTGATGCTGACTTGACTGTAATGCCCGAGGAGCTTCCCTATTTCATCCATGCGATCACCAGAGGCGGCGCAGAATTCGTGAATGGATCGCGTTTGGTTTATCCCGTCCCGAAGGCTGCGATGAAAACAGCAAACATGATCGGGAACAGGTTATTCAGTGTCGCATTTTCATACCTACTTGGGCAAAGGATTAAGGATACTCTCTGCGGCACCAAGGTATTGTGGAGGACGGATTGGGAGCGAATTCGACCGATGATCGGAGGTTGGGGCACTACGGATCGTTGGGGCGACTACGAACTGCTGTTCGCAGCTGGCAAATTGAATCTTCGCGTGGTCGATCAACCGGTCCACTATCAGGAGAGAATATACGGTGCCACGAAGATGACCAAAGTCTTTCAAAATGGACTGATCATGCTGAAAATGTGCTTCTACGGATTGCTCAAACTGAAACTTAGCTACTAGGAGCTTCGGCGGCTACCCGAGCATCGTAGCGGAGAACAATCTCGTTCACTATCTTGCCGATGTCATATTCCTGGCACCACCGCGGAAAGTGTGTGTGAATCTTCGTTAAATCCGAGATGTAGCAGACGTGGTCGCCGATTCGACTCTTCGGATTATAGGAGTATCGAAGTTTGTAACCCAAATTCGCAAGTAGATCGATCGTTTCCAAAATAGATAAGCTGTTCGCCTCACTTTTTTCATTGCCATAGAGCTTAACACTTGAGCCGGCGCCTCGGGCCCTTGGTGATTCTCATAAAGTAATCTCAGCGTGTTTGCTGCGAGCTGTTCGTGAAAACGGGCGGGCGACTGAGTTTTCGGACAGGAGAGTGTAGGATGCGCCAGATAGTGAAGCAAATCGGAAATTCCCGGCAGAAAGCTCCAGGGCCCCTGTGGCTGTTCTCAAGCTGCCATCGCTCGGTGTAGGATGTGATCTCGATGGGAGATCGCTCCACTGCCTCCAGCCCTCACACTACCCGGGGGCCGATCGGAAT
>Ga0210394_10004331_pt1 | contig 16694 bp, 10 predicted proteins | sample IncBWC12MmetaG_FD_160121 | JGI IMG/M metagenome (GOLD analysis project Ga0210394, IMG submission 160121) | Forest soil microbial communities from Barre Woods Harvard Forest LTER site, Petersham, Massachusetts, United States - Inc-BW-C-12-M | ecosystem: Environmental > Terrestrial > Soil >... | reverse complement strand
GATGGCTTTATCGGGGAGGAAACGGTCGGGGATAAAGCGTGTGGAGGTGTAGACGGCGTTTTCGATGGACTCGTCGGTATAAGAAACGGCGTGGAATTTTTCGTAACGCTCTTTGATGCCGAACAGAATACGAATGGCGTCGGCTTCGTTGGGCGGAGGAACTTTTACGGCCTGGAAACGGCGCTCCAGAGAACGATCTTTTTCAATCGACTTGCGATATTCCGATGGGGTGGTCGCGCCGATGCACTGGATTTCGCCGCGCGACAACGCCGGCTTTAAAATATTCGCGGCGTCGAGCGAGCCTTCGGCCGATCCCGCGCCGACGAGCGTGTGCAGTTCGTCAATGAAGATGATGGCGTTCTGATTTTCCATCAGTTCCTTCATGATGGTCTTCAGGCGCTCTTCGAACTGGCCTCGATACTTCGTCCCGGCGACGATCAAGGACAGATCGAGGGCGAGGATCCGCTTGTCGGCCAGGAAGCTGGGCACGTCGCCGTCGGCGATGCGCTGGGCGAGTCCTTCGACGATGGCGGTTTTGCCGACGCCTGGTTCGCCGATCAGGACAGGATTGTTCTTCGTGCGGCGGCAGAGAATCTGGACCACACGTTCGAGTTCGTAGTCGCGTCCGATGAGAGGATCGAGCAGGCCGTCCATCGCGGCTTGCGTCAGATCGCGGCTGAACTCGCTGAGCAGGGAGCTTTCCTTGGGGCGGTTGGAGGACATTTTTTCAGAGCTCGAGCGGGCGATTTCCTCGCGGACCTGCGAGAGGCGCAGACCGCGTTCATGCAATATATCGGCGGCGAAGCATTTCTCTTCCCGCAGCAGACCTAATAGAAGATGCTCGGTTCCAATGTGCTTGTGGTTCAGCCTCTCGGCCTCTTCAGCGCCGTAGGCGAGCACGCGCTTGCACTCGTGGCTTAGAGGCAGGTCGACCGAGGTCGACACTTTTTCCCGCAGCGTGGTGTGAGCCTCGATCTGCTTGCGGATCGATTCCACCGACGCGCTGGAGCGGAGGAAGCGGTTGGCCAGCGCCTTATCCTCCCGTAGCAGGCCCAGCAGCAAGTGCTCGGTCTCGATGCACGGGCTGCCGAACTGGCTGGCTTCGTAGCGGGCGAAGAAGATTACCCGGCGGGCCTTTTCGGTATATCGTTCAAACATAATTCCTGTCCTATGCTGACTCTGACGAGAAAGCCGCGGGAGAAAGGCGGCCGCGCTCCAGCGCGAGCACCCTGTCGGCACGGCGTGCGAAATTCAAATTGTGCGTTACATGAATCGACGTAAGATTTCGGGAACGATGGAGGTCGTCGAGGACGTCCATAATCATGCTGCCGGTGCGGTAATCGAGGCTGCCGGTAGGCTCGTCGGCCAGCAGGACCTTCGGGTCCCCGACCAGGGCGCGGGCCAGAACGACGCGTTGTTGTTCCCCGCCGGATAATTCCCCTGCGCGATGCGTGGCGCGGTTCTTAAGACCCACTTCATCCAGCCTTGCAAGCGAAACGGGCTCCGCCTGATCCCGTGATTCCCCGCGGATGAGCAGTGGCATCATCACGTTCTCAAGAGCCGTGAATTCGGCGAGTAATGTATGAATCTGCCAGACAAAACCCAACTCCCGGTTCCTAAAGTCGGCCAGCTCCCCTTGCGAGAGCCTGCAGATGTCCTTATGTCCGAAGTATATCGCACCCTCTGTCGGCCTGTCCAGACCGCCCAGCAGGTGCAGCAAGGTACTTTTGCCGGCGCCCGATTCTCCCACCAGCGCCAGGCGTTCGCCGCGCGCGACATTAATGTCCAGACCGGAGAAAATTACCAGTTCCGCGTCACCGGAGCGGTAGGATTTGGCGAGCCCTTCGGCGCGAACGGCAATTTCAGGGGAAACGAACATGCTCTCAACACCATCTTATCGTCAGGCCGTCGTGTTTAGTGGGGCGGGCTATGAGCTTCCAGCAGGCTTAGACGCCGCCCGGCAGGCCCCACATTTCCTGAGTGGTAAAACATTTTTCAGTGGATTTGTTTCGGTGTATGCTGGTTTGGAGAGCGGATTGCTGTGTGAACGTTGAAATGTGGAGGAATGCGATGAATCGCCATAAGTTCTGGATGTTTGGCGCCATGTTGTGCCTGGTTGGATTGTGTTTTTCGGACACAGCGAAGGGGCAAATTACGACTGCGCCGGCGGGCGGCATGAGTTTTCAGGTGCAGAGCGGGGGCGCGACTGCCACGCAGGTCCTCGGAATCACGACGTCCAGCGATCCCACTACGCTGGTGGTGACGGTGCCGGCCAATCAGAGCTGGTTGACGGTGAACGGCGCTCCCGCCAACACCAAGATTTTCCCCAACACACCGGCGTCGCTGAACGTCACGGTGAATACGACGGGCTTCAATTCCGGAACAGTTGTTTCGACGACCATTGCGATTGTGGAAGAAGGCCAGCCCTCCACCGCCATAAACTACACCGTGACGCTGACGGTGGGCACTCCATCGCTGCTCTCGGCCAATCCGGCGAACCTCTCGTTCAGCGCCGTGCAAGGCGCTTCTTCCGGAAGCCCGAACGCGATCTCGGTGACGATCTCCAGCAGCGGGAACCAGCTCAACTACAATGTCAGCGCGTCGACGACATCCGGTGGAAACTGGATTCTGCTGACGAACACCACCGGAACCACCGGCGGGCCCGGATTCCAGGTGCAGGTGAATCCCTCCGGCCTGGGGGCGGGCAACTATTCGGGGTTCGTCAACGTGCAGAGCGCTACGACCGGCGATTCGGTGACGATCAGCGTATCACTCACGGTTACAGTGGGCGCGACGCTGAACGTTACAGGCACGCTCCAGAATTTCTTCTATCAATTCGGGTCAGGACAGGGGAATTTTTCAGCGGAACAGCAGACGCTGATGATTTCCACCACCAGCGGGTCTCTGAACTACTCCGTGACTGCAAGCCTTGCCGGGTCGACGATCGATAATACGACGAACTGGCTGGTGCTGAGCCAGACGGGAGGCACGGCGACGTCCACCCCGCAGCCGCTCTACCTGACTCTCTCCTATCAATCCGTGGCGTCCTTGCCGGCCAATACGTATAATCTTACGCTGAGCATCGCGCCCACCGGACCTGCGAACTCCGCCAATACGACGAACATCACGGTCACGCTGGTGGTGACCAACAATCCGCTGCTCGAGGTAAGCACCAGGACGCTCGCGTTCAGCGTGCCTCTCGGGACGACCAGTTCGCAGGTGCAGACAATCCAGGTATCGAGCAGTTCCGGCGCGAGCATTCCGTACCAGGTGCAATCGAACGTGAGCTGGCTCACGTTAAATCCCCCCGCCAGCGGGACGACGGCGGCGAATCCCGTCCTCTCCGTGTCCGTCAACGCGGCCGGCTTATCGGTGAGTAACACTCCTTATGCGGGAATCATCACGTTGTCCCCGAACAATAGCGACGCCGGACTCTATAACATCCAGATCGCGGTGTCGGTCACGGTGACCGGCGCGACCACGACCATCTACGCCGGGCCGCAGGCACTGCTGTTCAGCTACGAGACAGCGGTGACCCCAACCCCTCTCCCCGTGCAACTGGTGCAATTGACCAGCAACACCACGGTCGGCTTTTCGGTCACTACCACCGTCATGGGCGCGAGCAATTGTCCCACTGCCAACTGGCTGAATGCGACGCAGAACCAGAGTGTCACGTCGAATTCCCAGCCGGCGACGTTGTCAGTCAGCGTCGCGACGACGGGAATGACGGCGGGATTCTGCACTGGAAACGTGATCGTCACTTACAACAACGGCACGAACGCCTCCAGCACCGTGATTATACCGGTGACGGTGGACATTTCATCGACTGCGATGTTGACGGTGACTCCGCCGTTCGGCTTCGGCGTGGTGACGGCCACCGCGGGATCGGGCGCGTTGATCTCCAACAAGATTTCGATCAATAGCACGGACGGGTCGGCGCTGAGTTTCACGGCGACCGCGTCCACGCCGAACTCTCCGGTTACCTGGCTGTTCCTGGGATCCTCCTCGGGGACCACGCAGCAGTATCTGCAAGTGCAGATTTCGCCCAGCGGGCTGTCGGTGGGTACCTACACAGGATCGATCACCATTTCTCCGACCACCAGTGCGACCCTTCCCAGCGGCGCGCTAACCATTCCTGTGGTGTTAACGGTTTCGGCGAACACCACGGTAACCGTATCGCCCAGCTCGCTTAGTTTTTCGCAGCCGCAGAACGCTGTGACGCCGCCTGCTTCGCAAACCCTCACGCTGACGGCCGCCGGCGGCAGCACCACCTTCACCGCGTCGGTATCGCCGGTGACGGGCGGGACGTGGTTGCAAGTCTCGCCCTTGAGCGGAACCGCCAGTGGCACGCTTACCGCAAGCGTCCTACAGAATTCGCTTTCGCCGGGAACCTACACCTGTAACATCCTGCTGAACTTCCTGAACGCGGCCACCCCGACGGTGACGGTTCCGGTGAGCCTGGTGGTGACGGCCGCGCAAACGGTCACGATCGCGCCCACCGCGCTCAGTTTCGCCTATCAGTTGGGCGCGGCGGCGCCCGCGGCACAAACGCTCAACATAACCAGCACGGGGGGAGCGGTCAACGTTGCGGTGTCAAGCTCCAGCACTACCAACTGGCTGTCGGTCACGCCCACCAGCGGCACGACGGGCGCGTCGGGAACGGCATTGCCCTTGACGGTGTCAATCATCCCCGCCAGCTTCACGGCGGCTGGGACATACACCGGAACCATTACCATCACTCCCAATATGCAACCGGCGATCACCGTGCAGGTAACGGTGACTGTCAGCGGCGTTCCGATGCCGATGCCTGTGACGATCTCCAATAGCGCGAGCGGCGGATTCGGTCCGATCGCGCCCGGGGAATTGATCACCATCAAGGGCACCAACCTGGGGCCGGCCACGGCGTCAATCTTCAGCGTCGGGCCGGGCGGCACGGTGAGCAATACGCTGGCCGGAGTGCAGGTGATGTTCGACAGCAGTCCGGGCACACCCACCTACGTGTCTGCTTCGCAGATCAACGTGATTGTGCCGTATGAAATCGCCGGCCGCGCCACGACCACCGTGACCGTGATTTATTCCAGCCAGACATCGGCCGGAATTTCACAACAGGTGGCCAACCAGGCGCCGGGCATTTATACGTTCAGCTCTACGGGCGTGGGGCAGGCGGCGGTGCTCAACCAGAACGGCACCTTTAATGGACCCCCGACCGGGCTGGTAATCGGCGGTCAGACCGTAACCACCGTGCCGGCGCCGCAAGGCACGGTAATCGCGGTGTTCATGACCGGAGGCGGGCAGAGCAATCCTGCCAGCACGTCCGGGACGGTTACGCCGACGGGTACCACTTTGTATAAGATCCCGGGCACGGTCACCGCGACCATCAACGGTGTGAACGCCATCGTAGAGTTCGCGGGCGAAGCGCCGGCACTGGTGACGGGCGTCATCCAGGTGAATCTTCTGGTGCCGACCGGCGTCACCGGCAGCGGGCTGCCGCTGTCGATTACCATCAACGGGGTTACCACGCTGACCGGTCCGACGGTCTCGGTTCAGTAGACCGGGCTGATCGCTCCCTGTGGTCGCGGCTCGGAATCGAGGCTATCGGTGATCCGTAGCGATGAGCCGCGACCGCAGGGAGCGATCGTCTTGCTACACCACCAGCTTCCAAGGCTTGCGATATTCGCGAGTCAGATACTTCTTCGCCTCGGCCTGCGCGACGGTCCATTTCTGCGGGTCGAAATCGAGCCTCAGCTTGCTGCGCAGCGCGACGTTGCCCAACAGGCAGGTGGTGGTCGAGTGCATGCACTTCTCGATATTGCTGGTCGGTTTTTCGCGGGTCCGGACGCAGTCGAGAAAATTCGCCCAGTGCTCCCGGTTGCCGCCGCTTAACGATTTCATCTCCGACGCTTCAAGGGTCGATCCTTTCTCCGGTACGATTTTGTATCCGCCGCGATCCAGGTACATGGTGCCCTTGGTCCCGTGGAATAGAATCCCGCCGTTCTTATCGAACATCGACTGCGCATTGCCTTCGCGATTTTCGTAGACGGCAAGAAAGCCCGGGTACTGGTAGGTCACTTGCAGGGTGTCGGGCGTCTCGCGATTGTCCTTGACGTAAAACTTCTCGCCGAAGGCGGAAATTCCGGTGGGCATCTCTTCGTCGAAGGCCCACTGCACGATGTCGAGCCAGTGGACGCCCCAGTCCGTCATCATGCCTCCGGCGTAATCCCAGAACCAGCGGAAGCGGGAAAAATAATGATCCTCGGGATCGACGCCGAAGCGGTTGGGATTGTAAGCGCGCTTGGGAGCGGGGCCCAGCCACATATCCCAGTCGAGCGTCGGCGGAGGGTCCTGGTCGGGCGGCTCGCCAATGCCTTCGGGTTTCGACAGGCCGTAATTCCAGCAGCGCACGAAGGTGACTTGTCCCAGATCCCCGCGGCGCACAATCTCCGCCGCCTTCGCGAAATGCACGGCCGAACGCTGCATCGTGCCGGCCTGCACCACGCGCTTGTACTTGCGCGCGGCCTGCACCATCTTCACGCCCTCGTCGACCGCGACGCAGATGGGCTTTTCCACATAAACGTCCTTGCCCGCCTTGCAGGCTTCCACCGTCATATAAGGATGCCAGTGGTCGGGTGTGGCGATGCACACCACGCCGATCGATTTGTCGGCCAGAATTTCGCGGAAATCGCGAATACCCCTGGCCGCGCCGCCGGGCTGCTTCTTCGACGTTTCGACCGCCATGTTGAGATTGCGGTCGAAGATGTCGCACACCGCGGTGACGTTGAGGTTCTCCTGGCGCATCGCGTAGCCGAGGTTGGAGCGGCCCATCTTCCCCATGCCGATGAAGGCGGCGGAAACACGGTCGTTGGCGCCGCGCACGTTTCCAGTGAAAATCTGCGAAGTAAGCGCGACAGCGGTGGAGGTTTTTAAAAAGTCCCGACGATTAGAGTCCATGACGTGGACTATTGTATGTCACTCGAAGATTTCAGAGAGGGGAACTTCGAGAACCGGGTCGGTGGTGCGCAGAATGTTGGTGACGCGATGGAGATCGCCCGTCGGGCTCGCGATGTGCGCGATGCGGGTTTCCGGATCGATGATCCACACGTTCGGCACGCCCATTTCGAAAAAATCGTGAATGCGATCCCAGACGCGGGTCATGCGGTCTTCAGGCGAGAGAATCTCCGCGCACAGGAACGGCGGCTTTGTGAAGATTTTCTCTTTTGTGCCGCCAAGTACGACGCAGACATCAGGGATGCGGTACCGGCGCGGCTTCACCTGTACGCGTTGTTCAGGGTAGACCTCAATGCCCCAGGCCTTGCGGCGCGTGAAAAAATACGATCCAATTGCCGCCTGAACATAGCTGTGCGGTCGCTCGCCGAAATTACGCTCCAACACTTCGCCGTCGACGTAGTCGCAGTCGGGACGGTAGACGGTCGACAGGTATTCTTCCACCGAAAGCATAGGCCTATCTCACGACGATATTGACGAGCTTATCCGGCACCACGATCACCTTCACCACCTGCTTGCCGGCGATCGACGCCTGCGTCTTTGGATCGATGAGCGCCAGCCGCTCCAGCTCTTCTTTCGATGTCCCGAACGGCACCGAAATATGCCCGCGCACCTTTCCGTTCACTTGCAGCACGACCTGCGCCAGGTCTTCTTTTTCTAACCCTTCGTCGTACGCAGGCCACGATTGCTTGAACACTGGCCCGGTGCGGCCCAACTGCTCCCACAACTCCTCGGCAATGTACGGCGCGAACGGACCCAACAACAGAACCATCGAAGGCAGAATCTGATCCAGCGCCGCGCGGGACAGGCATGCCTCTTCTTCGGTCATCGTGTTGATCAGTTCCATCAATGCTGCGATCGACGTGTTGAAATGCCAGCGATTGCTGAAATCGTCGGTCATTTTGTGAATGGTCCGGTGCAGTTTCCGCAATGCACGACGGTCCGCGGCCGGAACGCCCGCTCCCGCATCGCGATGGATATTGCGGATCACAAATTTCCATACGCGCTCCAGGAACCGGCGCTGCCCGCCGACGCTGGCCTCACTCCACGGCATGTCTTTTTCCGGAGGCGCGGCGAACAACACGAACAATCTGCACGTATCCGCGCCGTATTTTTCGATCATCTCCTCCGGATCGACCACGTTGCCTTTCGACTTCGACATCGCGGTCCCGTCGTGGCCCAGCACCATGCCCTGCGTAAACATGTTCGCCGCCGGTTCATCGTTGGCGATCAATCCAAGATCGCGCATCACTTTGGTGAAAAATCGCGAATAAATCAGATGCAGAATCGCGTGCGTCACCCCGCCGATGTACTGGTCGATCTCGAACCACTTCGCGATTCTCGCGGAGTCGAACGGAGCCTTGTCGTTATGCGGATCGCAGTAGCGATAGAAATACCAGGACGAATCGACGAACGTGTCCATGGTATCGCTCTCGCGCTGCGCGTCTTCGCCACACTGGGGACACTTCACATGCATGAACGCAGGATGCTCGGCCAGAGGCGACCGGCCTTTACCGGTGAACTTCACGTCGTAAGGCAACTCCACCGGAAGATCTTTCTCCGGCACTGGTACGACCCCGCATTTCCGACAATGAATCACCGGAATCGGCGTGCCCCAGTAGCGCTGCCGCGAAATGCCCCAGTCCTTGATGCGAAACGTAATCGCGGCCTTGCCGAAGCCTGCGCGCTCCGCACGCGCGTTCATCTGGACACGCGCGTCCGCGCTCGTGAGCCCCGAATACTCGCCCGAATTCTCGACCATCCCGTCGTCGATGAATGGCAGCTTCCGGTCGCCGTCAACAGGCCGGATTACCGGCACGATGGGCAATCCGAACGTCGTGCAAAACTCGAAATCACGCTCATCGTGCGCCGGCACGGCCATGATCGCGCCGGTGCCGTAGTCCATCAACACGAAATTCCCGATCCACACCGGCACTCTCGCGCCGCTATACGGATTGATGGCGAACGCGCCCGTCGGTGCGCCGTCTTTCACGACATCTCCGGGGCCTTTATTCGCCCGCGCGTCGATCATCTCCTTGGCCCGCGCCCGGCCCTTATCGTCCAACAGTTTTGATGCCAGCGGGTGCTCCGGCGCCAGGATCACACACGTGGCGCCGTAAATGGTATCGACCCGCGTCGTGAACACGCGAATTTTTTCGCCCGAGCCTTCCAGCGTAAAATCGATCTCCGACCCCACCGACTTTCCGATCCAGTTTCGCTGCATCGCGAGCACGCGCTCCGGCCAGTTGCCTTCCAGTTGCTCGTCGATATCGCGCAGCAGTTCATCTGCGTAATCGGTGATTTTCCAGAACCATTGTTCCAGCGCCTTCTGCTCCACCGGCGTCTCTTCGTGACGCCAGCAGCAGCCATTCACCACCTGTTCATTGGCCAAAACCGTCCCGCATTCCGGACACCAGTTGACCAGCGCGCGCTTCCGATAGGCCAACCCGCGCTCCAGCATTTTCAGGAAAAACCACTGATTCCAGCGATAGTATTCCGGCTCGCAGGTGGTGACTTCCAGGCTCCAGTCATAGGCGAAACCCATGCGATTCATCTGCCGCGTCATCTCCGCGATTCTCGCCAGAGTCCAGTCGCGAGGATGCGCGCCGCCCTTGATCGCGGCATTCTCCGCCGGCAATCCGAATGCGTCCCACCCCATCGGATGCTGCACGTTGTAGCCTCGCATCCACATGTACCGCGCCAGCGCATCGCCGATCGAATAGTTGCGAACATGCCCCATGTGCAGGCGGCCGCTCGGATACGGAAGCATCTCGACCACGTAATATTTGGGCGCAGCTGGTTTCCCAATATCGCTCTGTTCGGCGCGATAAAGGTCGGCGTCCGTTTTGCTCACTGCGAGCCAGCGCTCCTGCCACTTCAGCTCGATTTGGTTGTGGTCGTAGACTTTTTCTTCCATTGGTTTTTCCAGAGTGCCTTCAGCATCTCGAGATTCCGTTTGTCGTCGCCCTCCTGATCCACAGGCGTCTCCAAAATGAAGGCTTTGTTGCGAAGTTTCGGGTGGGTGAGAAGGCGACGAAACCCGTCTATTCCAATATAACCTTCGCCGATGTGTTGATGCCGGTCGACGTGGGATCCCAGCGCGCCTTTCGAATCGTTGGCATGGATCACGCGCACATGTTCGAGCCCCAGAATCCGGTCCGCCTCGGATACGGTTTTCTTGAGCCCTTCTTCAGTCGCGACGTCGTAACCGGACACCAGCAGATGACAGGTATCCAGGCAAAACCCCACCGGAAGATGCGTCATTTGCGCCGCATATTCGCGAATCACGTGCAATTCTTCCAGCCGGCCTCCGATCTGCGCCCCCGCGCCCGCCGTGCATTCGATGAGCAGCATCAACTTGTCGAACACCAACCCCTCGGCCGCCGCCGTGATGCCTTGCAGAAAATGAAAAATCCCTTCTTCGATCGTCTGCCCTTTGTAATTCCCTGGATGGGCCACCAGATACTCCGCGCCGATCGCGATTCCTCGCACCAGTTCCCCTCGGAACGCCTCAATCGACTGCTTGCGGATCCCTTCGTTCGCCGACGCCAGGTTGATCAGATAGTTGTCGTGAATCACCAGCGGCGTCAGGTCGAATTTCTCCCTTGCCACGTTCAACAGCTTGATCGCGGGAACGCTCGGCACCGACGCTTTCCACTGCCTCGGGCTTGACGAAAAAATCTGAAACGTGTTGGCGCCCAACTCCGCCGCTGTCGTCGCCGATTTCTCCAACGCTCCCGCAATCGAGGTATGCAGTCCGATTCTCACGAGTGAAAATCTTTAATCCAGGCGTGCTTTTTCATCTTCGCGAGGACATCGGCCGGCAGCGCCCCCAGATCGGACACCGAACAGCTCGACTCCACCGTCCGCACCTTGCGCATCCCCGGAATCACCGTTGAAACCGCGGGATGCGACAAACAGTAGCGCAGCGCAATCTCGGGCAGCGTCCCCTCCACGCCCTTCAAGTCTTTTTGCAGCGCGCTCACATGCTCGACGACCTGTTTCTTCCGGTCGCGCCCCCGGAAATACCAGTCGCGAAACTCACCCTTCTCGAACACGGTATCTTCCGTGATGGTCCCGGTCAGCGATCCCTCATCGAGAGGCACCCGCGCCAGCACGCCGACGTTCAGCTCCAGCGCCAGTGGCAACAGATTCGCATTCGGCGACTGATCGAAAATGTTGTACACCACCTGCACCGAATCGCACAGCCCCGTGCGAATCAGCGCCAACCCCGAATCCGGATCGCCCGCGTTCAGTGACACACCTACCGCCTTAGCCTTGCCGGATTTTTTCAAATCCTCGAACGCGCGCTTCCACTCATCCCGGTCTGTCCATTCCGTGTTCCACACATGAAGCTGCTGTAGGTCCACCGCGTCCAGCTTCAAATTGCGCAGACTCTTTTCCGTCGATTGCATCACGTAATCGTACGGAAAAACGTCCTCGATCCCGATGCCCGATTTCGCCGGCCACGTCAGATTCTTCGGCGGCACCTTGGTCGCGACATAAACTTTACCGGGCGCTGACCTGACGATCTCTCCCACCAGTCCCTCGCTATGCCCGTCGCCATATGCCAGCGCGGTGTCGATGAAATTGACGCCCAGCTCCAGCGCGCGCCGCAGAGCCGCTCGCGATTCCTCATCCGATCCGCCGATCCATTGCTTTCCGCCAATGCCCCAAGACCCAAATCCGATGTCGCTGATCTCGATGCCGGTGCGTCCAAGTTTTTTATAGCGCATCCCTCCATGATAGAGGCCGGTGGCGCACGCCCGTGGCGTGCCGCGTCGGCACTTTGTCGATGCTTGTGCCGGGGTCGAGACAGGCATCGAGAGAGTCTCGACGCGGCACGCCACGGGCGTGCGCCACAAGCAGCGATAGCGGTTAATCTAATAGGCAGGTACGAACATGCTTTCGCGCGCCATGCTTTTTTTAATTCTCGCTGGGGCCGCCTTCGCCGGAACCTTCCGTCTCTACCTTAAGGACGGGACTTATCAAGTGGTCAGCGAATACAAGGTCCTCAAGGACCGCGTCAGCTATCTGAGCGCCGAACGCGAGGAGTGGGAGGAAATCCCTCTCGAAATGGTCGACCTCAACCGCACAAAGAAGGAAGCCGCGCAGCACGACGAGGACCTTAAGGCTGACGCCAAGTCGCAGGCCGAGGAGGACGCGGCCGAACGCACCGCCCTACGGCAAGTCGAACAGATCCCCTCCGACCCCGGCGTCTACTACATCCACGGCGACAAGCTGGAGGCGGTCAAGGTCGCCGAATCGAAGCTTGTCAACAACAAGAAGCGGCAAGCGCTGAAAATCCTGTCTCCCATCCCGATGGTCTCCGGCAAAGCGACGCTGGAAATCGACGGCGACAGCTCCTCCAAGGAGATCGCCGATCCTCGCCCGGAGTTCTTCTTCCGCCTCTCGACGTTCGAACACTTCGCCCTCATCCGGGTGACGCCCACCAAGAAAGGCTCGCGCGTCGTCGAAACCATCAACATCATCCCGGTGACGAAGCAAATCGTGCAGGAGATGAAGGAAATCCAGACCTTCAAGAAGCAGGAAGGCGACAACGTCTACAAAATTTGGCCTGAGAAGGATATGGAGCCCGGCGAATACGCGCTCGTCGAATACACCGAAGGTGAGGAGACGGTCAACACCCAGGTCTGGGATTTCAAAATAGTGGCCGTTTCCAAGGAGGACGCAAAGTAGTTTGATGCTCCCGCTGCTTACCCTGTTGCTCGCCGCCGACTTCCGCGAACACCTCATCGCCACCGACCTCAAGGGCGGCTACCAGGTGGTCGCCGCCGATCTGAATCACGACGGCAAGCCGGACCTGATCGCACTCGCCAGTGGAATGAATGACCTCGTATGGTATGAAAATCCCAACTGGGAGAGACACGTCATCGCTTCCGGCCTCACCGGTATGATCAACCTCGCCGTTGCGAACGACCAGATCGTCCTCGCCTACGGCTTCTCGAACGTGTTCGCGAACAGCAAAGGAATCGTCGCCGTACTGAAGCCGAACGGCGATCCGCGCCAGCCCTGGATCCTCACCGAAATCGACCGCCTGCCGACCTCTCATCGCATCCGGACGGCCATTTTCGACGGCTCGACGGTCTTCCTCAATGCGCCTCTGCTCGGAGAGAAAGCCGTCGCCCCCGATTATCGCGACCACGTGCCACTGGTCTATTACAAGCCCGGTGAATGGAAACGCAACGTAATTGCCGCCGACAACGAAGGCGTGCAACATGGCATCACCGTCGTCAATTGGGACGGCAGGACCCGCGACTCGATTCTCACCTGCTCCTTCTCCGGCATCGTCCTCTATCGCTACATCAAAGACAAGTGGACGCGCACCGAAATCTCGAAAGGCAATCCCGGCAGCAGCGATGTGGCCGTAGGTCACCTGGGAAAGCAACGCTTTTTAGCCGCGATCGAGCCGTGGCACGGCAACAAGGTAGCGGTCTATACCGAACATAGCCGCGAGTGGCGTCGCGAAGAAATCGACACCACGCTCCTCGACGGCCACACCATCGTCACTGCGGACTTCGACGGCAACGGCCGCGACCAGATCGTCGCAGGCATGCGCGGCAAGCCCTATCAGGTGCTCATTTATACCAACGTGAAAGGCCACTGGACCCGAAAGATTCTCGATACCGGAACGATGGCCGCCGCAGCCTGCACCGCCATCGACCTGAATGGAGACCACCGTCTCGACCTAGCCTGCATCGGCAGCGCGACAACAAATCTAAAGTGGTATGAAAACGTGAAGTAACCGCAGTTTGTGGGGCGGGCTATTTAGCCGGCAGCCGCCCTCCGGGCGGCTTTCTGAAAGCGATCAACGAGCCTGCTGGAAGCAGGCTGCCGGCTAAAAGCCCTCCCCACTTGAATGGAGGGGATAAACTGAAGTAAATGCGCGCCCTCCGCTTCTCCCTCCGCACCCTGGCCCGCAACCCCGCCTTCTCCGCCGTCATCGTCCTGCTGCTCGCTTTCGGCATCGGCGCGAACACGTTAATCTTCACCGCCGTCGACGTGCTTTTGCTGCGCGACCTCCCGGTCGACCACCCCGAGCAATTAGTAAGGATGGACGCCATTTACCCCAGCGGCTTCCGCAGCATCGTCCCGACGTTCCCGGTCACCTTCCAAAAGCTATTGGCCGACCACGCCCGAAGCCTCCAAAGCGTCTTCACCGCCATCGACGGCGAGGTCTCCGCCCAGGTTTCCGGACGCGTGGAAAGCATAACTGTACACCTCGTCTCGGGAAATTTTTATCGCGCTCTCGGACTGCGCCCGCGCCTTGGGCGATTGATCGCCGAGGACGACGACCGCCCCGAGACGTCCTATCCGGTGGTGCTCAGCTATGCGTTCTGGCAGCGCGCTTTTGGCGGGCGCGCCAATGTGCTCGGCGAAACGGTGCGCCTGCGCGGCGTTCCCTTCACCATCGTCGGAGTGGCGCCGCGCGGCTTCCATAATCTGTCGCTGGAAGAAGGTCCCGATGTCGTCGTCCCCAACGCCGCGGGAGCGCTCTGGTCTAGCGTTCGCACCGAACTGTACCAGACGCAGATCTTCGCCAGGATGCGCCCCGGAATTCCCGTCGCCCAAGCCTCGGCTGAAATCGAAACACTGTACCCGCGCCTGTTCGATGCAGCCTGGAGCGGCATCCTGATGTCGAAGGAAAGGACGGAGGAGCAAAACCGGTACGCGCTGTCGGAAAAAAGGAATCGCGCCGTGCTGGAGCCAATATCCCACGGCATCTCCCGCCTCCGGAAACAATTCGCGCTGGCCGTTCAAGTCCTGATGGGCGCGGTCGGCGCGCTGCTGCTGCTGGTCTGCGCGAACATCGCCGGGCTAATGCTGGCGCGCGGCGAAGCGGCGAAAAAGGAGATCGCCGTGCGACTTAGCCTCGGCGCCACCCGTTTCGCCGTCGCGTCCCAACTGGTTATGGACGCACTGGTGCTCTCGATTCTCGGCGCGGCGGGAGCGATGCTCTTCACGCGATGGGGCGGGCCGTCGCTGCTCGCGTTCCTACCCGCGCGGCGGCCGCAAACGCTGGAACTGCTGCCCGACTGGCGGGTGCTGGCCTTCGCCGCGGCCGCTTGCATCGTCACCGCGCTGGCCATGAGCGTCGTTCCGGCGCTCCATCTTTTTCGCGCCGATCTGACGGGCCTGATGGGACGCGGCGGAACCCGGCGGCGCCGTTCACGCGCCGGAATCGCACTGGTCGCGCTGCAAGTCGCGTTGTCCGGAGTGCTGCTGGCCGGCGGAGGCGCCGTCGTGCGGACGCTCCATCAGTTGCGCTCGGCCGACCTCGGCCTGGACCGGCACAATCTGGTGGTGGTGATGGTGAATCCAGCCATGGCGGGAGTCAAGCCGGCGGAGGCGAAGGATCTCACCGACCAGATCGTCCGCCGCGCCCAAACCCTGGACGGCGTCGAGGGCGTCAGCGTCACGGGCTTTCCGCAGATGCGCGGCATCGGCCCCAAAATGACGGTCGCGCCTACCGGAATTCCCATTCACGATGCGGATTTTCTGAATACGACGTTCGCCTCAGTCAGCCTCGGGCACCTTGAAAACGCTGGCATGCGCGTCATCGCCGGGCGAGGCTTTCGGGAAGCGGATTTGAAGGCTCCCAAACCGCTTCCCACCATCGTCAGCCGGAGCTTCGCGCGGCGATTTTTCCCCAATGTGGACCCCGTCGGCAAGACGTTCGGATCCGGAATGAACGTCACGGCGGGCGCTGATAACGAAATCGTCGGAGTGGTGAACGACATCAAGTTTCGATCCATGCGCGAGGAATCGGCGCCGATGTTTTTTAATGTCACCGACCAGTTCAACAATTTCTCGCTCTATATCCGCACTCGAAGCGCACCCGGCCCGGTCGTCGCCTCGCTGCGCGCCATCCTTGCGAGTGTCGGCCCAGGCCTCGCGCCATCGGAGGCCGCGACCATGGAGCAGGACATCGAAACTTCCCTCTGGCAGGAGCGCCTCATCGCCGCCCTGGCCTCCGTCTTCGCCGGCGCGTCAGCAGTGCTGGTCGCCATTGGCCTTTATGGAATGCTCGCCTATTCGATCGCCCGCCGGACGAGAGAAATCGGAATCCGTATGGCCCTCGGCGCGCGCCCGGCTCACATGATTGAAATGATTTCGCGCGACGTCCTGTTCAGCGTCGCCCCCGGCCTGATCCTCGGCCTGGCCGCCTACGCCGCTTGCTCGCGGGTCATATCGCCGGTGCTCTACGGAGTCCGTCCCATGGACGCAGTCTCGATCTCCATCGCCATTTCTCTCATCGCATTCGTAGCCGCGGCAGCCGGCTTCATTCCTACGCGCCGGGCCATTTCGATCCAGCCCTCCGAAGCCCTGCGCCAGGACTGACCGGTTTTTGTGGCCCGCGCACTCGTGCGTGCCGCGTCGACACTCGTGTCGACGCTGGGCGGTATGAGAAAACTCCGGTGCTGACCGCTCCTGATAGTCGCGGTTCTTTTCGAACCTTGGCGATTCATCGAAATAAAAAGAACCGCGACCACCGGAAGCGGTCAGCGCCGGGTTTTCACACCCACTCGTCGCATAGGGCTCACTAGAGTGCCGACGTTCGGCGTTCCCACAAAACTCCGGTAGAATAAGGTCAGCCATTCAATGCCGGCTCAACTCGACCTAACCCGACTGAGCGTCCGCCAGTTCGCAGAGCGATACCGCAGCGAAAT
>Ga0210394_10004330_pt1 | contig 16699 bp, 17 predicted proteins | sample IncBWC12MmetaG_FD_160121 | JGI IMG/M metagenome (GOLD analysis project Ga0210394, IMG submission 160121) | Forest soil microbial communities from Barre Woods Harvard Forest LTER site, Petersham, Massachusetts, United States - Inc-BW-C-12-M | ecosystem: Environmental > Terrestrial > Soil >... | reverse complement strand
ATTCTTCGTCCGTATACGTACAGTCGTAGATCATGACATCGGCGCGGTCGACAAGCTTGAGGACGTTGCGGTCGAGCCGCCCGGGCTCGTGCTCGGTATCGGTGATGTAGGCGGCGGCCTTGCCGTTATGCTCCACCCGATAACCGGTTGCGCGGTTCGGGTGATTGAGCATGCCGGTGCGCAGCGTTATGCCGGGGCGCGGCGTCAGCGCCTCGCCGGCGGAGAAATCGTGGAATTCGAGGTTGGCGTTGAAGATGTCGATCGGGACCGGGAACAGCGGCGCCGCCATCATCTTGCTGAGCACGGCCTCGATGCCGGTCTCGGGCTTCAAATGGCCGGCCCAGACGCGGATGCGGTTGCGCGCATCGTAGCACGGCGCAAAGAACGGCAGACCGTGGCAGTGGTCGAGGTGGGTGTGGGTGTAGAACAGATCGAAGTCGCGCGGGTGCCCGCCCTTGATCAGTTCGTCGCCAAGCAGCCGCAAGCCCGAGCCGCTGTCGAAGATGAACAGCTCCTCGCCACAGCGGATCTCGACGCAGGCGGTATTGCCGCCGTAGCGCATGGTTCGCGGCCCCGGGCAGGCGATGCTGCCGCGCACACCCCAGAACCGGACGATCATTGCTGGGTTGGCCAAAGAACTCGCTCCCTCGCGCGCCGCGCTTTCCCCCCTCATAACATAATTACGAACAACCATCGGTAAAAGCGGGTCGGCGGCGGACCCATCCAGGATCAATGGCCGGCGAGAAGTTTACCATAACGCGTTGTTAACCTCCTCGGCGTTATCACACGGCCAGCGCTCAGCCAATAGGAGAGCCCCCGTGATGTCCGAGACCGAATACGCCAGCGCCGTCGCCGAATTTCTCCGCAAGCGCAGCATCACCCGCTGCCCAACCGCCTGCGTCGTGCCGACGCGCGCGAGCGTCACCGCGGCGGACTGCGCCGCGTTGCGCGACCACGACGCGGCGCGCGACGCCGCACGGCAGGCTAAATCACGCAACTACCAGCAGATGCTCGCGTCATAACGGGACTCTATCAGCGGCGCTCTTAGCCGGGCTCGCACCGCTCCGTGAACGCATAGACGCCCTGCGTGGAATCGCGTCCGCTCAATCGCAGGGCGAACTCGGCCCCGAACCGGGCAGCAAGCTAGGCCGGCGCTTCGGCAAATCGGGGTCGTCGACGAATCGCGTGATCCTCGCCCACGCCGGCGGCGCCCGATCGATGGGCTTGCCGGTCCTGCTGGCGCCACGCCGATTTTCGCTTCGTTAGCAACGATCTTTATCGCCCGCCCGGCTTGATCGGCGGCTTCGACCATCATCGGCTGGAACGGCGTCGCCGCGCGGGTCTATAGTCCGCTCGGGGCGAGCCGGAGCCGACAGAGAATGAACCTCTTCAAGGAACATGCGGTCCGCGATTACGCCGCCGCCGCCGCGCGGATCCCGGTCATCGATTTTGGCCCGGTCTTCGGCGGCGAACCGGGCGCTCTCCAGAGCGTCGCCGCTGCGGCGCGCGACGCCTGCGAGAATGTCGGGTTCTTCTATGCGCTGAACCACGGCGTGCCCGAGGCGCTGATCGATCGCGCCTTTGCCGCCTCGCGGCAATTCCATGCCTTGCCGCTCGCCGACAAGCTGAAGCTGCGCCTCGATGAGAACAACATCGGCTATCTGCCGGTCAACGCCTCGGTCCAAGGCGCCTCGACCGTGCACAAGGCGACGCGCCCCAACCAGAACGAAAGCTTTTTCGTTAGTCACGATCGCGGCCCCGAGCATCCCGATGTGATCCTTGGCAAGCCGTTGCGCGGCCGCAACCAGTGGCCAGAGGCGATGCCGGCGCTGCGCCGCGACATGATGGCGTATTTCCACGCGCTGGGCGCGATGTGCGACCGGATGCTGCCGGTTTTTGCCGTGGCGCTCGACATGCCGGCCGATTGTTTCGCGGCGTTCTTCGCAGGCGAGGCGCACGCCAATCTGCGCTTCCTGCATTATCCGCCGCAGGATGGGGCCGAGGACAATCTGTTCGGCCAGGCGCCGCACACCGACAACAGCTTCATGACCGCGCTGGCGCGCACCGATGTGCCGGGGCTCGCGGTGCGCCTGCCGCCAAATGGACCAATGGGAGGCGAATGGTTTGCGCCGCCGATCATCCCCGGCACCTTCCTCATCAACCTCGGCAATATGATGCGCCGCTGGTCGAACGACCGCTTCCTGTCGACGCCGCACGGCGTCCTCAACGATTCCGGGACCGACCGCTATTCGATCGCCTATTTCCACAGCCCGAACCCGGACAGCGTGATCGAATGCCTGCCGAGCTGTGTCGATGCCGACCACCCCGCGCGCTACCCCCCGGCGGTTTATCGCGACCTGGTGCTCGAATTCTATCGGGCCAATTATTTCCACCAGAAAGGCCACCGTTCCACGGCGGCGGTACTGGCCGGCACGGCGGCAGCGGAATAGCGAGAGGAGGGCCGCCATGTTCGATCTCGATCGCTTCATCGAAGCGTGCGATGCCGCAATAGCTGAGGGTTCGAGCCATAAATCGGTGCGCGAGGTCGTGGCGCGCGCCGTCGCCGACCCGGCTGCCGTCATCGCCGGCCTCGGCGAGCCGCGTCAGGCCGGCGCTGACCCGCTATATCGTTCGGACCGGCTGACCATCCTCAACGTGATCTGGCGGCCTGGTGTGACGGTGATGCCGCACAATCACACGATGTGGGCGGTCATCGGCGTCTATACCGGGCGCGAGGATAACATCTGGTGGCGTCGCCTGCCCAATGCCGAGGCCGGCCGCATCGAAGCCGCCGGGGCGCGTTCGATCGGCCAGCGCGATGTCGAGCTGTTGGGGCCTGACATCATCCATTCGGTGACCAACCCGCTCGAACGCCTGACCGGCGCGATCCACGTCTACGGCGGCGATTTCCTCGCCGCTCAGCGCAGCCAGTGGGACCCTGAGACGCTGTGCGAAGGGCCTTACGACATCGAACGCGCGATGCGCCGCCTCGTCGAGGCCAACCGGTGAGCCTGCGCCTCTACGCCCTGACCTTGGGCCACCTCGATGGCGATTTCGGGCGTCTGATGGAGGGTGGAGAGGGCCGGATCCGGCTGCCGATCCCGTCCTATCTGATCGAGCACCCGAAAGGCACCGCGCTCTTCGACACCGGCATGCACCCGGACTGCCAGGACGATCCGGCTTCCCGGGTCGGCGCCCGCATCGGCGAGCTCTTCGCCTTCGATTACCGCCCGGGCGAAGAGATCGGCGCTCGGCTCACCGCTCTCGGTCGCGACCCGGCAAGGATCGACCTGATCATCAACTCGCATTTCCATTTCGACCATGTCGGCGGCAACGCGCTGATCCCGAACGCGACGATGATCGTGCAGCGCCGCGAATGGGACGCCGGGATGGACCCCGACATCGCCGCCCGGCACGGATACAACCCGCGCGATTTCGATCTCGGCCATAAATTGCGCCTGGTCGATGGCGAGCACGATGTGTTCGGCGACGGCAGGGTCCTCTGCCTGCCGACCCACGGCCACACGCCTGGCCACCAATCCCTGAAGCTGCGCCTGTCCGGCGGCGACATTATCCTTGCCGCCGATTCCTGCTATTTCTGCCGTACCTTGCGCGAGCGCCGCTTGCCGCGTTTCGTGCACGATCGCGACCAGATGCACGCCTCGCTCGACCGCCTCGCCGCGCTCGAAGCCCAGGGCGCCCGCATCTTCTTCGGCCACGACCCGGAATTCTGGGCGACCGTACCGCAGGCGCCGCTGTCTCTCGGGTAGACGCCTGGGCCCGCCGGGCGTAGGGTCGGGCCATGGCCTGGGCGGTCAAACGCGCGCCCTACGCGTCACATCCCGAAAAAAGCCGCGGCCGGCTCCACCCGGAACCGGAGCACGAGATGCGTTCGCCGTTTCAGCGCGACCGCGACCGCATCATCCATTCGACCGCGTTTCGGCGCCTCAAGCACAAGACCCAGGTCTTCGTCTATCACGAGGGCGACCATTACCGCACGCGCCTCACCCACAGCCTCGAAGTCGCGCAGATCGCCCGCACCGTGGCGCGCGCGCTGGGCCTAGACGAGGACCTCGCCGAGGCGGTTGGCCTTGCGCACGACCTCGGACACACCCCGTTCGGCCATGCCGGCGAAGAGGCGCTCAATCTCGAGATGCAGCCCTATGGCGGCTTTTCGCACAACGAGCAGACGCTGCGCATCCTGACCCGCCTCGAACACGGCTATGCCGAGTTCGACGGGCTCAATTTGACCTGGGAGAGCCTCGAGGGCACCGCCAAGCACAATGGCCCGCTCATCGGGCCCGGCATCGAGCGGCCGGTGCCGCCCGGAATCGCCGACTATGACCGCCGACACAAGCTGGGCCTCGACACCTTTGCCGGGCCCGAGGCGCAAATCGCCGCCCTCGCCGACGACATCGCGTACAACAATCACGACATCGACGACGGGTTGCGCGCTGGCCTCTTCGCCGTCGCCGATCTCGCCGAAGTGCCGCTCGTGGGGCCAGTGTTCGCCGAGGTCGGCGCGCGCTATCCCGGGCTCGATGAGGCGCGGCTGATCCACGAGGCGATTCGCCGGTTGATCGATCGCATGGTGAAGGACCTCGTCGCCGAAACCGGCTCGAGGCTCGCCCAGAGCGGCGTCAAGACCGTCGAGGAGGTGCGCCAGTTCGGCGAGCCGATGGCGGCTTTTTCCGAAGAGATGCGGAACCATGACCAGGCGCTCAAGCGATTCCTATCCGAGCGGATGTACCGGCACTATCGGGTTAACCGTATGAGTTCAAAAGCGCGTCGGGTCGTGCGCGAGCTGTTCCAGCTGTTCCTCGCCGAGCCCGAATGCCTGCCCGGCGAATGGCGCGCGCTGACCCGCGACAGAGCGCCCGAGACCGCTCGGATCGTCGCCGATTACCTCGCCGGCATGACCGACCGATTCGCACTCGACGAGCATCGCCGGTTGTTCGATACCTACGCTTCGGTATGACGAACAGGCGATGAGCAATATTTTCGGCGATTTCCGCCGGCTGGTTCTGGCCGGGCTCGACGAAATGGTGGCCGCGCGCGCGCTGCCGCCGGGGCTCGATGTCGGACGCATCGCAGTGGAGCCGCCGCGCGACCCGGCGCATGGCGACCTCGCCACCAACGCGGCGATGGTGCTGGCTGGCGCCGTCAAAGAGAACCCGATGGCGCTGGCCGAGCGGATCGCCGCGGCGCTGGCCCGCCAGACGCTGACGAGCGGCGATTACCGCGGCAGCGACTTTACCGTCGCCACGGCGCGGCCGGGTTTTCTCAACATCCGACTCGATCCGCAGGTTTGGCATGCGCAGCTGCGCGCGATCCTTGAGGCCGGGACCGCTTACGGTGATGCGACGATCGGCGCCGGCGTCGGACCGGTAAACGTCGAATTCGTTTCGGCCAACCCGACGGGGCCAATGCATGTCGGGCACGGGCGCGGCGCGGTGGTAGGCGATGCCTTGGCCGCGCTCCTCGCCAAAGCCGGCTTCGCGGTGCACCGCGAATATTACATCAACGATGCCGGCGCCCAGGTCGATATGCTCGCGCGTTCGGTCCATCTGCGCTACCGCGAGGCGCTGGGTGAGGAAATCGGAGCGATCCCCGAGGGATTTTATCCCGGCGAGTATCTGGTCGCGACTGGCCAGGCGCTGGCGCGGCGCGATGGCGACCGCTGGATCAAACGCCCCGAGGCGGAGTGGCTGGGTCCGCTGCGCGAGCTTGCCGTCAGTGAGATGATGGGGCTGATCCGGTCGGACCTCGCGGCGCTCGGGATCGGTTTCGACGCCTTCGTTTCGGAGCGCGAACTCGTCGCCAGTGGGGCGGTCGATAGAGGATTGGCCGCGCTCGCCCAGCGCGGGCTGATCTATACCGGCGTCTTGGAGCCACCGAAGGGCAAGCTCCCCGACGACTGGGAGCCGCGTCCGCAGACCTTGTTTCGCGCCACCGAATTCGGCGACGAAGTCGACCGGCCGTTGAAGAAATCGGACGGGTCGTGGACCTATTTCGCTGCCGATATCGCCTACCACAACGACAAATACCGCCGCGGCTGCAGGAATTTGATCGATGTGTGGGGGGCCGACCACGGCGGCTATGTGAAGCGCATGCAGGCCGCGGTCAAGGCGCTGAGCGGGGGTGAGGCGGCGCTCGATGTCAAGCTTACTCAGCTCGTCAATCTGTTCGACAACGGAGAGCCGGTGCGCATGTCGAAGCGCGCCGGCACGTTTGTCACCTTGCGCGAGGTGGTGGACGAGGTCGGCAAGGATGCCTTCCGCTTCATCATGCTGACCCGCAAGAACGACCAGCCTCTCGATTTCGACTTTGCCAAGGTGACCGAGCAGTCGAAGGACAACCCGGTTTTCTACGTCCAATACGCCCATGCCCGCGCCGCCTCGGTGATGCGCCACGCCGCCGAGCAATTGCCGCCCGCCCGGCTCGGCGACAGGGCATTGGCGGCGGTGCCGCTCGACCGGCTCGTCGACCCGCTCGAATTGGTGCTGATCCGGCTGTTGGCGAGCTGGCCGCGCATCGTCGAAAGCGCGGCCGAGGCCCATGAGCCGCACCGCATCGCCTTTTTCCTGCAGGAGGTGGCGGCGCAATTCCACCTCCTGTGGACCAAAGGCAAGGACGAGGCGACGTTGCGATTCCTCATCGCGGCGGATCCGGATTTGACCTGCGCACGCCTTGCGCTGGTGCGGGCGGTCGCGCTCGTCATCGCCTCGGGGCTGGCCGTCTTCGGGGTCGAACCGGTGGAGGAGATGTAAGAAATGCGGCAGACGTACAGCGAGTACCATGATCCCGACGACGGAATTGGACTGGTCGGCGAGGAGCGCGCCGACGAGTTCTCCCGCCCGGACCGCCGGTTGCCAACGATGCTCTTGACGGTGCTCGCGATGGCGCTGTTCGCCGGCGGGCTGTGGTTTGCTTATGTCCAGGGCACCCGCCATGCGGCGGTGACCGCGCCGGGCGACGCGGTTCCGCTGATCCGCGCCGATGAGCACCCGACCAAGGTCAAGCCGGACCAGCCGGGCGGCATGACGATCCCCGATCAGAACGTCTCGCTTTACAACGAGAAACCGGGCGCCGCGCCGGTCGAAAAGCTGCTGCCTGCGCCCGAACAGCCGCTGCCGCGCCCGACGGCCGCCCGGGAGGCCGCGCCCGCGTCAGCCGCCGCCGCCGTGCCCGCGCCACAACCGGCGGCCGCACAACCGGCCGCCAAGGCAGCGGCGAAGGCCGCGCCTAAGCCGGTGGCGGCCGTGCCAGGCAAACCGGCCGCAGGGGCGCCGGTGGCGGCCACCGGCAAGGTTCAAATCCAGCTCGCCTCGTTGAAGAGCCCGGAGGCCGCGCGCGAGGATTGGGCCCGGCTGAAGCGCGATAACCCCGATCTGTTGGGCAAGCTTACCGCCGTCGCGGTCCGCACCGATCTCGGCGACAAGGGCATCTACTATCGTGTGCTCGCCGGCTCGTTTGGCGATCCGGCGGAGGCCGAAAAGTTGTGCGGCGAATTGAAGCGGCGCAACCTCGGGTGCGTCCTTGCGCGATGAGCCGAGGGCCGAGGAGAGGCTGCCGCGCGCGGTTGTCCTGGGCTGCGGCGGAGAGCGGTTGACCCGGGAGGAGAGGCATTTTTTCGCGGCTGCGGACCCCCTCGGCTTCGTTCTCTTTCGGCGCAATTGCCGGACCCGCGACCAGCTGCACGCGCTGGTCGATGAATTGCGCGCCTCGGTCGGGCGGGATGGGGCGCCGGTGGTTGTGGACCAGGAGGGTGGCCGGGTTGCCCGATTGCAGCCGCCGGAATGGCGCCCTTATCCGGCGGCGGCGCAGATCGCGGCGTTGCCGGACCCGCTCGCCCTCGAAGCGGCTCGGCTCGGCGCCCGCCTGATCGCCGACGACCTGGCCGAAGTAGGCATCACCGTCGATTGCGCCCCGGTGCTCGACCTACCGCTTCCGGGGGCTGACCCGGTGATCGGCGACCGGGCGTTTGGCAACGATCCCGCCCGGGTGGCGCGGCTGGGCCAGGCCTTCTGCGAGGGACTCCTCGTCGGCGGCGTCTTGCCGGTGATCAAGCACATTCCGGGGCATGGCCGCGCGCGGGTGGACAGCCATCGCGCCTGCCCGCTCGTCGAGGCCGGGCACGCCACCCTCTCGGGGAGCGACTTCGCACCGTTCCGCGCGCTTTCGGCAATGCCATGGGCGATGACCGCGCATATCGTCTATACGGCGATCGACGATGCGGCGCCGGCGACCTTTTCGAGTCGGGTCATCGACACCATAATTCGTGGTGAGATCGGGTTTGGCGGCGTCTTGGTGTCGGACGACATCTCGATGGGCGCGCTCGACGGCACGCTCGCCGAACGCACCCGACGCGCCCTCGATGCCGGCGTCGATCTGGTTTTGCATTGCAACGGAGTGATGGCCGAAATGGCCGAAATCGTCGACGCCGCCCCGCCCATCTCGCCGGCAGCCCGCGAGCGGATTGCGCGCGGAGAAGCTCGGCGTCTGCGCCCGCTGGAGGATTTCGACCGCGGCAACGCAGAGCGGCGTTTTGCCGAGCTGATGGCGGTTGATCCAATTCGGTCGCGCGCATGAATCCCACCGCACAATGGGCAGCTCAACTACAGACGGTGACCACCTGGATTCTCCCGATCATCTTCGCCGTAACCTTTCATGAGGCGGCACACGGCTTTGTCGCCTATCGCTTCGGCGACGATACGGCGGCGCGGGCCGGGCGCATGACCTTGAACCCGCTAAGCCACGTCGATCCGTTCGGCACTGTGCTTTTGCCGGCATTGCTACTAATGAGCGGCACCGGCTTCTTGTTCGGCTACGCGAAGCCGGTGCCGGTAAATTTTGGCCGGCTGCGCCATCCCCGCTGGGATGGCGTGCTGGTGGCACTGGCCGGACCGATGACGAATGTACTGCTGGCGATCATCTCGGCGCTGCTGTTTTACCTCGTCCATTTGGCTCCGCATTCCGCCGCCGACTGGCTGGCGCTTAACCTACGGAATTCGCTGGAAATCAACGTTGTGCTATGCGTCTTCAACATGTTGCCGTTTCCGCCGCTCGACGGCGGCCGGGTGGCGGTCGGCATCTTGCCGCGTTTCCTCGCGCGGCCTCTTGCCCGGGTCGAACCTTACGGCATGCTGATCCTGATGCTGCTCTTCGTGGTATCCTATGTCGGGGTGCGCAGCGGGCTCGGCATCAATCTGCTCGGCTGGATGATCGGCGTGCCGGCTGAGGCATTGTATCGCTTAATATTGGCGGTCACTGGGCTCGCCCATTGACCGGGACCGGCGACATCGAGCGCCCCGGTACGGCGGAACCGGCGCTCGTCCTCGATCTGGATGGCTACGAGGGGCCGATCGATCTCTTGCTGGCCCTGGCGAAGGAGCAGAAGGTCGACCTCGCGAAGCTGTCGATCCTGGCGCTCGCCGACCAGTACCTCGCCTTCATCGCCGCGCAGCAGCGGCTGCGCCTCGAGATCGCCGCCGATTACCTGGTGATGGCCGCGTGGCTGGCCTACCTCAAATCCCGCCTCTTATTGCCCGAGCCGCCAACCGAGGACGAGGGCCCGAGCGGAGCGGAACTGGAAGCGGCGCTGCGCCATCGCCTGCGCCTCCTCGCCGCGATGCAGCACGCCGGCAGCGCGCTGATGGCGCTGCCGCAACTGGGCCGCGAGGTATTCCTGCGCGGCATGCCGGAGGGACTCCCCACCGTCGATCAGCCGGTCTACCAAATCAGCCTTTATGAGCTCTTGTCCGCCTATGGCGAGGGCCATCGGCGGAGCCACGCGCGGGTCCTGACGATCGAGCCGCCGGCGCTGCATTCGCTCGATGACGCGCTGCGCCACCTCGCCCAGTTCGTCGGGCATGTTCCGGAATGGCGCGAGCTGGCGGTCTTTCTGCCGGCGGAGTTGCGCGGCGCGGTGTTCCGCCGCTCCGCGCTCGCCTCGACCTTTGCCGCGACGTTGGAGCTGACCCGGGCCGGACGGGTCGAGCTGCGGCAGGACCGTCCGTTCGGGCCGATCTATCTGCGCAGCGCGGCCCCGCGCCGGGGCGATGCCGGATGAGTGAGCATCCCCATCAACTGAGATTGCTCGAGGCGCTCTTGTTCGCCGCGCCCGCGCCGCTCGGCGCCGAGGATTTGGCGCGGCGCCTCGGCGACGAGGCCGATGTCGCGGCGCTGTTGCAGGAGCTGGCCCTCCTCTATGCCGGGCGTGGGGTGAACCTGGTTCGCCTCGCCGGCGGCTGGACCTTCCGCACCGCGCCGGATCTCGCCTCTGAGCTCACGAGCGAGCGGATCGTGTCGCGCAAGCTGTCGCGCGCCGCGGTCGAGACGCTGGCGATCATCGCCTATCATCAGCCGGCCACGCGCACCGAGATCGAAGTGATCCGCGGCGTGGCGCTGGCGCGCGGCACGCTCGACCGGCTGATGGAATTGGGCTGGGTGCGGCCGCTGGGCCGGCGCGACAGCCCGGGCCGTCCGCTTAATTGGGCAACCACCCCGGCTTTCCTCGCCCATTTCGGGCTCGACGGCCTCGATGCGCTGCCCGGGATCGACGAATTGCGCGCGGCCGGCCTGCTCGACATCGGGCCGGCGGTGCTGGGCGAGGCTGCCGAGCTGGTTGAGGAGGACGCCGAGCCCGGCGAATTCGACGATTGAGCGCGCTGAGCGTCCTTCGAGACGCCCGCTGAGCAGGCTCCTCAGGATGACGTTCTTGGTAAATGTTATCAAAGCGTTACGTCATCCTGAGGAGGCGCGAAGCGCCGTCTCGAAGGACACCGAGCGCCGCATCAAACAGCGCCTGTGATTGCTGGTGCCTCGCCTTTCTGAGATAAATCGCGCGCCTTGCGGAGCTAGTCTGATGTTGTCTTCTGGTTGTCGGGCGGCCGATGCTGTTTGACATCGGCTGGCCGGAATTGATGCTCATCGGGGCCGTCGCGCTCGTCGTGATCGGTCCGAAGGACCTGCCGCGAGCGCTGCGCGTCGCCGGCTTTTGGGTCAGGAAGGCACGCACGCTCTCGCGCGAGTTCCAGGGCAGCATCGACCAGATGATCCGCGAAGCTGAACTGGAGGAGGTGCGCGAGGATCTGAAAAAGGCCGCCGAGTTCGATCTGGAGAAGGAGATTCGCAACACCGTCGACCCGACCGGCGAACTCGCCCAGACCATCAAGCCGCCGGAGCTGCCCGATTATTTCGAGGAACCGGGCGCGGCCACGCCCGCAATCATCGAAGAGGCCCCGGCCACCGAGGAGGCCCCGGCGCTCGCGGCGCCGGCTGAAGCCGGATTGCCGGAACCGGCTCCTTCCGCCGAGAGTACGCCCGAACCGGCCACCCAGCCGTCCAACCCGCCCGAGCCTTCGTCTACCGCTCCGGCGGCGGACGCCGACTCAGCGGCGCCGAAGCCCTGACGTGAAGGGTCGCTGATGGCAGAGAACGACAAGGAGGACGAACTCGAAGGCGGCCGGATGCCGCTGCTCGACCATCTGGTCGAGTTGCGCAACCGGCTGTTGTGGGCGTTCGGCGCGATCATGGTCGCGTTTCTCGTCTCCTATCAGTTCAAGGAAAGGATCTATCGCTTCCTGGCGCACCCGCTGGCCGAGATCTATGCCGGCGAGCCCGGGCGCAAAATGATTTTCACCGGGCTGACCGAAGCCTTCTTCACCTACGTCAAGGTGTCGTTCTGGGCGGCGATCTGCCTGTCTTTTCCGGTGATTGCCATCCAGCTGTGGAAATTCGTCGCGCCGGGCCTCTACAAGACCGAGCGGCGCGCCTTTCTGCCGTACCTGGCGGCGACCCCGGTCTTGTTCATCATGGGTGGGGCGCTCGCTTATTTCGTCGTGATCCCGATGGCGTTCCGGTTCTTTCTCAGCTTTGAGACCCCGGGGGGAGACGGCGTGCTGCCGATCGTATCGGAGCCCAAGGTCAACGAGTACCTGTCTTTGGTGATGACCCTATTACTCGCCTTCGGGATCGCCTTTCAGCTGCCGGTATTGCTGACCCTGATGGCGCGGGTCGGGCTCGTCACCGCCGCCGGGCTCGCCTCGAAGCGGCGCTATGCGATCGTCGGCATGTTCGCGGTCGCCGCCGTCTTGACCCCGCCCGACATCGTTAGCCAGACCTGTCTTGCCGTGCCGCTGATCCTCCTCTACGAGGTCTCGATCTTCTCCGCCCGCATGGTCGAGAAGGCGCGCGCCAAGCGCGAGGCGGAGGAAGAGGCCGAACTTGCCGGTGGCGGCAATCCGGCCGCTCCCGGGGAGTAGCTGGTAGCGGATTGCCCTCGGATCGACTATTTGGGATGTCATCCCGGCGAAGGCCGGGACCCATCGGCGGGCCTCCGGTACGTTGAAAAAGGGGTCCGGCCTTCGCCGGGATGACAACTGTTTAACTGTCGGCATAAGCGAAATGCACGATCTGCGATGGATCCGGGAGAACCCGGAGGAATTCGACCGCGGCCTCGTCCGGCGCGGCCTCGCGGCGTGCGCCGCCGAGGTTTTAGCGCTCGATAAGGAATGGCGCGCGCTTCAGACTGACGCGGAGGCGTCGCAGGCGACGCGCAACCGTCTGTCGCGCGAGGTTGGCATCGCGAAAAAGCGCGGCGAGCCGGTCGAAGAGCTGCTAAACCGAATTTCCCTCCGCGAGGACTTGGAGGCGGCGACGACCGCCCAAGCAGCTAAATTGCGGAAGGAGCTTGACGAATTGCTGGCCAGCCTGCCGAACCTGCCGGCGCCCGAGGTGCCGGACGGCCCGGACGAGACCGCCAACCAGGAACTGCGCCGCCATGGCTCGGCCCCGCGGTTCAATTTTACCCCCCTGCCGCACGAGGCAATCGGCGAGAAGCTCGGGTTGATGGATTTCCCGCGCGCCGCCCGCCTGTCGGGGTCGCGCTTTGTCGTGCTGAAGGGGCAGCTTGCCCGACTCGAACGGGCGATCGGGCAATTCATGCTGGATCTCCACACCGGCGAGTTCGGCTACACCGAGATCGCGCCGCCCCTCCTGGTGCGCGAGGAGACCGCTTTCGGCACCGGCAATCTGCCGAAGGCGGCCGAGGACATGTTTCAGACCCGGGAGGGATTGTGGCTGATCCCGACGGCCGAGATGCCGCTGACCAACCTCGTCTCCGGCGAGATCCTCGACGAGGCCACCCTGCCGTTGCGTTTCACGGCCTGGACGCCGTGTTTCCGCTCGGAAGCCGGCGCGGCGGGCAAGGATACCCGCGGCATGATCCGCATGCACCAGTTCAACAAGGTCGAGCTGGTGTCGATCACCCGGCCCGAGGATTCCGAAGCCGAGCACGAGCGCATGACCCAATGCGCCGAAGAAGTCTTGAAGCGGCTGGGCCTCGCCTATCGGGTCGTGCTGCTGTCGACCGGCGACATGGGGTTTGCCGCGCGCAAGACCTACGATATCGAGGTCTGGCTTCCCGGCCAGAACACCTATCGCGAGATTTCGAGCTGCTCGAATTGCGGGCCGTTCCAGGCCCAGCGCATGAAGGCCCGCTACCGTCCGGCTGGCGAAAAGGGCACGCGGCCGGTGCACACCCTCAATGGCTCCGGCCTCGCGGTCGGCCGCACGATGATCGCGATCCTCGAGAACTTCCAGAGCCACAACGGCACGGTCGCGATCCCAGAAGCGTTGCAGCCCTATATGGGCGGTCAGGAATTGATCGGCGATCATGACTGACGGGCCCATCGATCTCGCCACCTGCCGGATCCTCATTTCCAACGATGACGGCATCGAATCGCCCGGCATCAGGGTGCTGGAAAGGATCGCCGGCGATCTGTCGGAGGATGTCTGGGTGGTGGCGCCCGAGCAGGAACAGAGCGGCGCCAGTCATTCCTTGACGACGCGCCGCCCGTTGCGCATGCGCGAGGTCGCGCGGCGCCGCTATATGGTCGACGGCACCCCGACCGATTGCGTCCTCATCGCGGTGAAGCGGCTGTTGCGCGACCGGCCGCCGGACCTCGTCCTCTCCGGGATCAACGCCGGCAGCAATGTTGGCGAGGATTTGACCTATTCGGGCACCGTCGCGGCGGCGATGGAAGCGACGTTGCTCGGCATCCCGGCGATGGCGCTGAGCCAGGACTACCGCGGCGGCCATGACATTCCCTGGCAAACCGGGGAAGCCTTTGCGGCGGAAGTCATTCGCCGCCTGTTGCGCCGGCCGTGGCCCGACAGCACCCTCTTCAACATCAATTTTCCCGCCGTGCCGCCGGAAGTGGCCGCCGGGTTCGCGGCCACCAGCCAGGGCAAGCGGGCGATCGCCGACAATCTGACCGAGGGCGTCGATCCGCGCGGCCGGCCGTATTACTGGATCGGCCCGGTGCGCGATGGCGGGGCGGCCGAGCCCGGCACCGATGTCGCCGCGCTCGCCGGCAATCGGGTCTCGATCACCCCCATTCACCTCGACCTGACGAACGTGCCGGTCTTGGCGGCGTTGCGGAAGGTGTTCGAATAGGCCCGATTCGATCGTGCCCCGCCTGTCACGTCATTCCCGCGAAAGCGGGAATCCAGGGCCGCCGCATCGTCGCTTGCCCTGGATTCCCGCTTTCGCTGGAATGACGGTAAACTGCGATGGCATGGCCTTCTGCCCGCGGGGGCGGGCAGGGAGGGGGGACATGGGGGAATACAAATTCCGCCGGCACGGGATTTTTCGTGCCGCGTCGGCAATTGCATTGGCGAGCCTTGTCGCTGCCTGCGCAGGGGGGCCGCCAAATCCCGCGCCGGTCGTCCTCAGGGGCAACGCGCCGAGGGTTGTCGCGGAACCCGCGGGCGAGCCTCTTGGCGCCGCGCTGCCGCGGGCCGAAGAAAGGCGCATCGTCGTCGAACCTGGCCAGTCGCTGGGCGGCATTGCCCATGCCTATCATGTGCCGGCGCCGGCGATCATCGCGGCCAACCACCTGACGCCGCCCTACAAGATCGAGGCCGGCCGGTCTCTAGTAATCCCGGGCGCCGGGGCGGCGCCACTATCGACGCCGCCGCCGCTGATGGCCGCGTCACCCGCCTCGCCGAACCCCCATGACCGTCCGGCCGAGATCATCCCGCTCGACGGTCCGGCTCCGGCACCCAGAGCGCCGCCCGAGCCGAGCGCCGCGGACGAGGCGCGGAGCGACCCCGCCGCCGCCGCGCCGCTGCCGCACGGCGGCCATTTCGCGTGGCCGGTGAAGGGGCACATTCTCGTCGGCTACGGGGTGACGGCTGGCGGCAAGCACAATGACGGCATCAATATCGCCGCGCCGCGCGGCACCCCGGTGACCGCGGTCGATGGCGGAACCGTCGCTTATGCCGGCAATGAGCTGCGCGGCTACGGCAATTTGGTCCTGGTCAAACATGCCAACGGCTGGATCACCGCCTATGCGCATTGCGAGGAACTGCTCGTCAAGCAAGGCGACACGGTGAGCCGGGGACAGGAGATCGCCAAGGTCGGCGCGACCGGCGGGGTAGCCGAGCCGCAGCTGCATTTCGAACTGCGCCGCGGCAAGCATGCAGTGGATCCGCGCGAATTTCTCGCACCGGCGCCAAGCGCCGGCGTTCCGGAGAGCCCTCACCCGGGCTGAGCGCAGCCCAGCCCCCACCCCAACCCTCCCCCGCAAGCGAGGGAGGGAGAAGCCGCTGCCGCAGATGATCCGAACTCCCTCCCTCGCTTGCGGGGGAAGGTAGGGGTGGGGCTTCCTTACGCGAGGGGCTTGCCGAGCCGGCCGGCGAGGTCCTGGATGAACTGCCAGGCGACGCGGCCCGAGCGCGATCCGCGGGTGATCGCCCACTCGCCGGCTTCCGCGCTGAGTTGGTCCGGCGGCTGGTCGAGACCGTAATGCGCGGCATAGCCGGAGACGATCGCGAGGTAAGTCTCCTGATCGAGGTGGTGGAAGCCGAGCCACAGACCGAACCGGTCGGACAAGGACACCTTTTCTTCGACGGCTTCCCCCGGGTTGATCGCGGTCGAGCGCTCGTTCTCGATCATGTCGCGCGGCATCAGGTGGCGGCGGTTCGAGGTTGCGTAGAGGGCGACGTTGCCGGGGCGTCCCTCGATCCCGCCCTCGAGCACGGCCTTCAGCGATTTGTAGCTGGTGTCGTTCTGGTCGAACGACAGGTCGTCGCAGAACAAGAGGCAGCGCCGCCTAGAATCGCGCACTAGCGCCAACAGAAGCGGCAGGCTCAGGATGTCCTCGCGATGGATTTCGATGAGCGCGAGCGCCGCTGGTCGCCGCTCGGGCCGCGCCTCGTTGATCGCGGCGTGGGCGGCCTTCACCAAGGCGCTCTTGCCGGTGCCGCGCGCGCCCCACAGCAAGACGTTGTTGGCCGGCAGCCCGGCCGCGAAGCGTGCGGTGTTTTCGAGGAGGATGTCGCGCACCCGGTCGATCCCGCGCAACAGCCCGATCGGCACGCGATTGACGCTGGCGACCGGCTCGAGCCATTCGCGCTCGGCATGCCAGACGAAGGCGTCGGCGGCATCGAGGTCGTTGATCGGGGGGCGCGGCGGCGCGAGGCGATCGAGCGCATCGGCGATGCGGTGGAAGAGCGGGGCAAGATCGGAATCGGTCATCGGTCGATCGGGGTAGCGTCGGCCGGCGGACGCTATCACACCGAAGAGACGCGCGAAAACTGGCGAAGTGTCCGAGGATTGCCCTTTTGCAAGGCATCGCGTACCAATGCGGGCGCGCCGCGTTTGCTGCCTGCCAGCGCCCCGCCACCGCTT
>Ga0210394_10004329_pt1 | contig 16699 bp, 14 predicted proteins | sample IncBWC12MmetaG_FD_160121 | JGI IMG/M metagenome (GOLD analysis project Ga0210394, IMG submission 160121) | Forest soil microbial communities from Barre Woods Harvard Forest LTER site, Petersham, Massachusetts, United States - Inc-BW-C-12-M | ecosystem: Environmental > Terrestrial > Soil >... | reverse complement strand
AATTGGATAAGGTTGCACTTCGTCTAAACCAACGACCTAGAAAGACTTTGGGATTTCAAACTCCAGCTGATAAGTTTCGAGCTTGTGTTGCGCCGAGCGATTGAATCCGCCAGCGAAACTCACGCAAAGCGGATGTGAGCACGATCATTTGTCGTCGAGCTTCGTCGCTAATGCCCCGGGGGAGACGATCGTCACTGGTCGACCGAATTTTCCTCTAGTCCTAGCTACCCCCGTGGTTCGGGGGTACTGTATTCCCCGGCACCCCCGCAAGGAGCGACCCGATGCCCAGTCCAATGCTTGATACTCAGGAAGGGTGGGATGCAGCCACCGAAGCGTACCTACAATCTCGCCGTGACAAACTGTTGCGAGCGTCGCGACGCCAAAAGATTCTATCCCGCGTGGCTGTTGGTTTATCGGGATTAATTGCCCTTGGCATGCCAGTCGCATTCTTAGCCGGTGACCGCTTGGCCGCCCGCAGCATCGCCACGATCTTCTGCATTGTCTTCAGCTTTACATACTTTGCTGGCAAAGCCGGTCGGAAGAAAGCTGCCGATGACTTACAGAAACTCGATCAGTCGAAATAGGGAGAGTCGCGCATGGACTGGCTGACAAAACAGAACGCCGAGATCAGCGCAACACTGCAGCGCGGCGATTGAGACGAGCGATCGTGCGCCAACTCAAGGCGGTCTTCTTTGTCTGCCTCTCGCCACTGCTATTAGCCGCTCCCGTCTTGCCTGAATCACAAGTCAAAGCGGCGAAGCGTACCGAGCAAGCCATCGCCGCCCTCAGCCGCATGACCGACGCAGACTCGTTGGCCGCCGCGGGAATCATGAGTATCGGCGAGCGTAGCGATCAGGCCTTAGGTCTCATCGCGCGTGCAATTGCTGCGGCGCCCGATCGAGCGGATCTTATCTGGCTGCAGGCACTGCGCTGCGCTCAAATGCCCCCATGCGACCCAGAACCCATGGAACATCGTCTGCGCGAACTCGACCCGACTAACGGCGCCGGCTGGTGGGGCGCATTGGCGCGAGCGGGTGGGGCAGATGACACCGAAGGCACCGACGCGGCACTCGCCGCGATCAGTCATTCAGACCGCCTCGATATCTACTGGACAACGCTCGTCGCGCGCTTAAGCCGCGCGCTCGCCAAGACAAAATCAATGTCGCCGGCGGAGGCCGAAGTAGCGATCATTGGCTATGTCGCCGCCCAAGCGATACCAGCTTACCGATACATTTCCACCAACTGTAAAGGCGAGCGCTTGCAACAAGCCGGAGTCACCGAGGTCTGTCGCGGCGTCGGCCGAGCACTCCAACGTGGCGACACCTACATTACAGAAATGATCGGCGTTGCAATCGCCAAGCGTGTCTGGCCCGAGGATTCCCCCGAATGGAAAGCGGCCGCTGACGAACGGCGAGTCTACGAATATCGATCTAGCTTTTACTCGAAAATGGCACTGCGCGAAATAACTCACCCGGGTGAGTATTTAACTCTGTGCGCGCAAAACCGCCGCGAACAGGACGTGCTCCGGGAACAGCTGATCAAAGCCGGCATCAATCCCAATCCGCCGGCCGGGTAGCCGACAGAACTTAACGCGCGCCAAATCGGGGCAGAAATATCGTCACTCGCTGTCGACAAGTCTGATAGTCCGCGGCCAACGCACTGCGCAGCAGCACCCGCTCATCATCGAATGCGATGTAAACGAACAACGCGATACGTATCGTGCTCATCGCAGCGGTCACCAGCGACGGAAACGCGGCCTGCCCCGAGAAATGCGACCATATAGCTCAAGTAAAAAGGATGCCGCAGGAATTTGTAGGGCTCGACCTCAGAACTGGCTTGCTCGGCCAGAATCCCGGCACTCCGTTCTTCTTCGGATTCAAGCATCCCTTAATTCTCTGGGGCTCGATTGGCTGGGGCATAGGTCTAGTCGTGCACGGCCTCAACGTGTTCGCGGTCATCAATTTTCTCGGACCCAACTGGGGAAAGAAGCAGATCGAAAAGCGCTGGGGAGGCCGCTCTAAGAGATCTCGCCACCCCTCGTTACCTCGCGAAGCCGGCCGACTATGCGGCTGTGCGGGATTTCCCTATTGTCGGTACCCAGTAATTGCCGGGGCGGCTTGCGGTGCGTGCCCTCTGGTGACCGTCACTAAATTTTAATGAAATCCGTGAGGGTCTTTCCGGAGAAACGTCGCTGTTATACAAAAGCCCTATTTCATGACATAGCCGGTTTCGCGACCTGCTCAACCGTTACCTCTTTATCAGACGCGACAGCTTTTACATATTGGCAGGGCCGGGGTAGAAACCGAATTTGTTTTGGAATTTGGGAAAGGTTTGGGCACACTGATTGAAGCAAGCGATGAAATTCGCAGATGGCAATCAATCGCCGGCGAGCGACAGAACTAAGTAAGTCGAATAACATTGGGGATGGTTATGGATGGTTGTATCCGACGCAACGGCGGATGGATCGGATTGTGGCTGTGTCTTTTGAGTGTCCCTGGCTTCGCGGGACCCGTAGAAGTGGTCAAGGCCGACCTCAGTACCCTCATTCAAGCCGCGGCACCAACCCCTACGCAGTTTGCAGTGCTAGTGCCGCACAAGGGGTCCCTGCAATCGACCGGATCGTGGACTGTCCATGGTGACCTTGCCACTTGGCGATACACCGTGCGAATTCCGACTGCGATCTCGATGTCCTTTCATGCGGACAAGGTTCTTCTCCCATCGAGCGCGCGGTTGACGGTGCGCGGGAGTTCCAGCTACACCTATGGCGCACGCGACGTACACAAGGGAGCCCTTTGGAGCCGGATAACCCCAGGAGACGTGCTCGACTTTACGCTAACCGTGGCGTCCACTGATCGAGCTAGCGTCAGATTCGATATTTTCAGCCTGCAGGCTGGATACCGCAGTCTGGGCGGTGGAGTGCAGGATCATCCGCTGTATCGAAAGCTGAAAGCGCAGGCGGCGAGCAGTTCCACATCGACATGCGTTCAGAATTATCAATGCAGCGCGATTGCCGCTAATACGGCCCCGGCGGCCGCTACTGTCGGGCTGGTCATCGGAAATCTGTATCAATGCACCGGCACTCTGATTAATGATGTCCCAGGTGACAACACCCCCTTCGTCTTGACTGCCCGACACTGCGAGTCAGGACGGGCAGGCGGCGGGAATCCCGGTGCGGCCAGCACAGTCGTCGTTTATTGGGATGCTGTCACCGCGTGCGGTCAGCCGCTGGGCACGCTCTACGATACCGGCATTGTTACGCAGGCTGGCGCATCGACGATTGTGGAGCAACAGGATGCGTGGCTCATCCAGCTCGATACGAGTCCAGCCGTCACCGACGCCCAGTTCTCCGGATTCGATGCGAGCGGAGGAGCGGTTCAGGGGGGCTACACGATTCAACATGCGTTGGGAAATGACAAGCAATTCACTCAGTGGTTTGGTCAGGCGCTGCCGATACAGCAATCGGGTGTGCTGGGGGTCCAGTATTCCTCAAACTTTTGGGAAGTCGTCAATCAACTGGGCAATATAGGTCCGGGCGCATCGGGAAGCGCACTCATCGATCAGAACAATCATCTGGTCGGATCCTTGAGTCTCGGGCGTACTACCAACGATAGCTCGGGTTATGAATCCTGCCCCGTATCACCACCCGCCGCGCCCAATGGTTCAAACGGCAGCGCCGATTTTACCTCGCTGGCAGCGGTATGGAACTCGACCGCCGACACCACCGCTTCGACCGGTGCAACCACCATAAAATCGGTGTTGGACCCGACCAATACCGGCACCATCGTAACCCCCAGCGTTCCTGCGGCGTCCGCGACATTTACATCGAACAGCTACGAGCAGCCCGTAGGGTCGACGGTACTGTTGAGTTGGAATGCGTCCAACGCAACACAGTGTGCCGCCAACGGTGGTGCTAGCGGCGACGCATGGACCGGAGTACTACCCGCTACAGGGCAGCAGTCCATATCCGAGTCGTTAGTTGGCGAATTCCTTTACAACTTAACATGCATTTTTCCCGGAAATCGGACGACCACATCATCACTGGCCATCACATGGGGGTCACCCGCCCCTAATACACAAGTGACCGGATCGGGTGCTACCTGGACAACACGGCCGGCTCGTATCACCTGGACATCCAATGTCGCGCCGTGTTCGATCAACGGCGGGAGCCTCTCCGCATCCAACCTGCCCTCGTTTGGTACGGTGACTACCACGGAGAATACTCCGGGGGACGTGCAGTACATGATCGTGTGCGGTACTGGCAATGAGCAATTCTTCACGGGCTGGGGTGTAAGCTACGTAACGCCGAGCGTTATATTTGCGGCCAACGGCACTGACAGGCTCCTCGGTCAACCGTTGACTCTGAGCTGGCAGAGCTTTGCCGATACTTGCACGCCTTCAGGCGGCGCTCCGAATGATGGCTGGACCTCGACCGCGTTTCCGAACCCGGGGTCGTATCCCAGCTTCAGCCCAATCGTTTCCGCTGTGGGTACCTACAACTACGCGCTGACCTGTTCATCAGGACCCATCTCGATCACAAAAAATCTCGTGATCACAGTCGAGAATAACGCGCCTTACGTGACCCTCAGCATCAATCCTTCTTCCTATACATTCACGGGAACTTCTGGCGATGGCTTTACGTTGACCTGGAATTCAAACTTAACGGATTGCACTCCAAGTGCGATGCCGTTACTTGGAGGGTTTATCTCGAATCAGGGCTCGAATCCGCAGGGCACGGCGACCGTCACGCCGAGTATCGGCACTTACAGCTTCTACGTGACCTGCAACCCTTACGGAACCATCGTCGGTCAAATCACGTCAGCTCCGGTCACGGGCGCCGTGCTTACGCCTCCGCCGCCCACTGCGTCCCTAACAATCAGTCCAACGACGGTATACAGCAATCAGAATTTTGCCGTAACTTGGTCCTCGACAAACGCCATACTCTGTACGGGCACTGGCGGCATCGATAACGCCATGGAGGTGTGGGGTCCCAACGCTCCCAGCGGCACGCAGAACTTCACTCCTCCCGGTCCTGGAACTTATACATTCATTCTTTCGTGTGGAAGCGCCGACGGTGCACTACCTAATGCCACGGCTCAAGCAAGCGTCACCGTACTGGCCTTACCGCCGGAACCCACGGTAAACGTAACGAGCACTTCCAACGCGGAATCGGTGGGCCAAAGCTTCACCGTCTCATGGTCTTCGACCAATGCCAATTCGTGCACCGCCAGCGGAGGTGGCGCGAGCGGGTCGCCATGGTCTGGTGCGCTCGCGACCAGCGGATCGCATACCGAAACAGCGACTACTGTCGGCACCTTTGCCTACACCGTCGCATGTACGGGCGCTAACCAACAAACCGCTCAAGCGAATTCCTCCGTGACCGTGAGTGCCGCCACTTCAACAGGAAGCAGCAAATCTGGAGGCGGCGGAGGGGGCGGCGGCGCACTCGACGCCTTGTTCGTCTCTTTGTTGGCTGCCTTATCGGCGTGGAGCTGGCGCCGCCGCCATAGTGGCTTCTCAGCTTGACATCATTCTGTGGCCGAACGGAAAGCGCGAGGCACCTTGCAAAAGAATATCATTCCAGGAACCTTGCTGATCTGCGTCGTATTGTTCACATCGATCTCGCCATCTGCAGCGGAAACTAAGGATTGCCAGCTGAAACAGTATGCGGCGATCGAAATTTCGGGGGCTCGCAACGGCTACCTTCTGGTTCCGGTCACGATACAGGAAACTCACGCGTTCATGATTTTGAATACTTCGAGCGCGTTTAGCACCATCACGGAAAACGCCGCGAGTCGGCTAGCGTTGCAAATCAATCGAGTACCTTTCGGTGCAGAAGTACGCGCCGGGAAGAAGCCAATCGAAAAGGTGGCCACCGCCAAGGGATTTTCGCTGGGCAACGTGAATTTCAAGAGCGCCGATTTCTTGATCATCTCGAACGAGACTCTCGAAATCAATCCCGTTGCAGAGCAAGTAGTTGGGACCCTCGGCATGGATATGTTCGCTCACGTCGACGTTGAACTTGATGTCGCGAATCGAAAGATGAATCTGTTTTCCCAAGATCATTGTCCAGGCCACGTTGTGTATTGGTCGAAGACCTATGACTCGGTGCCGATTCGATTGGGAGCGCTCGGCGAGTTTTATTTTCCTATGGAACTGGACGGCAAAAAGCTCGAGACGACGCTCGCTACAGGTGACGCGACGACAACCTTGTTCACTGACGCGACCAGGAAGCTATACAACTTTGATAGCCATTCTCCCGACGTCGAAACCGAAACCGATGCTGCGGGCAGGACAACGGCCCACTATCGTGCTATGAAGCTGAGCGCCGAGGGAATCGATATCATCAATGCACGCGTGCAACTGATCGATCTGCCAGAAAACACGAGTTGCTCCCTGAGCCGCCACTCCGATGCGGCAGCGTACGATGGCTGCCTGGGACGTCATCCGTTACAGCTGGGGCGAAGCGTTCTGACGAAGTTGCACATCTACATCGCGACGAAAGAGAAGGTTCTTTACTTCACGCCAAGCAACGTTTCTGATCAGCATTGATTCCGTTGCTTACGCAAGCGCATAAACGTGACTCCATTTGGATGACAGCGACGGGAATTGTTCCACTGCCGTTTTCCTCGGGACTGGACGATGAGCGGTAGCGAGTCAATTGCCGTAATTCATATCTTGATAACATATTCATTGCCAATAACAAAAAAGATCGCCCGGGAGAAACTCTTGACAAAATATGGAGATATTTCATCAGCGCTTGCGCTCATTGGTATCACCTTTGGTCTAAGTGCGTGTGGCGGCGGCGGCTCAAGTGACAGCAATTCGCTGACTCCTCCTCTTACGCTAAGCCCATCGAGCGCTAACGTGGACGCCAATACCGTGACTACCTTCACCGCGTCGGGCGGTCGGCCCCCCTACGTTTTCAGCGTGTCATCAGGATCAGGCACCATATCGAATAGCGGTGTGTTCTCTGCGCCCGATTCGAGCGGCACGGTGGTCGTTATGGTGAATGACACCATTGGAAGTGCGGCGCGAAGTACTGTCACCGTTAATTCACCACTCCTACTCACACCCACCGCCATTGCGGTCGGTATCAACACGAGGCAACAATTCACTGCGAGCGGCGGCGCGCCGCCATATAGTTTTGCAATCGCAAGTGGGAACGGAACCATTGATGCTAAATCCGGAGTTTATCAAGCTCCGATTTCAACAGGCGCTGCCACTGTCTCGGTTACAGACTCTCTGGGCAACGCCGTTAGTACCGCGGTGACGGTGAATAGCACACTGTCGCTGCTGCCTATGTCCATTACCATGACCAGCGGCTCGGGACAAACCTATTCATTCACTGGACAGGCTGGTGCGCTCGGATACCAATATTCCATCGTCTCAGGGCCCGGCTCTATCGACGCCTCGGGTCTATACAGTGTCGGAATCCAGAGTGGCACAACTGTTGTACAAGTGACTGACGGGCAAGGAACGAGTGCAACTGCGACAGTGCTCTCACTACATATGCGGACGAACGGTCCGGTGTATGCGGCGGTTACCGACGGAAGCAACTGGTATTTGGGCGGGACATTTAGTGCCGTGACGCCCTATCAGGCGTCACGCTTGGAGGTCGTCGATCCGCAATCCGGTGCGCCAACACTATCTTGCGATGTAGCGGACGGCTTCGATGATGAGGTCCTGACGGAACTCTATGCAAACGGGATGCTATTTGTCGGCGGCTATTTTACGCACTATCGGGGAATAAGCGTCCCTGGGGGGCTCGTCGCTATAGACGCGACTACATGCAGACTGATCAGCACATATTTCCTACCGACTGATGTAGCAGGCAGCGTATCCGCCTTGGGCATCAGCGGATCGTCTTTGTACGTGGCGGGGAACTTTCAACAGTACAGAGGTCTGCCCGCGGTCCAGGGCGCTGCCCGGTTGGTAAAAGTGGACATCGGTACTGGCGCACTCGACCCGAATTTCGATCAGTCGATCAGCTTTAACGATGTGGTAAAGAAGCTGCTAGTGACTTCAGCGGCGCTATATGCTGCAGGACAATTTAGTGGTCCTATCGGCAGTCAGGTGGTGGGCGGGGGCTTGGCCAAATTCGACGCTGCAACGGGCGCATTGGATACCGCATTCAATCCGCTCGGCGGGAACCAAATATTCGGGCCGGTGCTTGCAATTCAACTTGATGGCGACTCACTTTTCGTCGGCGGCTTGTTCAGTAGTTCAAATGGTAATTACGGTGATCTGATCAAGTTAAACGCCGAGACCGGCGCGCTTGATGCCGTATTCATTTCCGGGTTTAGCGACGTCGTTCAAGAGATGGCGCTGTCGGGGTCATCTTTGTATGTGGCCGGCAATTTCAACTCCTATCGAAACCAGTCAGTGCAGCACATAGCCAAGATAGATACGGTGGACGGATCACCTGACCCGCTTTTTGGGGGTGCCGCGGGATTTGACGGGAACGTCAATACCGTTCTGCTGGTGGGCAATGCGCTCTACGCAGCAGGCGACTTCACTCACTATCAGGGACAACCGGCAGTGCGGATAGCTAAGCTTGACGCTGCCACTGGCACGCTTGACGTTGTATTCACGCAAGCAACTGGTTTCGAGGCAAGCGTTAGCGGGCTGGCAGCATCCGCAACAGAAATCTACACGAGCGGAATTTTTAGGTCGTACCGAGGTAAGCCTGTATCCAACGTGGCCAAGCTCACCATACAGGGTGTCCTTGATAACAATTTCAGTATTCCAAACGGCTTTAACGGTAAGGTGGCCGCACTGGCCCTTGTTGGATCTTCGCTTTACGCCACCGGGACTTTCACATCGTACGACAATATGCCGGCCAACTATCTGGCGAAACTAAGTGCGACAGATGGGACGCTCGATCAACAGTTTACGCAGATAACTGGTTTTGATTTTCCGGTTTCCGCGATGACGACCAACGCGTCCGCGCTCTACGCTGGCGGGTATTTTACTTCTTATCGCGGCGTCGCATGTTCGTGCATCGCAAAAATTGATTTGAGCACCGGCACGCTAGATCTTGCCTTCGCCCAAGCATCCGCGCTCGCCAACGGGTCATACGCATCTGCGTTAGCAGCAAATGGTGCTTACCTTTACATAGGTGAAGGCTCTGCCACTTACGGCGGCGTCACTACGTATGTCGGACGCGTGAACGCCATCACCGGAGCCAACGATCCGGCTTTCGTAAATGACACTGCATATAACGGAACCTCGGCATACGCGTTTTCATCGAGCGCGGTCTACCTCGCTGACATGTATGGAACGCCGTCGATAATGAAGTACGACATAACCAGCGGCGTGCCTTATCCAACCTTCGTTCCGCAGCAGGCCCTACCCACGCAGCCGATTCACTCGATGGTCGTCGCGAATTCGGCACTTTATGTGGCGGGTTTCTCCAACGGCGTTCCGGCTTTAGATAAAACACCAGTCAAATTGAACCTAGACACAGGCGCGGAGGATCCCGCATTCTCTCAGCTGTATGAAACCAATGGGGAAACCTTCGTTATCGCCGCAGCGGGATCCAATATCTTCCTTGGTGGAGAATTCACCAGCTATCGCGGTGCGCCGTCGTACTTCTTCATACCGATTGACTCCAATACGGGTGCGTCGCTGGATCCCTGACGGGGTTCAACTCGCGAGGGTAAAAGCGGCAGAGGGAGGAGGGTTCACCGCCAGCGATTCAGATATCTATGAGAAATATACTCAGGCGCTCTCGTCCATGGACGAATTGGTGCAGGCTACCGCCGCAGAGCTTCGGCCGCGACATGCGCGGGTATTGTCGCGGGGGTTTCTGCCGATCCTGCTCGTCTCAGATGCGGCCCTATGGATTGCTGACTACTCAGCTTCCGGTCAACTAATTACCGATCCCAGACTGGAAGCGGATGAGACGACGTTCTATCTTGGATGGAATTACGAGTTGCATAACCTGCTTGATCCTATCCATCCGGCGACTTTCACAATTTCGCACTTTCACGTCATGACCCGCCGCAGACTGCCCAAGTTTTTGGAAGAGATTCAGCAAGGTGGACCGATCTGGCAATCATTGTTTGGCGAGTAGCCGCACAGGTGGCGCCTGTCGCCCGCCGCTTCAAAGTCCCGACCTCCTAGTTTTGGCTAGGTGGTTGGTATGACCAGGAGGTTGCGGGACTTTTGCGTGACTCAGTGGTGCTTTGTGATGCTTTTGGGTGAATTTGCAACGGACATCCGCGAGCGTGGTTGCTAAAAATCAACTACTTGCGATTATCAAAATTTCCAACTTTTCTGTCCCTTCGAGCTACGATAAGTAGATCGGGATCAATCAATGTGGCCATGCGTCATTGACTGACCATAAGTCATTGGTGTAGGGTCTCGTATGGTCTTCATTGAGACCCCAATTTTTACGGCCGATGTTTGCGCGTTGCTCAGCGATGAAGAATACGCAGGCTTGCAGCAGCATCTCGTCACGCTGCCGAATGCTGGGGCCGTCATTGCCGGCACGGGCGGTTTGCGAAAGATTCGGTGGACGGTCGCGGGCAAAGGCAAACGTGGCGGGACACGAGTGATTTATTACCACTTCGTCGCCCAGGCTCAGATTCGGATGATTTTGATTTACCGGAAAGGAATCAAGGACGATCTGACACCCAAAGAAAAGACGGTGTTGCGAAAGATCAACGCGGAGTGGTGACATTGGATAAGAAACTCTTCAAGCGACTGGTGGAAAGCATGGAGCAGATGGACGAGATCGTGCGCGGAGTGCGGGCTCCCTCGCGCGAGTTCTATGTGGACGCCGCGAAGGTGAAGGAGATTCGGGCCATCACGGGTTTGAGCCAGCCGAAATTCGCGAAGCTTCTTCACGTCGATGTTGGAACGCTGCGCAACTGGGAGCAAGGTCGGCGAGAACCGACGGGGCCTGCGCAGGCGCTCTTGAGGGCAATTAAAAACAATCCCCAGGCCGTATTGAAAGCGTTGGCCGCATAAACATGGGACATTTCGTGGGCATGCACTGAGCATTGAGCACCGTGCATACCCAGTGCCAAAGTCACGCGCAATAATTGTTGCGTGAGTTTTGCGTGATTAGTGCTGCTTCGTTGTAGTGGTGCCAATTGCAACGGGCGCCACGCGGCAAGTCGTTGAATTTACTCAGACTGTCTTTTTGCTGACCGCTCTCATAATGCCGAGGTCGAGGGTTCGAGTCCCTCTCTCACTACCAATTAAAACAAAGACTTACGCGCGAAAGTCCCCGCCCCGTCTTTCAGCTAATGTACCATCGAACCTCGAACAGTCACGTCGCACGGAGCGCGACGGTTACGGGCACGCGCGCCGCTCGTACGGCTGGCATCAGCCCGCCAATCAGCCCCATACAGAGGGCCCAACCGATCCCCAGTAAAGCCAGAGACGGAGTGACCGCCAGGTGAAATTGGAATTCAAAGATACTGGCCGCTCGGCCATTGAAGAATAACCACGCAAGTCCCGCACCGATCAAGGCACCCGGCAGTGCCAGCAGCATGGCCTCCGACAACATTGCTGCGGCGACCGGCAGGCTCTCAAATCCAATGGCGCGCAGCGTGGCGAGCTCCCGCTGCCGGCTGTCCACGAGCGCGTAAAGGGAATTGGCAGCACCGATCGTGGCTGCCACGGCCAGTATGGCGCCCACGAAGTAGCTGACGAAATTCAGTATCCCGTTGACTTGCTGCACGCCGGCCTCGGCCAGCTGCGCTTCGTGCTCGACTTTGACATGAAGCAGTGGATTGCCCTTGATCGCGTTGACCAGCTCGTCAAATGCTGCGGGGGATCGCAGCATGACGTTGACTTCGTTGTAGCTGCTGCGCCTGAAGGCGGACAGAACCGCATTCGCATCGGCGTATACGACGCAGCTCCCGTTGCTGCGGCCGAGGTCGAAGTTCCCTACGACGAGCCACTCGACGCCCTGTATCAGTCGCTTGTCTCCCACGCTGAAATGCTGGTACTGGTGCGCGCAGTAGTTGGTCGCGATGAGCTCGAGCAACCCAGGTCGAAACATGCGGCCCGCGGTCAGGTGCAGCTCGGGTGCGTAGTCGGCGAGACCCGCGCCCGCGCCAGTCATGGGAAAGCCGACCGAGTTGCCAGAGTCCTTCCTCCTGGCCTCGACGAACGCCAGAGTCTGCGGCACCACGATCGGCTGCCCGTTCGCGTTGCGCCGTATCCCGGGAAGATCACCGATAAGCACCGCGACGTCCTTCGGTATGTTACTTTGACCAGGCCCCACCGCGTCGACGCTCAGCACGCTCGCTCTGTCAGGGCGTACATTCCCCATCGCTGCCCGCCGAGCGCCGACGCCCATGCCCAGCATGGATATCAGCACGCCTGCCGCGCACGTCACGCCGATAACAGTGGTACACACCAATCCCAGGCGCTGCGGCGCGCCGAGCAGGTTCATGCGCAGGAGAATTCCCAGCTGTTTGAGGAAATCCATGTTTGCCTACCGTCCCGCCAGGGCGTCGACGATGTTCAACCTGGCCGCGCGTAGGCCCGGCACGCTCGCGCTGATGAGGGCCACGAGCACAGCTCCGAGAATGCCGAAGGCCACGACCACCATCGGCATCGAAAGTCCCGGCATGTACTTTGCGGCAAGGGGAAATGCAATCCAAGCCAGCGCGAGACCCGCCAACGAGGCGGCGATGCACACGAGCAACGATTCGGCCGCGACGAGGAAAAACACCATCGGGTTGCCGAATCCGAGCGTCTTCAGGACAGCGAGCTCCGGCGTGCGCTCGCGGACCGTCTGCATCATCATCGTGGCCGTCGAGAACACCAGAGCCCCCAGCACCGCGCTGAGGATCGAGCGGATGGCGAAGTTCAGATTACCGAGCGATTGCATCGCCTGCTGCGAGTTCTCCCTGAACGATGCCGTCCGCGTTGGGCTCGCCGAGTTGGCGAACTCGCGATCGATGGCATCACTCACGGCGGCCGCCTGCTGCGGATCCGACACGATCGCGTAGAAGTGGCCAACCGTGCCCTTGTTGACCGCTCGCGCCTCATCGACATAGTCGTAGTTGGCAAACACCCAACTTCCCTGCTCCCTGTTGTGCCACGTGACCATCCCAAGGATATCGAAGATCCAAGTTGCCGAGCCGTTGCTCTGAAGCGTACTCGAGGTGAGGGGAATCTTATCCCCGATATGCCATCCGTATTTCTTGGCAATATCTGCGGTGATCAACACGCCGGTTCGCGTTTTGCGGAGAGCCTCGAGGTCCTTGGGCTGAACACTGAAGGTCTCCGGCGCGAGCGTGAGGAACAAATCGCTTGGCGGGATAGCAAGCACGTAAACGGCCTGGGTCGGTTTTTGGTAGAACGTGAGCATGCCGTAATTGAACGATACGGTTTTCACGCCGGGAATGGACCTGAGTCGGCTCAGCTCGGCGACCGACAGAGGCGCTCCGCCGAACACGGCGGGCCCGACGTACAGCACATCTGCGCGAGTGTTGGCGATGGCCCGATCCATCCCGGTTTTCATACCCTGCAGTACGCCGAACAAGGCGAAGGCCACGCAGACCTGAAGAAAAATCAGCGCGGTGCGCACGGGCTTGCGCCAGATCCCGGACCAGACGAGGGGCAGATACTTCATGGGAGTTCGAGCGCCGGTGCACGCGCACGAGGCGGTAGCGATGGACAAGATCGTCCACCGCGGTTCACGGATGAACCTCGCTGATGTGCGCCGCGACTAAGCGCCACCGGCCGCCACGCTTTGCCCAAACGTGCGTTGCCTGATAAGGATCGCCAACGCGCTTGCCGTTCGACAGCCACGAGGAAGTGACCAAGACCACCGCCCAGTCGCCGTACACCCTCACGTCTACCCGCTCGTTGGTGCCGATGAGCGACGATGCGGCATCCGGCTTCTGCCCGCGCAAGGAGGCAAGACGCTTCTCCCGCGGCACAACCTGCCCGCCGACCATGGTCGATATGAAATCATCCGCCCATAGGCGAGCCAGTTGATCCACGTCCACCGACGACAAGGCTTGCGCGAGTTGCGCTTCAACGGCGCGCAGCTCCTGCTCGGCAGATCCTGGTGTCGCAGGGGTGTCCGCGCTCACGCTCACCGCAAACAGTGTGTTCCCAACCACAGCTGCGACTGCCAAAAAACGCAGCAGCGCGCCGACTTGGGTGGCTAGCTTCCTCATGTTGGCACCTCGTTCCAAGTGGATTGCTAAGTGATGGGCGGCGCTCGCGATCTTAAGACGAATGCGGACGAGATTCATGCGATATCCGCGTGCCAACCACTGTTCTTTGACCACGCACCGCCTCCCGGCGCAAACTTAAGAAGCTGTGCTTGGGACTAAGTACAAAAAGCAGAGAGGGAATTCCAATGACATTAACCAAACCAATGATTTTTATGAGAGCACTGGCGGTGTTCGCAGCCGCAACGCTTACCCTGCCGACCGTTGCATCGTCAGCCGATGCGCCGAATCTATTCGTCGGCACGTGGGTTCTTAATATCGCTAAGTCCACCTTCGATCCTCCTCCTCCTCTCAAGAGCCATACCGTAACAGTGACGCAGGTACCAGGAGGCGGAATCCACACCACCCTCGTTATCGGTGAGGCCGACGGCACGAATCTGCATGTGGAGTACACGACTGCACTTGACGGTAAAGCGGTTCCGGTGTCCGGATATCCTGACGCTGATTCGATAATCGTTACGCAGGTCAACCCACGAACGATCAAGAATAACTTCATGAAGGCAGGGAAAACCGTTGAAACGGGTACCTTCACCGTATCCAAGAGCGGCAAAACCATGCACGGCCCGCTGTCTGGGACAGAGGGAGGCGTCCCCTGGAAATACCACTATGTGTTTGACCGCCAATAGCATGCCGCAATAGCGATGTCCGGGCAGGGCCCTTGCTCTGCCCGGTACGCACCAATGTTTGAGATCAAAGAGTTCTTGGGCGGTGGGCTATCAGTGGCTCGCGGAAAAGCGCGGCCGAGATAGCTTTCACTCGATGGCCTGGTAAAATTCTCCTATGTGCTATTCCGCTCAAGTCATTCAAATGGCGCGCAAGTTGAGCCGTCAACTAGGGATCCGGCTCGACTATGACGAAGTCGAGAAACTTTTCTTCAGAAGACTCGATGATCCGAGCTTCGTGGTCTCGCGTGGTTTCGAGGCCAACTTCGATGACGCGGCGACGGTTCAGGAGCGACGCATAAAGGAGGCGATTGACGAACACCGCTCGCGCATCAGCGTCAAGATGGAGAAAGATCTCTTCACTCAAAAGACGCGGCTCGTGAATGCGCAGCGGTCGCTGAATGAGAAGGAAACGAAGAAGGCGCGGGAGGATGTCCGGATCGCGACGGGCAAGATTGAAACACTCAGCGCTAAGTTGAGCCAATTGCGCACTTCAGAACCGAACGAGGAAGACAACCGAATCTTCCCGTTTGTTTATGCCGGAGTCATTGTTACGAAGGACGGACAAAACCTGCTAACGCCGATGCGCTACCACTGCCGGCCGGCGGGGAAGCCCGCGTTCTATGATCGGAAATTCCCGGGTCTTTACAACGCGCGGCGCGACAATTTAGAGAAATTCTGGGGCGAGCAGTTCGGATCCCACCACGCCATCATGGCCGTGGAGAGCTTTTACGAAAACGTCCGGCGGCACACCATGGAGCATCGAGGGCTTCACGCCGGCGAAGAGGAAGAGAATGTCGTTCTTCAGTTCAAGCCCGAGCCTGCGCAAACCATGTATATCGCCTGCCTCTGGTCTCACTGGACGGATCCCAGGGAACCCGACGTGCGCGGCTTTGCCGCGATTACCGATGAGCCACCGGCGGACATCGCCGCGGCCGGTCATGATCGCTGCATCATTAATTTGAAGCCTGAGCACCTGGAGGCTTGGCTCTCGCCCCAAGGCAGGTCGCGGGAGGAGCTGCAGGCAATTCTGTCGGATCGTGCCGTACCAGTGTTTCAACATGAAATCCTGATAGCGGCGTAATCTGCGCGCTGAATGAGAGTGTCGGCTACCGAGGTGATCTGCGCCGACGTATCGCGCCCCTGCAAATTCGCTCCAATAGCTCAGGGAACCTGATACCCGCAACCAGTGCAGCCTGAGGCAACAAGCTCGTTGCGGTCATGCCGGGCAACGAATTGGCCTCCAGGCACCAGAACCCGCCGTTGGCATCTCGACGAAAGTCCACGCGGCTGTAAGCACCTAACTTCAGCACTCGGTGAGCTCGAAGTGCGTATTCCTGAAGTTCGGCGGACTCCGTGAGCGGCAAGTTTGCTGGAAAGACCTCGCGTGCGCCGCCCGCTTGGTACTTGGCCTGGTAGTCAAATACTTCCCCTGGCGAGATGATTTCGCCCACGGGTAGCGCCGTTCCATTCAGCACGCCGACGGTGAACTCGCGGCCGGCGATGAATTTCTCAACCATCACTTCGTCGTCGAACGACGCGGCAAGTGTCATAGCGGCGGCAAGGTCGGCCGCCTGACGTACCACGGTCAATCCGACTGTGGATCCTTGCTTGCTTGGTTTTACGACGACGGGCCATCCCAAAGCGCTTTCGATGTCGGCAGTCGCGGCCGGCGCCATCATCCAATCGGCGGTTGGCACACCGGCTGAGCGAAATAGCCTTTTCGACAGGTCCTTGTCCATGGCAGCGGCACTCGCAATGTGATTGCTCCCGGTGTAGGCCAGACCGGCGAGATCGAGCATCGCCTGCAAGCGTCCGTCCTCACCT
>Ga0210394_10004328_pt1 | contig 16702 bp, 11 predicted proteins | sample IncBWC12MmetaG_FD_160121 | JGI IMG/M metagenome (GOLD analysis project Ga0210394, IMG submission 160121) | Forest soil microbial communities from Barre Woods Harvard Forest LTER site, Petersham, Massachusetts, United States - Inc-BW-C-12-M | ecosystem: Environmental > Terrestrial > Soil >... | reverse complement strand
AATTGCGATCCCTGAAGATGCAAAAACTCCGCCAAGACATACAGGAAGGCTTGGACAGCGGACCGTCCACTACGTTCGACCCACAAAAAATCAAGCGCATCGCCCGCGAGAAGAAATCGGCAAAGAGCGCGAAATAAGTGTCTGTGCCCCGCATCAGCCCTCGGGCAAGCGGAGATCTCACCGAGATTTGGAGCTACATTGCGGATGACAGCGCGGGCAATGCGGACGCCTTTATCGACAAACTCTACGAGACAATGCAACTGCTCAGCCGCCAGCCTGGCTCAGGACGTCATCGGGAGGAGTTGGCTTCGGGGATTCAAAGTTTTCCCTTCGGCCGATACATCATTTTCTACCGAGCGGTAACTGGCGGCGTTGAAATTGTGCGTGTTCTGCACGGAGCCCGGGATATCGAGAATATTTTCTAGGGTTGAGAGCAGCATTCCAGTCCGGGTAAACCGAGGACAGAGGGGACGTTTTCTGGTTCATTGCGCGTGCCAACTTGCCTCTCCCGTGCCGCAGTTGCAAATGTTCTACCCCGCGTGAGCACTCTTAGATCCTGCCCCAAACGTGATAACATCCGGGTCACCGTGATTCGCTTCCTCAAAAATCGCATCCATCGCGGTGCCGATTTAAGCCAGTCGTTGGCTCTCGGCACTCTCGAATTCGAATTGATGGAAATTCTCTGGTCCAACGGGGCAAGCAGCGTCCGTGACGTCGTTCCAAAGCTGAGCCGGCCGCTCGCCTACACTACGGTAATGACCACTCTCGATCGCCTTTTTAAAAAAGGCCTTCTGGACCGCGACAAATCGGATCGTGCCTTTGTCTATTCACCGAGTTTTTCCCATCAGGAATGGGAACGCAGACGCGCGGGGAATTTGGTGGCTGGTTTCCTGTCTGGCCCCAATCCCTCTCGCGAACTCCTGCTTTCTTGTTTGCTGGAGGCCGTTGGCGAACACGACGCTTCACTCCTCGACGATCTCGAAAAGAAAATTCGCAATCGCCGCAAAGAGCTTCTCCGCCAGGGGGAGCCATGATTCTCCCCTACCTATTGCGGCTCCTCTGTCTCTGCTTCGCTTCCTTCTTTGTGTTGAACGCCGCCGCAGGCTTATTTGTGCGCATGTCCTCCAGGTCCGCGATTCGTTTCGCGGAATCAAGGGCCTCCGACACAGCTGCCCGGTTTCTGTTTGCCCTGCGCATGTTTCCGTTCGTGCTGTCCACTCTCTTCGTCATTGGCTTGTGTGTCCCGAGTTACTTATGGCTCGAGCCTGCTGCCTCCGCCGAGCGTGTCGGTTTGCTTTGTGTCGTATTGGGACTTTTCGGTGCTGCGATTTGTTTGGCATCCCTTGCTCGAACCGCCCATTCCCTCATCGCATCCCTGCGCCACAATCGGCTTTGCCGATCCGTCGGCCAGGAAACGCGTCTGCAGGGAAGTTCATCCTCGATCGTTCTCGTCGAAGACGAAGCTCCTCTCCTCGCGTTGTCCGGCTTGTTTCGCCCCCGCCTGCTCATCTCGCGGGGCGTCCTCCGCGTGCTCTCTACGGAGGAACTCGCCGCCGCCTTACGCCACGAGCATGCTCACCGCACTTCGCGCGACAATGCCAAGCGCCTTCTCCTCCTTCTCGCACCAGACATGTTTCCGTTTGTCCGCCCGCTTCGCCTGCTGGAGCACAGTTGGTCGAAATTCGCGGAATGGGCCGCGGACGATCAAGCCGCTGCAGGAGATTCTAGCCGTGCTCTTTCGCTTGCCGCCGCGCTGGTTCATGTTGCGCGCATGGGTGCTGGCCCGCGCTTGCCGTTTCTGTCTGCTCCACTTCTCGTCGGCGACCGCGATCTCTCCGCCCGCGTGGACCGCTTGCTCCGCGCAGACTCGACGACTCTGCCCCACGCCTCGAAAATGCAGCCCAACCTGCGCACTGCCGGTTTTTTGCTAGCTGCCTGCCTCGCTGTTTTACTCTTGACGCCTTCGGCGCTCTCCTCTGTTCACGAACTTCTCGAACTTCTCCTCCACTAATTCTTCATTAACCCATCTTTGCGCGGTACACGGGCTTGGCCCTTTTGCAATCTGGCGCGTCTCGGTCTACGGCCTATGGTAGTAGACCGTCCTCTCCAGTAGCCTATCGCTCGACGTGAATATCCCTTTCCCAGTAAAGAGATTGCGACATCTGCGCACCATCGCCTTTCTGTCCTTAGCTTTGATGCCACTCGCACTACACGCGCAGAATCCGCGCGGAGCACTCCGTGGCACTGTTCAGGATTTGTCCGGCGGCAGAATTCCCTCCGCAAAGATCGTTGTCCAAGCCCAGGAATTAGCGCTTCGCCGCGACGCTGTCTGTGATGATCGCGGCGAATTTCGCATCAACGATCTGGTTCCTGGAAATTATAAGGTCACTGTAAGCGCTACCGGATTTGCGGACGCTAACTCTAAGGTGCGGGTTAATGTCAGCTCCACGCAAGAAATGACCGTCGTCCTGCGGCCGCAATCCGTCCAGCAAACCGTGAACGTTCAAGGTCAAGCTTCCTCGATCACCACGCAACAGATGGACACCGCCACTGCCATCCAGCAGGCCGTCGTCACGGCTCATGACCTGGACACGATTCCTCTGCCCGCGCGAAGCTTTGCCAATATTGCTTACATGGCGCCGGGAACCGAGCCTGTCGAGCCCTCGGATCCGACGAAAGCGCGTATCACCGCCGTTTCTACCGGCGGCAGTTCTGGCTTGAATAACGAAGTTTCCGTGGACGGCGTAGACAACTCCGACGATTGGATCGGCGGCTTTCTCCAGAATTACTCCCCGGAATCGGTTCAGGAATTCGCCATTCGAACCGCGCAAGCCGATGCGGATACGGGCCGTACCACGGGAGCTTCCGTAGTCATCACCACGAAGAGCGGCACCAATCTGTGGCACAGCGACGACGCCTTCTTTGAACGCGCCGCAGACCTCAACGCACGCTTTCCTATTGACAATCCTTCGCCGAATCCGAAACAGCCTTTCTCCCGGCAAAACTATGTCTTCTCCGGTGGCGGGCCCATTGTGAAAGACAAAGTCTGGTTCTATTCGTCTTTCGAATACGTCCACGAAAACGCCAGCATTGCCTACAGCGATCCCAGCCAAACGCAATTCCAGGCGCTGTCTCAACTCGCCGCGGACGGACTTGTGGATGTAAACGGCACCACCGTCACTTCCATCCCCATTCCAACTTCCGTTCCCGTGCCTTTTCGCGACTATCTTGGCATGGTGCGTTTAGATTGGCAGCAGTCCGCTCGCTCGTTGTGGTTTCTGCGCTTTTCCGCGGACAGCTATCTAACAAATAACGCGCTCGTTCAGCAGGGCACGTTGCCCTCCACCGGCGCTACCACGCACAACAACTACTGGAGCTTCGCGATTGGCAATCAGTTCGCATTCAGTCCCGATTGGCTCGCCGCGTTCGTCTTTGGCGGCAGCGGTTTGCATCTGACCCAGACGCGCAATTCCGATCTTGGCTTCGCGCTCGCGTTTCCGTTCAGTTCCACGACTGCAACGACGTCGGGGCTGGAAACTTTTGGCGACAATCAATTCGTCACCGCGATCACGGCCTTCCCGGTTTTGCGAAATCAGGAAAAATATCAGGTGCGCTACGACGTAACGCATACCACGGGGAAACATACGCCGCGTTTCGGAATTAATTTCATTCACGAACCGGTGCTGAGCGGCGCGCTTACTGCAAATCCTGAAACGCTGGCTTCTTTCGTCCTGGATCCCACGGATTACACCGCGGACCCTACGCAATTCACAACCGATCTCACTGCCTGCTCAGCCACGCCTTCTCCGTTCATCACGCCCGGCACAACTTGCAGCGTCACTCCTGCCGGCGACGGCAGCTTCTCGCAAAATGTCCAGCGCCTCGGCGTCTCCGCGGAAGATTCCTGGCGCGTCACGCGAAACCTCACCGTTAATTACGGCCTGCGCTACGACACAACTTTCGGGCTCTTCGAAGCTTCCGGCCGCAGCCAGTCGCTAAATCCCTTTTTGCTTGCGCTCGATCCCACCATCGCGCCGTTTATCAGCGGTGCGCCACGGGATTACCGGAAAGCGTTTGCGGCCCGCGTTGGCGTTGCGTATTCTCCGGGAAATTCCGGCAAGACCGTGATTCGCGCGGGCTTCGGAATGTACTACGACGACCTTGCCCAGAACGGCTGGGTCAACGCATTTCAAGCCGTGAACGATACGAACGTTGCGACGGGCGGCGGCATTATTCCGCCTTCGATTATCGATCCTAACTACCACACTCCCTACGCGATTCACGTGACGGGAGGTGTGCAGCACGCGTTCAATGCAAACTGGACGCTGAGCACGGACTTCACATTGGAAACCGGCATGCACGGTTACCGGCACTACGATTTCCCGAACCCCACGTTTGGAAACATTGCGGTGTTTCGAAGCGACAATCGCTCCAGCTATAAAGCGCTCAAAGTCCACCTGCAAGGAAATGTTGCGAAGCGCCTGAGTCTCATTGCCAACTACACGCTATCGAGCGCAAAAACTTGGGGCTGCGTGCTTGGCGAATTGTTTGACTACGTCAATGGCGTGTGCAATCCATTCAACGCTTTTGCACCCGGCGACTATGGTCCGTCCGGCGAAGATGTCACCAACCGCGCCGTTTTGATTGGCACGTTCCACGCGCCAGGCGGGTTCGAAGTGAGTTTCCTTTCCCAAGCGGAAAGCGGGCGGCCCATCACACTCACTAACGCGGATGGAACTGATCGCGCCGTTGTGGATGGCGTCAAAACCACGCTCGACGAATTTCGCGGAACGCCTTACATCCAAACCGATCTGCGTGTCAGCCGGCCGATTCATTTTCACGAACGGTATACCGCGACGCCCTTCATTGAATTCTTCAATCTTTTCAACCGCAACAACCCTGGCGCGAACTACGTGACCAACGTGGCCATTCTTCCGGTCAACGATCCTAATAACGTTACCGCTCTTTGCCTTAATCCATCCTGTTCGCAAAGCGTGCCGGTAACGAGCGGCAAGCAATTGCTGGTTCCGGCCGGAGCGTTGGGCGACTTCTTCGGCCCGGGCACGACTGTCGGAATTCCCTTTGCCGCCCAACTCGGCGTGCGGTTCACGTTCTAGCAATTACAAAAAACTAGCAACGACAAAAACAAACAACTAAAAAAACGTCGCGCGGCCACGAAATAGATTACAAAGATTCGCGGTTGCGCAGACCGTGGATGCGCAATTCGATCAGGTCGTCGATGGACGGATCCTTGTAGCCGTGCTCGCGGACTTCTTTTACGAAATTGGCGTCGACGCCGTGAATGCGCATGGCTACCAGTTGATCGGGTGAGATCTTCGCGTAGCCTGCTTCTTTCATACTCCTCACAAATTCCGGACTCACACCGTGGATGCGGAAGGCGACCAGGTCGTCTGACGAAATATTCTTTTCGACGAGCTTTTGAATCTCTTCCGTGAACTCAGGACTAACTCCATGAATGCGGAAAGCGACGAGCTGCTCCACGGGAAGATTGCGGCCCATCAGCGTGGTCATAGACTTGACGAATTCGGGGCTGACACCGTGGATGCGCATGGCCACGAGATCATCCGCAGAAACATCTTTTGAGACGGATTCATGGACGGCGCGGACAAAGTCGGGAGAGACACCGTGGATGCGGAAGGCGACGAGTTCATCAACCGAAAATCTTTTGCCGAGCAGCGCGTTGATTTCTTTGGTGAACTCGGGGCTGACGCCATGAATGCGCATGGCGACGAGATTATCGGGAGACGGTTTTTCGGGAAGTAGCTCGATCATGGCGCGCGCAAATTCGGGCGAGACACCGTGAATGCGGAAGGCCATGAGCTCATCGGTACTGAGATTGCGATAGCCGACGTCACTCATGTCCTTGACGAACTGGCGGGAAACGTCATGAATCGCGAAGGCGAAGAGCTGTTCCTGGTCCAAGCCGGAGTAGCCGAGCGATTTCATTCCCTGGACGTATTCGGCGCTGGCCGCAAAACTGAACTTGCCGCTGCCTTCGCCGTTGTGAAAGCGGCCGTCAAAACTCATGATTCCGGCGTCGCGGCGCAGCTCAAAGTGAACGGGCGAATCTTTCGCGCTGGCTAAGCTTGCGTCGAGGCCGACGAAGTCGCTGAGTTTGTGCGTGTTGCCCCAGGTACTGTGATGGCCCCAGCTGGAACGCTGGACCTCGAGATCGATGCAGGCCGTTTCGCCGCTGGATATAATCTTCGCCGACCAGTCGCCCACAATCGGGCCGTCGGCGGCGCTTCGCGAAACGCGCGTGGTCAGAATTCCGGTCATCAGGATTGCCGCTGCGAGCCACATCGTAAATTTACGCATGCATTTCACCTCTGCACCGGTGAAGACGTGCGACCGGGGCTTTTGTTCCATGCGAGGAAGTCGAAGTAGCGAAATAAAGAAGTAGCTAGGTAACGACACCCTTTCGGATGAAGATGGAACTTCGAAGCCCCTCTCCCCCCTACATTTGTAAATATCTCATAATAAAAGAGTTGTAGATTTTGATGTTTGTAAACGCATGAAAACAAAGGGCAGTTTTTGCTCTCATTTTGCTCTGTGAGAGAGCAGGAGGAAGCAAAGAATGGCCGTTGGCGGGATCTGCCGGCGTAGGAAAAGCGCGGGTCTGAAGAACCAGCAGTACATCGGCAAGGAGAAAGCTGCGGGGCTGAAGCCCCACACCTACAACGGCAAGGAGAAGGGCTGCGGAAGAGGGAAAGGCCGGGTGATTGGCTGTATTCCGACGAGAGCATGGGATAAGGTAGCATCGCTGTTTATTACTGTCAATTATTATTATTTACTGGATATCATTCGAATGGTGGTGGAGGAAGTTAAGGGGATTGAGAGAGTTACGTCGGTGTTAATTGGTTTGATATATCTGAGTGAGTTCGGAAAAAGTAGAAAGACCCACCCTCAAAAAAAACGAGGGTAGGGGACCCCTCGGAGAAAGTCAAAAAACCCGCACCGCGGAGTTGATGGTCTAGCGAAAGCGCAGAGGCCGGCAGCGGCGCGCGAGACGATGACGGCCGCGATTGTACATGCGAACCAGGCAACGCTAGCGACGGGGAACACGCGATAGTTCGAGGATTTGGCAGTTACGGTAATTAACCCGTGGAAGATTTTGAGTCACAAGGACGTTCGGCTCACCCGCCTGTAACGATTTGTTACTGAGACGCACTACATAACTGAGGCCCAGGTTTGTACACACTGCAAGCGGTACTCATGTGCTTTCGGTCGACCAATGAAACGAGAAGGAACAATTGGAGCAGTAGCTTTCCTCGCCATCGCAGGGGCGGTTGGGTTTTCTCTGCAAACAGGTTCAAAACCGGCAGAAAACGGCAGCCCAGACCGTACTAGTGCGGCAAAACGGTCAAAGCCAACTGTAACGAAAGACGCCGCCTATGAATACAAGCCAGGTTGCGACAGCCTCGAAGATCAGCTTGAGGATTTTCTCGAGGTCGAGAACCTAGCCCCACCGGACAATTGCTATGAACCAAACGATCCCAGGCAAAAACAATCGCACCCAGACCCGACCAAAAATACTTCGCAACTGAAATTTGTGATTGCGCTTCTCCCCGATCCGGTCCATACACACTTGCCCGTTCTTTTCGACCAGTTCGCGGGGGCGATTCAGGAAGGAGCACAAGACGAGAAGTATGATTTTGATGGTTCCTGGCTTCCTTGGGATGAGCAAGATACTCCGTACGCCCTGTTTTTCGACGAAAAGGCGGCTGGCAAAGAACGAGAGTTCAAGGAGACCCAACCGGGCATCATTCTCTTTCGAAAATCCGTGGATTGCGGCCACGAGGATTCGAGCGAACAAGAGGATCGAGATAAGCAAGAGGCGTGTAAGGAGGATTGGCAAAAAGGCGGACTACCAAAGCCTTATCGCGAAGGTCTCGTCGTTTTTGTAGTTGGAGAAGAAGCGACGCATGGGATTCACACGGACCAATTCCGGAATGCGTTGGCGTGGATTGATGTGTTGCAGCCGAAAATCGATCCTCAGAGCAGGCGGGTGGCCATCCTTGGCCCGACATTCTCCGGCTCTCTGCCTTCGCTGACGCAAGTCCTCTCCGATGCAACGGTCAAGCGACAACTAAACTTGCCAGTGCAGCCGCAAACGGAGGTGAAGCCAGCAGTCCCGGTGATTATGCCGGAACGCGGGCGACTGGCGGTCTACAGCGGTAGCGTGAGTAGCAACAACTCTGCGCATGGATTTCAAGATCCGATGAAGGGAGAGGTCGTATTTCATAGCTTCGTTCAGAATGACGACCAGATTCTTGGACGATTTTGTGACTTTATAGAGAAGGAGCAGAAGTACGGTTTTGACCTTCGCCGAATTGCAACCATCTCAGAAGACGAAACCGCCTATGGCGGGTCTGGAGTGGGGCACGGCGAGTCCGCAAAAGATCCAGCTAATTGCGATGACAAGATTCTGAAGCTTTACTATCCACGTGACATCTCCGCGTTGCGAGAGGCCTACCAAACAAAGTCACTCTTCGAAGGAGGGACAACTCCCCAGTCATCGGACCCTCAAAGAAGAAGTCTTCCGACCGATCTGGCCGATCCGTCCGGGAAAGTCCACGATTCGATCCGCAGCTACGGTGCAAATCAAACGCCGCTGACACAAGAGGCATTTTTGATGGACTTGGTAGCGGCTTTGCGGGAATTTCACGTCCGTTACATTTCCGTGCGCAGCAGCAATCCTCTTGATCAGCTCTTCCTCACTAACTTTCTTCGCCGAAGCTACCCGGATGGACGCATTGTGATCTTCGATTCCGATCTAATGCTCATCCGCGAACGCGGCGCAACTGGATTGAACGGGAGCATGACTCTAAGTACATATCCCCTGTTCCCTCTGGAACATCGTTGGACAGACCAAATGCTCGCTGGAGCTGACAGGATCTTCGGTGCAAATGGAGCTGAGGGTACGTATATAGCGTTCCGGTTGTTGCTCAATGATAAGAGTCTCAACAAAGGACCGGGGAAGGCTTCTCGATGTCATGTGCACCTCGAGGGTAAGGAAATGATTTTCCTGCCGCCTGTCATCTGCGGGAGGGATACGATGCCTATACCCGATTACGCTCCTCCATTCTGGACGATGCCTGCGTCCGACTGGTGTGACGAAAAGAGCGAACAACTCAAAGGCGTGCAGTGTCGCTATCCCGGACCTGCGATTTGGTTATCGGTGATTGGGGTGAACAGATTTTGGCCCGTGGCGTCCTTGGCACCACAAGGTGCCTCCTCAAAGCAAGTTCCCCCCAAAGCAGGGGTAGCCCAGCACGCCGTTCCCTCCAGCGATGGTAGGGATACGGAACCAGGCGGAACGCCTGAAATGCCGCTGGAAATGAAGGTGTTCTTGCTCGGTTTGATAGGATTCTCTCTGTTTCACGCATGCTGTTGTTGGTTTGGGTCGTACACCTCCAAGCCTGCATTTCGGGCGCACTTCGCCGGTTTGGGAGATTTGCGCCACGTTTTATTGATACTGGCTGGGAGCTGCTGCGTGGTGTTCTTGGCAGTTGTCGCAGGGTTGGGCTGCGGAGTGTTTCACATTCCCGATCCTGGATTAACTTATCCGCTTTTTGCCCTCTGCTGCATGCTAATCACGGTGGGGTTGGCATTTGTAGCGATCTTCGGGAACATCCGTACCGGACGGTTGCTGTCCGAGACAATACCAAGCAAATTCCACTTGCTGAAGATTACAGCCCTCGGCCTCAAACGTTGGAAACGCCAGGCATTTGCTGGTCTTGTCTTTGCAACGTGTTTGTTTGGTCTGTTTTTCGTGGTTCCTCTTGAATGGACGTTGGAAAAAGAGAACCGCGTTTTGACCTATTGGCGTGCGATGCATCTGACCAGCGGAGTCTCTCCTATTGTCCCGATGTTATCGATTTTAGTGGCGCTCTATCTGTCGTTTTGGTTTAAGTTACACGGATTGGCGTTATTTGGCCCGGACCGCCCCCGTCTGCCTCAAAGGAAACAGTTAGCTTTGGAGATTGGGGACCGGGCGAAACATTTCCTTAGGATGTTCAGCCAGCAAGATGCAGCAAAAAAGATTGAGGAGCGTGTAACCTCGCTGAATCGCGAAATCGTGGTGGCCGGGTCAATTTTCTTCCTCCTGTTCTTCTTCGTTCCATGCATGATCGCGCGCGGAGTTCCGATACGGAGTCTAGGTGCTGAGAGCTACTCCATTATTTTCCTCGTGGGGCTGGACGTTTGCTGCGGTATGGCGCTGGTGGAGACCTGGCGGCTCTATGCAGCGTGGGAAGAATTGAAGCGGCTGTTGGAGTTTCTCGACCGGCTTGCACTGAGACGGACTCTGGCGGTACTGCACGGTTTTTCGTGGGGAAGCGTCTGGAAAATGAGTGGGAATGTGCTGGAGGTGCGGTACAAGGTAATTTCCAGGCAATTAGAGTGCATGAATCATACAATCGCCTCGCTGCAGGAATTCCTCAAGAAGACGTCGGATCCCGTGGAGTTTACGGGTACCGTGAGTTCTCTAAATGCCCTTGCGGATATGCGTAACGCTGGGATCGGTTTTGCGGACTGGTATTCCACCAACTACACAATTCCCCGTGCGGGCGATTTGACAAGCTTTCGCAACTTTCAGAAGAGCATCGCTGCGGCGAGTGGCACCGTGTTTACAAAGTTGCTCATTCCTCAATGGAGAAGAGAGCATGGGTCCTTACTTGCGGCACCATTAAAAGAAGAGAAGGATGAGGCTACTCCAAATCCTCCGCCCCAGGCTAAGGAAGACCACATTCGAAATGCCGAGGAGTTTGTCTGCTTGAACTACCTAGCGTTTGTCCAGAATGTTCTCGGTCGCTTGAGGACCATGGCCATCACCATCGTCGTGCTGTTACTGGCGGCTACGGTTGCGACATCTACTTATCCCTTTGATCCTCGGCAGGCGCTGAGCGTGGTTTTGATCGTGCTGTTCGTGATTACAGGTGGGGTGATTGTGAAGGTATATGCAGAAATGCATCGCGACGCCACATTGAGCCACGTCACCAACACGATGCCCGGCGAGTTGGGGACAGAATTCTGGTTCAAGATCATTGGATTTGGCTTTGCTCCCTTGATTGGACTGCTGACTAGAGTATTCCCAGGTATGAGTGACTTTCTTTTCTCCTGGGTGCAGCCGGGCATCTCGTCCCTCAAGTAGCCTTAAGCTAATTTCTAGCCACGCCCATGCGAGGGCAATATGCCTCGTCGTGCTTCGCGCGGGCTAAATCTCTTCGAGAACAACATAGGGTGCGCGATAGGTGCCGCGGAGGAGCGCGTTGGCTTCTTCGTCGGCGATGACTTGCTCCGTTGCGGGATCGAATTTTAGCGTGCGGCCGAGGCGGTAGGAGGCATTGGCCAGGTGGACCAGCGTTGTCGAGATGTGGGCTTCGAGGATTGGCGAATGAATGTCTTCGGCGCGGCGGCTGCGGACGCACTCGATGAAATTGGCGTAGTGGTCGCCGGAGGCTTTGCCGTGCGGGCCGGGTTCGACTTGATCGGTGATCCAGGTTTTGTAGGCGTCGTAGCCGTCGATGGCGAGATAGCCGTTTGAGCCGTAGAAAATATTGCCAACCGTGTTGGTCTTGGCATCTTTGGGACCGAGCGAAGACTGCGCGGCTGCAGGTTTCTTGGCGGCGCTTGCGACCGGAGTGAGTCCCGCGGGTGGAACGGCGCTTGTTCCATACGCACCCGTGCCGATTTCGGCTTCGTGATTGGTGATCCAGGGACGGACTTCGACTTCCATCATTTTGCGCTTGCCGTTGGGAGCGTCGAAATAGAAGACGGCGTTCAGGAGGTTGGGCGTTTGCTGGTCGTCGTCGAACATAAAGTGGCCGCCCATGGCGGAGACGGATGTCGGGAAGCCGACGCCTAAACCCCAGCGAGCGATATCGATTTCGTGGATGGCCTGGTTGCCGACTTCACCGTTGCCGGTGTCCCAAATCCAGTGCCAGTTGTAGTGAAAGCGATTGCGCGTGAAAGGCTTCATGGGAGCGGGGCCGGTCCAGAGTTCGTAATTGACGCCGGCGGGTACAGGTTCCTGGGGAGCGTGGCCGATCGATGGGCGCCACTTGTAGCTGAGCGCGCGCGCCATGTAAACATCGCCGATGGTGCCGTCACTCAGATGATGAATGGCTTCGAGCATGCCGGGATTGGACCGGGACTGGCTGCCGTGCTGGCAAATGCGGTTGTATTTTTTTACGGCGCGGACGAGTTGGCGTCCTTCAAACGTGTTGTGCGAGCAGGGCTTTTCGACGTAGACGTCTTTGCCGGCCTGGCAGGCCCAGATGGCCATGAGCGAGTGCCAGTGATTGGGAGTGGCGATGGATATGGCGTCGATGTCTTTGTCTTCGAGGAGTTTGCGAATGTCGACGTAGGATTTGGGCTTGGGCAGGCCCATCTTCTCGATTTCGGCGATGCGCTGGCTCGAGACGTTTTCATCGATGTCGCAGATGGCGACGATTTCTGCTCCTGAGACATGGGAAAAGCCGTGGATGTGATCGTTGCCGCGGCCGCGGACACCGCAGATGGCCACTCGGACGCGGTCGTTTGCGCCGAGAATTTTGCCGCCGAGTGCGAGCGTCGCTGCGCCTACGGTGATGGCTTTGCCGGTGGTCTTCAGAAAGTCACGCCGCTCGATTTCCATTGTTGCCGCCTTTGATTCAGAACCTGCTTGCAGGGCGCATTGTATATCCAGTTGGGCTAATGCGCATATGCTGTGATGCGCGGCGAGTTCAAGAGCGCTTGGCGAACTGGCTTTGGTATTGGGCGGGTGTGTAGCCGAGTACGGATTTGAAATCGTTGATGAGATGAGCTTGGTCAAAATAGCCGAGATCGAGGGCGAGTTGGGCCCAATCGGGGTGGCTGCGAGGCTTGAACTTTTCCACAAGTTCATGCAAGCGATACCGGCGGATGACCCACTTTGGGCTGGCGCCAACGTAGTCACTGAAAATCCGCTGGAGAGATCGCTTGCCGATTCCCGCGCGAATCACCAGATCGTCCACTTTTTTGATAGCGGGCTCCGCAAGAATGCGGGCGACTAACTGATCGGCTAAAGCGATTGCATCGTCAGGTTCAGGGAGATGCTCGCGGAAGAAAGAATTGGCCGCTGCTATTTTTTCGGTTTCTCGGCTGGACGAGACCAGGATCGCTGTTAGTGCGCCGACGGCTGGGCCAAAAATGAGTTTTGCAGGGACGGTGCTGTCGGCGAGTGAAGAGACGGGGGATTTCAGGAAGGGGCGGAAACCTCCTGGTTTGAATTTGACACCGAAGACTTGTGAACGGCCTTCGAGTAGACGCGAGAATTTGCGGGTTTGGACGCCGCTTACCACGGCGGTGTCGTTTTCAAAGATCAGATGAATATTGGGATGGGGAAGGTTCTCGGCCAAGTGCGGTTCGCAGCCGCGAAGATCCCAGCTGATCATCCAATAGTGAGCAATCCAGTAAGCGAGGTCTGGCGGCGGACTACGGCGGGCATGACTAAGCTTGCCAGCGGGGAGAGGGTGGCGGAGGATTCCCCGGGCCCGGCCCACTTCGGGATCGAAGACTTCTTCGACTTGGGCGGCGGGGCGTTGTCGCGTTTTTCCAATCATGACGACCAGTTTAAGGCTATTTTGCACCTGCGACGACACACGAGCGAGTTGGCAGATTGCAAGTGCAGAGAAAAAGGGAGCGCTGATGACAATGCATGCGAGCGGGACATTTGAAGTGAAATTGAATGTGCAGAAGGCAGATAGCAAGGCGGCGGAGAGCGCGAACCTGGGGAGGATGACGATCGAGAAACAGTTTCACGGGGACCTCACAGGGGCGAGCGCGGGCGAGATGTTGAGCGCAGGCACGGAGGTTGCGGGCTCGGCGGGATATGTCGCTATGGAGCGTGTGAGCGGAACATTGCACGGACGCGCGGGCACGTTTGCTTTGCAACATAGCGGGACCATGACGCGGGGTGAGCTGCAGCTGAGCGTTACGGTGGTGCCGGACTCTGGGACTGGAGAGTTGGCGGGAATCGCGGGAAAACTGACGATCATGATCGTCGAGAAGAAGCATTTCTACGAGTTCGAGTACACGCTGCCTGAGACTCCTTGAGTGTCCTACATCGGGAACTCATGCGGATTGAGAACGAAGGATGGCGGCGAGCACGATTTGGCGCGAGATTGGCAGTCGCTAAAAGGAAAGAAGGCCCGATTTGCGGTCGGGCCTCCCGGTTTACTTCAGTGAGTCGAGGCGGCTACCTTGCGGAGGCAGCGACGGCTTTGGCTCTGCCGAGTTCGGGAACGACGCCGAGCTGTTGCATGAGGCCCAGAGCGTCCCAGTTGACGTAGCCTTCGAACATTTTGCCGTTCGTAAAGCGGGCAATGCTTACGCCGGTGATGTTGAATTGCTTGTTGGTTGGGGCGATGCCGTTGAGCTCGCCCTTATGGGTGCCGCGGCAAGACCAACGAGCGACTACGGTTTCGCCTTCGGTAATGAGGTCCTCGACCGTGAAACGAATGTCGGGGAAAGCATTGCGGTAAAGAGTGACTCTCTTCTTTTCAGCTTCGGGTCCGCGGCCGACATCGGGCGTCGAACTGTCGTGGTGAGTGTAAGTAGGCGCGATGAGCTCGTCTGTTACTTGCACATGACCCTTGTTCCAAACTTCTTCGAACAAACGACGGACGTTAGTTTTGTTTTGTTCAGACATGGTGGTTCTCCTTTTTGAAAAACACTTACTTCCGACTCGCATGTAGCGAGTTCGATTCATAGAGCTGGCCTAAAGCAGCTGGCGTCTTGGGTGGGTAAGCCTGTACGTCGAACAGGAGGTAGGGCCCCGCGCGAGTCAATGATAAAGAACCTGATAGGTTCTGCCCTGTTGGCGCTCGGTGCGGAGCTTGTCCTTTTAAGAAACTGCGAATGGAATGAGAGGTGGGAGTCTCGCCCCAAACGGCGAAACCTCGAACTCATAGTGTTCTTCGAGAGGGAGTGTGTCAAGGACATTCGAGAGTTTCTTTTGCGCGAAAGAAGTGCCTTGAAAGCGAGCAGAAGCTTTTGGATGCGCAACGCGACTGTAGTACGCTCACGTCACTTGGGAGGAAGCGAATTGAAAATGAACATTCGAATGAGATTGAGCGTGGCGGTGTACGCGGGTGTTCTCTTGCTCGCAGCGAGTATGCATGCAGCGCCTTTGCCGCAAACGACTGGCGGAAAGTTCGAGGTGTCGTTTCCGGCGTCGGCGCACTCGGGGACGATTACGGGACGCGTGTTTGTGGTGGTCAGCACGACGGACAAGCCGGAGCCGCGTTTGCAGGCGGGAAATTGGGGGGACTCTGGGCCGTTCTTTGGAGTGGACGTGAGCGCGTTGGGGCCGGAGAAGATTGCGGTGATTGATGCGAGCACTCCTGGCTCGCCGGTGCGGAGTTTGCGCGAGATTCCCGCCGGCGACTATTACGTGCAGGCGCTGGTCAATATTTATACGGAGTTTCATCGCGCGGACGGACATACCGTGTGGCTGCACATGGACCAGTGGGAAGGGCAGCATTTCAATCGTTCGCCAGGGAATTTGTATAGCGAAGTACAAAAGGTGCATTTGGATGCGGCGGCGGGGTACGACATCAAGCTGAGCTTGACGAAGGAAATTCCTCCAGTGCAAGTGCCCCCGGATACGGCTTGGGTAAAGCACATCAAGATTCAGAGCGAGATGCTGACGAAGTTTTGGGGACATCCAATGTTTATCGGCGCGGTTGTGCTTTTGCCGAAGGGCTACGACGAACATCCCAATGCGCACTATCCGGTGATTTACGAAGAGAATCATTTTAGTTTGCGGCCGCCGCTAAGATTTACGGAGGAGAATCCGATGGTGAACCCGGAGATGCGGGCGCGGCTGGCGGATTTGAACATCGAAACGGGGCACGAATTTTTTCAAGCTTGGACGTCGGATAATTTCCCGCGAATGATCGCGGTGTCGTTTCAGCATCCGACGCCGTATTACGACGATTCGTACGCGGTAAATTCGGTAAACAACGGGCCTTACGGCGATGCGCTGGTGAAAGAGATGATTCCGTATCTCGAGGCGCACTTTCGGATGATTCCGAAGCCGTACGCTCGGGTGTTGACGGGTGGCTCGACGGGCGGATGGGAGTCGCTGGCGGCGCAGGTGTTCTATCCCGATTTTTTCGGCGGGACATGGACGCTTTATCCGGATTCGATTGATTTTCGGCGCTATGGGTCGGTGAACGCGTATGAAGATGACAACGCGTTTTTCGAGCCGGGACATACTTGGGTGCAAGTGCCACGCTACATCATGCGCACTTCGGAGGGGCAGACGGAAATCACGATTCAACAGTTCAGCCAGATGGAAGATGTTTTAGGCAGCCATAACCGCTCTGGCGAGCAGATTGAAATTTGGGACGCGGCGTACGGGCCTGTTGGCGATGATGGTTATCCTAAGCCTCTCTGGGATAAAAAGACGGGCAAGATCGATCACAGCGTGGCCCTCTATATGCGCGACCACGGGTACGACCTGAGTTACAACATTCGAACGAATTGGGCGACGCTTGGTCCGAAGCTAAGGGGGAAGATTCATGTGTACGTCGGCGACATGGACAATTTTTATTTGAATCTGGCGGTGTACAAGCTGGAAGAAGAGATGAAGAAGCTGACGAATCCGGCGTGCGACTGCGATTTTCAATATGGAAGGCCGATGAAGGGACAT
>Ga0210394_10004326_pt1 | contig 16709 bp, 29 predicted proteins | sample IncBWC12MmetaG_FD_160121 | JGI IMG/M metagenome (GOLD analysis project Ga0210394, IMG submission 160121) | Forest soil microbial communities from Barre Woods Harvard Forest LTER site, Petersham, Massachusetts, United States - Inc-BW-C-12-M | ecosystem: Environmental > Terrestrial > Soil >... | reverse complement strand
GGGAGAATCCGTTCGTTTCGAGCCTTTCTGCATGTATGGAAATTGGTATCGGAGGGTGGCGATCTCACGGTCAAAAAGGCCAGTCGCGACCGCTGCCATAAAGGAGTGTGTCATGCCCGCGCCCGCGCCATGAGCGAAGACATAGCAAGCGTGCGCTCGTGGCGGTTTCTGCAATAAGCCAGAAACGATACCCGCCGCGCCTAAGTTGATTTCGATTTCCATGCCAATTTCCCCCGGCACGCTTTTTCAGTGGGACCGGTCGTGAGGCTTTCAACCAGCTCAATGGGTGCGAAAGGCGGCGGTTGACGTTACTGATATTAAAAGTGGCGACGATCTTCATGCAATTCCATAGTCCCCATTTGCAATATCGTTGAGGCCTGCATTTTGAGCATTCACCAGAGAATTGGCAGCATTAACTATTGATGTGGGAAACATCGCGTTTAGCTGCGACAGGATGCGTCGGCGATTCCAAACTAGCCAAGCCGCTGTCCATATCTACGCGAATAACTGCCGCAACGATCTCGTCTACAGTCGTATGAAGGGACTGTAGAGCCACACCCACGTCGCCGTGCTGATCGATTCCTTCGATCGATTCGTCGTTTCCAAAAAGGGCTACGAGAATGAATACGTCCGGAGCTTTTCGTCGAATCCGCCGAATGGCGTACCCGATTTGCGCGCTCGTGGCACTACCGACGTAGCAAAGACAAATCAGGGCAACATCCTTCGTTTCCAAACTCAAGATCCGCGAAAGTGACAATGCTTCAGGTTGCTCTGCACGAGCGCCGATGCCGCGTCGTTCGACCAGTTGAGCAACCAAAATTGCTGCCGCCTCGTCGAGCAGTCCGATGCCCGGAATGCACAAGACAGGATGCCCACTCCGCCATCGTTCCGGCAGCACCGCTGTCACGCGCGGTCCTTCGGCCCTGTCGAGACAGGCCAAAGGCGATGCATCTTCCGGTTCGACGCCTCCTTGCTCAATTGGTTCCGAATTGTCCTCATGAGTGTCAAGGTCATCCACGATTTCGGCGACTGCATCACGAATTCGATGCATACGCTCATCATTCAACAAACCGCGCTTAGAATCGGCCTCGGCAAGCTTCAGCCCTTCCAGAAGGATTTCGTCGTAATATTCTATCAGGGGCTTTTCCTTTAGGAACATCCGTGCCTGCTCGGCTGCTTCAATGGGATCATTGGCCAGCATGCGCTGATAGATCAATTCTGCGGGTGTTAACGGCGGGCGATCGCCGAACATGACCTCGAGAAATTCGAGCCGATCGACATGCCGGCCGACCACGACCAGGCACATCGATAGAGGCGTTGCGAGTATCAGACCAACCGGTCCCCACAACCACGTCCAAAAGGCTGCTGAGACGATAACAGCTACCGGCGAGAGGCCGGTACTTTGTCCGTAGACCAACGGTTCGACCGCTTGCCCGACTATTGTTTCAGCTACGATAAAGAGAGCGGCAGTCTCGAGGACCATCGTCCAACCTTGCCCCACTGCCGCTGCCAGGACGAGCGGAAAAATTGCCGAAATCAGGCCTCCGATATAGGGCACAAAGCGCATGATCATCGCCAACATTCCCCAAAGCGGGGCGCTAGGAACGCCGATAATCCAAAGTCCAGCCCCAATCACGCATCCGAAGCATGCATTGAGGGCAAGCTGTGTTAAGAAGAGCCGGCTGAGCCGCTGGCCGGCATCATCAAGGGCCGCTGTCGTGCGCTGCAGATCCTGAGCGCCGGCAAGACGAACAAGCCGATTCCTCAGGTCCTGTCGTTGCATCAGAATAAAGACAACGAAAACTGCCACGATGCCGGTGGTCGTGAGAGGGTGAATTAGAGGTGTTATGAGCGCTACGAGTGTTTGAAGGGCGCCTGGGTCAGGTTGCTTAATTTCGACCGGTATCGGCTTGTCTGTTACTTCGTTTTTAGCAAGCGAATTCGGCGATGTGTTATTCTTCGGTTTGTCAATTTCCTTGCTCAGGTCTTGTAATACTTCGGAAGCCCTTTCGAGCGTACCGGTTCCGCCGGCCACACCCTGCAGGCTCTGGATCTTCTCGGCCAACGTCGATTGGTATCCGGGCAGGTTGCCCGCAAGTTGGTTGACTTGCGAAACCATCAACGCGCCCAGACCAAAGATAGCAGCGAAAGCGATCAGAGCGACCAGCACCACGGCAACAATTCGCGGGAAAAACCAGCGCTGGAGAAGTCGAACGAGCGGCGCCAATACAAACGTCAAAAGAACGGCGAGCGCTATCGGAACTAACACCTCACGGCCAAAATAAAGTGCTGCGACCACAACAACTGCGATCAAAACCGTATTAAGCGCTGATTCTGGTAGCGGAGTGATGGGCCGTTGCAACCTTCGCGAAACCAACTCGGACATAAGAACCCCTAACTGCCTTTCCGAACCCGCCGATCTTCTTCGGCGATCGCACAACGCCAGCGTTGAGAGGAGATACTAAGACGCCCGCCGAAAGATATGAGGCCGCCAACTGAGGCGGCCTACTTGGGCTTATTTTTTGGTGGTTTGGCGCTCGTTGTTGTCGCGAATTTATCGTAGTCGTTGGCAAGATCGCCCATCAGAATAGCGGCTTCGGTGCCTTGCATTTTGATCGCGATACCCCGAATCTGCGCGGCGCGATCTCGCCAACGTTTCGAATCGTTTGTCTGGTTTGTCCGCATCGACCCCGCTCCTTTATTGTACGATGAGGCCGCCGACTGAGGCTGCCTTACCCGTGGCCGGTTGATTTAAGTCGGATCACAACGCGCGGGCCGTCCCAGACTTCAAGGTCTAAACCGTCCAGTTTTGCTTTAGCGTGTGCGATGACTTCCCGATCCGAATCGCACTCGATTTGTTCGGGGACCCCTTTGATGTGATTGTCGGAGGTCATGCTGTAAATGCAGTAGGCGGGCATGGTTACGCTCCATCTCAGGCGGGAGCCCCGACTCGTCCCAACGTGCAGGCTGCCCTGCTAGGCAGTAGCCGTCTGGTCAAAATCGCTCACATCGGCGCCGGCTACTGCAGCGGAGTTTTCGGATCGGAGACCAAGCGCCGTTCCATGTCCGCTGCTTGCTCGAATGCCTCGGAAGCCAATAGCGTCAGTTCGTTGGCATATTCGCGAAGTCCGCTATCGCGTGCCCTACGCGCTAAAGCGAATAGCCGCGTCGCCCGATCGTGCAATTGATCCGCGTCTGCCATGGGACGCCTCTGTATACTGCGGACTCCGACAGAGCGCCTTGTCGCTATACATTCGTTGCTGCGAACAATTGCAAGGCGGGCGCTCGCGCACCTGCCAAATGCTCCTCTCGAAGCGCGCGAGCTGGCAAAGGCCATGGAAATTGAGAGCATGAAGCATCCGCATTCCCACAATGATCCGCCCAACCATGACTGATATTGCACATGCCCCGCCGCTTCCCGCCGCCCTGGTCCGTCGTCAAGTTCGCCGTTTCGTATTTCTACTGTGCGGCGGAAATGGTGACGTGCCCGGTCTGCTGTAGGCCAATCGCCCTTGCTGCAGCTGGCGATAGGTCGATGTGCCTACCTCGCACCCAGGGGCCGCGATCGTTGATGCGGACTGTGACGCATCCGCTATGACAGACGACAATATGGGCGCCGAACGGCAAGGTGCGATGCGCCGCCGTCATTGCCGCACAATCCAGACGCTCACCATTGGCTGTCCGATGACCGCATAGGCCGTCACGTCCGCCATAAATGCTTGCTATTTCTGCTTGCGCAACGCCGCCTACGGGAAGCGGCAGCACAGCCGCAAGCATCCATCTTGAAACAACACTGAACGCGCAAACACCTGAATTCATTTCGTACCCTTTCCGGACGATGCCGCATTTCCCTACGGCCGGCTCCCGCTGGCGACGAGACGGCCGGCTGTCGCTAACCCAGTCCGGGACTGTCGGGACTGTGCAAGAGCCGTTGCGTGTAGCCTAACTGCATTTGCGACGCAACGGATATGGGCCGTGAACTGCCTCGCCGACTATCGAGCCGGAGCGACTGCAAGAGCTGGGCATTCGCCTGCTACGAAGCGTTTTTAATATCGCGACTTCTCGGCAGTTTCCTGACGATCGAGTTCGCGTTCAAGCGCCCTGATTTCCGTTTGGACTTTTTCGGCCACTTTCACATTCGCAGTCATTAATTCGGTTCGCTCCAGCTCATCTTTTGGGAGTCCAGTGTCGCTCGCAAAGGATGCCTGATATTTTTTGACTGCGGAAATAACGTTGTAGCTATCAGAAAGGACTGATAAAATCTTCTGTGCTGAGAGCTGGGTGTAGTGCATAAAAAGTTCTCCTAGCGTGTTCGACGGTTGAGCGGTGAGTTTGGTCTCCAAAGTGACGCATTAGACTTTCTTGGCAAAGCTTCGTGCTCGCCACTCTTGCCCTGCTGTCATCCCGGCAGCACGAGCCAGCGCCGTAACCTGCGCCAACCCCACCTGACCCACATAGGCACGAACCGTTTCGCAGTTTACGTGTGGCGACTCATCCCAACGAGCCTGCGGCCGAACCGGGACTCCCGGCAGCGACGAAAATCATAATTAACAATGCAGTTTTCATCTCGGTCGCACTCGGGCCCTGTAGCAGGCGTGTTCGTTCACGCGCGAATTTGCGCAAAGACCATCGTCGTCGGCTGGCAGGGGATGGTGCGTCTGGACAACAACTTCAAACGTATTTAGTTCAAATTTATAGTCGTCGATGGATGGGTCAAAGGCTACCACACGATCTACAGAGCCGTATTTCGGCAAAAAAGCCATCATGACCCTGACTTACCCGCCCTCCTGCCTGCCCCCCATCGCTCGTGGTCAATGAGCACTTCGAAGGTGACGGCGCGATTGTGTTCCGGGAAGCCTGCCGATTGGGCTGCGAAGGCATCGTATCGAAGCGACTTGGCTCGCCCTACCGCTCCGGCCGCCCCATTCCGTCGGCGATAGTGGTCGGAGACAGACGAACGACGGCGAACGGCGGATTGGGCCGGCAGCTCGGCACGATAGCGCGGGATAAGGGCCGTCAGGCGGCGCGATTCGTCGGGTCGAACAGGAAGGGCATCCGCTGGACCTGACTTGGCCTTTGGTCGCACGTTTGGCGATGGCCTTTATGGCTGCCTTGGCCTTCTGACCAGCTTCTATCTTGGGGCGGTTGATGTGGCTGTGCACCTGCGCAACCAAGAATCGGTTAGGGGCAGGAAACCTCGGAACGTCTCAAGCAGACTAATGGTGAGGGGTGGGCTTAGCCCGCCGGAGGCGGGTTCCATGGGTAAGCAGTCATACCTTCGTATAGTGAGCGTGCTCGGCTTTGTTACACTTGCGGCGCTATTTGTGGCCATCGACCCGTTTCATAGCGTAATCGCCGGTCTTACCAATAAGATGTCCGCCGTCTCGGTCAATCGCAGCCTCAAGGGCGACCGGCTCCGCTTCCATCCGACCGTCGTCGATGTGCCCGATGGACAGTCAGGCGCCCGCCAGGATTCGCAGGCTCGCGCGCAAATCCCGTTCGCCTGCGATGCGGCTGTCAGCCTCATCCGCTCATCCAATTCTGCGCCTCCCTCGGCAGAAGTCTATCGGCGCTGCATGGCCTGATTCTTGTGGCGTGATGCTGTGCTGTTCCAGCGGTGCCCTTCCGCAGAGGTTAGGACATAAAACTCATCAACCAATCGATCTATTTGACGTTCCAATCCGTCTGTATTTGCACCGCGATCTCGCTGCTTTGCCGCGAGGATTTTCTTGGCCCGGTTCGCAATTTCACGCTGCTTTTGTTCTCCGGCAATAACGAGTGGTAATTTCTTGACGTGTGTAAGTTTGACCCGCGGAAATACACTACGCGCTCAGAACTCGGCGGCAACACGACACCGCCGGGCTGCTGAAACGTGAAAAGGGGCGCGTGATCGGCGACAACGAGCCTTACAGCGTGACCGACGCTTCGGATTACACCATTCCGGTGCACGGCGAGCGACGCAGCCTGCATCACGTTGCGATAGAGATCCGCCAGGACTTGATCGCGGAAGACATTGGGCAGCGAGCGTGGGGTGTGCTGCTCGCGCGATTACTGCCGCAGGCGTTTCAGGACCTGACGGCAGCCGAGGCGATCAGACCTGCCTCTCCCTATCGGACTTGAAGGCGGACGACGCGGGCCACATGTGAGCCGCGGGAAAGCAAATCGAATGTCGCCCGGAGAACTCATCATGGCACCTGAACAACGAGAGGCGATATTGTTCGCGCTGCTAACACCAGACGCTGCAATCTGGCGTGGGCCCCCAGAGTGATGAAGCGCGGGCGAAGCGTACACCATCGTGGACGGCGACGGCGACGGGCCGTGGGGGGCGAACCGGCGGCATTCGCGGCCGGCCGCCTGACTGGGGAAAAAATTTTGAGGCCGACGCTCCAAGAGGCATGTGCGGCTGCCGACTGCGCTACATCAGGAAAAAATCGTGCGTCGAATGCGCTAGAGTGTGGGACGCGCGCGCAGCCGGCAAGCTCAGGCGCCCGATATGTCCGTCGCGGGACGATGGATGAGGTGCGTTCGATCGCTTGGGTGCCGATTCCAAAGAGGAGCACGAGCCCGCGAGCGACATGGACACTGTGGTGGTGGATAGTCTGAAAGCGCTTGACCCCAACCGGCCGATTAGAGAAGCGAACAAATCACTGCGTCGCATCAAGTGGCGCTTGGGGCCGTCGGCGGAACCTTCGGCATCACTGCAACTTTTAGCTCTTTGGAATAGACGCCCGCCCCGTCCAAGGTCACATGAAGCCACGTCTTATCTACGATAATCCCGACGGTAGTCATTGCCCACTTCTGCGCTTTCGCTGCCGCCTCAGCCTTAGTTGTGGCTATAAAGCGCTCAGAATCAAACGACACGAGACCGCCGTCCCTCATGTGACAGAGGGCGGCCACATATTCGGTGGCCTTATTCATCGTTTTCATCTTGCTTAGCGGCGAGCCTAGCACGGAAGCCGAGCTACTCGAACACCTACACCGCACATCAGGTTTTTGAGTGATCAGCGACCATATTAAAATTATGATGGACTATTTGAACGCGCTGCGAATGCCTCGTTATAAGAAGAAATCCCATTATCATTAGCGCCGATAGGAAGAAAAGCCACAATCGGTCGCGATCGCCGCGGACGCCGACAGAAACCTCGGAATCTGTCGGCCCCCGAGCGTAAGAACGCACCTGGTCACCAATAACCTCGACTGCGACCCCAGTATCCGCCGCCGCCGCCAAACAGCAGCACCAATACAAGAACGATCAGGATCAGTTCCATAACGAGTCTCCGTTGATTGCGACCGGCCCTATTTGCCGCGCACCGCATCCTTTAATCCGCCGACTGCGTTTTGCACCTTGCCTGCGGCCTTATCGGTCTTGCCTTCAGTTTCCAGCTTCTTGTCACCGAAGACCTTCCCGACGGTTTCCTTCACAGCTCCCTTAGCTTGCTCTGCCGAGCCTTTGATTCGATCTTTGTCCATTGCGTGCACTCACTTTTTGTTGGGTCTGTGATAACGTCACTGTCTATGTTTTGTTCCCGATAGCGTGAGGTGCGCGTCTTTAGGTTCTCCTCCTTGAAGACCTCTGCGTGCCGAAAGTTTGCGACGCGGGCTCAGGAGAAGTGGTCAAAATTGAACAGACTCGGCCACACTCAGATTGGAAAATGACCGGGTCTTGATCCGGCGTCTGGCCGATATCCAGACGGCTCTGGTTGTCCACTCCGGCTCCCCCAGCCTTCCCCGGCAACCGGAGCACTCTTCTATTCGCTTGAGGAGATTACAAAGTCATTATGAAGATCGCGCAGGTCGCTCCGCTCATGGAGAGTGTTCCTCCTCGTCTCTACGGCGGCACTGAGCGGATCGTATCCTACCTGACCGAAGAACTTGTTAGGCTCGGCCACGATGTGACGCTCTTCGCAAGCGGGGACTCGATCACCAGCGCCGAATTGGCCCCCTGTTGCACTCGTGCGCTTCGCCTTGATCCTACCGTCCGCGACACCATTCCGTACTTCATGGTAATGATCGATAAGGTGCGCGAGCGAGCGGTAGAATTCGACGTTCTGCACTTTCACGTCGATCTGTTCCATTTTCCGCTTTTCCGCGCCCTAGCAGCTCGGACCTTGACGACGCTTCACGGCCGGCAGGATTTGGCGGACCTAAAGCCCTTTTATGCCCGCTTCGGCGAAATGCCATTGGTTTCCATCTCGGACGACCAACGCAAACCGTCACCGCACGCCAATTTTGTTGCGACGATCCACCACGGCATTCCGCTCAACCTGCATCGGCCGTCATTTGAGCAGGGAAGCTACCTCGCCTTCCTGGGGCGGATTTCGCCGGAAAAGCGCCCGGACCGCGCAATCAGGATAGCGCGCGCTGCCGGAATCCCGCTTAAGATCGCAGCAAAGGTCGATAAGATTGATGAAGACTACTTTCGCAACGACATATTGCCGCTCATCGATGGCCCTGACGTAGAGTTCATCGGGGAGATCAACGAGCGCGAGAAAACACAATTCCTTGGGGAGGCGGCCGCTTTATTATTCCCGGTGGATTGGCCGGAACCATTTGGACTCGTAATGATCGAAGCCATGGCATGCGGTACGCCGGTGCTGGCGTTCCGTTGCGGGTCGATCCCCGAGCTCATCGAGAACGGCGTCACCGGCAAGATTGTCAACAGTGAGGAAGAAGCCACCGCAGCGCTGCCGGAAATCCTGTCTTATGATCGCCGCGCAGTGTGGCAACGGTTCGAAGAAAGATTTACTGCGACGAGGATGGCCAAAGATTATCTCAGTACCTATCGCCAGTTGCAGGCGACGGGCACGCTAACAAAGCGCACCCGTCAACTCGCTCTCAATGGCGGCAATGGTCTAGCTGCCGTGTCGATTGAAAAGCCGATTCCGGTCTTGATTGGGACTGGCGAATGAGGGCGTGCCTTCCGGTTACCAAAGACTTTGCGGAGTTGAACATGGCTCCCAATGATCAGAAGCCGAGGCGATGATCGCGAAATGCCCGCTTCTACCCCCGAAAGCGACCAATCGCTGCGCCGCACTAAGTAAGCCAAGGGGCAAGTTGCCCCGCTTCGTGCCCACTTTCGCTACCGACTCGGAAAAAATTCGAGCGGTTCAACATTCAGTCTCTGTTGCTGTTGCCTAGGTGAGCAGGGGGAATTATCAATTACGTCCGCACACCTTATGGTGTGTGGTGGCGAGATTTGACCGTGCGTAGGCTGCGTCGACATACGGCCGTGAAACAGCAAACCCGCTCCGGCAATCAAAAAAGCGGCCCCGACGATTGCTCGCTTTGTAACCGCAGGTGATTGGACGACCACGCGGCACCCCCTTATCCAGTTGACATATCCGACGAATAGGGCTGCTTCTTGTTGGAGGCGCGCAAGCGCGGGCCGGCACGGCCGCACCGCAACATCTATATTTTTGTGCTGTGCGTCACATACCAAAGTAGTAAGCGGGTGTAACACCACACCATGAAATTCCGGGAATGGAGGCAGTCATGACCGTGATGCGCTTTTACCTGCCCAATTTTCTCCGTGACCAGTGGTTCTCTCAGCGTCGGCGAATCGCAAAAGGACCCATCGAGCTAGCCACCCTCAGCGACTACATCTTGCGAGATATCGGCGCTGCCCAATAAAGGAGGCGCCGAAAGCCGGTACCAAGCGACCGATTTGCGATGTCCGCTTACCCCCGCGAGAGCGCGTCGTACTATATGATGCGCCAAGGGCCAACAGCGACGATTTGCACCGCAGATTGATTTCTCCATTTCGCTGATCACGAAGTCTATCCTTGAGCGTGTCCATTAAGGACCAAGCACGCGCGTCACCCTCGCGAGCATCTTTTCACATGTGCGGTTGTCTCCAACGGCATCGGCGGCGCGGGCTTGCGCCATGGCCCGCCTGACCGCGGCAACTTTGCGCGTCGATATCTCGCCGCGCCTTGCCTCGGCCGCCGCGATCGAACGTGGCGTCGGCTGATCGCCCATGCCGGCGAAGGCGCCCTCGCGCATGAAAGGCCCGGCGGCCGCTATCGCTTCCAGCCTGGCGTCGATGCGGCGTTGCATGGTGTCGATGTCGACCGCGCAGGGACCCGCATGGCCGGCCGATATCAGCGCGGCGAATGCCGCTATACTGCACGCCATCAACCGCAACAACGGCATTTTATCTCCTGGTATCGATCTAATCGAACTTAAAGACGCGCTTCCAGTCGCACTTCTTCGCCTCGGCGTCGAGCGCCGGCGTGAGGGCGCCAACCTTGGTGTCGGGCAGTCCGCGCGCCGAACATTAGCCGTATTCGCGCTGCGCGTCGTCGGGCAGCACCAGGATCATCAGCCGAGCGCCGTCGCCCGTGTAGCGTATTTTTACATTTAATTCAAACTCAGTTGGCTCACCAAACTTTGGCTACAAATGACAGTGACATTCGGCCCGCATCAAAAAGGAATGTGACATGAAGATATTGGCTGCACTGCTAGTACTGAGTGCGCTGGGAATTACTGAGGCCTCCGCACAAGTTCCATTTCTTTCCGGTCAGTATCAGTGTGTTCAAAATTGCCAAGGGCCGGGCTTATCATTCGTCACTCAGAACAATTGGGATCTCAATCTCGTCAATGAAGTAGGTCAACCGTCAAGAGCGTGGATAGATTATCCGGGTCATATCTGGGCGGAGTATTGGAATGAAGGAGCTGTATATTCTCCCGACGGCCTGACGATACAGTTTGACAATGGCGCTGTGTGGCATCGGTTCGTACCGCCCCCGCCCATCGTCAGAAGCCGTGGATAATAGGCTGTGACGCCGGCTACGGCGGCAACATCGTCGCGCGTCGTCCGCTCAGGTGATATCCGCGAGCCTGAAGTGAATGTGCGGAAGGCGTTGGCATCGGACGAACCAAGGCGGTGAAGTCGCGGCGAGAACCATGCCGGGCCGAAATCCCGCCTATTCGTTGCTGTGGTCGGCGGTCGACCGGGATTCAATTTCCAAATGGAAAACAGACCGGCTCGCGATAATCCGCTGTACTCGCCTGAAAGCGCGCATGTCAAAAGACGTGGTTAGAGGAGCAAAAACTGACGAGGGCGCCGTGGTATTTTAGTCACGCCTGGACACTAACGTTTATGAATAAGGACCAGACTGCTAGCGGCTTCGCGTCCACCACTGCTACGATGCTCGCGGTTGGTCAGTAGTGTGGGGGTGGCATATGTCAGTGCTTAACGCGGCTACATCCGGAAGGACTCTCTTACCTCATCGGCGGCAAGTATCGATCGGACGCGATGGCGGGGACTTCGTGGTTGCATTCCAGCCCCACAACATCGTCGTATTCCGGCACAATGAGGCAATTCCGCTGAGGAGGATCTGCCACTCACTTCGATGGGAAATCGTAAGTGATACAGTTCCAGACCGGAATGACCTTGCATCGTGGTAAGCAGGCAGAGGCACAAGTCTAAGCGAGGGGGCTGAAGCGGTAGCGCGGGAAATTCACTCGCTGACCCACCGATTGCCGCTGCGCTCTGCATAACACTCCTGGGCTAGACTAGCTTTCGATAGGCACACCCATTCTGCAAACGGCGCGTTCGGCCGGCAGGATTGGCACGACAGCGCTGGGATAAGAGCCGTCACGGCCGCGCCGGCGTGCCATTCGAGCGTCCGCAGGTCAACGTCTCCGGTCGCACGGCAAGCCGGGCAGCGCGCCCGCAGGAACCAATAACCGGCCGTGATGGCCGCGCCGATCGTTGGCGAGAACAGCGTGGGCATGTGCGCGGCCTGGCGGGCGTTCCATGCCTCAACGAGTCACCGAATCCTCGATGATCTGTGTCCCAAGGGCGCGGCGTGCAGCCGCTTCCTGCTCCGCGGCCTTTCGGCGCCGGTCCTCATTTTGCGCTTGTTGAATCCCATGGCCGCGCCAGTATGAGCGGGCGGCGAACAAGCTTGAAGGGGGGCATGGTCGACAAGTGTCGGCCGAAATATCTGGTAGAGGAGAAAGAATCATGGTGGTCGAATTGGACGCGGGAAGATCTAATCAATTCCCGACAGTTATTTGGGTGGACGCCGACAAGCGGGGCGACGCCATCATCTTGATCTTCGGTAGCAGGGTTGAGGGTCAAGGGGCCGCGCTCAGAGTTACGCTTACGTCTCCCCAATGGGAAAATCTCAAATTCTTCGTAGATGGTCCGACACCAGGGATGCGGCCTATCATTGATAAGGAGCAAAAGGAGCTATTGTGAATGTCGGCTACGTCCCGCCGCTTCCCGCCGCCCCGGTCGATCGAGGAACATCAGGAATCCTTCATAGTGCGGGACGCCAACGGCCAGCAGCTTGCCTACCTCTGTTTCGAGGATGAGCCGCAGCGGCAGATGTCGATGAAGCGGCTATCGCGTGACGAGGCGTTCCTGATCGCGGTGAACATTGCCAAGCTGCCAAGCATGCCGCGGCAGCCAGCCGGGATGATTGAGCGCGAGGGAAGCCGACGGTCGACGAAATCTGCGAGCGCGGCTAGTGCGTCATGTGCTCATGAGAATCGGCCGGGGCTTCATGCTTCATTTGTTGGTACTCCTCGGCAGACATTCCTGGAAGCTGTTCTATGAAGGCAACGATGCTCCAAACTTCTTCATCAGTATGTGTCGCACCGAACGACGGCATACCAGTCATCTTGACCCCTTGCTTGACGATCCAAAATAATTGGCGCGGCGTCCAGTCTTTGACTGCATCGGACAGGTCTGGCGCTTGTGGATTTAGCCCCTTGCTGATTTCACTTTGCTTAATGCCGGGACCAGCATGGCAGATGGTGCACATCTCGTCATAATGTTCAAAGCCATCTTTGACCATTTCATCAGTGAATTTCGGTGGTTGGTCAACGCTCACTGCCTTCGCCACGACGGAGCGCGTCATCGTGGTATCCAATACCCATTGCGCGAATGTGCTGTCCGGGCTTGAGGCAGCAACATCAAATTGTCCACTGTAGAAATATGCGAAGCCCGCGGTTACTAGCAGAGCGAGGGCACATATAAACCCGGTTACGAATCTCACGAACTGTCTCCCCAAAACATTGCGGTACTCCCTAAGGTTAGGCCCGCCCTAGCGGCCCGACAATGCAAGCAACCAATCGGAGGCGTGGTTGCAGGAGCGAGGCTGACCGTCCGACGCCTTCCGCGCGAAGCGGCCGCGAACCGCCCTCGAAGCGCGCCACAACTCAGCGGACGAGGTTCTATATTTGGCGCAAGAAAAATCTTGGGTCCGCAAGATGTGGGGATCGCAAAATTGTTGCAGATTGTTACAAGACAGCGCCGAACCGACCAGCGTGAAGCGGGCGACCGCCAGCGGAGGGTACGCGCCATGCGTGGCGAACGCCGACGGCCGCCCAGGCCTTCGCTGAGGTCCGGAGGGGAGCGAAGGCTTGGGATTAATTTAGAACCCAGACTGTGCCGTAGTGTGGTGCCGATAGTGAAGGATCGGTGATCTTTTTGCAGCGCGGGGAACACGCTGTCGTCGATCGTCCGCTCCTACGCGCGCCCGCGCTGGGAAAAATGCGGGAATTATTCCGTCACCGGACGGACCAGCGCCAAGGTGTGGGCGACCCCGAGCGGATGGTTAGCCTCAGACATCGCCCAGCGGTCGCCCTGCCTTCGCTGTTCCAGGGAGGAAGAAGCGAAGGCTTCGGTAATTCAGAACCCCGACTGTGCCCGTAGTGTGGTTGTGGATCACCCTGTTGGTCATCGCTGCCGATGGCGCGTCCTTAATTTCACCGTGATAGTGGCCTAATCCAGAATTGGGAGGGGATACCATGCGCACCGATTCCGACAAGCTGCGAGACCGAGCGACCCGGTTATTCGCGATGGCGCTCAATGCCCGCGAGCAAGGGTTTGGTTCCGCGGACAACCTTGCTGATCTGGCCAACGAAGCCCTCGCCCAGGCCGACGAAATAGACCGCGCCGACCACGATAAGACGACCATCGCCGCAATAAGGCCGTCTGGGTCGGCGGCCTCGTTACGGCTTGTGAGTGCAAGCTGACCGGTTCCCGGCAAACCCTTGCCTGACACTTAATCGCCGCGCTCACAAGGCATCCGTCTCATGCGAGCGGATGGTAATGTAGAGAACTCCGGCATCGCTGCCGCGGTTTTTTATTCGGGCGCCGGCCAAGCTGACGACCGGCGCCGACCGGACCGGCGCCGACAGGTGCCGTCGACTTCCGCTCGCACTGGCGCGCGTTGTCTCGGCGCGGATCATGCCAACGCTGCCAGCCTGGCCTGAAGGCCGCACTGGAAGAATGCCTTGCAACGCATCTCGCCTGCGCCGTTAGCGAGTTGATCGCTATAGCTCCGCTTCGCGCTCCAGTTTCTCCTTGTCCTCAAGGCAATAATAACCGGAAAAGCGGCTCACCAGCTTGCGACGCTTCCAGTCATTGAGGATGCGACTGGCATTCTCGCGCGCGATGCCGGCCATAGCGGCGAGATCGCTCTGCCCGATCTTCTGCCGAATGACGATGCGGCCGGAACCAACATCGTGACCGAAGTTCTCAGCCAGCTCAAGAAGCGTGCAGGCGATGCGACCTTTGAGCGGTAGGAAGCTCCCGGCGGCGAGCACTGCGTCCGTTTCGCGCAAGCGCGCGGCGAGCAGTGTCACCAAGCGTTTGTAGACCTCGGGATGTATTTTTGCGAAACCCTCGAACGCGCCACGACTAAGAAAGCTCAGTGAGGTCTCGCGGACGGCCACCACCGATGCCGAACGCGCCAGCCCGTCGATCATCGACAATTCACCGACAATGGCGCTCCGGCCGAGGAAGGCCAGGATTCGCTCGGTGCCGGAACGTGAAACCATCGTGACCTTGAGAAGCCCGTCCTCGACCAGATAGCAGCCGTCGCCGGCATCGCCGGCCATGAACAGCACTCCGTTTGCGGCGAGCTGCACAGGAGTCGTGTTCGTGAACAGGTCCGCGGAAAGATGCTCCGGCAATCTCGACAGCAGGTTCTGATTGGGCCGAATTTCGGTCATATTGATCCGCCGCTCGAATTGGGCATTCGGGCGGTTAACGCGCAATCCTGAGCGAAGGTTCACCCTGCTACGAGCACCGAAGGTGCCGCCTTCTGGCCCGTAGCGACGATTAGTGCGGCGCAGCGGGTTGGTGACTACCGGGGGTAAGGCGCGAGGATGTCTCAGCCGCAGCTCCTATGTTGGCCGCTACCTCTTGAAACCTTTACGGAGCATTCTGCCAAGTCGAAAGGCATGGCGAGGGACATACAAGGCTTCGACAACACCTCCTCGCCCGCCCGGCAATCTTAGGGCGGTGGAGCGACTGGCCCATGATACGGGCGCCTGTAATAGTGGTCTGGAAAGTGTGCACCGAAGCGGCAGCTGGACTAGACGTAACTATATCGACCGCTTGGCGTCACACTACGCCACGCCGGCTATCTACTTTTTTCACGAGTTCTCTGGCGCTTTGATCAGTTACGGGACAAACCTGAGGCGTGAGTTCTTCGCGGTTTGACCGGAAGGCGGCGCTCGAAGCGCCGGCTTGGCGCAATGGCGCGCGACGGCGTCGCTCAGGAGGCGTGCAACATTCTCGTCGTGCGGATGTTCCCGCATCATGGTGTTGTGATCGCCGGTCACTTGAATGATTTCCAATCCCTTGCCGAACAGATCGCGCCAGCCGAGACTGTGATCGGCATTGAGCGCAGGGCAATCTTCGGCCCGATCGGCGCGGAACAGCACGCCACGGCAGTCCAGCCGCTGCAAACGATACGATCGCAGCGAATTCGCATACAGCCGCTCGATCAGTAGTTGGTGTATCGGGCGGCCCAGCGTGTCGAGCTTGGTGGTGAGCTTGCCCGGATCGCGCAAGTCGACGAAGCGGTATTTCAAAGATCCTGCGGTCCTCCACAGCGCCCAGCCGGCAATCGACAGCGAGATAGACAGGCGCGACGCGGTCGAGCGCGAAGCTCGGCGATCAGGGACTTCTTCGAACGCGGGCATCATCCAGACGTCGCGCAGGTTCCGCCACGGGATCTTGTAGAACGGCGGATACTCGGCCGGCGCGTCCAGCAGGATCACCAATTCGACCTTGCTGCCAATCGCGTTGAGCTGGTGCGCGATTTCAAAAGCCATATTCGCGTTGAACGAATGTCCCGCGAGCGCGCAAGGCGTTGTGCCGACATGCGCGCGCAGCGCCGCCACATACTGCGCCGCCCTGTCCTCCAATACCGGCGTGGCATCGGTGTCGTTTCTAGCGGCCGCATCGTGCCAGGCCGCTGGCCAGGCGATTTCAGCCGCAAAGATCGAATGCAGCGGCGGCATCAATTGCGCGATATTGAGCTCGTAGAGCGCGGCGCCGATGAAATACACCGGCGTCTCGGACGTGCCCTGCCGTAACTGAACGACCGCGGGGCGCTGCCGCTGCGGCAGCGGCGCTTTCTTGCCAAGATGCTTGGCCGCGCCGAGGATCCCGGCCCAGACCGCGGCACGCGCTTCGTCGGCCGATGGGCGCGACGGCATCATTGTGGACTCTTGGATCTTTCCATTTGGCATTTTTTTATGCCTCACGACCCTTAATCCCGTGACTCTGGCATCGTCGTGGTATCGCCCGCGATTTCAGGGAGCAAGTTCGCCGCGCGGATATGGTCAATTACCGTGTTCTGTTAACTTTCTCCTGCCAGCGCACCGATCCCATTGTGTCCACGGCTGTTCGGAGCTGGCGCCACGGCATAAGGCACGGTCGCTTATGCCCGCGAAAG
>Ga0210394_10004325_pt1 | contig 16711 bp, 15 predicted proteins | sample IncBWC12MmetaG_FD_160121 | JGI IMG/M metagenome (GOLD analysis project Ga0210394, IMG submission 160121) | Forest soil microbial communities from Barre Woods Harvard Forest LTER site, Petersham, Massachusetts, United States - Inc-BW-C-12-M | ecosystem: Environmental > Terrestrial > Soil >... | reverse complement strand
GCGAATCATCATCACGGCCACCCGCGAAGCCCCGAAGTAGATCGCAGCCAGGCCGAGGACCGAGACGAGGTCAAGCGGCCAGACGGCGCCCATGCCCTCCGCGGCCCAGAACGTGCCGATGCTGGCCAGGATGACGCCCACCGCGTACTTCAGCGTGTTCTCAGGCACCTGCGCGAGCGGCCGGCGCACGACCACCCCGAGGCCGGCGATCACGAGCATCGCCAAAAGACCTCCCGCGACCGCGATAGGCAGCCCGCCGCTGCCGCTGGTGCCGCCGACGGCCACGACGATGAAGACCACCTCCATGCCCTCGAGGAAGACGCCCTTCAGCGCGATGGTGAAGGCGACCCAGTCCTGGCGGAGCGGGCTGCCGCTTAGCTCCTTCACCGTGTCCTCGTACGACTTGTTCTCATCGTGCATGGCAATCGTGCCGGCGGATCGAAGGATGGCCTTGTGCAGCCACCTGAGGCCGAATAGAACGATCAGCGTGCCGATGATGAGCTTCAAAGTCAGTTCTGGAACGCGGGTCACGATGAGCTGGCCGAAGATGAGGACCAGAACCGCGAGCAAGACCAGGGCCACGGCCGCGCCGTACAGGGGCGATCGCCAGCCCCTCGTGAGGCCGACGGCGAGCACGATCGTGAGCGCCTCGACCGACTCGACGGCCGAGCCCAGGAACGCCGCGCCGAACGTGAGCAGTTGGGAGTACATCTCTCTTCAGAGCTTATAGCGGTTTAATGGGGTGATGAAGCCCGGCCTTTACAGCGAGGATTCGATCACGCGCCGGGTCAACCGCGAGAACGTGCTCTTCTTAGGGGGCGGCAGGGCGCTGCTCATGCAGCTCGCGCATCCGAAGGTGGCGGCGGGCGTGGATGAGCACTCTGACTTCCGACAGCACCCGCTGCGGCGATTGCGCAGGACGATCCTGATGACGATGGCGATCGTGTTCGGGGATCGCGAGACCGCGCTCGCCGCGGCCAAAGGGGTCAACCAGGTTCACGCGCGCGTCAAGGGTCGCGATTATCGGGCGCTCGACCCCGACCTGTTGCTGTGGGTGCATGCGACCTTGATGGACACCTCGCTCGTCACGTACGAAACGTTCGTCAAGCCGCTGCTGCCTTCCGAGCGGGAGGACTTCTACCAGGAGTTCAAGCTGCTCGGCGAGCTGCTGGGGATTCCTCGGGACAGGTTTCCCACGGCGCTGCGCGATTTCAACGCCTACCTCGGCGACATGATGGAGGGCGGGCCCCTGCGCGTCGACGCCAGGGCTCGAGCGCTTGCGAAGCTGGTGCTGCGGCCGCCAACCCGCCTGCTGCCGGGCGTCGCGATGCTGCCCATGGACGTCATCACAGCCGGCTTGCTGCCGCCCGTTCTGCGCAGCGAATACGGCCTTGCCTGGGGCGCCGGGCAGCGCCGCGCCTACAGGGTCGCTGTGAAGACGCTGCCTCGACTGGTGGCGCTGACGCCGCCGCTGTTTCGCGTGTGGCCCTTGCCAGGGCGGAACGTAAAGCTCGCTATCTCTTGATATAGACCAGGCCCAGGGCCTTGGGACCCGTGTGCGTGCCCAGCACCGAGCCGATCTGGCCGATTGGGATCTCGTGGTCTGGCAGCTGCTTGCGGAGGTCGGCGGCGATGAGCTCGGCCTCGTCCGCCGCCTGCGCATGCACCACTGCCACGTGCTCGACGGGTAGCTCGGTCTGAAAGTAGTCGACCATGCGCGGGATCGCGCGCGCCCTGGTGCGCACACGTTCCACCGGCTTGATCTCGCGGTCTGCGACCAGCAGGATCGGCTTCACGTTGAGCATGGTGCCGACGACGGCGGCCGCGCGGCTCATCCTGCCCCCCATTTCGAGGTACTTCAGAGTGTCGAGGAGCGCGAGCACCCGGCATTTCGGCACGCGCTGCTTCACCGCCTCGGTCGCCTGCTCCAGGCTTTCGGACTCGGCCGCGATGCGACACAAAAAGGCCATGGGAAATGTCACCGTCTCGCTGTCGACGACGTTGACATTGAAGCCCTCGACCGATTGAGCGCCGACTCGCGCTGCCTCCGCCGTCGCCGAAAGCTGCCCGCCGATGTGGATCGAGATGCAGCTGTCGTGGTCCTTCGCCAATCGCTCGTAAACCTCGGCAAACTCTCCCGGCGAAGGAGCCGATGTGGTGGGCAGCTTGGCGGCGGTCGACAGCCTGCGAAAGAACTCCTCGTTGTCGATGTCCACGCCATCGCGAAAGGTCTCGGTCCCGAACAGGACTTTGAGCGGCACGACCTCGATGTCGTAGCGCTCAGCCCATTCTTTGGGTAGGTCGGCGGTGGAATCGGTGACCACCGCGAACCTTCTCAAATGCGCCCTGCGCGCACCCAGCGCCTCAGCGTCGTTACTCGACCGACAGGATGAACGGGTAGTGTTGCTGGCCGCCCTGCTGGACCTCGACCTCGAGCCCGGGAAAGCTCGACTGGATCGAGGACTGCAGGCTCGCGAGCTCGTCGTCGCTGGCGCCCTCGCCCCTGTACACCGTCACTAGCTCGTACGAATCCGGACCCAGCTTGCCCAGCGCCCTCTTGACGACATCGGCGTAGTCGCCGCCGGCGAACTCCAGTTTCTCGTTGATCAGACCGATGACATCGCCTTTCTTGACCTTCAGGCCGTTGGAGCGCGTGTCGCGGACCGCGTGCGTCACCTCGATCGTCTGCACCCGCTCCGCCTCGCCCTTCATCGTCGCGGCGTTCTCGGCGCCGCTTCGATCGGGCCGGAAGGCGACGACCGCGGCGACGCCCTCGGGAACGCTGTGAGTCTCCACGATGTGGACCCTCTTCTTCGTGAGGCTTGTCACCTGCTTGGCGGCGAGAACGACGTTGCGATTGTTCGGGAGAAGGATGACCTCGTCATAAGGGAGCGACTCGATGGCGATGAGCATGTCCTGGGTGCTCGGGTTCATCGACTGCCCGCCCTCGACGATGGCGTCCACACCGAGTCCGCGAAAAATCTCCACCAGGCCGCTACCCGCCACCACGGCGACCACGCCGGCGCCATTCGGCCGCGGCGGCTTCGTGACGACGCCATTGCCTTCAAGGATGCGTTTGTGCTGCGTCGACATGTCTCCGACGTTGAGCTTCAGCAGCTTGCCGTGACCGCCGGCCAGGGTGATCACGCGCGTCGGGTCGTCGGTGTGCACGTGCACCTTTACGAGCTCGGGCTCGCCGACGACGAGCACCGAGTTGCCGAGCGCCTCGATCTGGTTTCGAATGACCTCTAGGTCCAGGCCAGTGCCTTCGATCAAGAACTCTGTGCAATAGCCCCAGCCGCCTTCTGGCAGCTCGAGCGCAACCTGCGACGGCAAGGGCTTGGCGCTCGTCTGGGTCGCGGCGGTGAAGGCCGACTCCTCGACCGTCTTGAGCATCCCCTCGAGGATGATCTGCAGGCCGAAGCCCCCAGCGTCGACCACGCCTGCCTCGCGGAGGATCTGGAGCTGGCTGGGGGTCTTCAGGACAGCGTCGCGAGCACCGCTCGCGGCCGCCGCGATCACACTCGGCACGGTGGCATCCGGGCTGGCGGCGGCCGCGGTCGCTGCGCGTCCCGCCTCTCGCGCCACCGTCAGGATGGTGCCCTCCGTCGGCTTGTTGACAGCGCGGTAGGCGGCGTTGGCCGCCTCCTCGAAAGCGGCTGCGAGTTCTCGCGGCGTGAGCGAGCTCTTGCCCTCGACGGCTCTTGCAAACCCTCTGAAGATCTGCGAGAGGATGACGCCGGAGTTGCCGCGGGCGCCCATCAGGCTGCCGTGCGATGCGAGCTTGGCGATCTTGCTGACCTCGGCCGCGTTCGATTCCTTGATGTCCTCGACCGCCGACTGAAGGGTCAGGAGCATGTTCGTGCCGGTGTCGCCGTCGGGCACCGGGAACACGTTGAGCCTGTTGGCTTCCTCGTGGTTGGCCGACAGCCAGCTCAGGCTACCCAGCAGCGCCTGCTTGAAAAGGGGTCCGTCCACCCCGACAGGCCTATTCGAAGCCATGGTTCAGCGCCGCTCTTCCCTGACGCCCTGCACGTTTACATTGACCTCCACCACCGGCACGTTGACCGAACGTTCGACTGCGAACTTGACAGTCTCTTGCAGGTTGTGGGCGACCTCGGAGATGCGGATGCCGTACTGCACGATCACGTACACATCGATGGCCAGTCCGCCCTCAGCCTCGACCACCTCCACGCCGCGGTCCTCGCTGCCGCGGTGGAGCAGCTCGGCCACCCCGTCGCGAAGGCCCCGCGCCGCCATACCCGCAATCCCGTAGCAGCCGAGGGCGGCGTGGCCCGCGATGGCGGCCACGGCGGACGGAAACACCTCGACGCGGCCCCACTGCCGGGCTTCGCCGAGCGCAGTCGGAGTCTTCGAGGTCATGGAGAGCCCATGGTACAATTCGGTGTCCGGAATCGTCAGAGTCGGCCGGTTTACGCAGTCAATCCCAATCTGAAGGTGCCTCATGGCCAAGCGTTGCGCGATCTGCGGCAAAGAGCCGCAATACGGACACCACGTCAGTCACGCGAAGAACCGCGTCAACCGCCGTTTCATGCCGAACCTGCAGATGGGGCGGGTGACGGTAGGCGGGCGCCAGGTTCGGGCGCGCGTTTGCACGCGCTGCCTACGCTCCTACTCCGTTTAGGGGAGCGCTGAGCGACACCGAAAACCTGGCTATCGGCCTGGTCGCGTTTCTGGCCGTTTCAGGTATCGAGTACGGCCTCTACCACGGGCTCCTTCGCAACCGCCTGGCGACGCGCGAATTGGCTCAGATCCGGCCGGCCATCAACCGGTGGTTGGTAATCACAATTGCCTGGCAGGTGCTGGTCATCGGCGCTTGCGTCGTCTATCTGATCGTCATGGGATCGCAGCGCGGCAAGAGCCCCACCTGGATCGTGCCGCCCGTCGGGGCCGCCTTCGGCGCCGCCATGCCCCTCCAGCTCATCGTGATGGGGATCGTCCGAGCGGTTCGGGAAGCTCGATAAGGGTTACGCGAGGTCGATTCCGTGGACCTCGCTTAATGTTTGTAGGTCCTTGCGCAGCTTCGACCAGACCCTCTGCTGGGCCGCCTCTTGCGGGATCACGCCGGCCGGGTCGTTGAGGTCCGCTGCCAGGTCGGGGCGTTCGACCATCTCGGCGAAGAACAGCGTCCACGCGCGCGGCACCACCTCGTAGATCGCGTAGCCCCCTCCCCCAAGCGCGAGCCACCGGCCGCCGCACAATTCGTGCGCGAGCTCGTGAAACCGGCTGCCGACATGCGGCCAGATGCGCGTGGTGGCGGCAAGGTGAGCGAGCGGATCGAGGTAGTGCGTGTCGCAACCGTCCTGGGTCACCAGGACCGTCGGTTTGAACCGTCTTAAAAGAGGCGGCACGACTTTATCGAAAGCTTCGAGCCAGGGCTCGTCCCAGGTGAAAGGCTCGAAGGGCAGGTTGGCGGCAGCTCCTTTGCCCTTTCCGACCCCGGCGTCCTCTGGAAAACCGGTGCCAGGGAACAGGTGGCGCCCGCTCTCGTGGAGGCTGATCGTGAGCACCTCCGGATCGTCGTAGAAGATGCCCTCGACACCATCGCCGTGGTGCACGTCGACATCGACGTAGGCGACGCGGTGGCCGCGGTCCTTGAGCCACTGGATCGCGATTGCTGGGTCGTCGTAAGTGCAGAACCCGCTGGCTCGGGCGCGATGTGCGTGGTGCAGGCCACCGGCGGGGCTGAATGCGTGCAGCGCTGCCCCGCTCTCGATCGCCTCGGCGGCGACGAGGCTGGCGCCCGCCACCAGCGCGGCACCCTCGTGGAGCTCATCGGAGATGGGGTTGTCGGCGGATCCGAAACCGGCCGCTTCGATCCTGTCGGACGAGATCTCTCTGCGCTCCGCTGGGTCGCTGAGCTTTCTGACGAGGGCCACGTATTCCGGAGAGTGGACGAGCTCGAGCTCTTTGATGGTGGCGCGCCGCGGCGGCAAAAGGTGGCAGTGCTCGATGAGCCCCGTCGATTTGATCAGGTCCATCGTGAGCTTCACTCGGATTGGCTGGAGCGGATGCTGGTCGGACAGGTGGTGCTTCATCAGCTCGTCGCCGTAGACGAGCACAACGGGGCCTGACACTGACTACTTACGCTAGCAGGGCGGTGAGTGACGTCGGCGAAAGCCTTTTCGAGTCGGTCCCAAACTTCTCAGAGGGGCGGGACAGCACGGCGATCGATGCCATTGCTGGCGCCGCTGCCAGCGGCGCGCACCTGCTTGACGTTGACTCCGATGAGGACCACAACCGAACCGTCGTCTCCCTCGCCGGCTCTGCTCCTCATCTGGTCGAAGCCCTCGTGGCCTCAGTTGCGATGGCCGTGGAGCAGATCGATCTGCACTCACACCGTGGAGTGCATCCTCGCGTGGGCGCAGCTGATGTCGTGCCGATCGTGCCGCTGGATTCGACGCCCCTGGACCGCTGCCACGAGGTGGCCGTCGAGCTCGGAGGGCGGATTTGGAATGAACTTCGTGTACCCGTGTTCTTCTACGGCCGGGGTCAGAGCCTGGCCGACATCCGCGGCGGCCGTGGCCGTCTCGACCTGGGCGGACCCGACCTCCATCCCACCGCGGGAGCCGTCTGCATTGGCGCGCGGCCCAAGTTGGTCGCGTTCAACGCGATCCTTTCTGGCATCGATGCCGGCGCCGCCCGAGCGCTGGCTCGGTCGATTCGGGAATCGGGCGGGGGCATGCGCGGGGTCCACGCCCTGGTATTCGAGCTGAGCGGCGGGCGCGTCCAGCTTTCGATGAACCTGTTTCGGCTCAACGAGACGACCCCGGCGATGGTGATCGTCGAGCTGGCGCGCCGGGGCGTGGCGGTCGCCTCGCAAGAGGTCGTGGGTCTGTGCCCCACGACGGTGGCGACCAAGGCGGCAGCTGGGCGACTGCTCGAGGCGCGCCTGGCGGCGGCGGCGGCACGCGCGGGGGCGGCTCGGTGCTTCGAGCGCGGAGACGACGAGCACGTGGCGCTCGCCAGGCGGCTGCGGCGGGAGGCCGAAGGGCTGGCGGCGTTGGGCATCGACCAGGCCGATGTGCTGGGTGGCGCGGAGAGGGCGGCCGCCCTGGTTCCCGTGCTCGAGGTCGCGGGCGTGCTCGACCGCGAAGTGCAGTCGATGCTGGGCGCCGCGGCTCGCGGCCTGCGCGAGGCGGTCACCGGCGAAACCCGATCGACTTACGCCGCGCGATTCGGCGCCCTCGATCGGAGGCTGGGCCTGCCTAGCGGCTGAAGGCTCCGGGCGTCATGCCGCGGGAACGTTGGCTTCGACGGTCACGTTGCAGGCACCGCCATTGACCTCGATCGCATAGGCGTCGGACGCGCCCGCATCCCCGTCCGATTGCCAGCTGGCGCTGCCAATCGCGCTGGTGTGGTGGCCGTCCGCCGTCAGGTTGAGGGCGCCGCCCGAAAGCTGGACCGAGACCGCGACGCCGCTTGGCCGGTGAAAGCGCAAATTGGGTGCGCCGCCGTTGACCCTGATCGGCACGATGCCTTTTGGCGGCCCGACCGTGAGGTCGAGTCGAATGGCGCCGTTGTTCGCTTCCAGTGAAGCGAGTTGGACATCAGTCAGGTTGAGACTGGCGCTGGTGGCTCCGCTGTTCAGGCTGAAGCTCCAGGCCACCGACGGATTGACGTGGAGGTCGATGTTGAGATTGAGGCTGCCGAAGATGCCGAACTCGCCCTGCTGGGATATCCGCAGGGCGCCAGTCGACCGATCCAGCGTGACATCGGGCTTAGGGCCTGAGTAGGTGACCGCCGCACGGTAGAGGTCGGCGCCCAAAGAGCTGTCGCCGACCACCGTCAGGTTCGCCGCACCGACCTCGAGGTCGAGACTGGCGGCACTGAGCGTGCCTACTGGGTCGGAGGTGGTGAGCGTCTGCGTGCCGCCCGGTATCGGCGGCCCCACCGCTACATAGGCGACCGCGCCCAGCCCGGCGATCAACAGGATGAGAATCGTCGCAACGGCCATCGCCCTGCCGTGCGCTGTGCGACGGATGATGAGCTCGAGGCCGATCACGATGAGGATGAGCGGCCACAGATCGGCCAGGCGGTAGAGGCGGTCGGCGGAGATGACGTTGAGGTCGACGAGCAGGGCGATGAGGCCGATGACGATCAGGACCATCGGCCAGAAGTAGCTGCGGTACTGGCGCCGCATGGCTGGGTTGCGCCTCAGGCCCGTGTCCGGCGGACGATCAGGAATATGCCCAGGAGGATGAGGGCCGCCGGCCAAAAGTACTTTCCGTCAAGCCAATTGAGGTAGTTGAGGTTGCGCAGCAGGAGAAAGGCCCCGATCACGACCAGAACCAGCGGAAAGAAGTAGTCCCTGCGCCAAAAGCTCATTGGGGGATTTTATCTTTGAGGGGGACGCCCCCCTTGCGGCGGCCGCCCCCGATGGCTACCTTCTCGGCTCGTACCGCATCGCCACCGCCCCCGAGCCGAACTCCAGCCGGCTCACGAGCTTCAAGTCGACATGCTTCGATAGCCCCGCGAACAACGTCGGCCCGTGGCCCACCAGCCTGGGCTGCACCACGAACTCGTACTCATCGATCAATCCCAGTTCCGTCAACGCCAGTGGGAGCTTCACACCTCCCACGAAAAGTCCCTTGCCCGACCCCCGCTTGAGTTGCTGAACGGCCTCGCCCAGATCCCCGCGCACGAGTTCTGCGTTCCAGTCGACATGCTCCAGGGTGCTCGACACGACGTACTTCTTTGCCGCGTTGATCGTCTGGGCGAAGGGTTCCATCCAATCAGGTCTCGCTCCCGCCGGCGCCGGCGGCCGCCACGCTGATTCCATCATTTCGTAAGTCACCCGGCCAAAGAGAAGGGCGTCGGCCCGGTTGAGGTTCTCGACCGCGTGACGATGCAAGTCTTCGTCTGCGAACCCTTCACGATGATCGCAGCACCCGTCCAATGTGACGTTGATGGAATACCGAAGGGGTCGCATTACATAAGCGTATCGACGATCAAGGTCAGGCTGAGAAGTTCTCTCAGACTGGTGCCACCACCTCGAAAAGATCCGGACGTTCTTTGCGGGCAGCTTCGACGAGGTCCGCGCCTGCGACTGTCGCCTGGATGGGCCTCGGCAAGTCGAGGTAGGCTCTCGCCACCCGCTGGAGGTCAGCAGCTGTGACTTTCAAGAGCCGCTGCTTGAATTGTTCGCGTTCCGCGCGTGTGAATCCGGTCATCCGGTTGATGGCCTCGCGCCTACCTTTGATGTCGGGAGACTCGAGAGGATCGACGTCGCCGCAGGCGCCAAGGATCGCTTCCTTCAACGCTTCGGCATCGATATCGCCATCGATCACCCATCTCACCGCGCGGTCGTAGGTGTCGTAGGTCCGGGTGATGTTGGGGTCGCGGTACGAGCCGAGGTAGAAGCTGCCCCCGCCCGTGTTGGCCTGCGCATACGCGCCGTAGGCGCCGCCCTTTTCACGCAGCTCCTTGTGCAGGAAGGTGTCACGCATGTAGTTGGCCAGCACCAGGAGGACTGGAGCGTCGGGGTGCTGATAGCGGACCGTCTTGAAGGTTCGGACGTTGAAGGCGACGGGCAATGGCGCTGTGCGCGCTTCGCGGACGGGATCCAGCGGCGCCGGCTTGGCTGGCGCGCCATCGCTCTTGCCCGCATCGTGTTGAGAAGGAAGGGCCATCACAAAGTCGTGCAGGAGGGCCTTGAGCGTGTCGATCATCGAATCCTCGCTGGTCACCACGATCGTGATCGAATCACTGCGGAACAATTTGGTCCTGATCGTGTCTAGCTTGGAGATGAGCTCGGGCAGTCCGCTGTCGTCGAGCTTGGCCAGGTCGCGCATCACGTGCAGCATGCCGATGCCCTGGAGGCGGTCGTTGATCGCTCCCTCGGAGCTCAGCTTCGACTGGGCGAGCAGGATCGCAAACTGGAAACCGAGGCCTGCGATGGAGCTCTCGAGCCGGGTCGCCGTCTCGGCGATTATCTCCTTGAGCCTACCTCCGTCGATCTCCAGGTGTGCGGTCAAGTCGGTGAGCAGGTCGACGAACTGCTTGGCGTTGCGGTCGAGCGCCTTGCCCGAGACGATGAACGACTGCAGGTAGTCCTCCTCGCCCGCCAGAGGCTGCACCTGGGCCGCGGCGCCGATACCGCCCGTGTAAGCGGCGATGCGCTTGGCAATCTCCACGTAATCCTGGCCGGCAGCGCCAGCCTGGGTGAGCACGCGGCCGAAGAGCGGGAGCAGGTCCTTTTCCTGTGGGATAAGCGCCGAGAAATCTGAGCGGATGTCGACGTACGTGACGCCGTTGGTCGGCTGAGGGAAGAATTCCACCTTGGCCTTGCCGATCGTCGTGTCCTTGCTGGCGACGTCTTCGAACTTCATCGGGATGTCGGTGAGCTCAAGCGTGGGCAAGGTCGAGAGGTCTTGCTTGGCGTCCTGATCCTGCTTGAGGCGAAGAGCTTCCGCGACGATTCGTGCTTTGTCCGCCTCGCTGAGGCTTGCTTCGACTTTGGCCAGGCGCTCCAGCTCCTGTCTGCGTTTTGATTCCTCGAGCTCTTCGTCAGGGACGACGATGAGCAGTCCGCGGTGTGGGTTGTCGAGTAGCTCGGCCCTGATCAGGTTCTCGAAGAAGCGCCCCACTTGGCGGCCTTTTTCAAGGCGGGCCAGGTCGGCGTCGAAGTTCAGCGCGTCGTATGGGTCGCCGCCGTAGTAGTAAGGCGCGAGGGTTGTGAAGAGTACCTTCAGCGAATAGGGAAAGCCGGCGTTGGAGCGCTCGCGCTTCTCGAACTCGAGGTGGTGGATGGCGGCGTCGACCTGCGTCTGATCCACACCATGTTTCGCCAAGAGCTCCAGCGTGTCCAGCACGACCTTCTCGACCCTTGGCGCGTCCTCCTGTGCGATGTCCTTCAGTCCGGCGCCAAAAACCGTTTCGCGGTAGTCGTCCTGCAGGCCGCTGCCGTCTGCCATTGCCGTGCCGAGCTTCGAATCGATGAGAGCTTTTCTCAGGGGTGATGCGGCGTTGCCGAGTAGCACCTCCGCGAGGACTCTCATGGCCAGGAGCTGGAAGGAATCGCCTGTGTGGGCGGTCACCCATGCGACCAGGGCCTGAGCTTTACGTGAGTTGTCCTCGCCCTTGGTGGCGGGGTACGGCTCCGTTGCCTTGATGGGCTTCCTGAATCGCCTGACGTCGGGGATCGTGGTATCGACGTCAATGCGGGCGAAATGCTTTAGCGCACCTTCCTCGATTGCCGCCAGGGTTTCTTCGAGGTCCTGGTCGCCATACGTGTAGAAGTAGGCATTGCTCGGGTGGTAGTGCGTGGCGTGGAACTTGCGTAGGTGGTCCCAGGTGAGGTCGGGGATGTGCTCGGGGTCGCCGCCCGAGATATAGGAGTAGGTGAGGCCGGGGAACAATGTTTCGCCCACGATTTTCTGAACTGCGGCCTGGGGGCTGGCGAGGGCCCCCTTCATCTCGTTGTAAACGACCCCCTTGTAGCGAAGGCCGCTGTTGGGGTCGGCCGGGTCCTCGAACTCGAAGCGGATGCCTTCTTGCTTGAAGGAGTCCTCGTCGAGTCTTGGGAAAAACGTCGCGTCGAGGTAGACGTCGAGGAGGTTGTTGAAGTCCTTCTTGTTGCGCGAGCTGAATGGGTACATGGTCCAGTCAGCGCTCGTGAAGGCGTTCATGAAGGTGGCGAGGGACCTTCTGGTCATGCTGAAAAACGGGTCGCGGACCGGGTACTTTTGCGATCCCGCGAGCACCACGTGCTCGAGGATGTGGGCGACGCCAGTGGAATCCATCGGGACCGTGGGAAAGAAGACCGCGAAAGAGTTGTTGTCGTCGGGGCATTCCACGTGCAGGTGGCGGGCGCCAGTGCGGTCGTGCTCGAGCTCGAGGTACGAGCCCTCGATGCGGTCCAGGCGCTCCTTGCGCAGGATTGTGTAACCGCCGATGGTGCCGATGCCGCGCGCGCTGGTTTTGGCCATGTCCTTTTTAGCAGTCTAGTTGGGTGGGAGTTTGAGGCGCCCCGGGCCTAGGATGAGCGCGTGGTGGAGTTCACGCCTCAGGAGCTCGAGTTCCTACGGTCGCAGCGAATTGCCAGGTTGGCCACGGTGGGGCCGTCGGGGTGGCCGCATGTGGTGCCAGTGATGTACGCGTTCGGAGCGGATGGGGCGTCCTTCGAGTTCGATGTCGATGGGGTGAAGCTGAGGAACCTGGGCCACGAGCCGCGTGCTGCGTTGGTGGTGGATGCGATGGGCCCGAAACGGGGGTTGGCGGTTCAAGGCAAGACGGAGCTGATCGGCTCCGACCGAGCCCGGCTGACGCCGGCGAAGAAGTTCAGCTGGGGGCTCTAAAGACCACCGGCCCCAAAAGCTAGACCGCGGCCCGGCCTCCCTCTCCTCCGCCGTGCTCCTCCCCCGTTCAGCACTCGGCGGCCCAACTGATTCCGAACTGCGTTGGGAGGGCACCCAGCTCGTAAAGGGTCAGCCCTGGACCTCGCGCATGAGGTTTGCCATCTCGATGGCCGCCTCGGCCGCCTCGGCGCCCTTGTTGTTCTTCGGCCCTGAGCGCGCCAGCGCCTGTTCCTTGTCCTCGGTCGTCAGCACCCCGAATGTCACAGGGACCCCGGTGTCGAGCTGCACCTGCATGATCCCGGCGGCAGCCTGGTTCGCGACCACCTCGAAGTGATACGTCTCGCCTCGAACCACGCAGCCGAGGCAGACGATCGCGTCGTGATTGCCGCGCTCGGCCAGCGCAAGGGCAGTCACCGGCAGCTCCAGCGAGCCGGGCACCCAAAGGACGTCGGGCTCCTCGACCCCATGCTCCTGGAGCGCGCCCAATGCCCCCCTTAGAAGGCGCTTGGTCACGTCTTCGTTGAAGCGCGCCACGACCACTGCTATCCGCAGCTCGCTCCCGCTCAGGTCGGGCGTGGCGCCCTTTTCACCCACCTCTACAGAAGATGCCCGAGCTTGTCTTTCTTGGTTTTGAGGTAGCGCTCGTTATGCGCGTTGGCCGCGATGCGAATGGGAACGCGCTCCGTCACCTCCAAACCGAAACCCTCCAGGCCGTAGATCTTCTTGGGGTTGTTGGTCAGCAACCTGATTTTGCGCACCCCGAGGTCGTAGAGGATCTGGCTACCGATCCCGTAGTCGCGCTTGTCCGCGGGGTGTCCAAGGGCTTCGTTGGCCTCAACCGTATCGAGGCCGCGGTCCTGGAGGTTGTAGGCATGCAGCTTGTCAAGCAGGCCGATCCCGCGGCCTTCCTGGTGGCGGATGTAGAGAATCACCCCGACGCCGTTGGCCGCGATCATCTCCATCGCCGCATGCAGTTGGGCGCCGCAATCGCAGCGCAGGCTGCCGAAGATATCGCCGGTGAGGCACTCGGAATGTGCGCGGAGGAGGACAGGCTTCTCGGGATCGATCTCGCCTAGGACAAGGGCCAGGTGATTCTCGTGCCTGAGGATGTCCTCGTAGGCGAAGAGCCTCCACTCACGAGGTTCGGTGCCGCCTATCGGAATTACTGCCTCGACCCGGCGCGCAACGAGCTTTTCGTTCCGGCGCCTGTACGCGATCATCTGCTCGACGGTGATGACCTTGATGTCGTGCTCGCGTGCAAAGCTGTCCAGGTCGGGCATTCGCGACATCGTCCCATCCGCCTTCATGAGCTCCGTGATCACGCCGGCCGGATAGAGACCGGCCAGGATCGCGAGGTCCACGGCGGCCTCCGTCTGCCCCGCCCGCGTCAGCACGCCACCCTCAGCGGCGCGCAACGGAAACGTGTGCCCTGGCATTGAGAAATCGCCGCTTTTGGCGGAAGGGTCGAGCACCTTGCGAATGGTCGCCGCTCGATCGTGCGCAGAAGCGCCGGTGGTGACGCTTTCCTTGGCGTCGATGCTGACGCTGAAAGCAGTTCCCAGCCGGCTCGTGTTGTGCTCCACCATGGGGGCAATTCCGAGCTCGTCGAGCCGCTTCGCCACGATCGGCATGCAAACGAGGCCGGATCCGTGACGGGTCATGAAGCTGATGTGCTCAGGCGTCACCAGCTGGGCGGCGACCACGAGGTCACCCTCGTTCTCGCGCTCCTCGTCATCCACGACGATGACGAACTTGCCCGATTTGAAGTCGGAAAGCGCCTCTGGAACGGTAGCCAACCCCATCGCTGGTAGATATTACCGGCGCAGGTTTCGGGCTACGTAGCGGGCAACAATGTCCACCTCCAGGTTCACGACCGTGCCTTTCTTGTATTCCCTCGCGATGGTTACATCGAGGGTGTGGGGAATCAGCGCCACGCCGAAAGTGCCACGGGGCTTGTCGACCGTCGCCACCGTCAAGCTCACTCCATCCACCGCGATGGAGCCCTTGACCGCAACGAACCTAGCCAGTGCGGCAGGCAGCTGGATGCCTACCTCACGCCCTGAGGCCGCCAGCTTCACGGACCTGACGGTGGCCGTGGCGTCGACGTGACCCTGAACGAGATGGCCATCAAGTGTCGAGCTCGCCGTCAGCGGTAGCTCCAGGTTGACATCATTGCCAGGCTCCAGAGCCCCAAGATTGGTGCGGCGCAGGGTCTCGGGGACGACGTCCATGTAAAAGACTAGGCCCTTCTTCTTGACGACAGTAAGGCAGCACCCGTTCACAGCGACGCTGCCGCCAATCCTCAAATGGCGCGCGATCCCCGCGTGGTCGATGGCAATGCGCTTGCCATCTGCCTCGACCACCTTGGAGACTGCGCTAACTATCCCTGTGAACATCCACGTACCCCGTAATCAATAGATCGTCACCAAGCCTGGTCGCATCCAGTCCGCGCAATCGGACAGCGTCCGCGAGGTGCTCCGCGCCAGACCCCCCGAGCGCACCTGGCGCGTCGCGACCCCCGATGAGAGTCGGAGCGACATACGCATACACCTTATCCACCAGACCTTCCGACACAAACGATGCGTGAACAGTGCCACCTCCCTCTACCAACAGGCTGAGGATCCCTCTTTGGCCCAGCTCGTCCAGCAAAGGTTGGAGGGCGACTCGACCATCGGGCGTGGCCGGAAATTTGACGACCTCCGCCAATCCCATGCGGCCGGCGCGCGTGGTCGCGATCAAGGTGTTGGGGCCGACAACCTTGGCTGACGTTCGTAGACGCAGCTGGGAGTCCAGCACCACACGCAGGGGCTGGCGCGCAGCCGCGGCACCGTCGAGGCGGGTCGTCAGCTCGGGGTCGTCGGCGATCACAGTGTTGACGCCAACCAGGATCGCATCGTGGATGTGCCTAAGCCGATGACCATGGAGGCGTGACTCTTCGCCGCTGATCCACCGCGATTCGCCTGTGCGTGTCGCGATCTTGCCGTCGAGGCTCATCGCAAACTTGGCGCTCACGAATGGCCTGCCGGTGAGACGGTGCTTGACGTAAAACTCGTTCAGCTGCAGCGCGCGGTCTTCGTGGATGCCGACAACCGTCTCGATGCCGGCGGCCCGAAGCTTGCCAATGCCGGCGCCACGGACGCGAATATCCGGGTCCCGCATCGAGATCACCACCCGCTTCACACCGGCTTCGATGATCAGATCGGCGCAAGAAGGAGTGCGGTGGGAAGCGCATGGCTCGAGATTCACGTATAGGGTGCCGCCAACCGCGTCGTCGCCGGCCGCTGTCAGCGCCTGTTGCTCAGCGTGGGGTTCTCCAGCACGTTGGTGGTAGCCCTCGCCCGCCAGCGTGCCGCCGCTGTTGAGCACGACGGCGCCGACCATTGGGTTCGGGCTCGTGGCATAGTCCCCGCGCAGTGCTAGCTCGAGGGCGCGCGCCGACCAAAGCAGATCAAGGTTCGTGTCCGCGTCTGTAGGTGGCAGTGCTGGCAATATATCCGGCCACGGCGCGCAGACGCGCAAAACCAGTGAGCAACCGAATTAGGTCTATGAGAATCTCCAGCTGCTTTCACTGCGCTGGATCCGTATGACGTGATCTCACATCCTCAACAACTGAAGAGTGAGTTATAGGTGAACAAGCCCTCGGGCTATTAGTACCGGTCAGCTCAAAGCATTGCTGCTCTTACACCTCCGGCCTATCAACCTAGTGGTCTACTAGGGCCCTTACCTGGTTAACCCAGTGGGAGACCTTATCTTGGAGTCTGCTTCGCACTTAGATGCTTTCAGCGCTTATCAGAACCGGCCATGGCTACCCGGCGCTGCCACTGGCGTGACAACCGGTACACTAGCGGGCCGTTCAACCCGGTCCTCTCGTACTAGGGTCAACTCTCCTCAAGTCTCCTGCGCCCACGGCGGATAGGGACCGAACTGTCTCACGACGTTCTAAACCCAGCTCGCGTACCGCTTTAATGGGCGAACAGCCCAACCCTTGGGACCGACTCCAGCCCCAGGATGCGACGAGCCGACATCGCACGTTATCTGCTGTTTCCAGCAGCGCAGACTATATCTTCACCCTGCTCGAATCCAAGCGAGGGGTCGGCGTGTTGTGGCAGTCATAGATTTGCCGTTCTAGGCACGAACTGCCACCGTGGCACAGCCACAGTCGTTACGGGGTCAATCTCTTGTGCGAGACGACTTCCCACGGTATTGCCCACCGCAAAAACACTGCGGTTAGGGGTTCACCGTTATAAGCCGATTCCTTTACGGCATCTCTGCCGTTTCACCCCAATTTGAGGTGCCAAACCGGGCCGTCGATGTGAACTCTTGGGCCCGATAAGCCTGTTATCCCCGGGGTAACTTTTATCCGTTGAGCGACGGCCATTCCACACCGAGCC
>Ga0210394_10004324_pt1 | contig 16712 bp, 14 predicted proteins | sample IncBWC12MmetaG_FD_160121 | JGI IMG/M metagenome (GOLD analysis project Ga0210394, IMG submission 160121) | Forest soil microbial communities from Barre Woods Harvard Forest LTER site, Petersham, Massachusetts, United States - Inc-BW-C-12-M | ecosystem: Environmental > Terrestrial > Soil >... | reverse complement strand
GTTCGGCCGCGCCCGGGCGCGACGCTGGATGACGCCGCCGGTGCCGGGATTCCCGACAATCTTGTTACTCCCCGGTCCACTGCCGAGCGACTAGTGTGGTGGTTCAGAAGTTCTCTTCACCTTCGCCGCGACACCTTCAAGAGAACTTCTGAACCAAAACCACACTAGAATTATAGTTTTCTAGTGTCCTTTCAAATCCGAAGTTCGCTCCGGTAGTCGCCGCAGAGATTGCGAACTTCGGATTCGGGACACTAGAACCGCTTCCGTTCCGATTGGAAAACGCTTCAGGAGAGCAAACATGAAACAAGCCGCAGCCGAGATCCTCAGGGAATACGGCCCCTTTCCAGGCGTCGACCGCGTGGGTGGCGTCACCTATGACGGCCAGCAGGTGTGGATTGCCTGCGGAGACAATCTGAACGCCTTCGATCCCGAGAGCGGCAAGGTGATCCGCTCGATCGACATCGCCGCGCATGCGGGAACGGCGTTCGACGGCGAGCATCTGTTTCAGATTGCCGAGGACCGCATCCAGAAGATCGACCCGAAGAGCGGCCGCGTGCTCGCCACCATCCCGGCGCCGGGCGGTGGCGGCGACTCCGGACTCGCCTGGGCCGAAGGAACGCTCTGGGTGGGACAATATCGGGACCGCAAGATCCATCAGGTCGACCCCGAGACAGGGGCAATTCTGCGCACCATCGAGTCCAACCGCTTCGTCACCGGGGTCACCTGGATCGACGGCGAACTCTGGCACGCCACCTGGGAAAGTGAAGTGTGCGACGTGAGGCGGATCGATCCCGAAACCGGAGAAGTGCTGGAGAAGCTCGACATGCCCGCCGGCACGGCGGTGTCGGGGCTTGAATCCGATGGCAGCGACCGGTTCTTCTGCGGCGGCGGCAACAGCGGCAAGGTGCGCGCCATCCGCCGCCCGAAGCGAGGCTGACGCCGTCATCATAAGCATTTCAACTAGCCGGAACACGCGACGCCAAGCCGTCATTGCGAGCGAAGCGAAGCAATCCATCGAGCAGCAGCAAGAAAGAGTGGATTGCTTCGTCGCTTCGCTCCTCGCAATGACGACATCCAGACACACCTTCACATTCCCGCGGCGCGGTGCGCCCGGGTTGTGCAGGGATCTCCACCCTCTGATGTCAGAGGGCGCAGGGAAAGCCGGGTGTCCGATGCACCCGTAGCCGCGCGTGGTGGGTAGTAAACACGCGCGTTAGTCACCACAGGTTCACCGGATTCATCCGGCTTTCCCCGCGCAATGGTTTTAACGGTTTCCTCCGGGCTCTCCCCGGTGACCGGGCTCTTTTGTCACCGTCGCCGGCAGATTGCTCCACCGACTTGACGCCAGCGTCGGGGCGTCAGGACCACACGGCTTCGCCGTCCGCAAGCACGCGCCCTCGTCAGAAGCGCCGCTGGCGTCCACCGCATCCCGCCTCGCGTTCGTGACGATCGCGAGCCGCCCCTCTGTGAGACGGGACGGCGGATTTTTAAAGTTGATTTTAGCAAAGCCGGAAGCGGAATATTTTTTGCGTCTAGGCTGGACATTCATTTTGCCAGGCGCGCGTCTGATTTGCCCGGCGGGCACAATCCGCTCGCGTGCCGGCGCATCAGCATTCGGCTTCACGCCGTCATCGGTGCGGGCTGTGCCTCACCGGTCGACTCCCCCTTGGCAAACGGCCTGAACGTCAACGCGATCAGGAAGGCGCCCAATCCTACAGCGAAAGAACCGATATAGAGCCACGCGTAACTCGCAAACGTGTCGTAGATCAAACCGCCGGCAACCGGCCCGGTCGCCATGCCCAAGCTGCCGGCCATCGCCGTGCCGCCGATCACCGTGCCCATCATGCGCAGCGGAAAATTCTCCCGCACCAATACCGAGTAGAGCGGCATGGTCCCGGCATAGATGAAGCCGAACAGCGCCGCCACGGCGTAGAACGCGGCCAGCTCGCGCACGAAAACATAACCCAGCGCGCCGAAAGCCTGCGCGAGCAGGCCCGAGACCAGCACACGCCTGGCGCCGAAGCGGTCGCCGAGCAGGCCGAACGCGATACGGCCGCCCAGCCCCGCCAGCCCCTCCACGCTGTAGATCGTGACGGCTGATATCAGCGGGATCCCACAGGTGACCGCATAGCTCACGGTGTGGATGATCGGCCCCGAATGCGTGGCGCAACACAGGAAATTCGTCGCCAGCAGGATGATGAATTGCGGCGAGCGCAGCGCTTGCGCGATCGATATGTCCGGCGGCGGCGCGCCATCGCCGGCCGCGGCGAAATCCCCGCGCTCGAGCGCAGGCGGCCGGCGCACCAACAGCGAGACCGGGATCATGATGGCGGCGACGACGACGGCCACGACCTGCATCGAGGTCCGCCAGTCATGGTGCGAGACCAGCCAGGCCGCGAGCGGCGACATGATCATCGGCGCCATTCCCATGCCGGCCGAAACCAGCGAGACCGCGAGGCTGCGATGGGTGTCGAACCAGCCGGTGACGCACGCCATCATCGGCGCAAAGATCGCGGCGGCCGAGCCGCCGACCATCAGCCCGAACAGGATTTGAAACGCAGGCAGAGACGACGCCCGGCTGGCCAGCGCGAGGCTCGCCGCCAGCACGATCGATCCGGTCAGCACCACCGGCAGCGGCCCGAGCCGGTCGGACAAGGTGCCCCAGATCATGCTGGTGAACGCCATCGCGAGGAAACCGATCGTCATCGCGCTGGACACGCCGGTGACCGACCAGCCGGTATCGCGCGCGATGGGCTGGAGGAACACCGGCAGCGAAAACATGCCGCCGATCGCGACACAGCCCAACACGCCGCCCGCCGCGACGATGACCCAGCGGTAGTGAGAATTGGTCATTTCCGATCTCCCAAATGGCCCTCTCGGGGTGGAAGACGAATGGGACGGGCTGAAGCCGACACCGGGATGGATGAGGCAGCAAATTTATTTTTTCACGGACATTGCGCTTCTGGCCGCTGAAATCGCAAACTGCATGTACAAGAAGCCGATCGAAACCATGACAAAAGAGATTCGATACGAACCGCCTGCCGATGAAACCCGAACGTTCACTATCGCTTCTTGTAAGCGGCGCGGGCTGTTGGTGGCGGCGGTGGTGGAGCAGATGGTTCCGGCAGTGTGGGATGCTCAGTCCCTGCTTTCCGATGCACAAACCTCACCGCATCGCGGATGACATAGTAGAGGTTCCGAAGGTCCATTGTGTCACCGGCTTCGCTGAGCCCGAGCGCGAAGCCAATCGGAATGCCCGGACGTGAAGCAGGAATTTTCTCGTCGTTGCTTTTTACGTGTTTGAAGTGGTGCGCGAGACCATCTACGATTTTGAACTCGGTAGACTCTTTGCACCACAGTTGCCGCAGGCGTGCCGCGCGTTTGCCCGTTTCCTCCGCCACGCGGTCGATCGAGTGATAGATCGTCACGGAGGTCAAGAACGCTAACCGAATCGATCCACGATTCACATGAAAGTCGTCGAACGTGGGATCGACAATTAGCTCTAGGTATCGCGCCAGCTTCTTCATAATGCCGAGCCCTGCTTCGAGGTGTGCTCGAATATAGGTACATCAGCACGGCGGGTTAGCAAAAGCGTAACCCGCCATCACCAGAACGACTCGGCGAAAGGATGTGGCGGATCAGGCCTCCGGCTATCCCACCCTACGAGCCCCGCTCTACCGACACCATCGAACGCACAGAAATAGGCCTGTTGAAATTTCAGTTTGAATGGGACCTGTTCAATCAACCTTGAACTTACGGATAGCTGGATCAGGGAGACCGAAGGCAATCTCGATTAAATCGTCGTCGCAATCCGGAACCTGCGTGATTTGTGTAGCGACCATAGTGAGTCCGGCCTTCAAAGCCCGCTCGAAGGGATTGTCGCGTGCCCCGCCCGGGCGGGTATATTCCGCGAACAATTCTTGGGCCGTCATCCTGCCAGCAAGAACTTCTTGAATCTTACGCGCTGACATTTTCACCATGGTTGCTCCGTGCGTGATAATTCCAATGGACTGCCCTTCGTAGGGGGCTGATCGATCGATCCAGTTGAGCGCTTCCATGGGAGTCGCGGTCGGCGCGGGAAGCGTTGCAAACCCCTGATTGATAAGCGCGAGTATTGCCTCGGCAACAACAGGAACAGCGGCCCGGGGATTCGAGTAAATCTGGCCGGTGATTCTTCGCTCTTTGACGACACCTTCGAACGGGTGGACACGCGCCGGCGGAAATACCAACACGACAACAAAAGCGATCGATGTATGCTGGCGGAAGAACTCCGCGATAACTTCGTCAAGACCGAACTGCATCTGCTGGCGTCCTGGTCGTGACAATAACGTACACCCCCCATCGCAGAGGAAAATACCCAGCGGATCAGCCGCGCCTGACTTCTTCAATTGGTCGCGTTTGCTCTTCAACGCCGCGTAAACTGGATTTCTTTTGAGCGATTGCGCGGCCGTATAAGAAGGATGAGAAGAGCTACTATAGCAGTCCTTTTCATTGTAGGTTATTGTGAACTCGATACCTGGTTCAGATATCAGAAATGTCGCCGTTGCGAGTTTCTCATCAGATATTCGTTGAAACTGCGGCGCGACATGCTGTTCGAGAAACCAGTCCATCTCGGATATTCTGGGAAGTTTCAATCGCACCTTCCGATTCCGGTAATTCGGGCCTTGGGTTTCGGCTTCGATCCGGTGTTGCAAGCTTCCTTTCAAGCCGGACTTGCGCTTCAATTTGTGCAACGATCGCGAAAATATTCTGGCAGGGTTTTGCTCGTCGAGACCTGCATCCGAAATCGTTGTGACATCGGCGACGAAGCGCGCTGCCCTGTTCGCAGAAACAAACGAAATATCCGGCCGCCTCGTTCCACCCGAGAAACTGGCTTCGTAATCGACGCTTCCTACGCGGCTAAGCGCATAAATGAGCACCAACTCCCATTCATACCCCAGCGCCGAGGCGTCCTGACGGTCCATCTCGAAGGCGAGTTTGGTCCGGCCCTCAAGAGAGACCTTGCCCTTAAGTTCATCCAACAAGCGTTGCAGGGACCGGCGCGCGAACATCGCCAAGGCAGAATCCATAACTGGAAGCGAGAATCGCAAGGATGATGGCATACGGCAGGCGATGGCTGCGAGTGCCATGTGCGCAGCTCGAGGCATATTCCACTGTACAGGGCGTGGACACTCCCGGCACGAATGTGCACCGGGAGCCGTGTCGTCGCGTCGCGAGCGCAGCCTTTTCAATTGCCGCAACGACCTCCTGCGCACAGACGACGAGGGAGGCATGGCTGCCGGCGACCTGCGTCGTCTGGGCCTTGATCCTAGCTGCGCACGTCTTCTGTGCCTCAGTTCGTAGCGCGTAGGCTGGATTAGCGAAGCTTAATCCACCCTTCTCTGCGCGGTGACGCAATGCGTTACGCCATTGTGCCTTACGAGCTATCGCGATTGATCTCTCTTCAGCAACGATCTGCCATCGCAAGGCGCACCGACGAAGGGCGTCTGCGATGGCAGAGTAGTCTAGGATACGGCCGCTTCGCCGGCGAAGACCTGAGCCGCCTTCGGACGCAGCAGCAAATAGAGCGCGGCCACATGCGTGATCATCAGCGTGGGCACGTAGAGGATCGGGATCGCGTACATGGCGCCGAACTGCCCCGCCATCGCGGGAAGACCGGCCTCGATCGCGTGGTAATAATCGACGACGAGGTCCGCGATCCCCACGAGATTGAAGGCGACGACGAAAGGCCAGAAAAGCGAACGTATCCTCACCGTGACAAGCGCCAGCATGGCCAGCACCCCGGTTGCGAAGTCGCCGTAGGCGGCGAAGGTGGCGAAGCTGGCAGGCAGATCGGGGCCGACGACGCCTGGAAGCATGAAGACGAGGCCGAAGAAGCGGAAACTGTGCAGGGTGGCGATGGCGCGTTGCGCCTCGACCTCGTCCATCGACCTGAGCCTCGGCCACACGTACGTGCCAAAGCAAAGCAGCCACGCGACATAACCCAAAACGAGATGTATCTGGAAGATGATTTCCGTCGACATGTTGGCCTCCTGTCAGATGTTGATTGTCAGGTGTTGATCGATGCGGCCTCGAACACCGCGGCCAGGATGCCGAGCCGGCCTTCGATGAGATTTCGTCCCAGATTGGCGGCAAGCTGCGCGAAGTCCGGCCCCATCACCACGCCGAGATTTGGCGATGGCGGCGACCCCGACGCGCGCAACTGGGCGGCCCAGGTCTTGGCGGCCTCGGTGTCGTCTTGCCATGCGAGGTTACGGAAACCGGCCGGTTCGATCGCCTCGCGCGTCGCGGCGGCTGTCAAAAGAAAGCTCGTTGCCGGCGTTCGCGCCCAGGGCAAGGGATAGTGCGGCTCGCCACTGTTCAACACGACGTCGTAGGTCGCGAATTTTCCGCCTGATTTCAGCACGCGCCGGATCTCGCGGTAGAGCCGCGCCCGGTCGGAGATGTTCATCGCGACATGCTGCAGCAACACGACGTTGAAACGGCCGTCGTCAAATGGCAGCTCCAGCGCGCTGGCGGCCTTGAACGACACCTGCCTGCTCTGTCCGGTACGTTCGGTCAGATAGCGCGCGGCCTCCACGAATGGTTCGCTAAGGTCGACGCCCGTCACCCGACAGCCATAGGTCGCAGCCAGAAAGCGTGCCGGCCCGCCGACGCCCGAGCCGACATCCAGAACCGACATGTCGGCGGCGATCCCGGTCAATTTGGCAAGCTCGGCGGTCGCAGCGAGCCCGCGGGTATGAAACTGGTCGAGGGCACCCAGTTGCTGGGGCGTAAGCCTCTGGTCCTCCGGCCCGAGGAGAGTGAGCGCGGTCTTGAGCCGCTCGGTCAGGCCGGACGCGCGATAGTGGTCGCGCACATCGTCAAGGACATCGGTCATTGCAAGGTTCTCCTGCCTTCGAGGCTGTTGTTGCTGATCTCGCCTACAAGCTCCGAACGAAGTCGATCATCGCGGTGCTGACCTCCGGCGCACGTTCCTGCTGGGTCCAATGACCACAGCCCGGCAGCATGATCGGGGTCCGGAGCCTGGGGACCAGTGCCGACTGCTTCGCGATGTCCTGGGAGAAAACGGCGGCGACAAAATCGCGCTCGCCCGCCATGTACAGCGCGGGAACGGTCACCGCCGCTGCGGCGAAGGGAGCCATCAACTCCCAGCCGCGATCGATGTTGCGCCACCACGCGAGCGGACCGTGGAATCCGCTCCGCGCGTATTCCCTGACGTAAACGTCGATATCCGACTCCGTGACCCAGGCTGGCAAGGACGGCGGATCGATCAAGAAGCCGCCGCTCCGAGGCATCATCCCGGGCGGAAGCCCTCCAATGCCCGCGGACGGCGGCCTGTCGCCCGAAAATGTGTAGAACTGGTAACGGAAGGAAAGACGCAGGTCGCGTCCCAGTCCCGCCTCCGCCTCGGGCGTGCGGAGGAAGAGCTGGTAGAACACCGCATTCTCGGTCCGCGGCATCAGCGTCGTCGGTGGCCCCGAGTTGCCAAACCCCCGCGAGCGGAACGGCGGGCTGAGAGCGATGACGGCCCGGAAGATGTCGGGGCGCAGAAGCGCCGTCTGCCATGCTATCGCGGCGCCGATGTCGTGGCCGGCGATCACCGCTTGCCTGGCACCCAGAGCATCGACAAGACCCACGATGTCGCCGATATCATCGAGGATCGTGTACTTCTCGACGTCCTCCGGACGGTCGCTTCGCCCATAGCCGCGCAGGTCAGGGGCTACAGCACGGAATCCCGCCTTCGCCAGCGCCGGGAGCTGATGCCGCCAGGAATACCAGCACTCGGGAAAGCCGTGGCAGAGGATGATGAGCGGACCTTCACCCTGCTCGGCCACGTGCAGGCGGATGCCGTTGGTCTCGATCATCCGATGCGTCACCTCGGGCATCGCCGGATCCACCCAGGATGTTGGTTCCGGGCCAGCCCCGCCGGGCTCGGCGGCAGCGGCCTCAAGCGGCTTCGCGAAAGCCGCGCCGACGGTGAGCGCGCCCCCCGCCCAGAGCATGTCGCGTCGGGAAAGCGTCGCGTCTTGCATGGTGCTGCTCCCTTGATTGTCGCGCATCCGGGGCTTCCACATCACCGTCACTCCTGACTTCCGAACCAGATGTACGACCGCTTCCCCAAAGCGACTATTCGCGATAATGTCGATGGGTTATGAAGCGTAACTTCACAATCAGGCAGGGCGCGCTTGATGGCGTCGAGGCGTTCCTGAGCGTTGCCCAGCACCGCAGTTTTCGCAAAGCGGCGGCCGAACTCGGGGTGACGCCATCGGCGATGAGCCAGGCCGTGCGCGCGCTCGAGGCACGCGTCGGCGCGGCACTCTTCATCCGCACAACCCGCAGTGTCGGGCTGACTGAAGCCGGCGAGCGGTTTCTTTCGCGGGCAAAGCCGGCCTTCGAGGAGCTGGTCGCCGCCAGTGACGTTGCGCGCGACCTCGGGCAGCGACCGGCCGGACTGCTGCGCCTCACGGTGCCGCGGGCCGTGGTGCCGGCCCTGCTGGAGCCGCTGATCGCGTCCTTCTGCCAGGCCTTTCCCGAGATCGAGGTGGAGATCGCCGCGACCGAGGAACTCATCGATATCGCGGCCGGAGGATTTGACGCCGGCATCAGGCTCGGCCAGTTCATCGCAGCAGACATGGTCGCGGTCCGGCTGTCGCCGCCCTTCCCGTTCGTGGTCGTCGGCAGCCCCGATTATCTACGCCGGCGAGGACGGCCCGAACGGATCGACGATCTGCGTGCGCATGCCTGCTTGCGCATTCGGCGCGCGAACGGATCGATCGGGCCCTGGTCGTTTCTCAACGGCAACACGCCGATCGAGGCGATCGTCTCGGGACCGCTGATCGTGCGCGATTATCCGACCATGCTTGGCGCGGCCATGGAAGGCATGGGGCTTGCGCAAGTGCCCGGGCCGATCGCCGCCGGACCGGTGGAAGCGGGAAAGCTCGTGCGCGTCCTGGAGCCGTTCGCGCCGATGGCGCCGGGCGTGTTTCTCTATTATCCCAGCCGCCATCAAATGATGCCGAAGCTGCGCGCCTTCATCGACCACGTGAAGGGCCGATCGGGCACCACCGGCAAAAACCGAAACATTGATCTCAAGCGAACACGCGGCATGAAAGTGCGCTGACGTGGAGAGCGCGGCCCGAGTGCCCTCCGGGCTGACGCGCGATTTGATTCGCTGTCCTTCGCTCGTCGTGGTGATGCGATGGTTAGCGCCGGATATCGAACGGCGGGAGTTGTGACGGGATTCCGATGGATTCGCCGGATCACGGCCGCACAACGGGCACCAGCGGATGGGCCGGAGCCGACAGGCGCATGGGAAGATTCTTTTTGAACGCGCGAGTGGACCCGCGAAGCCAGTCCACCAATGTTTGCAAGAAGGCGTAACCGGTTAATCGGCCAAGAAAAAAACCGACGCGCGTTGCGCACCGTGGACCGCGTTGTGACGCGATCGTCATCTGCCTGTCAGAACGCTGCAAGATTTCCGTAACAACGCGACTGTAGCGTCGCACCTACCAAATCATTGTCAGCGGCCAGGGTCGCTCGGGACAAGCGTGAATCACGCTTGCCCCCGTGCGTCTGCGCGTGACTGGCTGAACGACATCAGCGGGCGGCGCGTGCCTCGACAATCTTCCACAACGGTCTGCGTCATCGCCGCAGCTTGCCTTGGTCTTGCCGCAAGCGGCATCATCAGCTGGCTTGGCGCAACCGGCTTACCCAACGGGCCGCAACACGACGCCTGCGCGCGGCCAGAGCCTGGAAGCGAAATCGCGGAACCGCAGGAACTGCGCAGCCACGACGGCGTCCTGGAACTCGATCTCGCCATCCACGACCAAAAGCTGCCGGACGGCACGACGCGCTACTGCTACGTCAGCGCCGACGGCAAGCAGTCACCGACATTGCGGCTCAAGCCGGGTGATCAGCTCGTCATCCGGTTGAAGAACGATCTCGTCGATTATGCCGCGGCGACACCCGAGGCCGATCCGTCCCGCGCTCAAGCGCTCGCTTCCGCTCCCATCTGCTCCGCGAAAAAAACCACCGACGCTTGCAGCAGTGGCGCGATGACGGCGGTGTCGACCAACCTGCATTTCCACGGGTTCACCGCGCCGCCGGTCTGCCACCAGGACGATGTGTTGAAAACATCGATCCAGCCTGACGATTCGCCCTTCGAATATCGCCTGCGCATTCCCGACGACGAGCCGCCGGGACTCTACTGGTACCACCCGCATATCCACGGCTTCAGCAAGACGCAAGTGATGGGCGGCGCTTCCGGCGCGATGATCATCGAGGGCATCGAGCAGGCCGATCCATCGCTGGCCGGGATGCCCGAGCGCACGTTGGTGATCCGCGACCAGGACCTCGTCAATCCTCACGCGCAGCCGTCGAAATCCGAACCGGTCATGTCCAAAAGCCAGCTCGACAACGACGGCGAAGCGGCCAACACCGGCACCGGATTCGGAAAGCCCGCGAAAGACCTGTCCGTCGATTTCGTGCCGGTGCCGTTCCCGAACTATCCGCCGGCGACGCTCAGGATGAAGCCGGGCGAGCGGCAGCTGTGGCGCGTGCTCAACGCGTCGGCGATCACCTATCTCAATCTCGCGGTGCTGTTCGGCCGCGCGCCGCAGCAATTCGGCATCGTCGGCATCGACGGCACGCCGATCCGCTTCCATGGCAGCCCGTCACCCGCGGTGCAGTGGGTCAATCACATCGGCGTTCCGCCCGGCGCCCGCGTCGAATTCATCGTCCAAGGTCCACCGCTCGGCGTGCCGGCGCTGCTGGTGACGCGCGTGGTCGACACCGGCCCCGCCGGCGAGAACGATCCGAACCGTGCGCTGGTCGCGATCACGGCCGCAACGGACGCGCCAGAGCCGCAGGCGACGCTGCCTGCGCGAGCAGAGCCGCCGCAGCAGGCCACGCGCGCCTGGATCGGCGACGTCGCACCGGTGCGCGTGCGCAAGCTGTTCTTCTCCGAGGCGCAGCAGAATCCGGACGATCCAAACAGCCCCACCTCGTTCTATCTCACGGTGGACGGGCAGACACCGAAGCCGTTCGACATGAATTCGGAAATCCCGGACATCGTGGTCAAGCAGGGTGATGTCGAGGACTGGATCATCGAGAACCGCTCGATGGAGCTGCACGATTTCCACATCCACCAGCTCCACTTCCAGCTGCGCGAATGGTCAGGCCTCGCGGTCAACGAGCCGTTCCTGCGCGATACGGTGAACGTGCCCTACTACAAGGGCCGCATGCTGAACTATCCGAGCGTGCGGCTGCGCATGGATTTCCGCGATCCGAACATCGTCGGCACCTTCGTCTACCACTGTCACGTCCTCGAGCATGAGGACAACGGCATGATGGGAAAAATCAGGGTCGAGCCGGCGGCTGCCGCGACCTCTACCGAGTCTTCTATCCGCTCTAAATACCAACCCAGCAAAGGAGAACTGTAATGGGTAATAGACTAAGATCTCATTTCTTGAATGGTTGTCGAATGGGGCTGACCGCGATGGCGATCGGCCAACTGGCCATCGGACCTGTCCTCGCCGATGACCACTCGTCCTCCAACGATCATGGAACGCGCACGCCGATCAAGCACGTCATCGTCATCATCGGCGAGAACCGCAGCTTCGATCACGTGTTCGCCACCTACGTGCCGAAGCAGCGCGGTCAGACGATCAACAACCTGCTGTCCGAAGGCATCATCTCGCTGGATGTCAATAAGGACGCCGTTGCCGGCCCCAACTTCAAGAAGGCCCAGCAGCTCGCGGCGCAGGATCCCGGTACGCAGGACACGTTCCTGCTGAGCCCGCCGACGCAGTCTTTCCCCAACGGCTACCTGCCGGCCCCGCTGGTCGGCGGACCGAAGACCCCCTACGTTTCGACCGTAGCGTCGGCGCAGCAAACGGAATCCGGCCTCGCTTCGGACTACTATCAGTATCTCACGACCGGCGGCACGGGCCAGAACTCGGCGACGCCCGACCTGCGCATCGCCAACGTCAACCAGCTGCCTGCCGGCCCGTTTCAGCTGACCAGCAGCACCATGCCGTACGACGCCTACACGGCGAGCCCAGTGCATCGCTTCTACCAGATGTGGCAGCAGCTGAACTGCAACATCGGAGCTGCGAGCCGGGACAATCCGTCGGGCTGCGGCGGCAATCTCTTCGCCTGGGTTGAAGTGACCGTGGGCGCCGGCACCAATGGCGCCACCCAGCCCGCGAACTTCAGCACCGAATACTCGCCGGGCGCAGCCGTCACGGGTGAAGGCTCGTCGGCGCTCGGTTTCTACAACGTGCAGAAGGGTGACGTGCCCTATTTCACCAGCCTGGCGGACAAGTACGCGATGAGCGACAACTTCCACCAGTCCGTCAATGGTGGCACCGGCGCCAATCACATCATGCTCGGTCACGCCGACGCGATCTGGTTCAGCGATGCCAACGGCAACCCGGCTGTTCCGCCGACGAACGTGCAGGTGTTCTCGGGCACCCCCGACCAGGGGATCGTCAACCAGGTGGAAAACCCGAACCCGGCGCCGAACACCAACAACTGGTACACGGAAGACGGTTACGGCGGCGGCGGCTATGGCAGCCCGGTCTCCGGCGGCGGCTCGTACAGCAACTGCTCGGATATCTCCCAGCCCGGCGTCAAGCCGGTCGTGGACTATCTGCGATCGCTGCCGCGCAAGATCGAGCCGAATTGCGAGGCTGGCCGCTACTATCTCCTGAACAACTACAACCCGGGCTGGTTCGGCAACGGCAAGAACGCCTATATCGACAACAACCCGGCCAATACGCCGTTCACTGTTCCGCCGTCGTCGACGCCGAGCATCGGCGACAGCCTGAACGCCAAGAATATCTCGTGGAAGTACTATGGCGATCAGTGGAACAACTACGTTAACGACCCCTACCAGCTGAACTGGGGCGCGAACGGACCGAACGCGGATGAATATTGCAACATCTGCAATCCCTTCCAGTACGATACCTCGATCATGTCGCATCCGGACCAGGTGGCTGCGCATATCCAGGACTCGGTGAACCTGTACTCGGATATTTCCAAGCACACGCTGCCCGCAGTGTCATTCGTCAAGCCAAGCGGATACACCGACGGTCACCCCGCCTCTTCCAAGCTCGATCTGTTCGAAGGCTTCGTCAAGAAGATCGTCAATGAGGTGGAAGCTTCGGAATACGCGAAGGATACCGCGATCTTCATCACCTTCGATGAAGGCGGCGGCTATTACGACTCGGGTTACGTGCAGCCGCTCGACTTCTTCGGTGACGGCACACGCGTCCCGATGATCATCGTCTCGCCCTACGTGAAGCCCGCCTACATCTCGCACGAGTATGCGGATCACGTCTCGGTCGTGAAGTTCATCGAGCGCAACTGGAACCTGCAGCCGATCACCAATCGCAGCCGCGACAACTTGCCGAACCCGGTTGCCGATAACGAGAATCCCTACGTGCCGCAGAACAGCCCCGCCATCAGCGACATGTTCGACTTCTTTGACTTCGACTCCGGTCACGGTCCTCAAGGAGGCGGTTCGGATCACTGACGGCGCGTCTAACGACAGCTGTCTTTGACGAAAAGCGAAGCCCGCCGGCCACAAACCGGCGGGCTTTCACTTATTGCCAACACCTACTGGCAAGACCTACTGGCAAGACCTGCATCCTCGCCATCAGGCCGATGTCGGACGTATGCTAGCCGGGCATGTTGCCGGCCATGTGCACGCCCAATGCGGCACCGAGCGCGATAATCATGAGTACAAGTGCTGCGACAACGCTGAAGCGAGTGTCGCGTTCGCGAATAAACATGATCAGCATGATCATCACCCGCAACACCGGCAGGAGGATGAAAATTGCGATCCCGCCGATGACGATCCGCATTCCCGGCCAGCCGGCAAGTTCCAGCGCCAGCCCCAGGGCGATGATCCCCGATGCGATCCAGGTGCCTCGATCAAGCAGCTTCGCGATCAGGCGCTCGAGTTCGGGGTGACGTGCGAGACCGGCCGTCATGCGGCGTGCCCTCCCCAATGAATACCGAATGCGGAAAGCAGCATCTGTCCGGCCAGCGCGACCAACACCACGACGAAGCCAAGCCTGAGCTTTTCACCTGACATGGCCATGAGGAAGCGCGCGCCAAACAGCGCGCCGACGACAGAGCCGAGTGCGACCGGGCCGGCTACAGAGGGATCGATTTCACCGAGCGCGAAATAGGCGACCCCACTGGCAGCGGCCGTCACACCGATCATGAAGTTGGAGGTGGCGGAGGATACCTTGATCGGCAGCCGCAACGCCGTGTCCATGGCCGGAATTTTAAGGACGCCGCTTCCGATCCCGAGCAGCGCGGAGATCAGGCCGGCGCCGTACATCAAGGCCAGGCCCAGGGGAATGCGGTGCACGCGGTATGCGACATCGCGCCCGAGTATTCCATCGGGGTAACTTGAATGCAGCCGCAAGGCTGTCGCCCAATCGGTCGCGCCGCCATTTTGCAACGCATTCGCCGGCTCGCGCCGCGGGGCCATCATCTGCCAGGCCGACAGCAACAGCACGATGGCAAACAGGAAGAAGAGAAAGGGCACCGGCACCACGCCCGCGAGGAATACACCGGTCAGCGCACCGAGCGTGGTGGCCATCTCCAGCACAATCGCAACACGGATGTTGGTCAGGCTGGCCCTCAGAAACGGTGCGGCGCTGCCACAGGAGCACGCGATCACCGAAACGATGCCCGCGGCAACGGCGCCATGAATGTCGACACCCCCGAACGTTATCAAAACGGGCACGATAAAGATGCCGCTCGCCATCCCAAGGGCGCCACCCAGCGCACTGGCCCCCAGGGACACGGCAAACAGCCAAGCGCTGAATTCGACGTTCATTGCCGGCTCCTGCTCAAACGCCGGTCGATCGGCGCCGGGCAAGGCGGGTGGTGAACCGGATCAGATCACTCCTGTAGTGCAGCTTTTCATAGTCGACCGGCGTGTCGCCCGCGCTGTAGGACGTGCGTTCGATCAGGAAAATTGGACTGCCCGCTTCAACGCCAAGCGCCGCGGCGACATCGCCGCTGGCCGAGGTTGCCTCTAGCCGATATTCCGCCTCGACGAGCGCGATATCGTAGCGTTGTTCCAGAAGCGCAAAAATCGGCTCGGCTTCGAGATCGTGGGTGACGATCTTGTTGCCGATTTCGAGCGGCAGATAGGTTTCATCGAACGACATCGCGATGCCGTTGGCGAGACGAACCCGGCGGATTCTCATCACGCGGGACCCCGCCGCCAATGCCAGGTGCCGGGCGACATCGTTACTGGCTGCGACAATCGTCCGGTCGATCAATCTGGCGGTCGGGGTGTGTCCGAGGGCTCGCATGTCTTCGACGAACCCGGTCAACTCAGTCAGCTCCTGCGTGATCCTCGGCATGGCGACGAAGGTGCCGGTGCCGCGCCGGATTTCCAGCAAGCCACGGCCGGCGAGATTCTGAATGGCCTTGCGCACGGTCGTGCGGCTGACGTTGAAGCGCTCGATAAGTTCATCCTCGGTCGGCAGTTGGCCTCCGACCGGAAAGTCGCCGCTTGCGATGTCCGCAGCGATTTGCGCTTCGAGGCGGGCGTAAAGCGGCTTGGGATCGGGAGCGGCTTCCTTCATCAAGACATCATGATGTCATGCTGTCATGATGTCAACGCCTCCAGCCGACGTCTATCTATGAACAAGCCCCTGGGTCGTCGGACCGCCCTGCCTTGCGAACATCCCGAAGCCCATCCTCGCTCAGTCGGCTGCGATGGTCATCGAACTGGTGGCGCCCCCCGGGCGTGAGGTCGAGCCACATGAAGGCGCCCATCAGATTCTCGATCCCGCGGGCGAAGGTCGAGTAGGTGTGAAAGACCTCGCCACGCCCGTTTCCGACGAAGATGCTGGCGCCCATCATATCCTCGCTGCTCCTGATCGGTGTGCCGTAATTGAAGATGGCGCGGCCGCCGGCGATGTCCTCCTTGCTGAACGACACTCCGAAATCGAAGTTGAAGTCGCTGCCGTTCGAGGAGACCCACGGGAAGGTCCAGCCCAAAACCCGTTTGACCTGCTCGATCCGCGCGAGCGGCGCGCGCGAGATCGCGGCAAATGACAGGTCGGCATCCGCAAAGTGCTGCCGCGCCGCATCGATATGATCGGCGACGAAGGAGCACCCCTTGCACACGTGATCGGAACCCGGCGTCAGCATGAAGTGATAGACGGCGAGCTGACCGCGGCCCTGAAACAGGTCGGCAAGCGTGCAGTTGCCTTGCGGTGCTACGAACACGTAGGGCTTCTCGACCCTGACCCAGGGCAGCCGACGACGTTCGGCGCGAAGTGCATCGAGCTCGTGGGTGATGGCTTTCTCCCGCAGGAAGAACGCCTTGCGGGCGGCAAGCCATTCCTCTCGCGATACGACCTTCGGCGGCGACAAATCGCTGGTTGCCATGATCAGCTCTCCTCCGAATGCCGGGACCTCGTTCGCCCGGAAACCATGCGTCGCGAGATCTAGCCGGTACGCTCCCGAAAGGCGGCCTCCCCGGCGTCCGACACCTCGACCCATTTCGGATCGGGCGCGGCATCGGGGACGTAACTCTCGTGCCAGTTCCACCATTTGTACGGCCGGCTCTGCGGGTAGCCGTCCGGCGAGTCCTCCCAGGTCTCCTGACGCCCGAGCGCCGTCATGTCGAGGTAGCTCCAGACGGTGCCCATCGCCTCGTCGCCGCGGCT
>Ga0210394_10004322_pt1 | contig 16722 bp, 10 predicted proteins | sample IncBWC12MmetaG_FD_160121 | JGI IMG/M metagenome (GOLD analysis project Ga0210394, IMG submission 160121) | Forest soil microbial communities from Barre Woods Harvard Forest LTER site, Petersham, Massachusetts, United States - Inc-BW-C-12-M | ecosystem: Environmental > Terrestrial > Soil >... | reverse complement strand
GTAATCGAGGATCTTCTCGATCTCGCGCATCGGCCCGGTGCTTTGGAAGGGTGGAGCCGCGATCTGCGAGAATTTCGCGGCGAGCCGCCGTGTCACGGCGATCTTGAGGCGTTGCAGCGGGTGGGCATTGCCGCCGCGCAGTTTCTTGACGACCCATTTGCCGCGATAGGCGTCGAAGTGATGGTAATACGGCGCCGGCCGGATTCCGGGGCGGCCGAGCAGCAGCTTGACGGCCTCGACCCCGGCGACGGCGGCGCACAACTCGACGCCGGAAATCGTCGACGGGCCGCGATGGCCGCGCAGATCGACCCGGCTTGGGTCGACGAGATAGTTGCGGTGCAGCCCGCTCGGCGCCATGCCGACCAGATAGCTCACGTATTGCTGCTCCTCGGAGAGGCCGTCGAGGCGAAACCAGTCTTCGAAACTCATGCCGTCGGGCAGGAAGATCAAATAGCCGGTTCCCATCCCGAGCGGGGCGGCGTTGACGACCGGAATGCCGAGTTCGCGGCAGCGCGCGTTAAGCTTGCGCCGCATGTCGAGCACGAAAAAGTCGAGGCCGTCGACGCAGAGATCGACGCCGGCCAGGAACTGGTCGAGATTGGCCTCGCTGATGCCCTGATCAAAGCAGCCGATCTGCACCTCGGGGTTGACCTGCCGCGCTGCCTCGGCCATCACCTGCGCCTTGGAGCGGCCGAGTGTTGCCATCGTCGCGCCGATCTGGCGATTGAAATTGACCAGGCCGAAGGTGTCCATATCGGCAATGTTGAAGGCGCCGATGCCGAAGCGTACCAGGGTCATCAGGTGAAAGCCGCCGACCCCGCCCATGCCGGCGATCGCGATGCGCTTATTGCGCAGCGCCTGCTGTTCCCATTCGGTCAGCCAGCCGAGGTTCCGGCTGAACGCCTCCTCGTAGGAGAACTCGACGCCGGCTTCGGCAGGGCCGCGCGCCTCTTCAACCGTCCCCACCATCCGATCCACCCGCGATCCGAACGTCGCTGCGAGGTTTCCTGCTTGTCGCACGGGTTGGGCGAATTGGCAATCAAACGACGAGCCGGCCCATTGCTCAACGCCCGCTTCAATCGCCGCGCGAAATCGGCGAGAATAAGCAAGACGGATCATTGGCCGCTCTAAACGTCCGTTCGATGACTCCAGCGCGTGGAGAGGATCGACATGTCAGAAAGATGGACGCCCCAAAGCTGGCGCGGCCTGCCGATCCGGCAGGTCCCCGGCTACGCCGACGAAGCCGCGCTCACCCGCGTCGAGGCAACGCTGCACCATTTCCCGCCGCTGGTTTTTGCCATGGAGGCCAGGCGCCTCAAATTCCGGCTCGCCGATGTGGCCGCCGGCCGGTCCTTTCTGCTGCAGGGCGGCGATTGCGCAGAAAGCTTCGACGAGTTCGAACCGGACTACATCCGCGACAGCTTCAAGGTGTTGCTGCAGATGGCGGTCGTGCTGACCTTCGGCGCCGGCTGCCCGGTCGTCAAGATCGGACGCATGGCTGGCCAGTTCGCCAAGCCCCGATCCTCCGACATCGAGACGCAGAATGGAGTCACCCTCCCCTCCTATCGCGGCGACATCATCAACGACCTCGAATTCACGGCCGCTGCACGCGAGCCCGATCCGCAACGCATGGTGCAGGCTTACAGCCAATCGGCCGCCACCCTCAACCTGCTGCGCGCCTTCGCCCAGGGCGGTTATGCCAACCTGCACCGGGTGCATTCGTGGAACCAGGATTTCGTCGCCAACTCGCCGCAGGGCGAGCGCTACCAGGCGCTCGCCGACCGGCTGACCGAGACGCTCAATTTCATGGCGGCCTGCGGCCTCAATTCCGATACCACGCCGCAAATCCGCGAGACCGAGTTCTATACCTCGCATGAGGCTTTGTTCCTGGCCTATGAGGAGGCGCTCACCCGGATCGATTCGACGAGCGGCGAGTGGTATGACTGCTCGGCGCACATGCTCTGGCTGGGCGACCGCACAAGACAGGTCGATGGCGCGCATGCCGAGTTCCTCAGCGGGATCAAGAACCCGGTCGGCATGAAGTGCGGGCCGACGCTCGATCCCGACGATCTCTTACGCCTCATCGACAAGCTAAACCCGGATAACGAGCCGGGTCGGCTCACCCTGATCACCCGGATGGGGGCGGACAATGTCGAGGCCAAACTGCCGCCGCTGATCCGCGCGGTGCAGCGCGAGGGACGCCACGTTGTCTGGTGCATCGACCCGATGCACGGCAACACGATCACCTCGTCGACCGGCTACAAGACCCGGGTCTTCGACCGCATCCTCGACGAACTGCAGGGCGCCTTCGCGGTCCATCTCGCCGAGGGAAGCTATGCCGGCGGGGTGCACATCGAGCTGACCGGCCAGAACGTCACCGAATGCGTCGGCGGTGCGCAACAGCTCAGCGAAGCCTCGCTCGCCGAGCGATACGACACCCATTGCGACCCCCGGCTGAACGCCAGCCAAGCGCTCGAACTGGCCTTCGAGGTCGCTGGGGCGCTCAGGCGGCAGCCCAATGCGTTTGGACAGCGAGCCGGATCGCCGCGGTTTCTTGACCGCCGAGACTGACAACTTGGGGCGCGCGAGCTACCGCAACTCCGTCCGCTCGATCCCGACATTGGCAGCGAGGGCCCGTAGGATCGACTTCATCTGGAACACCGTCAGATCCGGGTGCTTGCCGAGTATGCGGGCGATCAACCCCGTGATGTGAGGCGCCGCAAAGCTGTTGCCGGTAGCCGTGGTCCAGCCCCCCGCCTGCCATGCCACCCTCACGTTAATCCCGCGCGCCCCGAACTCTACCGGCGGTTCGGGGTTATAGAAGAAGAGTGCTGAATCCGGCTCGCCATGCGAGGCGACCGAAAACACTGAGGCGTAGGTCGACGGAAAACTGGCGACCGGCATGTTGTTGGCCGCCGACACCAGCATGACGTTACGGTGATAGGCGAGGTCGGTCAGCTGATGCAAGGCTGCGAAAAGCTCCCGTCTGGTCGTGCCGAGGCTGAGATTGCAGACCTGCATCCGCTGCTCGATGGCCCAGCGGATCGCGGCAATGAACACCGCGCCACCCCCGGTCAGCTGGGATTTTAGCGCCCGCATGCTGTACAGCTCGCAATCCGGCGCGGCGGCGCGGATGATGCCGGCGCAGGCGGTGCCATGACCGAAAACATCGTTATGAACAGCGGTATTGAGTGCAAGGCCACCTGGGCGTTCGACGATCTCCGCGTACCCTTGCACGCTACCGATAGCGGGATGCTCCGCGTCGATCCCGCTATCGATCACGGCAACCCGAACGCCTCCGCCGGTACTGCCGCCCCAGGCCCACTCCGGGGTGATGTCGTCGAGCGGCAGTGTGCGCGAGAGTCTGCGGAGCGTTTCGCGAGCAAACGGCGAGGTCCAAGCCGGTTTGCTCTGGCTCAGGTCCATGGCTCCATTCCAGGGATGGAGGAAGCCGAGTGGGACCGCAGGTATTCTGCAAAGCCGCGCAGGATGGTTTCGCAGAGCCGCAGCTCGGCGTCACCGGACCCGGCAACCTCGCGAACGAGGATCGCCAGATCTAGAGCCCGCTGATAGAGCGGCGTATTCTCGACCCGCCGGGCGAAGCCCTCCACCTGTTCGGCCAGGCCGTGATCGTCGCCCGAGCCGACAAGCTGTGCTAATGACGCGGCGAGCAATCCCGTGGTATTCCGGATCGTCAACGACTGCTCGATCGCTACTGCCGCCTGCTCTGCGAACAGCGCCGACATCTCCATATCAGCTGGCGCAAACGAGGGGCTGCCGTGTTTGTCGAGCATCTCGAGCACACCAATTACCCGGTCATTGCGGAGCAGCGGCACGCAGAGGATGCTGCGCGGGGTGTATCCGGCCGCTTCGGCAATGTCTGAGGCTTGGCGCGGGTCCCGCTCAGCATCCGCGACGATGATCGGCTGACCGGTCATGGCGACAAGACCAGCGATGCCATGGCCCAGCGGCACCCGCAGATGACGCACCGCCGCGGCATGCGGGCCGAGCGCGACCTCGAACGACAATTCCTGCGCGTCGTCATCGACCAGAAACAGGGCCGCTGCCTCCGCGGAAACGACATGCATCGATGTCTGCACGACCGTTTCGAGCAGGCGCGAATGGGTCAGCGGCGCCACGATTGCGCCGGCAGCGGCGGCATGGATGAGCGAGTGCTTGAGCTCCTGCACGAACCGATCGTCGACCAGTTGTGCGCGAAGAGCTTCGATCTCCGCCGCCTGCTGATCGATTACCTGCTGCATCCGGTTCGCGGAGCGGTCGGGATCGCTGCGCGTTTCGTTACTCATGAAGCACTCGGCGAGATTGTTCGATTTCGTGAAACCGTGCGAGGAGCGACCTTCCCGCATATCGGCGCAAATCTCAAGGAATTGTCAGCTTGGAGCGGTCGCGAGAGGATCTCCGAGCCCGAGCGCGGCCGAGGGGCTGGCATTGACAATGACCGGTATAATCGGTAGTATTATACTATCGAATAGCGAATCCCCTATCCGCGACAGGAGGCTTTGATGGCCGACAAAGAAGGCATCGAGAAATTCTGGAAATCCTTTTCGGAGTGGCGCAATTCGTTGCCTAATGACCAGCAGTGGATGGCCGATGCGATGGCCTATTCGGCAACCCAGGGTGGGGACGTACAGGGATACCAGTACGGTGGTTGGTCCTGGGACAAGGCTAACGCCTATTATGCCGAACAGAACGCTTCCGAGTGGCAGAGATACAGCGACAACGTAAAATACGAAGGTTACTACTACAACTACTAAGCAACGTCTCGTAGGCCCGGGCCTTCTTCGGCCCTGCGGTCGGCTGGCGCCACCGCACGGAGAGTTCTGCATAGACCCACGGGCAGGGATGTGAAAGGGGGAGCCCACGGGCTCCCCGCTTTTCGTTTTGCGTTTGGTGTAACGGATCCTCCGACTCTTGTGCCTCGCGGTTATCAATACGGGTGCTATTGAGCAGCCCCCTGAGGCCTGTTAGGTTCTCCAGATCTGAATCTGCGTTGCCGCATCCGGCCCGAAAGGGCGCCGGAAGTTTGAAGGGTGCGTGTCGCCGGATGTTCGGCGGGTCCGGGAGTGTTTGAGCCGGCGGCAGGAAGGCGAAAGGACGAGATTTCGATGCGTTACCATCGACAGGGTCGGGTCGTGGGCGGCGTGCTGTTCGCGATCGCGGCGCTTTCAATCGCGGCGCTTTCATCTGTCGGAATCGTCCATTCGTCGGCGCAGGCGAAGGAGGCCCAGAGCTATCTCGACACCGCGCGGGGCTATGTCGCGAAGGGCAATTACAAGGCAGCCGAGATCGAATTGCGCAACGCGGCGCGGGAGGCGCCGCAGGATGCCCATGTTCACGGGTTGCTGGCGCAGGTCTATCTGAAGCTCGGGGATTTTAAGGTGGCGGAGCGGGAGGCTCGTTCCGCGCGCGACCTAAACGGCGAGGAAGCGGATTATCTACTACCGCTGGCCGAAGCGATGATGCGGCAGGGCAAGTACGCCGACGTTCAACTACAAATCAAACCGGGCGACGGCCCGCGCGAGCTCGAAAGCAAGGTCAGGGTAATCCTGTCGATGGCCGCAGCCGGCCTACACGACCGGGGCAAGACGGAGGCGCTGCTGCGCGAGGCCGTTTCGCTCGACGAGAGCGCCCCGGGCCCGAAGCTCGCGCTGGCGCGGCTGTTGCTCGGCAGCGATGCCGTCGAGGCCGAAAAGCTCGTTGACGAGGTTCTCGCCGCTGATCCGCGCTCGGCCGAAGCGATCGCGATCAAGGGCGAGACCCAGGCCAAGCGCGGGGATATCGACGGCGCGATAGCGCGGTTTGGCGAGGCGCTGGCGATCGATCCGAACAACCTTACCGCCCATTTGAGCCGCGCCAACATCAACCTCAGCCGTGCCGATTTCGCCGCCGTCGACAAGGATCTCGACCCGATCCTCACGGCTTCCCCGCAGAATTTCGGGGCGAATTATCTCCGCGCCTTGGAGCATTTCAAGAAACGGGACTTCGCCGCCGCCGACAAGATCCTCGATCGGCTCAGCCCGAATTTTTCCCAAATGGCCGAGGGGTTGTACGTCCAGGCGGCGACCAAGTATGCCCTCGGCCAATACGGGCAGGCCAACGACGCAATCGCCAAATACGTCGCGCGCGTTCCCCAGAACCCAAACGGCGCCCGCCTCGCGGCGAACATCGCGCTGCGGCAGAAGATGCCCGATATCGCGGTCCAATATCTCACCGCCTATCTCGCGAAATCGACGCCCGACCCGGCGACGCTGACCCTGCTGGGCAATGCCTATGTCGCGCTGAAAAAACCGGCCCTCGCGATGGAGCAATACGAGAAGGCGGCGACCCTCGCTCCGGAAAATCTATCCCTCAAGACCATGGTCGCAGCCTCGGAAATCGATGCCGGCGCCGGTCGGAAGGGTCTCGACGAGCTCGAGAAGGTGTTCGCCACCGACGCCGGGGTCACGATCGCCGGGCCGACGCTTGTGCTGACGGATCTGCGGACCGGGCAAGCCGACAAGGCCGCCGAGGTGGCCGAGAAATTGGTCAAGGCCAACGGCGAGAGCCTGCTCTATCAAAACCTGCTCGGCATGGCCCGCATGGAACAAAGGAACTACCCGGCTGCCGAGGAGATATTCAAGAATCTCGCTGCAAAGAACCCCGACTTTGCGCCTGCGGCGACCAATCTCGCACACACCTATGTGGTCGCCGGGCGGACTGACGACGCTAAAAAGGTCTATCAGGATTTTCTGGCGCGGAAACCAAACGAGGTATCCATTCTGCTGGGCCTGTCCGATCTTGCCAGGGATGCGAAGCAGTGGGATGAGGCGATCGGATACGCCGATAAGGCTCGCACCGCGGCGCCCGCCGATCCGGCTCCTGGGCTCAAGCTGCTGAACCTCTACGTGTTGCGCCAGGATTGGCCGCGGGCAAAGGCGCTGGCATCGGACTTGACCACTCAGTTTCCCTCGAACGTCGATGTCTTCGATACGCAGGGGCGGATGCTGGTTTCGAGCGGCGACCAAGCCGGCGCAATAATCGCCTATCAGCACGCGTATGAGATCGCTCCGCAGTCGTCGCCGATCCTCGCCCGCTATCTCTCGTTGCTTGCCGCCGCGAAGAAGTTTCCCGAGGAACGGACGGTCCTGCAATCGCGCCTCGACAAGGATCCCGCCAACCGCCAGATCAAGGAGCAGCTCATTCGGATCGAGGCGGAAATCGGCGGATTGGATGCGGGTCTCGCCAAAGCGGCGAGTTTTGCGAAAGATGATCCGGGCAGCCCGCTTTACGACATTGTTTCCGCCGATCTGTATGAGAGAGGCGGGAAGCGCCCGGAGGCTGTCGCTCTGCTCGAAAAGGCGGCCGCGGCACGCCCGTCCGATGATGGTGTTGCGGTTGCACTCTCACGCCTCTACGGCCGAGCCGGCGATCCGGGCAAGGCGGAGGCGGTGCTTACGGGTCACCTGAAGGATCACCCGGACGATACGCTCATGCGCGCGGCCCTCGCCGATTTCTATATTGCCAGCAAAAAGTTCGATCCGGCCATTGCCGAGGAGACGCGCCTTCTCGCCGAGCGGGCGAACGATCCCGCCGCGCTCAACAATCTTGCCTGGCTGTACCAGCAGGTTGGGGATTTGCCCAAGGCGCGGGAATTCGCCGAGAAGGCGGCTGCGGTCGCGCCCAACAGTGGAGCAATCGCGGACACGCTCGGGTGGGTGCTGCTGGCCCAGGGCGATACCGAGAAGGCGTTGTCCCACCTTGAGGCAGCGAGCGCGGCGTCGCCGGGAAACTCCGAGATTCGCTATCATGTCGCGGTCGCGTTGGGGAAAGCCGGCCGACCCGCCGATGCCCGCGCCGTGCTCGAAAAGCTTCTCAGCTCAGGCGCGTCCTTCACGAGCAAGGAAGACGCCCAAAAACTCCTCGACGAGCTGAAGCGGGGATAGAGGTCAATCCCGGCGGCTTGTTGTCGCGATCTTGCACCTTTGCCGTCGAGCGCAACCCCGCCCCGTCGCATCCGCTGGAACCAAATCACCGGTTTAGCGTTAACCAGTTGTTAAGTGGTTAAACAGCTATGCTAGTGGACCACCATTGGAGCCAGCTGATGCTCCCAAAGTCACCATACCTTGCCCATCTCGCCGATTTCGTTATCCCCGAGCGCCCGGCGCGCAATTGCGATCCGCTTCCCGCTGCGACGGCGCTGCCGCTGATCCTTGCGATGAGCCTGTTGCTTTGGTCGGCGATCGCGACGATTGCGCGGGCATTGATCTGAACTTCCGGCCGCCAGTCGTCGCGCTTCCCTCTATTCTCCGCAGGTGCAAAGGCGCTTGACGGCGGCGACATAGTCGATCGTCTCCCGATACGGCGGGACGCCGCCTCGCGTAAGGACTGTTTCCTCCCCGGCATTGTAGGCGGCCAGTGCGAGCGTCAGATTGCCGCTGAACGTCTCGAGCAGCGAGCGCAGGTAGGTCGCGCCGCCGCGGACGTTTTCGCGCGGATCGAAGCGGTCGCGAACACCGAACCGCTCGGCTGTCGCCGGCATCAACTGCATCAGGCCGGCCGCCATCTTCGGGGATACCGCTCGGGGATTGAACCCCGACTCCACAGCCATCACTGACAGCAGAAGCTGGGCGCTGATGCCGACGCGCTGCGCCGTCTCGTCGACGAGCGCCCGGATCGCCGGGGGCGCCTGGGCCAAGGCCACGACCACCGCGCCGCCCGCGGGGCAGCCGCGCGCGGCTGATGGCGACGCTCGAGAAAGCAGGCCGAGCAAATTTATCGCCTGCGGCACGCCATGCTCTGCGGCCTTGCGCAACCAACTGACGGCGGCAGCCTCGTCGCGGACGACGCCGCGCCCGTTCAAAAACATCCAGCCGATATTGAAGAACGCCCGGGAGTCGCCGTGTTGGGCTGCCTGGCAGTAGAGCGCCAGCGCGCGCGGATAATCCCGCGGAACCGACTCGCCATTCTCATAACGCTGGGCAAGAGCAACAAGATCGGCCGCCGGCGTGGCCGCCAGAGGAGATCCCGCGATCTGGGTCGCGAACGCGGTCGAGCCAAGTGCCGACAGCACTGACGCCAGCAACATCGCCCGTTTCAACCGGCGCATTTGATTACGACTGAAGCGAAGACCGCGGGCGATCGAAGCCCGCAAGGCGCGGAAGATCAAGCCAGCCATCGGTCTTTCCACGCCTGAAACATCAAAACGGCCCAGAGCGCAGCCTGCCAATTCCGCTTGCCGTCGAGATGCTCGCGCCACCGGTGCCGAATCACCGACGGCTCGAATATTCCCTCGCGCGCGAGGCGCCTCTCATCGAGGAGGAATTCGGCCCAGTCGCGCAGCTCGTGCCGGAGCCAGAATTGGACCGGCATGGCGAAACCCATCTTCGGCCGATCGACCAACTCGCGCGGCACGTAACGGTCGAGCACACGCCGCAAGAGACGCTTGCCCATGCCGTTCCCGGCCTTCATCGCCGGTGGCAGCGACCAGCTGAAGGCAACAAGCCGATGATCGAGAAACGGGACCCGCGCTTCGAGCGAGACCGCCATCGAGGCGCGGTCGACCTTGGTCAGGATGTCGTCCGGCAGATAGGTGAGTGTGTCGAGATACTGCATGCGCTCGACAAAATCGGGCACGAGCGTACGTACCCCCGAATCCTCGAGCGGTCCCGGCGGCTCGGTGGCCGTCGTCAGCACACTTGCCGGATCGACCCAGAGGCTGATGATCTGACGATAGAAGGCGCTGGCCTCCGGCTCGCCGGCGAGGACGCCCGCCAGCTTATGCATCTTGTCGCCGAACTGCGCCGGGCGGCGCTGCTCGGGAATGATTGTGCCGAGCGCCGACCAGGCGCCGGGAGAGAGCGCACGCACCCCACAGGCGGCCAGGGCGCGCAGGCGCTGCGGGGTCCCCTCAATCGTACGCCACAGCGCCTCGCCGCGGCAGTAGCGCGTATATCCGGCAAACAGCTCGTCGCCGCCGTCGCCGGAAAGCGCGACCGTGACGTGCTGGCGCGTCATCTTGGACACAAGGTAGGTTGGGACCTGCGACGAGTCGGCGAAAGGCTCGTCGTACATCTCGGGGAGCTGTGGGATCACGTCGAGCGCATGCTGTGGCGAGGCATAGAGCTCGGTATGCTCAGTCCCGAGATGCCGCGCTACCGCGGCAGCGTTCTGCCCCTCGTCGTAACCGCGTTCGTGAAAGCCGATCGAGAAGGTGCGCACGGGCTGCGCGCTCTGCGCCTGCATCAGCGCGACCACGGTCGATGAATCGATCCCGCCCGAAAGAAAGGCGCCGAGCGGCACGTCGGCAACCATTCGCCGTCGCACCGCGTCGCGCAACAGCAGATCGAGCGCTTCAGCGGCTTCTTCTTCATTCCCCCCGAACCGTGCGCTCTGGCCCTGGCGCGCGACCTCCTCGAGCGACCAGTAAGCGGTGATGGCGGGCGGGCGGTCCAGGCCGATTTCTAGCATCGTGCCCGGTGGCAATTTCCGGACTCCGCGATAGATCGCGTGCGGCGCCGGCACATAGCCAAAGCGCAAATACGCAGCGAGCGCGCCTCGATCGAGTTCGGGCGACCAGCTGCGTTCGGCGCGCAGCGCCTTCAGCTCCGATCCGAAGAGCACGCGGCCGTCGAAATCAGCCCAATAGAGCGGCTTGATGCCGAGCCGATCGCGGACAAGATAGAGCACCCGATCGCGCCGGTCCCATAGTGCCAGCGCAAACATGCCAATGAGGCGCTTGACCGTTGCCTCCACGCCCCACACCGCGGCGCCTTCGAGGATGACCTCGGTATCGCTGTAACCGCGAAACATTCGTCCTGCCGACTCGAGCTGCGGCCTCAAATCGGCAGCGTTGTAGACCTCGCCGTTATACGAAATGACAAATCGCCCGCAGGACGAAACCATCGGCTGCGCCCCCGCCGGCGACAGATCGACGATCGACAATCGCCGGTGGCCGAGCGCCAATCCGGCGTCTGCGTCGATCCACAGATCACCGGCATCCGGACCGCGATGGACGAGGGTCTGGGTCATTGCCGAAACGCTCGCGGCGAGTGCATCCGGTGCGCTTTGCCGGTGCCGATCCCACACGCCGGCGATCCCGCACATCTGATGCTCCGTGCGCTGTCAGCCGCCGACCTGGCGGAGCAGGTCCTGCGCCTGAGCGCGTTCGGCAAACGGGTCCTGGCCCGCCAGCAGTTGGCGCAAGAGCGCGAGAGCCTCGTTCTTTTTGCCCGCAGCGGCAAGGGCCTGCGATAAATGGAAGCCGATATCGGGGCGACCGGGGCCCTTCTGCCACGCCTTGTCGAGCGGATCGACGGCGTCCGCCGGGTTGCCGCTGCGCAGCAGAATCCCCCCGAGCGTATCGAGGAACTCGACCGACTCGGGCGCCAGCGCGACGGCGGCGCGGGCGTGGCTAAGCGCCTCGTCCGCCTGCCCCTGTCGCGACAATATCCATGCGAGATTGTTCTGCAGGCTCGGGTTCTTGGGCTCGCGCCTGACCAGCTCGGCATATTGCTCGCCGGCTTCGGCGAGCCGCCCGTCCTTGACGCAGATGTCGGCCCACATCTGCCGCGTCTGGATATCTTCGGGGTGCGCGCCAAGCCATGTCTGCAATGTCTTTGCCGCGTCATCCGGACGGCCAAGACGCATCTGGAAATCGGCCAGGTGCCGCCGGTCGAGCGCGTTGTCGTTGAGCGTCACCGCATGTGCGAACGCGGCGGCGGCATCCGCCAGCCGCCCCTGTCCGCCCGCGACGAGACCCTGGAGTTCGATCACGCCGATATCTTTGGGGTCGGTTGTCGTGAGCTCATCGACCACCTTGCTGGCTTCCTCGAAGCGGCCGTGGGTCGTCAAGGCGCGTGCCAATACCAGTTTTGCCACCCGGTCATGCGGATCGAGCTTGACCGCCTCTGTCGCCTCGTTGATCGCCGGCCATTGCGGGCTGTTGGGCGTGTATTTGGAGAGATAGGCCTCGGCGAGATCGGTGTGGGCCTGCGCGGCAGTAGGAGCGATGTTGACAAAGTCGCTGAAGGTCGCCAGCGCTTCATCACGCTGGCCGGCGGCAAGCTCGGCGCGGCCGACAACATCGAGCACCGCGGGGTTTTGCGGAAATTTCTTCAGGGCTTGTTGTCCGCCGACCACCGCCTGCTGCACCTTGCCCCTGGTCAACTGGAGCCGCAACAGCGCAACACTCAACGTGGGGTCGATCGGGTTCGTGTGGATACCCTTGAGCAGCACGCCTTCCGCCTCTTGCGCACGCCCGGTCCGGGCGTCGAGTTCGGCGAGCGCGATGTAGGTCTGTGGGTGTTCCGGATTGGCCTTGAGGATGTCCTGATAATAAAGGCGAGCCTCATCCGGTTTGCCCTCGACCAGGGCGAGCTTCGCCAGATTGTTGTTGGCGCTTATGTCGCCGGGGCGGATCTCGCGCGCCTTCAACAGCGCCGCGCGTCCGGCGTTGACCTTCCCCTGGCCCAGGTAGACGACGGCTGCGAGAAGCTCGCCGGTTGGGCTGTTCGGGTCACTCTTGATCATCTGCTCGGCGAGCACCAGCGCCTTGTCGTATTCCTTTGTCTTCATGAGGGCGGTAAACAGCGGGATTTCGGCTCTCGCCGCGTCGGGGTGCGCCTTGACGACTTGCTCGAGATTGTCGATGCCGGCCTTGGGATCGCCGGCCGCGATATCAGCGACGCCAAGTTCCGCGCGCAGCGACCAATCATCCGGCTGGCGATCGAGCCCCAGCTTGAGGTATCGGTCAGCCGTGGCCACGTCGCCGCTGCGCGCGGCTGCCACGCCAATCAGCCGCAGGAGATCGGCGTCCTCGGTTGCCTTGTCGCTCACCGGCGATAAGGTCTTTGCCGCGTCGCCGGGGCGGGAGAGTTGCAGCTGGATCGCCGCCATCAGCTTGCGTGCCTGAATATCTTTGGGGTTCTGCGAAAGGTATGGAGAAATGTAGTAATAGGCTCGCTCATATTCGTGCAGCGCATAACTCGAAGCGCCCGCGATCAGTCTCGCCGGCTCGTAGTCGGGGACCCTCGTAACAACGCTCTCGGCATTGGATTGGGCGACCTCAAAATCCTTCTGACGAAAAGCCGCAACCGCGCGGATGTAGTTGAGGATCGGGTGCCTTGGAACGTCCGCCAGGTCCGGGTCATTCAGGGTCGCATCGAGAGCGTCGATCGCCGCCGGCAATTTGTCCTCGGCAACTTGCACGGCGGCCAGTTCGCCGCGCGCGAGGTCGTTCCACGGTTCCGCGTCGACGATCTTCTGATAAATCTGCTCGGCTGCAGGGTATTGCCCGGCGGCATATTCGATATCCCCCTGAAGCGGCGCTAGCCTGCGGTCCTTGGGCGCGTCGCGCGTCGCTTCCGCAAGCTCGTGACGTGCCGCGTCGAGGTCGCCTCGGTCGAGCGCCCGCCGCGCCGCGATGAGGCGCACATCGAGCGAGTGCGGGTCGAGCGCGAGGCCTTGGTCGAGCGCCGATTGGGCATCGGCCGGGCGCCCGAGCCCGCCCAGCGCCGCGCCGCGATACGCCAATAGGCTCGCCCTGACCGCGTCCGACAGTCCCTCGGGCGGATCATCGGTGTCCTTGATCACATCCTGGTAGTGTTGCGCCACGAGTGCGGCTTCCGCGCGCGGCTTGGCTAGCTCCAGGTCGCCGACGCCGTCCTGCTGCGCTCGTATCAGGAGCCCCAGCGCGGCGTCGCCCTGTCCGAGATCGATATAGATTCGGGCTGCCAGAAGTCGCGCCGGAATGTTCTTCGGGTCCTGCGCGAGCGCGGCCTTGAGCTTGATGGCCGCCTCCGCGAAATCCCCCGAATCGTGCAGCCTCCCGGCCTCGGCGACGAGGCGCTCGACGGATTCGTCGCAACCGGTGACGACCACCAGCACGCCAAGCGCGATCACGACAATTGACGCGCCGCGGCGCCAGACCGACAGATCCCTAGTCATCATGCTCCCGCGTACCTTTCCGGTGTCAGCGACCCCGATATTTGCAGTGACGGGCCCGTTTCCGGGTCGGACCCATTGTTGATCAATAGCATATTGCCACCGCTCCTCTCGTAGAGGACCGCAAATTCTGTCGCGCCACCTAGCGCACGAGTGCGGCTCGCATCGGCGACATGGTGAGCGACGACAAGCCCCCGGCCCTCTACTCGGTCGCCATGCGGCCTACGACCAGAGTGACCATGCTCCGGTGATCAGCACACTCGACGCGATCAGCCCATTCGTCGTCATATGGGCGATGACCGCGTCGCCCAGCTTCCCGCGCTGATAAACCGCTAGGGCGTAACCCATTCCCGCCACCATGCCGGCCAGCCATCGGCCGTGCAGCAGCCCGAAAGCGGTCGAGGACAGCAGGAACGACATCCAGGTGAACCGGCTCGCCTCCATGCTCTCAAAATCCGCCGCGGCCAGTCGGCGCAGCAAATAGCCGCGAAACGCCATTTCCTCCACCAGCGGGACGATGAGCACCGACCCGATCACCCGAAACGAGATCCAGCCCACGGCCGCGACTTGGCTCAACCCGGCGATGTCAGCGCCCAGCGTCGATTTATCACCAGGCGTGAACCGCTCCAGCAGCATCCACACCACGAACACGGCGCCGCCGATCCCGACCGATGGCCAAGACCAGCTCCAATCCCATTGCCGGTAAGCCCGGCGAAACAACATCAGCGCTGCCGCCGTAGCCCCCATCCGCAGCGGATACCAGAGATCGAAACCGGACGAGAAGACGGCAGTCACCGTCATCGATGCCATCAGCACCAGAAAAGGCACCAGCAATGCCGCGGCAACCGGATTGATCTTCTCCGCTGCGTGGTCCTGCGCCGGCACGGCGGCAAAGAAATGCGTGCGGTGGGTAATGAAGATGAACCCCAACGCCAAGCCGGAAAAGGACATCCAGCCGGCTTGCGAGTGGAATCCGCCCATCGCTAGCTGGGGTGAATAAGAAGTGCCGATGGCCACCAGGCCCGCGATCCGCAGCACATTGGCCAGCCAGATCGCCAGCGCCCCGATCGGAAATAACAGGAATGCTTGAGGGAACCGGATGCGGCCGCGGAACAGCCACAGATAGAGCGCAAGAAACGCTGTGACGAGGCCGATCCCCTCGTAGCCCGAGCACTGTGGAAGAATCCTGATGGCGAAGGTTGGCGTCCCGAAGACGTGCTCCGTCGGGTCGGACACGACGTCTGGGTAGGCAAGTTGCAGCAGATGCTCGGCGAGAAACACTGCCCCAGACGCCAGCGGCTCCCAGTACAGCTCGGCGATCTTTACCGCCAGCCAAGCCGCCACCCCGGCGCCAATCGCAGCCGTCAGGGCAAGGCGTTCCCGAACTAAAAAGCCGCTCCAATAACGCAGCGGCGCCAGAGCGAGGAACCAGGAGGAGCCTGTGACAATGCCCAGCCCGGCGCAAAACGCTAGTCGGCCACCCGAAAGCTCTCCGCCGGCAGCGGTGCCAAAGGTGGCGGCGATCGCGAGGCACAGCGCGCCAAAGGCTAACAGATGCACCACCAGCCATGGCCACCACCGATATTTCGCGACGGCTTCCCGGGCATCCTCAAGAGTGGCCTTGAGGCGAGGGGCGAGCAGCACAGACAAGGCAGCCGAGAAGGCAATAGCGATGCGAATGAGCGTTGGCGCCCGCGCGGTGAGCTGCAGCCACCATGGATCTCCCGCGAATGCGGTCGGGCTATTGAACGCTAGAGTAAGGCCGAGCAATTCGGCAGCCAGCCCCACAGCCAGCAAGCATAAGCGGACCGACACGAGCCAGCGCGCGACGGGATCGTCACTTGGGAAATAGGCGGCGCGAGACATTCAGGCGCGTTGGGAGAAAAATCTCAAGGTGCCCGACCGATCCGGCCCCTTGGCAAGAGGAACGCTTGGCTTAATCGCGGCCGATTTGGGGTACCTGCCACCTGCGCCGTTCGCTAGTTAACAGGAGAACGCCAAGCAACAGCGCGATCGCGGTCGTGCCGGACGCAGCGTCAATCTCCGGCCCCTCAAAAATGGCGCCCGAATTGGCCGTCGCGATCCAGTTCGGGTTCTTCGAGGTGCCGGTATTGAGAAAGCCCAGGATGTAAGATCCGAGTGGAATAGAGACGATGTTCAGCAGCGGTGCTGTGTTGGGGAATTTCGGGCCTTGGAGCGTGGTAGTGCCGAGGTTAAGCTGATACACCCAAAATCCCGTCGCGGTAGGGTCGAAGACCTGGGTCGACGGCAGGTACGCGCCGATTGGGTTGGTAGGGCTGGCGGTGATTCCAAGATAATTGCCCATTGGCCCACCAAGGTCCCCGCTGGTCCATGCGGTCGCATTAAACAGAGTCGCAGTCCCGGTGTTCGTCGTCCCCGTTCCGGTTATCGCCAGACCAGTCGGCTTTGTGACGCTGTCGGGAACCAGTACATCGACGACGAGGTCGCCGGCCTGGGGGCCGACCGGGGAAATCGTGAACCCGAAACCCGTGATCGGGTTTTGCAAAGTCGGCGAGTTGGTCCCGTTGTCGATGCAGCCCACCGAACAATAGCCGTGGAGCGGATCGGGCGGGGTCGTATCCGTGGTCGTGATCGCGCCGGTGGTCGCGTCGGCGGTCGTGGTCTGGGTGCTGCCGGTGGTCGGGTCGACGGCCACGGTCGTGGTCGTGCCGGTGATCGGGTCGGTCGTCGTGGTCGTGATTACCCCCGTGGTCGGATCGGTGGTCGAGGTCGTGGTCGCGCCGGTGTTCGGGTCGGTGC
>Ga0210394_10004321_pt1 | contig 16727 bp, 13 predicted proteins | sample IncBWC12MmetaG_FD_160121 | JGI IMG/M metagenome (GOLD analysis project Ga0210394, IMG submission 160121) | Forest soil microbial communities from Barre Woods Harvard Forest LTER site, Petersham, Massachusetts, United States - Inc-BW-C-12-M | ecosystem: Environmental > Terrestrial > Soil >... | reverse complement strand
GCCTCCGGAAGGACAGGCGCGAATATGACATTTCGGAGGCCGTCGCTCTGTGCTATTGCTTTCGAGCTTGCGACATGCCGTTACGCACCCGCAACCTGCGCCACCTGCGGACGGCGCATTCGCTTCATCGCTGACCCATTGTAGAGCCATTTAGACCCGAAGAGAATAGGACAAAGCTCATCTGGACTTGAGCGCGGTATGCACTTGAATATCGATTCCCGTTTTGGGGATGTCCCCGCAGGGTCCGGCCACCTCACGTCCGGGGCGACAGTTTCCCGGTTGATGCACCGTCCCCCGACCTGATTGAGGCAACCCCGCAGCCAGCATCCGATTCCAATGTTTCAAGGGCAGTTAGGGGAATCCGACATTGACCTGTACCATCGGACAGGTTAGAATTTCGTGCCTCGGGGCAAAGGCTTAATTATGCGTTCTACCGTCAAAGTGTTTCTTTTCGCTGTTTTGGCTTGTGGACTGGTGTATGTGCCGAGAGCTTCAGCGCAAGGTGAGTCTCCAACCCAGCAGCCGGACCAAAACGACAAGAAAGCCGCCAAGCAAGCCGCCAAGCAACGCTCCAAGCGAGACAAAGACTTATTCAACGAACTCGATTCCCAATATAAGAAATGGCTGAACGAAGACGTGGTCTACATCATTTCACCCGAAGAGCGCAGTTCGTTCCTGCATCTTTCCACCAACGAAGAGCGCGAGCAATTTATCGAAGCCTTTTGGCAGCGCCGCAATCCTGATCCGGATTCCGCCGAAAACAATTTCAAGGAAGAGCACTATCGCCGCATCGCCTACGCCAACGAGCATTTCTCTTCCGGCATCCCCGGATGGAAAACCGATCGCGGCCGAATCTACATCATGTGGGGCCCGGCAGACGAAGTTCAAACGCATCCGTCGGGCGGAACCTACACACGGCCGGCCGAAGAAGGGGGCGGCGAAACTTCCACCTATCCTTTCGAAGATTGGCGCTATCGCTATCTGGAAGGCATTGGGGAGAACGTCGAGATCGAGTTCGTAGACCCCACCATGAGCGGCGAATACAAGCTCACCATGGACCCCAGCGAGAAAGACGCGTTGCTCTACGTTCCCGGCGCCGGTCTCACCGAGATGGAACAGATGGGAATGTCCAGCAAGACAGCCCGGTTCAATAACACCGACGGCACGCACCTGGCCCAGCCCATGGGCATGACCCCGGAAACGATGCAGGAATTTTCGCGGCTGGAACTCTATTCCAAGATCCAGCAAGCTCCTCCGGTAAAATTCAAGGACCTGGAAGCCGTCGTCTCTTCGCGCCTGGTTCGCGATCAGGTGAAATTCCAATACCGCACCGACTTCCTGCGCATTACTTCGGAAACTGTTCTGGTCCCCATCACCATCCAGATTCCCACGCGCCAGCTCAGCTTTCAGCAAAAGAACGGCGTCGAGTCCGCCTCCGTCAACCTTTTCTGCCGTGTGACCAGCCTCAGCGGCCGGATCGTGAACACCTTTGAGGACACCGTCCGCCGCGATGTTCCATCCGCCTTGCTGCAGCAATCGCTGGCTACCGCCTCGATTTATCAAAAGGCGATTCCGCTCAGTCCGGGACTCTACCGCCTGGACATCGTCTTGAAAGACATCAACAACGGCAACGTGGGCGTGGTCAATACCCGCTTGGCGGTGCCGCGATTTGAAGATGACAGCCTTTCCTCCAGCACTCTGATTCTCGCCGATGAGATCAAGCGCGTTTCCGCGCATGATATCGGCCTGGGCCAGTTCGTCCTGGGCGACGTGAAAGTCCGCCCGCGCATTGATTCCTCCTTCGTCGCCAGCGATGAAATGGGCGTTTTCCTTCAGGTCTATAACCTCAAGGTGGATGACAAGACGCACAAGGCGGACGCGACCGTGCAATACCGCGTAACCATGGACAAGGCCAACGACCCGGTGCTCAAGTACGATCTGGGCCAGGACAAACTGCCTTTGCACGGCGAGGAAATGACGCTGGAAAATATCATCACTCTCGGTTCATTGAAACCCGGCAAGTACAAGCTGGAAGTCGCTGTCACCGACAATCTAACGAAGAAAACCATCACCCCGGCTACGGAATTTACCGTCCGGCCAACCGGTGCGCCAGCGCCACAAGCGAAGTGAGCCTCATGAATCTTCGGATGATTCGCGCCATGGGCCTCGGCATGATCCTGTGCCTCTCCTGGTGTGTGATTCCGACACCCGTGACGGCGGCGCAAGGCTCGGGAAAAATCACCGGACTCGTGGTGGACTCTACGGGAACTCCGCAGATGGGCGCGACGGTGGTTATTTCTTCCGACCAGCTCCTGAACCATATGGGATTTCAGCTTCTAACCAATGATCGCGGCCGTTTTTCCAGCTCCAGCCTGCCGTCCGGCATTTATTCCATCAAAGTCACGCTCGCCGGTTTCCTACCGGCTGTCGAGCAGGACATTCAGGTGCGCGATGAGCACACCACTCTGCTGGAAATAGTTCTTGGTTCCGTCTTCACTTCACTTGAAAAATTGCGCCGCCAGCCCGATCAGCAGGTCGCTTCCGATGATTGGAGTTGGGTGCTGCGAACCTCCGCTGCCACTCGCCCGGTGTTGCGCTGGCAGGATGGCGATGTGGTTCTCGGCGGACGTGTCAACCCGTTCGACAAATCGCAGGATCAGTCCGCTCGTACCCGCCTTGAATTTACTTCGGGATCCGATCATCCCGGCTCCATTTCCAATCTCGCGGATACGCCGGGCAGTGCGTTCGCCTACGATTACGGATTGGGCGGGCTCGGCAATCTGCTGATCGCCGGCCAGTTCAGCTACAATGCGGGCTCAGAGTCCAACGGCTTCGTCGCACAATGGCTGCCTTCGGGAGATTCCGGCACGGGCCCGGTAACGACCCTGTTAATCCGGGAATCCCAGCTCGGCGACGCGGGCCCTACGTTTCACGGCTTGCGCATGTCGCATGATTCTTCATTCCAATTGGGCGATCGCGTCAGTGTTCGTTACGGCGCCGACTTCCTGATGGCGGGATTGCAAACGACGACCACGTCCGTGCGCCCCCGCGCCGAAGTGGCCGTGCGGATTGCTCCCACCTGGCTGGCCTCAGCGCTGGTCAGCACCAACTCCTGGCAGGATTCTGCCGGCGCCCCGGGGAATCTGCAATCCACGATCAATCAACTCGATGCTTTTCCGACTTTGCTGCTGCGCGGCGGCCGCTCCGTCCTGGACGATGATCTCCATGCGGAAATCGCCGTCGAGCATGACCTCTCCAAGAAATCCAGCGTCACCGCCGCCGTTTTTAACGACCATTCCAACAATACCGCCATCTTCGGGCACGGCAATTTCTCTGGACCGGATTACTTGCCCGACTATTTCTCTGATGTCTTCGCCTACGACGCCGGGGGCATGAATTCGCTGGGAGCCCGCCTGGTGTACCAGCAGAAAATTGCCAGCAATCTCGACATGACCGTGATCTATTCCTACGCGGGAGCCCTGGCGCCCAATGAAGATCCGGCCCAAGGCGCGCTGCGGAATCAGCTCGCCGCTCAATATCGCTCGAGCGCGGCCACGCGATTTTCCGCCACCATTCCCCGTACCGGCACGAAAATCATCTCCAGCTATAAATGGATCAGCGGACCCGCCGTCTCCCCGCAGGACGCCTACGGCCAATCCACCTACCACATCGATCCGTACCTGAGCATCCAAGTTCGCCAGCGTCTGCCCGGCTTCGTGCCTGGTCACGCCGAGATTTTGGCTGATTGCGGCAATCTGCTCGCTCAGGGTTACGTCACTGTTGCCACCAACGACGGCCAAATCGTCCTCGTACCGACGTATCGATTCTTCCGGGGCGGCTTGAGCTTCCAGTTTTAGGTAGCATCCACACTATTGTAATTGGGAAGCTACCTTCCAGAAATGGGATGAGGCCAGGATTCAATTCCGGTCGTGTCTGCAACGCTCTGATAAATAAGCCCTTACATAATTCGGAATCTGTGATTCGCTGGAAGTTGACGTGCTACCATATTGCTCCAAGGATCTTGGTGTACTCGGATGAAAGATAGTCTGCGAATGCGGCTCGGAGCGGTGATCTTAGCCCTCCTCACATTGGCAGTTATTGTTTTCGCCGTTCTGAACTTCCAGCAACGCTCGCTCTACGTCCTTCCCGATGATGGAGTCACTTGGATGGACTCCCCCCAGGGCGTCGCTGCCTGGCACGTGGTCGCTGATTCACCCGGCGCGAAAGCCGGCATCCGCCAGGGCGACGTCGTCGAAACCGTCCGTGGCGCGACCATTCACCGCGCGATTGACGTTACGCGAGTCCTGTTCCATGTCGGTCCCTGGGCGGAAATCCGCTACGAACTGCGCCGTGATGGACGCACGTTCGAAACCCCGCTGGTCACCGCGCCGCAGGAAAATCCCTCTTCCATTGAAAATTATTTGCGGGTCCTGGGACTGCTTTACCTGTTCATCGGCCTGTTCATTTTCGTGCGCCGCTGGAATGCGCCGCGCGCCATTCATTTCTACATTTTTTGCCTGGTCTCGTTTGTGCTCTACAGCTTCCATTACAGCGGCAAGCTGAATTCCTTCGACTGGATTATTTACTGGGGCAGCGTGGTGGCCGTGCTGCTGCAGCCGGCGATGCTCGTGCACTTTGCCCTGGTTTTTCCGGAACGCCGCGGCACGCTCTGGCCCAAACTGGCGGCCGTCTATAGCATCCCGACCGCCCTGCTGGCTCTGCATATCTTCATCGCCACGGGCACGCTGGATTTCCTCCCGTCGTTCGGCACACGCTACTGGCTCGACAAGGTCGAACAGGTCAACCTGGGGATCTATTTCGTCCTGGCCGCGTTCATTTTCTTTTTCAGTTTTCGTCGCGCGCCCAGCGGGGTGCTGCGCCAGCAATTGAAGTGGGTCACGGCGGGTGCCTTTGCCGGCAGTTTGCCGTTTGTCTTCCTCTACATCGTGCCTTACGCCCTGGGCCTGGTTCCCGCGCCCTGGATGAAGATTTCCGTTTACTCGCTCGCATTCATTCCGCTCTGCTTCGGCTACGCGATCATTCGCTACCGGCTGATGGACGTGGACATCATCTTCAAGCGCGGTCTGTCTTACACGTTCGCCACCGCGGCCGTCGTGGGAATTTATTTCGCTTTGATCGCCGTAATCGGCGAGCTGTTTCACCGCCCGGGTTTATCGACCGGGCCCGCCGGCGGCATTATCGCGATCGTCGTCGCCGCGTTTTTGATCGAGCCGTTGCGGGAGTGGGTGCAAACGCGCCTGGACCGTTTCTTCTACCGCGATCGCCTCGATTACCGGCGCACCCTGATCGAATTCGGCCGCGCGCTCACCAATGAAGTGCGCCTGGAACCGCTGGTCGGCTCGGTGCTCGATCGTGTTTCGCAAACCCTGCTGGTGGATCGTCTCGCCGTGTTTTTGGAAGATCCCGCAGCGCCGGGTCAGTTCGTCCTCTCGCGCTCCATGGGTCTGCGCCCCGAAGGCCCGCTGGATCTGTCGTTCCTGGATCCTGCTCGTCCGGCCTTCGAGCGCGGCTGCCTGTTCTTTGAATCGGCGCGTACCGCCCTGCAGGAATCTGAATCGGTTCGCCGCACGCTCGAAGAGCTCGATCTGAATTATTTCATTCCTTGTCGCTTCCGCGAACGCACCGTCGCGGTTCTGGGCCTCGGCAAGACCGTGGACGGCGATTATCTCTCCAGTGACGACCTCGAGCTGCTCTTCACCATCGCCGGATACGTCGCCATCGCCATCGAAAACGCCGGCCTCTATCATTCCCTCGAACAAAAGGCCATGCAGATCGAGCGCCTGAAGGATTTCAGCGAAAATATCGTCGAATCCCTCAAGATCGGTGTCGTCACGGTGGACCTCGAAGACCGCGTCGAGTCCTGGAATCCGCAGCTCGAGGATTTACTCTCCATTCCGCGCGCCGACGCGCTACAGCGCCGCCTGCCGGAAGTGTTGCCGCAAGATCTGGTGGCTGAGATCACTTCCCGCGCGGCCAGCGATCATGTTTCCGGCATCTACAAATTCCGCCTGAATACGCGCGCCGGCCGGCATCTGGTCATCAACGCCTCGGTCGCGCCGCTGGTGGGCAAAAATGGCGCGCGCCTCGGCCGCCTGATCCTTCTCGACGACATCACCCAGCGCGTTCGCCTGGAAGACCAGATGGTGCAGACCGAAAAGCTTACCTCCCTCGGCCTACTGGCCGCCGGTGTGGCGCACGAAGTGAATACTCCCCTCGCGGTGATTTCCAATTACATTCAAATGCTCGCCAAGCAGATTCCCGCCGACGATCCGCGCCAGAAAACCATCGAGCGCATCGTGAAGCAGACTTTCCGCGCCAGCGAAATCGTCAATAATCTTCTGAATTTCTCGCGCACCGGCGCCGCTGAATTCATCGAAGTGGACATCAACAACGTGCTGGAGGAAACCCTCACTCTCGTCCAGCATCCTTTCAAGACCGCGCAAGTCAACGTCGTGAAAAACTACAACAAACAATTGCCGCCGGTGCTGGGTTCCATCACCCGCCTGCAGCAAGTCTTCCTGAATCTTTTCATGAACGCGCGCGACGCCATGCCGCAGGGCGGCCTGCTCGAAGTTCGGACCGGAGCGCAAAATGGCTCGGTCGAAATCGAAGTCACCGACACGGGTTCGGGGATTTCGCCCGAGCACCTCCACCGTATTTTCGATCCATTCTTTACAACCAAGGCCACCGGACGGGGCACCGGGCTGGGTCTTTCGGTGAGCTACGGCATCATCAAAGAGCACGCCGGCAAAGTCGACGTACGCTCAACTCCAGGCAAAGGCACTTCCTTCCGCCTGGAATTTCCCGTAGCCAGGAAAGCCGTCCATGCCTAGAGGTTCGATTCTGGTTGTTGACGATGAAATAGAAATCAGGGAAGGACTCGAAGCTCTTCTCACTTCCGAAAGTTTTCAAGTCACGCTCGCCGACACCGGCGAGGCCGGTCTGCAGAAGCTCGAAGATCAGCCCTTCGATCTGATGCTGCTGGACGTCAGCCTGCCCGACCGCAACGGCCTGGAATTGCTTCGCGAAATTCGCCGCCGCGATCCGCAGCTCTCCATCATCCTGATCACCGCGTTCGGGTCGATCGATATGGCTCGAGCGGCCTTCAAGGGCGGCGCGCAGGATTTCATCACCAAGCCTTGGTCCAATGACGAACTGATCGCGCAGATTTCACTGGCGATCGAGGGCCGCCGCCTGCGCGACGAGAACGTCCAGCTCAAGCGAGCCCTGAAGCAGCGCTACAATTTCCCGAACATTGTCGGCAAGAGTGACAAGATGCAGGCCGTGTTCGACCTCGTCACCCAGGTCGCGCCCTCCCGCTCTACCGTTCTCATCTCCGGCGAAAGCGGCACCGGAAAAGAAGTAATCGCCAAGGCGATCCATTCCGCTTCCACGCGCGCGGACAAGGCCTTCATTCCCATCAATACCGGCTCGATTCCCGTGGACTTGCTCGAATCGCAGCTTTTCGGCCACGTGAAGGGCGCTTTCACCAGCGCCGTCGCTTCGAAGAAAGGACTGTTCGAAGTGGCCGACCAAGGCACGATTTTCTTCGATGAAATCTCGACCATCGGCCCCGAAACCCAAGCCAAGCTCCTGCGCGTGATTCAGGAGCGCGAATTCATGCGCCTGGGCGGCACCGAAACAATTAAAGTTGACGTGCGCATCCTGGCTGCTTCCAACGAAGATCTCAGCAAACTCGTTCGCGAAGGCCGCTTCCGCGAGGATTTATTCCATCGCCTCAACGTAATTTCTCTCCATCTTCCGCCGCTCCGCGATCGCAAGGAAGATATCCCGCTGCTGATTGATCGCTTCCTCGGCCAATTCTGCACCGACAATGGCAAGCCGCCGCGCCTGTTCACCCACGGCGCCATGAAACTCCTGATGGATTACGATTGGCCCGGCAACGTTCGCGAACTGGAAAACGTCGTCGAGCGCGCCGTCGTCCTGTCCACCCAGGAAGCCATGGACGCGGACATTCTCCCCGAAAGCGTGCGCACGCGCGAAATCGTGCGCGGCGTTCGCTTGCAGCTTGCGGAATTTTTGCCTCCGCTTCCCGGACAGGTGGGCGGCCCGGGCACTGCGCCTTCTCTTTTTGAAATTCTGGAGGAAGTCGAGCGGCGCATCATCGTGGACATGCTCGAGCGCACCAACTGGAATCAGACCGAAGCCTCCGAGCGTTTCCAGGTCCCGCTCTCCACACTGAACCAGAAAATCAAACGCCTCGGTATCGAAACCCGCCGCCGCAGCATGTCTCCCCGCAGCGCAGGCGCCTTCGGCGAAGACCCAGCCGAATTCGCCGCGGGCAAATAACCTTCGCTTCCCGCAGGCAACCTAGTGGCGCAGCATGCCGCGCCCGCATTCGCTGCGCTATGGTAGCGGGCGCCTTCCGGGGGGCGCCGTTGCTTTGGATTGGACGCTCGCACAAATTTGCGCCCGGCCATTCGGCACCACCCAATCCGCGTGTAATATAAGCCTCGCCGAAACTTCGCAAAGCTCAGCACCGACAACTCCCAGGAGAATTCTCGCTGGCCCAATCCATCCAATCGTCCCCTGAATCAGCGCAAGCAACGAGTGAAGGCCTCCGCCGTCAACTCGGCGTCGGCTCGGCGGCCGCGGCAGTCGCTGGCGAAGCGATCGCCGTCGGCATCTTCCTCACTCCCGCGCGCATGGCCAAGTCTCTGGCCTCTCCCTTCTGGCTGCTCATCGTCTGGCTCGCCGTCGGCGCCATGACGCTTTGCGGCGCGCTCTGCTATGGCGAACTCGCTGGCCGTTTCCCCAGTGCCGGCGGAGCCTACGTGTACCTGCGCGAGTGTTTCGGCCCGCGTACCGCTTTTCTTTACGGCTGGATGTGCCTGTCGGTCCTCGATCCCGGCCTCACCGCGGCATTCGCCACCGGCCTGGCCGGGTATGCCGCGTATATTTTTCACTGGACGCCGCTGCTGATAAAACTCTGCGCCATCACGGCCATCTGGACGATCTGCGCTCTGAACATTCTCAGCTTGGGCATCAGTGCCGGCTTTCTGCGCTGGATCACCTGGTTGAAATTTGCCGTGCTTGCGACGCTCACCATCTGGGCGCTGGTCTTTCGCTCGGGCGCTTGGTCGAATTTTGTTCCCTTCGTCGCGCAGCGTCCCGGCACGCTCGGGCTCGCGCCCGCTCTAGGCGCTGCCGTGGTCAGCGCGTTCTTCTCGTTCGGCGGCTGGTGGGACGCGACGAAAATCTCGGGCGAAGTGCGTGATCCCGGCCGCACCCTTCCGCGCGCCCTGGTTGTCGGCGTTCTTGCGGTCACCTCCGTGTACGTCATCATCAGCGCCGTCTTCATTTATCTGGTGCCCATCGAAAAAGTCGCCTCCGACGGCACCTTCGTCGCGCAAGCCGGTGAAGTCCTGTTCGGTCCCGCCGGTGGAATTATTTTTGCCGCGATCGTGGTCGTCTGCGTGCTCGGCAGCCTCGCCGCGTTCATGCTGTCCGCGCCGCGTGTGTATTACGCCATGGCTCGCGACGGCGTATTTTTGCAGTCCGTCGCGCGCATTCACCCGCGCTTCGGCACGCCCGCGCGCGCCATCGCCATTCAGGGTTCGATCGCTGCGCTGCTGGCGGCCGTGGGCTCGTTCGATCAAATCATTTCGTATTTCTTTTTCGTCACCGTGCTTTTTCTGGGACTCACCGTGGCGGGCCTGTTTGTGATCCGCCGCAAGGCAAAGCAAACGGAAACCATCATCCTCACCGCCGGTTATCCCTTCACGCCAATTGCGTTCCTGGCGCTCGTGGGTATCATGTTAATTCTGCTTGCCACTCACAGACCGAGCGAAGCCGCGCTCGGTTGCGCCGTGGTGCTGGCGGGCTGGCCCGTGTACAGCTGGGTCCGCCAAACGGAAAAATGATTCGCAAATGAACCTGGTCAAGGGAGCCTGCGATGTCCACTGATGAAACGAACAAATCGCACAACGCCGCTGCGGTTCCTGATTCTTCCGGCGAAAAACACCCCACAAAAATCCGCATCACGGAGGATGCGGAAGCCACCGGCGAAGTCGCTACCGCCTACGATTTCTGGCGCGCCGGCTCCGGACGCCGCCAGGTGCCCGGCATCATCAAATGTTTCGGCGCACGTCCCGATTTTCTTCGCCAGGTCGTGGAATTCTCCAACAAAGTTCACTTTTCGGAAGGTCATCTCACCCGGCGCCACAAGGAGATGATCGCCAGCTACGTTTCCTTCCTCAATCGCTGCCCGTATTGACTGGACAGCCACGCCTACTTCCTGCGTGTTCAGGGAGCCAGCGATCAATGCGTAGCCGCAATTCTGGAGGGCAAACTCGATCAGGCTGGCCTGACTCCCGCAGAGCGCGCTCTGCTGGTTTACGTCGAGCAGATCACCAGGGACGCCGCGCGCTCCAGCCACGCGGACGTCCAGAAATTGCGCGACGCCGGATGGGAAGAAGACCAGATCGCTGAAGCCGTCTACATCACCGCGCTCTTCGCTTTTTTCAATCGCGTGGCCGACGCCTTCGGCGTCCCGTCGCAGGACTATCTAAGCAAAGGAAGAATGACTCCATAAGTGCGACAATATCTCAGTTGTGCTTGAGGTCTTCGAGAAACGAGACTTCGATCTCTGCCTCGCCATTTCCCAAATATTGATGTCCGGGCTTGGCAAGCGCCGCAACCTTCCCGGCACACTCCAGCCAGCCTTCCTCATGTCGCGACCAGGCCAGGATCTTCCCGTCGGCATTCGTGTTCTCGTACGAAATTTGCTGCGCGCCTTCCTTCTTCACAAGCTTCAAGAGGATGGACGGACAATTTGTCGAAAACTCTGCCCACTCGGTCTGGCGAAGAGCAAACCGGCTGACGCGGTGACTAGCAAGGTCGCCAAAAAGCCCCAGAAGCCGATCCCTATCACTGGTCGATCGCAGTAAAAACATTATGCGCGGACCTTGCGAGGAAACATGGGAGTCGACGTACATGAATGTGTCCAGCTAGCCTACGAGACCAGCGGCCGCCCCGCAATTCCTTCCAAAATGCGAAAGGGAGCCGCTTCGGGCGCCACCAGGGCCTGCGGCGGAATCAGGAATGTTTGCTCGACAGCATACTGCCCGCTCAGCGCCGCGTGCGCCACGCTGTCGGTAAAAACCACCCACGTCGCCAGCGGCGGAAATTCCATCCGGATCTTCGGACAATTCGCCTGGAACGCGCTGTTCTCCTTCAAATAATCGTGGAACCGCAGCATGAACATGTCGTACGGCGTGCGGCTCATCGTGCCAATCCCCAGTTTCGCTCCCAGACTCTGTACCGTGCGCCCCAAAAAGGAATCGTCCTCGGCGATTTGCTGCAGGCCGGCAGCTTTCGCGTATTGCCTTGCCAGTTGGTCGAAACTCTCCGTGGTCGTCCACACCCGGGGCCGGGAGGTATGCAAATTCGTGAATACGCGCAGAATTCGCCCGCCCCTGGTCGGCCGGCTGGGAAACGCATCCACGTGCAGCAGATCGTTGCGCTTATGCACCGGCAGATCGCGGTTTTCTTCCTCCAGCGGCCGAAAGCTCGCGAAATCCAGGTTCCATTTGCCGCTGTACGGCGAAAGAAATTTCCCCACGAATTCGATAATCTGCGCGCTGTAATTCCGCATGATCGTGTGCAGTCGCTCAACGGTCTGGGCGTCACCGGAAACTCCGCGCAGAATATCCTCGCTCGGCCGGTAGGAGACGTTTTTATGCAGCCGCAGCTCGGTCCATTCCTGCTCGCGCAGAAATTGCTGGTCTTCGGTGGGCAAATGGAACGGCAATTCGCGGAAAAAAAGGATTTGTCCGCGCTCGGCCAGCTCGCAGTAGGCCCGCGCGCGCGCTTCCTGCTGCTCGCACCCAATCCAGCCGGCGGGGTACTTATAATCCTCGACCATGATCCATGGCAGGTTGGGCATCGCCTTACTTCTTGCCGCTTCCCGCCACCACGTAGCCCGGCGGCAGCAGCGTCGTGCTCAAATCCAGTCCCGAAAGGTCCACGCCTTCCAGGTTGGTCTCGCGCAGAATCGCGGTGCGCATTTCCGCGCCACTAAAATCCGCTCCGCGAATTTCCGCGCTGCGAAAATTTGCCGCGCCAAAGTTCGCACGCCGCAAAATTGCCTGTCGCAGATCCGTGCGGAATAATTCCGCGCCTCCCACTTGCGCTTCCGTCAAATCAGCGCCTTCCAGATTCGCTTCGGTCAAATCCGCCTTGCGCAAATCGGCGCGCTTCAGCTTGGCCTTGCTCAAATTCACCGACGAAAGCCGCGCATTGTAGAGCCGCGCGCCCTCCAGATTCGCCCCCTGGAAATTCACCAGGTCCAGATTCATATTCTCCAGATTCACGCCCTTCAGGTCCGCGCCGGAAAGATCCGCGCGCGCGCCTGTCTCGTCGCCGCGCACGAATCGCTGGTGCGCTTCGATAATTTCCGATACTCGTTTGCCCTTGTGCCGAATGCTCTTGGGGGATTTCACTCGACTCCTTTCCATGCCGCCCGAATTCCCATAATCCTTGGATCCTTCCGGATGTTTGCTTAAGTTCACATTTTACTAGAATTAGGGCATAACGCCACGATTGGGCTCTTGCAAGCCAGCAAACCTCTGCGGCGAAATGCCCGGCTGGCGTCGAATTTTATGGAAAAGTGGCGGCCCGATTCGCCTGCCGCCGCGAAGCGGAATGGTCACGGAGCGGCCGTCAGGATGATTCCATCGTTCGCGGGGTCCGGTCGTCCGCTGCAATCGAAATCCGGGTTATCTTGCAACTCTTTGCAATTCCCGCGCCGTCGCGCTAGCCGTGCAGAATTTCAGCGCTGTCTGCTGGAAAGGACAGGCCTTGGTCACGATATTCACCTGCGAAGATTGCCAAGACCTTCCCAAGCCCGGCTTACGCCGACTCACGCGTTTCCAGCAATGCGTAGCGGCCGGATAGCGCGGGAATCTCAGCGACGCGAGGAACCATTGTCCTGGCGATACAACGCTGTCTTGTAGTTGTTGATGGCCATAAGGCCTCCGCCGCCCAGGTGAGTATACCATGCACAAAAGTGTGAGATTTTATTGCCTGTCTGAGACTTGTGGTACCGTCGAGTTATGAATGGGCGTTTCTATATTGCTTGTTCTGGAAGTCCCCTAGCGGGCGTCGCGCTCGCCGCGATCCTCTGCTTTGTTTCCTTCCCGCATGCAACCACCGCCCAGCAGGTCGAAGATGTGCCCAGCGAAGAAGTCGTCGTAAATTTCGCAGCCGGTCGCGTCGTCATCGCCGTCGTAAAAGATGGGATCCTCATCGGCACGATTGAAAATCAAATCGAGCCGCAAACCCATCCGCCCATTCCCGTGCAGATGAACCGCGCGCGCGCCGGCGTCCTGCTCGGCGCCGTAGATTGGTTTTCGCCCTCATCGCAACTCCAGCTCGCGCGCCTCGACACCGAGTTGCCGCATCTGCACGGCCACTTCGTCGTGTCGAGCCCCCATATAAGTCAGGTGCAAACCAATGCGGAGGCTTCCGACATCGAAAACGTCGGCCAAAGCCTTTTCGAGCGCATGAATGTCGTCGCCGGCAATCTCCACGGCAAGCTTGACTGGCCGCCGGCCGAACCCGTAGCGCAACTCATTCTCGCCGACTATATCCAGGGATACGGCCCGGAGGTCTGGCAACTCAGCTTCAGCCTGAACCAGGAAATGCAGCGCCTGGACTACTACGACACGCACATCTCCCATCCCGTCTATCTGCAAAGCTGGCCTCCGGAAAAGGGCCAGCCGCACACCCTCATGGAATTTCAGTATCCGCCGGAAAATGCCACACCCACTTTGCTTGATTTGCTGCGCCGGAAAGACCCGCGCCTTGAAAAAATCTGCGCTTCCGACGCCAAAATGAGGGAGGTTGCGGATCACTTCCTGGAAGGACAAAGCGGCAAGATCGTCGCAGTCGACGCCACACAATTTCTCCGCGCCGCACTCGCGGTTTTGGCTCCGCCGAACGCTCGGCAGACCATGGCGTCAATTGGTCTCGATTCCGGCTTCGAATGGATTCTCCGCCCGCCCCCAGAACCGAAGCGCGCCACTTCGCAGGCGGAACAAGAAAGGCCCGCCGACGCCCCTTCGCTCTTGAAAGGCTCGTCACCGGAATAAATCTAAAAACGGTGGCTCCGTCTAGCGTCCGTCCCAACCTTCCGCGCAATTATTCCGAAACTTGCGCCGTCATCCCCGGGAGCGCAGCGACCGAGCCTGCCCGCCGCCGGCAGGGATCTCGCTTTTTTGTGGAAGGCCGGCCGCGGCGGCAAGCGCCGAGCGACCTTGCCGGAACGCCGCTACTTTCGTTCCGCCAGCTGCTGCTGCAGACGCGCGTTTTTCTCGGTCACCGACCGCGCCAGCTCTTCCTTGTGTTCCACCAGTTTTCGCGCGATGTCCGGATCGGATAATCCCAAAATCTCCGCCGCGAAGATCGCCGCATTCACCGCCCCCGCCTTATCAATCGCCATCGTAGCAACGGGAATCCCGCCGGGCATTTGAACCGTCGAAAGCAGCGCGTCCAGCCCGTTGAGCGAACTGGTTCCCATCGGCACGCCGATCACCGGCAATGTCGTATTGGCCGCGATCACGCCCGCCAGATGCGCCGCCGCCCCCGCCGCCGCGATGAGCACTTTCAATCCGCGGCTCTGCGCCGTCGTGGCATATTCGTGCGCGCGCACCGGAGTGCGGTGCGCGGACATCACTTCCATCTCATATCCAATTCCAAATTTATCGAGCGCTTTTCCGGTTTCGCTCATCACCGGCAAATCCGTGTCTGAACCCATCAACACGCCTACCAGCACTTCCCTGTTCTTGTTCGTTGTCATCACCTGGACACTCTCGCTTCCCTATCGTTCGTCGCCTCGTGCTCTTCAGCCTGCGCCCGCACTTCAATCCGGTCGCCTCTGCGGATTATTCCCCCCTCCTGCACACGGCACAACCAGCCCCTCTGCCCCCTGAGCTCCTCTTGCAGTCCCATGCGAATCTCGTCCATGCGCGCGCACGGATCGCAGGGCCCGGTAATCTCCAGAACACAATTCCCGATGCGCAATATATTCCCCGCCGCAAGCGATTGCAGGTCGATTCCCTGCGTGGTTATGTTTTCCTTGACGATTCCGGGAGCCAATCCAAGCCTCGCGAGAGTCTCGCGGTCTATCAGCGAGACCTGCCGCTTGCTCCCGGGGCGTCCATGAATGCATCCTCTAAATCCCTTGTCCTTAATGACTTCAACATCAGTCACCTCCAGCATCGGAAACCGATGGACCAGGCAGGTAAATAGATGTAGCACTTCACCCATTTGCGCGAAACTCCGCAATCTTCACTTTGTTCGCGTCGGCGATCCCGATGTCCTTCCGATAGTGCGCGCCGGGGACCTTTATTCTTCCAGCCGCGTCATAAGCAGCTCTGGAGGCGGCTTCAAGCGATTCACCGGTTGCCGCGACCCCAAGAATTCTTCCACCACATGTGTAGTACTCCCTCCCCTCGCGCCGGGTCCCTGCGTGGAACACACCCACATGCGCGAGCTTTGCGACTTCCTCCAGCCCACCGATCCGCTTTCCTAAAACGGGGCTCGCCGGATAACCCTCAGACGCCATCACCACGCAGACGCTCGCTCCTTGGCTCCACTTTGCCGTGGAACCATCGAGTCTTCCGAGCGCTGCATCCATGCATGCTGCCGCAAAATCGAAGTCGGCCCTCAGCAATATCGCCTGCGTTTCCGGATCGCCCAGCCGGCAATTATATTCCAGAACTTTCGGACCATCGTTCGTCAGCATCAGCCCGAAAAAAATAAATCCGCGGTACTCCATTTTTTCACTGCGCAATCCCGCCAGTGTCGGACGCACGATGCTCGCAAGAATTTGCTCCTCGAGCTCGCCTGTCAGGATTCCGTCGGTCGAATAGGTTCCCATGCCGCCGGTGTTCGGCCCCTCATCATTGTCAAACGCGCGTTTGTGATCCCGCGTCGGCGCCAGAGATATAAAATTGGTCCCGTCCGTCAGAATAATGTAGGAAAGTTCTTTGCCGGCGAGCGCTTCCTCGAGCAGCACGCGCTTTCCCGCGTCGCCGAATTCCTCGCCCTGCATCAGCCGCTCGATAAATTCCCCTGCTTCGCTCGCCGACGACGTCACCAGCACGCCTTTACCCGCACAAAGTCCGTCCGCCTTCGCCACGACGGGCCAGGAAACCGAATCCAATTTCGCGCAAGCCTCCGGCGCCGATTGAAACGCGCCATACACGCCCGCGGTGGGAATTCCGTTGCGCGTCATGAACTCCTTCGCGAAAATCTTGCTACCTTCCAGTTGCGCTGCGATTTTCGGAGGACCCAGAATCGCCAAGCCCCGCCGCTTGAATTCATCCGCAATGCCCTGAACCAGCGGTAATTCCGGTCCTACAATCGTCAGATCCGCGCCCAGCTTCATCGCCAGATCGGCCGCTGCTTGCACATCTCCAAGGTTCAGGGGCAGGCATTCCGCGTCGTGCGAAATTCCGCCGTTGCCCGGCGCGCACCAGATTTTTTCGACGCGCGCGCTCTGCCGCAACTTCCACGCAATCGCGTGCTCACGTCCACCGCCGCCGATAATTAGAATTTTCATGATGTGCGTTTGCGGGAATAAGAACGATACGGCGGTGCGTCCGGCGGTGTCAACTCCTCCCGCCGATGATTCGCGGTTCAGCTTGCTTCCATCGCCGCAAAAGTGTTTTCATTTACCG
>Ga0210394_10004320_pt1 | contig 16733 bp, 11 predicted proteins | sample IncBWC12MmetaG_FD_160121 | JGI IMG/M metagenome (GOLD analysis project Ga0210394, IMG submission 160121) | Forest soil microbial communities from Barre Woods Harvard Forest LTER site, Petersham, Massachusetts, United States - Inc-BW-C-12-M | ecosystem: Environmental > Terrestrial > Soil >... | reverse complement strand
GCGCCTCCTCTCCGCCGTCGATGCTGAAAACGCTGCAGGATCACTACGGAGTGCAGGTGCTGCACGCGTGGGGCATGACCGAGATGAGCCCGCTGGGAACCGTTTGCTCGCTGAAGCCGGGGCAGCTGAATTTGCCCGCCGACGACCAGCTTGCCATCCGGAGCAAGCAAGGCCGCGTGCTGTATCCGGTCGATATGAAGGTGGTCAATGCGCAAGGCGAAGAGCTGCCTTGGGACGGCAAGAGCAGCGGAGACCTGATGGTGCGAGGCCCCTGGGTTTGCAGCGGGTACTTTCAAGGCGCCTCGGCGCTGCGCGAGGGCTGGTTCGCCACCGGCGACGTCGCTCACATCGACCCGGACGGCTTCATGAAGATTACCGATCGCAGCAAAGACGTCATCAAATCCGGCGGCGAATGGATCAGCTCGATCGAGCTGGAGCACATCGCGCTGTCGCATCCCGGAGTGGCGAACGCCGCCTGCATCGGCGTGCCGCATCCGAAATGGGACGAACGGCCGCTGCTGGTGGTGGTACGCAAAGGCGACGGCGCCGTCACGCGCGAAGAGCTGCTGGCCCACTTCGCCGGCAAGGTCGCGCGCTGGCAGGTCCCCGACGACGTCGTATTTGTCGAGGCGATCCCGCTGGGGGCGACCGGCAAAATGTTGAAGGGCCAGCTGCGCGAGCGGTTTCGCGGCCACCGATGGCCTGGCGCGTGATCCGGCACAATCGCACCTTTCAACACATTGCCTAAGCGGCCGGACAGCGTCCGGCGCGACCGACTCCAATGCGTATCACGCGTTTCATTCAGCTGTGGGCGGCCCTGGCTGTGCTGGGGCCGCAACTGGGCATCGCAGCGCCGGCGGCGCCGCCCCCTGGCATCACTCAAGTGACCTCGATCGAGGGCATCACCGAATATCACCTCGCCAACGGCCTTCGCATCCTGCTGTACCCGGATCAGGCCAAGCCCACCGTGACGGTCAACGTGACGTACCTGGTCGGCTCGAGAATGGAGAACTATGGGGAGACCGGGATGGCCCACCTCCTCGAACACCTGATGTTCAAGGGTTCGACCCATTTCCCCGATCCCGACCGCGAGTTCGCCGCGCGCGGCTTCCGGAACAACGGGTCGACCAGCTACGACCGGACCAACTACTTCTCGACCTTTCAGGCGAGCGACGACAACCTGAATTGGGCCATGCGGCGCGAGGCCGATGCGATGATCAACTCGTTCATCGCGCGCAAGGACCTCGATTCGGAAATGACGGTCGTGCGCAACGAATACGAGAAAGGGGAGAACGACCCGGGCAGCGTGCTGTTCAAGCGCTTGCTGTCGGCGATGTACGAGTGGCATTCCTACGGCAAAGAGACGATCGGCGCCCGTAGCGACATCGAAAACGTCCGGATCCAGAACCTGCAGGCGTTTTACCGGATGTACTACCAACCCGACAACGCGGTGCTGATCATCGCCGGCCATTTCGATGTCAACCGGACCCTGCGGCTGATCGCCGATACCTTTGGCCGTATCCCGCGGCCGAAGCGATCACTGCCGCCGCAATGGACCGTCGAGCCCACGCAGGACGGCGAACACTGCGTGATGGTGCGCCGGAAGGGCGATTCGCAGATCGTGCTGGTCGGGTATCACATCCCGGCCGGCCGCAGCACCGACACGGCAGCGCTTTCGGCGGTGTCGGACGTCCTGGGAGAGACGCCGAGCGGACGCCTGCACCATGAGCTGGTCGAGACGGGCATAGCCGCCCAGGTCTTTGCCGAACCGATGTTCCTGCACGACCCGGGCGCGATGGTGTTCGGTGCGATCGTCAAGCCGGGCGACTCGGTGGACCGGGTTCGCGACAAGCTGATCGAGGTGGTCGAGCACACGTTCGACAAGAACCCTCCGACCGAAGCCGAGATGAACCGGATGCGTCAATCCGAAGAAACCGACGCGGAGCGGACGCTGGCCGACCCGCAAGGTTTCGGAGTCGCGCTCTCCGATTACATCTCACAGGGGGACTGGCGGCTGTTTTTCTTTTTTCGCGATGCAACCCAGCAGGTGACGCCGTCCGACGTGAGCGCGGCATCGCAACGATACTTCCGGCGCGACAACCGCACGGTCGGCATCTTTTTGCCGGAAGACGCGCCGCAGCGGGCGGAGATTCCCGCCCCGCTTTCGGTCGATCAGATGCTGAAGGATTACAAGCCGCGTGCCGCCGTCGAGGCCGGAGAGCAGTTCGATCCAAGTCAGCAGAACATCGACGCGCGGACCAAGGTGGTGCGCGCCGGCGATTTGAAGATTGCATTGCTGCCCAAGAAAAACCGCGGCGGAACCGTCAACGTCGCGATGGCCTTCGAGTTTGGCGACCTGAAGACGCTGAACGGTAAGACGATCGCCCGCGAGCTGACGCGGGAGATGTTTGCCCGCGGCACGGCCAAGATGACGCGGCAGCAGATCGACGACGAGCTGACGCGACTGAAAGTTACCGGCGATCTGACCAACTTCCAGGCCAGCCGCGCGACCGTGCAGGATGCTCTGAAGCTGGTCGACACGGTGCTGCACGAGGCCACTTTTTCCCAGGCGGAATTCGATCAGCTCAAGCGCGAAGCCCTGACCGAGCTGCAGAGCAAGCTGGACGATCCGGGCGAGCGCTCGCGCGACGCGCTGCTGTCCCACTTCAGCACCTATGCGGTCGGCGATCCCCGCCGCCATATCCCGCTGACCGAACGCATCGAGGCGGTGAAGAACACCTCGCTCGATGACGTGCGCAATTTCTTCGATCAATTCTGGGGCACTGCGCGCGGAGACATCGCGCTGGTCGGAGACTTCGACCCGGGCCAGGTGGAGCCGCTGCTCGTGGACCAGTTTGGATCCTGGAAATCGAAAGCACCGTACGAACGCTTGACGAACGAGGTGGTGGACGTGCCGGCGACGCGCATCTTCGTCGATACGCCCGACAAGGAAAACGCGTTCTACCGGGCGCGCGTCAACGTGACCCTGCGCGACGACGATCCGGACGCGCCGGCCCTGGCCTTGGCGACCCGCATCATTGGAGGCGGCTCCGGGCTGCACAACCGGCTGGTGGACCGGGTCCGGCAGAAGGACGGACTTTCGTACGGCATTGGCGCCGCCTTGCAAATCAATGGGCGCGATCGAGCCGGATCGTGGGGCGTTGGTGCCATCTCGGCGCCGCAAAACGTCAATCATGTCGAGCAGGACGTCAAGGAAGAGCTGGATCGCGTGCTGCGCGATGGTTTCACCGATGACGAGATCAAGCAGGCGAAGCAGGGCTATCGCCAGGAGCACGTGCTGGCACGCTCGGACGACGGGGCGCTGGCGGCAGGTTGGATCGTCAACCTTGACCTGGATCGGACCTACGAATTCAGCCGGCAGTTCGAAAACAAGGTCGAGGCCGTCACCGCCGAGCAGCTGCTTGCGGTCGCTCGCAAGTACCTGGATCTGTCCAAGATGACGGTGGTGGTGGCGGGCGATGCCAAGAAAGGAGCCCATTAGAGAGCCAATTGAAACCCTCACCCCCGACGACCCGCGGTCCCTGCACGCGCGCTGGTGTCGACGTCAGGCGGCCAAGCGGGTGAGGCTCTGAGTGCTAGCGGTGGCCCTTGGTGCGCGCGCCCAGCCCGGCGGGACTGGCGGCTGCGCCGTCGATCATGAATTCAAAGCGCCGGTCCGAACTGGAGTCGGGGTTGGCCGGATCGAACGAGCGCTCGACAAAGCTCACCAATCCGTCGCGGCGGACCGTCACCACCGTCGTGGCCCGGGTGCCGTAGCCGTTGGCCCGGATCTGAATTGCCGAAAGGGCGCGTTCCCAGTCGCGCGGGATTCCGGTCGACGGCAACTCCAATTCGCCGGCCAGTTCCCGGTCCGCCATCAAGTTCAGCAGGTTATCGATGCTGACCCGTTGCGCGATCTGGCACGAGAACGCGGTCACGCCGCGCGTGACCTTCGGCCATGGCGTATCCAGAAATGCATTGGACAGGCCGAATACGCCCGCCTGCAGCCGGTGCGCGGAGTCGTCCAGCCGATTGCTCAGGTACGCCAGGTCTGACCCGGCGCCGCGTGATCCGACACCGACCGGCTCGGCGACGACCAGGTTGAAGCCATTGAAGGAGTGCGCGCGCGACATGCAGTCGTCGACCCAGGTGCGCATCGGTTGCGAAGTCTGAAGGGCCGACAGCACCAGCAGTCCGCGCGACGTGGCATGCGGATTGCGCTCGTTCGGGGCGCGCACGTTGGTGACGACGGCGAAGCGCCCGCGCCGGTTGATTCCGAGCCAGGTGCCGCCCGCTTCTTCATCGCGCCCGGCCAGCAGCGAGACGGCCTGCCCCCACCAGCAGGCCGGCCGTGTGCGGCGGGCATAGAACTCGTCCCGATTGGCCGCCACGATCAGCGGGTACTCGGAGTGAGCCTGCCAGGCGAACAGGATCAGGCACATCGTGCAACAGCGGTCGAACCGGGAAGGTCGGCCGCAAACTCCTGCAATTTGTGTTGGCCACGCATCGTGGTACGACGCTACCGATCAGGCAGTTGGGTTGATCATTGGGTAAGGCACCTCACCCAGGCTTATGTGGCTCGATTGTGCCTGCCCGATACGAAGCTGCGCGGTACCCAGTGTAGTCGGGCATTCGAGCAAAAGATCGACCCCTCCTTCAGGGGACGCGGCGGCCATCACGACGGTCCCCACCGGGCCACCGCTGTCGTCGCCGCCACTTGCGTCCTGGAACAGGTCGTCGCCTGGAGCCGCCTCGTCTCCATGGCCTCGCACCATCCGACGACGCAGTTTGCCCAGATACTGGCTGCGCGCGACGACTTCCTGCCCGGGATAGCAGCCTTTACGGAAATGCACGCCCCCCAGCACGTCCAAGTTCAGCATCTGAGGAAGGAAGCGCTCCTGCGTCGCAGCGAACACATCCGGCAAGCCGGCATCGACCTTGGACCACCACCACACCCCCGGATCGACCTGGCCGAGGCTCGCCAGCTTCTGCTGGTAAGGCGCCGCGGATGCATCCGGCGCGAGCAGCATCAGCCGCGATCCCGCGCGCGGGGAGCCGGGAACCCGCACCAACCGCCCGCCATCGCCGAGCGGCCGACTGGTCCAAGGCTCGTCCGGACACGACAAGCCGGCGGATTGCACCGCCTGCTCGATGCCGGATCCGGTTAACCCGAACGCCCGCCACTGGTCGGTGACGTTCTCCAGCTGGACTTTGGATCTGAGCACGAAGCGCGCAAGGCGGGACCGCAGTGGCTCCAACATCTCAGACGGCAACAACAGGAAGAACCCGTCGTCGGCTCGCCACATCTCGAACAGTGCGACGACGCGCCCCTTGATCGAGCAGCAGGCGCCCAATTGCCAGCTCTGAGTGCCGATCGCGGTGGCATCGATCGTCAGTTGCGAGTTCAGGAACTGGGCCGCATCAGGCCCGCGCGCCGCCAGCACGCCGAGCCCCGACAGGGGAGCCATCACCGGTTGTCGCAACGCCAGCTGCAATTGCTCGCGCGGGGCCGACCAGGCGCCTTCGCGGGTACTGGAGCGGGGATCTTCAGGCATCAGAATGCACCGTTCCTTCTGAAGCGCGCCTTCAATGTAGGCGCCGCTGTCGTCATTATATGAACCCCGTAAAATCCGCCAATTCGTTTCGACGCGTTTCGACGGATTACATCGTTGCGGATTCGGAACACATTGCGTGCATGGCCGTGGGGGCTACTGGCCGGGGTGGTCATCATCTCGGTGGCGGCGGCGTGCGCGTACCTGTGGCGCGGCTATGACCGTCCGTTCAGCATGAGCGAGCCGCAGGTGGAGGTGCGAATCGCCAAAGGTGCTTCGGCGCGGACCATCGCGCACGCGATCCGGGCGGCGGGCGTCGACATCAACGAGCTCGAATTCGTTGCGGTGGCGCGCGCCAGCGGCGCTACGCAGTCGCTGCGCGCCGGCCGGTACGCGATCGAAAATGGCATGTCGATGCGGTCGCTGGTCGAAATGATCCAGCGCGGCGAGGTGGTGCGGGAGCGCCTGACGGTGCTGGAAGGAACGACGTTCCGCGAATTGCGCGAGCAGTTCGATGCCACGCCCGAGCTGCAACATCAGACGGCCAAGCTCAGCAACGCGGAGCTGCTGCGAGCGATCGGTGCGGCGGAGAAGGCGCCGGAAGGGTTGTTTGCGCCGGATACCTACCTGTTCGACCCGGGCTCGAGCGACCTGGAGCTTTATCGCCGCGCCTACCGGATGCAGGCGGATCGGATTGCCCACGCCTGGGACGCGCGCGCGCCCGATCTGCCATACCACAGCCCTTATGAGGCGTTGATCATGGCCTCCCTGATCGAGAAGGAGACCGGGCAGGCTTTCGAGCGGCGGCGCGTCGCGAGCGTGTTCGTAAACCGGCAGCGATTGAAAATGCCGCTGCAGACGGATCCCTCCGTGATCTACGGGCTGGGCGACCGCTTCGATGGCCGGCTGCACCGCAAAGACCTCGATACCGATGGCCCGTACAACACGTACCAGCGCGCGGGTTTACCGCCGACGCCGATCGCTCTGCCGGGTCAGGCATCGATCGAGGCGGCGTTGAATCCCGAAACAACCCGGGATTTGTATTTCGTGGCGCGCGGCGACGGCACCTCCGAGTTCTCGGCGACGTTGGCCGAGCACCAGCGCGCGGTCGACCGGTTTCAGAAGACCGGGGCCAAGCCCGCTGCATCCGACGCGCGCCGCCCGGTCGGCAACTGAGCCGATGCGAGGACGCTTCATCACCTTCGAAGGCATCGACGGAAGCGGCAAGAGCACGCAGCTGGCCGCGACCGCGGCGGCGCTGCGTGCGATCGGCATCGACGTGCTGCAGACGCGCGAGCCGGGAGGCACTGCCCTGGGAGAATCGCTTCGCGCGCTGTTGCTCGAGCGGACGATGTCGCCGCTAACCGAGACCCTGCTGATGTTTGCCGCACGCGTCGAGCACATCGACGAGGTGATCGTGCCCGCGCTCGGCACCGGCCACTGGGTGCTGTGCGACCGCTTCACCGATGCGAGCTACGCCTACCAGTCGGGCGGCCGCGGCATCCCGGCCGAATGGATCGCCAGCCTGGAAGCCTGGGTGCATCCGACCTTGCAGCCGGATCTGACCGTGGTGATCGACCTCGATCCGACCCAGGCGGCAATGCGCCGCTCGAAAGTGCGCAGTCCGGACCGCTTCGAAGCCGAAGACGCGGCCTTCTTCCAGCGAGTGCGCGAGGTCTATCTGGCGCGTGCTCGCGCGGAGCCCAATCGCTTCCTGATCATCGATGGGGCGCAACCCGCGGCCGAAATCCTGGAGCGCGTCGTTGCGCGCGTGAAGCCGTGGCGCGGCTGAAGGCGCTGCCCTGGCATGCGCCTGCTCGCGCCCTGATCGGGCAGTTGCTGGCGCGGCAGGTCCACGCGGTGCTGGCGCATGGCGCCATCGGCATCGGCAAGCTGGACCTGGCGCTCGACACAGCGGACTCGCTGCTGTGCGAACAACGACTGCCCGACGGTACAGCCTGCCAGCGTTGTGCGGGTTGCGCGCTGACCGCCGCCGGCAACCACCCCGATTTGCGCATCGTCCGCCCGGACGCGCTGGCCGACCCGGATCTGCGAGCGGCCGCCGGATCCGCCGACGACGCCGGTGATGGCCATCCCGTTGCGCCCGCCGCCGAATCCAAATCCGAATCTAAATCCCGAAGCAGCCGCGAAATCCGCATTGAACAGGTTCGCGATCTGTCCGAGTGGGTCACGCTCACCACGCACCGCGGCGGGGCGCGCGTGATCGTGATCGAGCCGGCCGAGTCGATGAACCTGCCGGCCTGCAACGCGCTGCTCAAAGTTCTGGAGGAGCCGCCGCCTCGAACCGTCTTTCTGTTGGTCAGCAATCGCGTCGAGGAGACGCTGCCGACCTTGCGCTCCCGTTGCGCGCTGTTGCGGATCCCTTTGCCGCCCACGGCGATGTCCGTGGCCTGGCTCGAGCAACAAGGCGTCGCCGAGGCGCGCCAGCGGTTGATCGAGGCAGGTGGAGCGCCGCTGCTGGCGGCGCAAACCGAACGCAGCGGCCTGACTGCCGAACTGCGCGCCCGACTGCTGTCGATGCTGCGCAAAGGGGCCCACCTGACGGCGGCCGAGGTCGTTGCGGCGGTGCCGCGTGACGCTCCGGTGGCGGGTTCAGTCGCTTTGTTTCAGCGCTGGGGATGGGACTTTTTAGCGTTTAGCCTGGCCCGGTCGGTTCGCTATCATCCGGACGAGGTAGCGGCCATGCGGCAACTCGCGGCCACATGGAAGGTCACGCAGGCGTGTGCTTGGCTGACAGAACTGAGAATTGCACGATCGTTTGCCGACCATCCGCTCAACGCCAGGCTGGCGATCGAGGGTATGCTGCTCTCTTATGTCGGGTCGATTCATGGGACACAAATCATCGCCGCAACGGCTCGTCCAGGCCAGTGAGTCGTCAATGAATTCGAAGCGAGGCGCCACGTCATGAACGCGAACGCCTCCTTTGCGGCGCAAGTCGGAAGTGCGGGAGCGGCGCAGGCCGGTCGGCCGGCGGTGCTGTCGCTGTCGATCAAAGAAAAGGCGGCGCTGTATGCGGCCTTCATGCCGTTCGTGAAGAACGGCGGCATCTTCGTACCGACCAACCGCCCGTATCAGTTGGGCGACGATGTTTACCTGATCCTGACGCTGCTCGATGACCCGACCAAGATTCCGGTAGCGGGCAAGGTGGTGTGGATCAGCCCGTCGGGAGGAGGCGCCTCCAAAACTCCGGGGATCGGCGTGCAGTTTCCGGCCGACGATTCCGGCTTCAGCGCCCGCAAGCGGATCGAGGACGCGCTGGGCGCCGCCCTGCGCTCGGCGCGGCCCACCCATACGTTGTAGGGTCGACCCACCAGCGCATCGCGCGCTGCCGCAACGGTTCGTTCCATTTTTATCTGGCATGCTACGGCGCGGGCTCCGTGCCCATCGTCGGGCGGAGCCGGCCAGCGCATGTTTGTCGATTCGCATTGCCATCTTTCCTTCCCGGAGCTGGTCGCTGATCAGGATGCAGTCCTGGAGCGCATGCGGCAGGCCGGCGTCAGCGCGGCGGTCAACGTGTGCGTCCGAATGGACGAATTCGAGCAGATCCTGGCCCTGGCCGAATCGCAGCCCGATATCTTCGCAACGGTCGGCGTCCATCCCGATCAGTCGGAGGGCGAGGAACCCGGCGTCGAGCAGCTGGTCGAGCGCGCCGTGCACCCGAAGGTGCTCGCGATCGGCGAGACGGGATTGGACTACTACCGACTTAAGGAGCCGCTCGATTGGCAGCGCGAGCGCTTCCGGGTGCACATCCGAGCGGCGCGCGAGGCCGGCAAGCCGCTGGTCGTGCACACGCGCAGCGCGCCGGACGACACGTTGAGGATTCTGAAGGAGGAGCGCGCCGACCAGGCCGGCGGCGTGATGCACTGCTTCACGGAATCCCTCGAGTTCGCGCTCGAAGCGCTCGAGCTCGGCTTCTACATCTCGTTTTCCGGCATCGTGACTTTTCGTAATGCGGGAGCGCTTCAGGTCGTCGCGCAGCGCGTTCCGGCCGACCGCCTGCTGATCGAGACCGACGCGCCGTACCTCTCGCCGGTTCCCTACCGCGGCAAGGTGAACGAGCCGGCGCGCGTGGCGGTCGTGGCGCAGAAATTGGCCGAGTTGCGGTCGCAGCCGGTGGAGGCCATCGCCAGCGCGACCAGCCAGAACTTCCTGACGCTGTTCCGGCCTCCGGCTTCGGAAACCCTACCGTTCGGGATGTTCCCAGCGGGCGAGGGAAACCGGATAATGCAAGGCAGAGGTTGAGGCAGCAGCATCCACGGCCGTAGCTCGCGTCCCGTGGATTCGCGCGCACGCATTCCAAAACGAGTCTAAATCCGCTCCAAGGGGGATCAGTGATGTTGAGTGATATCGAAATTGCCCAGCAGGCCCGGCTCAAGCGCATCGCCGAAGTGGCGCAAGAGAAGCTGGGCGTGGCGTCAGAGCACTTGCAGCCGTACGGGCACACCAAAGCGAAAGTGTCACTCGACTACCTGGACTCGATCCACTCGCGCCCCGATGGCAAGTTGATCCTGGTCACCGCGATGTCGCCGACGCCGGCCGGCGAGGGCAAAACGACGACGACCGTCGGACTGGGTGACGCGCTGAACCGGATCGGCAAGAAGGCGATGATCTGTCTGCGCGAGCCATCACTGGGACCGGTGTTCGGAATGAAGGGCGGCGCAGCCGGGGGAGGGTATGCGCAGGTCGTGCCGATGGAGGACATCAATCTGCACTTCACTGGCGATTTTGCGGCCATCGCAGCGGCCAACAACCTGCTGTCGGCGCTGATCGACAACCACGTCCACCACGGCAACAGCCTCGGCATCGACGTGCGCCGCATCGCCTGGCGGCGTGTGCTCGACATGAACGATCGCGCGCTGCGCGACATCACCGTCGGGCTGGGCGGCCCGGGCAACGGCTTTCCGCGCCAGGACGGCTTCGATATCGTGGTCGCGTCGGAAGTGATGGCGATCTTCTGCCTGGCTTCAAGCCTGCGCGACCTGAAGGAGCGGCTCGGCCGCATCGTGGTCGCGTACACCGCGGAGCGCACTCCGATCATGGCGCGCGACCTGCACGCCGCCGGCGCGATGACGGTGTTGCTGAAAGACGCGCTGGCGCCGAACCTGGTGCAAACGCTGGAGAACAATCCGGCGTTCATCCACGGCGGCCCCTTCGCCAATATCGCGCACGGCTGCAACTCGGTGCTGGCGACGGGCAGTGCGATCAAGCTGGCCGACTACGTGGTGACCGAAGCGGGCTTTGGGGCGGACCTGGGAGCCGAAAAGTTCATCGACATCAAGTGCCGCAAATCCGGCCTGCGCCCAGCGGCGGTGGTGCTGGTGGCGACTTTGCGCGCGCTGAAGTATCACGGCGGAATCGAGGTCAGGGACGTCTCCAAGGAGAACCTGCCTGCTCTGGAGCGGGGACTGCCGAACCTGGAGCGGCACATCGACAACGTGCAGAAAGTCTACGGCCTGCCGTGCGTCGTCGCGATCAATCACCGCAGCCACGACACCGATGCCGAGCTGGCGCTGGTTACGGAACGCATCGCCAAGAAGGGCAGTCGCGCGGTCGTGGCGCGCCACTGGGCGCACGGCGGCGCCGGCGCCGAGGAACTGGCGCACGAGGTGGTGCGCCTGAGCGCCGGCCCCAGTCAGATGAAATTCGTGTACGAGGAACGCGCCTCGTTGTGGGACAAGATGCGCGCGATCGCGACCCGCGTATACGGTGCCGCGGACATCTCGGCCGACAGCAAGGTCAGAGCCGAAATCGAGCGCCTCCAGCAGGCCGGCTTCAGCCATTTCCCGGTCTGCGTCGCCAAGACCCAATATTCGTTTTCGACCGATGCGACGGTGCGCGGAGCACCGTCCGGGCACGTGGTCGATATCCGCGAGGTCAGGCTGTCTGCCGGCGCCGAGTTCATCGTGATGATCTGCGGTGACGTGATGACGATGCCGGGACTGCCCAAGGTGCCATCGGCGCACGCGATCGATATCGACGATCATGGGCGCGTGGTCGGCTTGTTCTAACGCTGCCCGGCGCGTGCCGGTTCAGGGCTGCTTCGGCTCGATCGTGGTCGAACACGCGCGAGTCGCACCAGGCGCCGGCCGATCGACTCGACCGCATCTCTGAGGGCATCGGGCGACCACACCTGAAAATCGAAGGGCAGCCGCGCCAACTGCAGCGCAAACCAAGCCAGATCATCGGCCTGGCTTCTCAACAGCACGCCGTCGCCGGCCCATTCGATAACGCCGAATCCGGAAACCATCTCCCGCTGCGCGGTGGCAAGGTCCGTCGCCAGAACGACCTCGATCCGGTGCGCACGCGGAAGCGAGGCGATGGATTCCTTCAGATACGCCAGCGCGTCGAAGCTTGCCGGCCTGTCGAAGCGCGCTTTCAGGACCGCAGCAGCACCCACTCGATCGAGGCGGAACGAACGCAATCCCTTCCGCAGATGGCACATCCCAACCGTGTACCACCGACCCCCGCGATACACGAGTCCATAGGGATCGAAATCGCGCTGCGTATTCTCGCCCTGCGGCGTCAGGTACTGCATGTGGATTCTGTGACGCTCCTGAGCAGCCGTGGTCAGCAGCCCGAGCACGGTTTCGTCGATGGAAACCTGCGGCCGGGTCAGCTCCAGCGCGACGGACTGATCGACGGCGTTCAGGCGTGCTCTGAGGCGCTCGGGCATCACCCGGCCCAGCTTGGCCTTGGCGGTGGCGACCGCCGGCATGGCCCGCCCGAGTCCCAGGCCGCGCGCGGCCAGCAGGCCCATCGCTAACGCCACCGCCTCGTCGTCGGTGAACATCAGCGGCGGGAGCTTGAAGCCTGGGATCAACTGGTAACCCCCGTAGCGCCCCTGCGACGTCATGATCGGGATTCCAAGCTCCTCGAGCGTCGCGATGTAACGGCGCAGCGTCCGGCGGTCGACTTCCAACGCCTGCGCGAGTTGCGCCCCGTTGGTCGAGCCCCGCGCCTGCAGAAGCTCCAGCAGTCCGAGAACGCGAACGGTCGGCCGTGGCATGTTTGCAGTGTCCGGTTCTTATAGGGCAGGAACTGTCCTAGTTCGAGGGTACTCTGCCTGCGAAGTCCCCGCCACGGTGAACCACAGGAGATCGAAGATGGATCAGCCCTACAACCGCATTTCGGAGAACGTGCTGTTCATACTGCTGCTGGCCGCCCTAGTCGGATGGGTCGTCCATTAACCGCCTTCGTGTGACCCCGGAGATCGCGGTGGCACGAGCGGACCGTTGCAAACGCAAGTGCCCCTTCCGGATCCTGTGCGATGCATCGATGGAAACATCCGGGCCTGAGCAACACCGGGTGAGTTCGTCCCTGCTGCTGGCGCCGGAACGCGATGATGGTCGGCGGGCTGTGGAGCATGAGCTCCATGACCGCCGGCCTGACCGCGAGTAGCTCGAGCGCCGTCGCTGGCGAGCGCCGACGCTATCGGCTGACGTTATCGAGACCCACGCCTGGACGCGAGGTAGTCGTCGGCGGCCTGAACCAGCACCGCCTTTTCGGCCAGCTGGAAGCGTGCCTCTTCCATGCCGCGCGCGATCACAGGGGCCATGTCGGCGGGCACCTGCGTCTTGATCCACGTCTCGAGCTGGTCCAGCGCCACCGAATTCCAGAAGATCTGCGGGACGTACTGCGCAAGGATCAGCGCGCGGTACTGCCCGTGTGGCGCCATCACCGGGCCGACGTTCCGGTTGAAGGTGGCCCAAGCAAGCTGCGGGTTCTCGTCGTTTAGGCTCACCATCAGCTGCAGGCGCAGCGCGGCGGCCTGGGGCGGGATCTCCTCGGACAGGGCAATCTTCGCCGCCTGCGCCGCGAGCTGCGGGTCAGCCACCTGCATCGTCGCGGCGAAGTACCTGCGCAGCTCGGTTTCGTTGGCGGCGCCCCGCGCAACATCGTGCAGCTGCTCGAACGCGGCCGCGTCGGCATGGCGCGCGACGATCGACAGAACCATGGCCTGATCATCTGCGCTCAAAGTGCTGCGGTCGGCGACGAACGAAGCGAAGCGCTTGCGCGCCTCGGCGATGACTTCCGGGTCACCCCAGGCGCCCAGGTCGCCGATCACGGTGCGCCGCAGCTTGCGGATGCCCGGTGTGTCTGCCGGCACTTCCTGCCAGCCCAGACGGTCCGCGACCGGCTTCAGGATCGAGCGCGCGTAGGCGGTAAAGGCCTCGTGGCCCGGCGTGCCGCGCTCGTCGTATTCGATCGAGCCGAGAGACCGCGCCACCTGGCTCCACGCCCGCTCGTTGATGTCGGAGGCCATCGCCTCGACGAGTGCCAGGTAGCTCGGCAGCTTCTGTGCGCCTGACTCGACCAGCGCCCACTGGTCGTCGAGCAACGCAATCCGGTCGCCCCAGGACAGCGAGCCGAATTCGCGGGTGTTGCCCTGCAGCGTTTCGCGGTCGTATTGCGTGCGATAGAAACCGACGCCTCCGGCGTTCAGGCTCAGCGTCTGTCCGCAACGACCGGCCGGCACAGTCTGGCCATCGTGCGTCAGCAGCACGGTCTGCGGCGCGGCGTTCGGCCCGGATCGGATCTGCAGTGGAACCTGCCAGCGGGAACCGCTCACATCGTGGCCTTCCAGCAGGAAGCGCTTTTGCGACAACGCGACGGTTCGGCGGCCCTCGGCATCGCAGGTCGGCATCACGGTGACCAGCGGAAAGCCGGCCTGCTCGGTCCAGCCCGTTGCGATCTTGCCGATCCCGCGGTGACTGACGCCTTCCAGCGCGTTCCACAGGTCCGCGCTGCTCGCATTCGAGTAGGCGTGAGCCTTCATGAAAGCGCGGATGCCGTCGCGGAACGCATCCGGGCCCAAGTAGGCCTCGAACATGCGCAATACGGCCTGCCCTTTCTGGTAGGTGATCTGCGGATCGAACGCGTTCTGCACCTGGACTTCGCTCGCGACGTGCTGTTCGATCGGATGTGAATGGATGCGTGCGTCCGCGCGCATCGCGCCCTCCTTGCTCTCGTCCTGCACCTCCCACCAGCGCCAGCCGGGATTGCGCAGATCCGTCTCCTCGGCCGCGCGCCAGGACGCGAAGCTCTCGTTGAGCCATAGGTCGTCCCACCACCCCATCGTCACGAGGTCGCCGTTCCATTGGTGGGCCATCTCGTGGGCCTGCACGCTGAAGACCGTCTGGCGGTCGTCGAGCGTGCTGGACGGCGTCACCAGCAGCAGCTGGTCGTTGTAGGTGATCGCGCCCCAGTTCTCCATCGCGCCGGTAAACCCACCCGGGATTGCGATCGAATCCAGCTTGGGCAGCGGAAACGGGGTGCCGAAATAGGCGTTGTAATCGGCCAGGATCTGCTGCGCGTTGGCCAGTGCAATGGCGCCGTCCCTCTGCTGTCCGCGCGCCGCCCAGATCGCAACCTTGGTTCGCCCGACGTCGGCGCTGATCCGGGCCAGGTCCCCGCCGGTGAACTCGAGCAGGTAGGTCGGCATCTTGGGCGTGCGCTGGAAGGTCGACGTGGCGAGGTCGCCGCGCTGGACGCGCGTGGCCAACGGCATGTTGGACACCGTCGCCCAGGCCGCCGGCACCGTGACGGCCAGCTGGAAGGTCGAGCGAAACGCCGGCTCATCCCAGCACGGAAACAGACGCCGTGCGTACGTCGGCTCGAACTTGGTCGACAGCAGCAAGCCCTTGCCCCCACCCGGAGCGACGAACTCCTGAGCGAACAGACCGGGCGGATGCGCCTGGATCGTGCCCGTGTAGGCGAGCTTCAACGTGTGCCGGCCGGGTGGGGCCGGCTTGGCCAGCGAGACCGTGACGAGCTGGGCGTCCGCGTCGGCTTCCACGCTCTTGACCGGCTGGCCGTCGAGCAGCGCGCTCGTGATTTTCTGGTCGAGCGAATTGAAAACGAGGGTGGCGCTGGCCTGTCTGAACTGCAGGTGCACGGATTCCTGCCCGGTGAACGTGCGAGCCACCATGTCCGGCGTGATCGAAATCGAGTAGTCGAGCGGCACCACGTTCTTGGGCAAGCGACCGGGTGCGGCGTCGAACGAAAACGGCGATGCCGTGGCGGCCGGCCCGATGCAGCCGAGTCCGAGCGCGCAAGCAAGAACCGTGAGTGCACGAGCCGCGACGCGTGCGTCCATCGGCCTATCTCCTTCAACTGGATGGGTCGTACCGCCGGCGCGCGCCGGTCGCGCACGCCGAGGTGCCGCCACTGTAGCGAGGGCGTGCCACTTCGTCGCCGCGCCTGCGACGAAGTGCAGGGTGGCGGGCCAGAACGACGAATCGGTTGCGCGAACGGTGCGCCGCAGCGGTTGCAGCACTCCAGCGTCGGCTTGGGGCGTAGAGCAGGGAAGGATCCGGCCTACTCGAGCTTCCAGACGTACTCGATCGTCGTCCAACTAGGCACAGGGACGCCGTCGACAGTTCCAGGCTTGAATTCGCACTGCCCGATGTACGCCACGGCCGTTGCATCGAGCAGCTTGTGTACGGGGGTCTCTCCGCTGCTCTTCAGGACTCGCGCTTTGCTCACATGACCGTCGCCGTCGACTAGAAACCCGATCGTGACCGTGCCGGTAGCCTGCTTGCGTCTGGCCAGAACGGGATACTCCGGCGTGAGGCATGCCTTTTTGCCAGCTTTTGCCTCCGACGGACCCGGAACCCATATGTGGGGAGGTTCGGTTGGCGCTTTTTCCGTCAGCCACGTCGCTGGCACGCTCGAGCTCAGGGCGTTCAGCCAGTAGGTCACGTCGGCTTGCTCCGCCGGAACCTTGCCTTCGGCAATCTTGTCGAGATCATCACCAAGACACGACAGCCCAGCAGCGGCAACCTTCGAGACGAAGTAGCTGCCGTCCGAATCTGCCAAGAGTGGCTTGCCTCTCACCAACCCGTTGGCGATCGCCTGAATGCGCTCATTGATCTGGAGGTGACTGGCGGCACACGCGCACATCGCCGACACCCGCTCCTGCGGGAAGCCAAACGGCGAGTTACCCGCCTCAGTCATCTTGTTACACGCGGCGACGACGGGTTGCTTCGGATCGACATTCGAAGGCGCCGTCCCCTCGAGCAACGCGTAGGCCGCGTTCGCGACTTCATCAATCTTCGCATTCGTCGACGACGCGGGCTGCGATGAGGGCACGACTTTGTCCGGAACCACACCATCCCGATCGAGCGCGCTTCCGCTGATCTTGAAGATGCGCGCCGTGGT
>Ga0210394_10004319_pt1 | contig 16735 bp, 15 predicted proteins | sample IncBWC12MmetaG_FD_160121 | JGI IMG/M metagenome (GOLD analysis project Ga0210394, IMG submission 160121) | Forest soil microbial communities from Barre Woods Harvard Forest LTER site, Petersham, Massachusetts, United States - Inc-BW-C-12-M | ecosystem: Environmental > Terrestrial > Soil >... | reverse complement strand
TGCCAGGTACTTGATGTCTTCAGGCTCGTACCCGAGAGCTTCCAGCTGCGGCTTCAACGGCTTGGCGACCTCAATGAAACCTTGGCTGACCGGGCTCCCATCGCCTTTGAAATCGCCGTCGGGAACCACGCCAACATCCCACATCAATGTGCCTTTCGGATGCGCGATCAGGAAGCACGGCACTGACATCTTCAGCTCGGCGACTTTGTCGAAGCCGTACGCTTTCGCGTCCGCCGGTTTTAAGACGCCGCAATCGAAAATGTAAAGCCGCAGGGATTTGGGCGGCTTGGGAGCTTTGTGTGTTGACCCGCTTTGAGCGGCGAGCGGAACCGCGGCGATAGCAATACCGAGAGCAACACGGGCGATGAGCTGATTCCAACGCATAGATCGGCCTCCTGATTCGACTAACAATGATTCGATCAACTATCTTATTTGAAATTCAGGCTTCCGTGCGTCGGACGCCTTCGCGTTGGCTGGGCGGCTGCATGTAGAAGCGCACATGTTCGATGTGGCGCGATTCATTGAGACGGATCAGGCGCTGGGCGAAGGCTTCGACTTGGTCTTGTGAAAAAACGAACCCATTTTCTGAAAAGAGCTCGGCCGGATCGTATGGAATGCCTTTGTGTTTATGGAGTTCAAGCAGGGCCGCGGCACGCTTGAGGGCTCGCTCCTGATCGTGGCGGCGCTCGGACTGGATTTCGCGGAGCTTGTCCACGGCCTTTTGGAACTGGCGGGAGAGCCGCTGGTAGTGGAGGCCGAGAGTAGCGAGGGCGCGGTGGGCGTCGACGATGTCGAAGTCGATTCGAGCCTGATCGGTGGGCGGGTTGGCGGCGCGATCGAGGAGGGCGGCTTCGAGGAGCGGGATGCGGTTGAGCCGCCATGCGGTGTCGGCGAGTTCCTGGGTGAGCTAGGTCTCGGTGGGAGTGGCGGGTTTGTATTCGTCGAAGAAGCCGCGGCGATGCGCGTCGAACGCCGCGTGGTCTTCGGATGGGAGGACGGCGGACGCGGCGGTTAAGCCATGGCGCAGCGCGTTCAGCGAGGAACGCTGCTTTCCGGAATCGGTGCGGGGTCCGGTGGAGAGCCGCGCGTTGGCGCGGTTGGCGCGAGCGCGCGGCTCGGGGATTGGGGTAGGGATAAGGTTTGTCATAGGGCCTCCGACACGGTTTTAGCATGGGCGGACGGCGTTTTCGCGCGCAGGGTCGTGGAAGTTGTTGGGAGGGAGGGGAAGATCGATGAAGCAGTGGCGTGAATGGCGGCTGGTTGTTGGTTCTTGGTTGTTGTTCGGATTGTTAGAAGCTGGACGACTAGCGGCGAACCTGCGACGGAGGGTCAGTTTCGCGGGATGGCGCCTACACGTCAACTCGGGTTTGTAAGCGATGCGCCGTCATGGCGGACTTTGTTCTGCGATCAGGGATTGCGCCTCGAGAGCAGCCTGGGCCAAATCGCCAAACGCGCAAGCTTCTTCGGTTGGATTCTCGCCAAAGGAGCCAAGGTACTCATCTATCTCATGCAAGAACGGGACGACTCCGGTGACGAGTCTCTGCCGCGTGGATTGCGTGCAGCGCCGGAGTTTGCGTGACCGTTGGTCATCGTCAGAGATGGCCCATTTCCCCAATAGCGGAATCAGAGGCCGCAGCGAATCGGGTAGTCCTTCAAACCCGAATTGGTTCTTGCGCCCCGGTTCATGCGGCATGAGATCGATTACCGCGTCGATGAAGGCCATCACTCGCTCGCGGGTGGGGCTTAACAGGAACATGCGAACGAGTCTTTGCGAGATGTTGATCTCCTCTCCGTCGCGCAGGCTAACGCTTTCGAGGATACCCGCTACGGCACCTGATGCAATGAGATCGGATTGTGCGCGAGATAACTCTGTCAGGGCAACAGCGCATATCTCATACGGGCGGCCAGAGGCCGTGACGGTTTCGCCCGCGGATCGCATTCCCTGCTGTGCAGCTGCCTTCACCCTAAGAAGCGTGAACTGCCCATAGTTAGCCTCGACATCGATGAGCATCAGCTTTTCATTCGAAACGAGCTCTATTTGGTGCTTGCGATACTGAGCCCGCAGGATCCGAGTCAGAACGGAACCGTCCCGAAGCATCACCTTGGTTCTTTTGACACTCGATACAAAAGCTTTGGCGAGGTCGTTTAATACTTCGAAACCGCCCTGGCCCCCTGTGGCGCTGGCTTGTTCTGGCTTATTGCTCATCGTTCGCGGCCAAGTATCCATCAATGATAGTGGAACAGTGGCCAGGTCGGGCGCTAGCGCGCGAAAAGTCGTCTCGCATTCGGGAATCCAAGGAGAATTCACTTTGACGGGGAACGGCCCTTGCTGTCACGTGGCAGGTAGGCCGGTTGAATCCCATCTGACCGTGTCGTGATACGCACACCGGGGAGTCAGGCTTCCATGCGGTAACGGGTCTCGGCGCGCCGGTAGAGCGGACGCCACACCAACCGGTTCACGGAAACTACCAGCGTCGCCATGACGATGGTGGACAGCAGCAGAAGCGCGAAGTTTCCGGAGTCCGTCGCGGAGCTAATCTCGGCGCCCAGTCCGAAGGTGGAGAGCACTTGTCCCTTGAAATGGAAGTATTCGGCCACGATGCTCGCGTTCCAAGCGCCCCCGGACGCGGTTACCAGGCCGGTAACGAGATAGGGAAAGATGGCCGGAAGGATCACGGTGCGCCAGCGATCGATCCGGCCAAAGTGGAAGATGTCGGCGACTTCGCGGAACTCAGATGGAATCGCGATCGCGCCCGCAATCACGTTAAACAAGATGTACCACTGAGTGCCGAGCAGCATGAGCAGAATCGACCCGGTATTCAGCCCGCCGCCGAGGCTGATGAGGCCGAGCAGCAGAACCGGGAAAAGCGCTGTAGCTGGAACCGAAGCAGCGATCTGGGCCAAAGGCTGGGCGATTCGCGCCAGGCGCGGGTTGAAGCCGATGGCGACACCGGCGGGGATGGTCCAAGCGGATGCGATCGCAAGCGCGGCGATGACGCGCAGGAATGTGGCCCCGGCGCTTTCTAATGTAATCACAAGTTCGGCTGCCGTGATCCCTTTGAGCACCAGCAGGCCTTGAAACACCCCATGGAGAATGGCCAGCACCGCAATGATTCCGGCGAGGACACCGAAAGCCTTTTGCCAGTTCGACAACTCCGATTCTGTTTCTTGTGGCCGGTGTGAGGCCGACAAATACATGCGTTCCAGCAGGGGCGTGGTCACGCCTTCGCGCAATCGCGTGAGCAGCGGCGATTTCCGGAGCAGGTTCAACACGAGCGAAGAATGCGCCGCTGAACTCTCCACTTGTTCCAGTTTGAATTTGTCCGACCACGCGATGGCGGGACGCCAGACCAACTGGTCGATCAGCACGACTACGCCGATCATGGCGCTGATACCCCAAATGATTGCGGCGGTATCGCCGGCGCTGGCCGCGGACTGCAGATACGAGCCCAGCCCAGGCAGGCGGAAATCGCGTTTTCCGAGCACGAACATTTCGCACGCCATCAGGAAGAACCATCCGCCCGCGACGGAAACCATGGAATTCCAGACCAGTCCGATGGTTCCTTGCGGCAGTTCCAGTTGCAGGAACCGCTGCAGATTGCTAAACCGGTACACGCGCGAGGCTTCCATCAATTCGCGCGGCACCGCCTTGAGCGACGCGTAGAAGCTGAACGCCATGTTCCACACCTGGCCGGTGAAGATGAGCACGATGGATCCGAATTCCACGCCCAACTGGCGGGAGGGAAACAATGAGACCATCGCGAGCATCACGCCGGGCAGGAAACTCAAGACCGGAATCGATTGCAGGATGTCGAGCACGGCAAGCATGGCGGCTTCCACACGCTGGTTGTAGGCGGCGATGTATCCATAGCCGATCGCGAAGAACAGGCTTAGCAAATACGCGACGATCATTCGCACCAGCGAGTAAAACGCGTAACGAGGAATGGCGGACGGAGAAAGGGAGATTTGGACGGCCGCCACGGGGGCGCTGAACCAATAGCGGGCCACCGCGACGATCGAGTAGACGATCGCGAAAAGGACGGCGAAAACAATCGCGTCCATGAAAAAGTTCCAGGTCCGGTCTCGGATCAACGAGCGCGAGAGGCCCGGAAATGTCATGTTTCTGACCCAACTTGGACGCTTTTTGGCTCGTTTGGCGCTTCTTCGGGAATGAAAAAGCGCTTGCGCTCCGAATCGTGATCGAACAGCTCGGCGTAGCGGCCCCAATTGATGGCTGTTTCCAGCTGCCGGACGGTTTCTTCTTCGCTGAAGTGCTCGTCCAGAATGTCATGAAAGAATTCATCCGGGAGCGTGTGGTCGGACTTGGATTCCAGCGCCCGCTTGATCTGGTTGAGCAGCGCCACGTGTTCGAGCGCCGCGTTGAGGAAAAGCTCCTTCTGGCGCAGAATGTCGGCGTTGGTAAACTCCGAGCCCGCGGGAGTGATCTCGACGTCGCCCTCGGTTACTTTTACGAAACCCAATAACGCCGCGGCTTCCACGATGGGCAGCAGGTCGTCGATCTCGAACGACAACAGATCCGCTAGCCGGTACACGTCCTCGCGGCCGTTGTGATCGGCGAGGATCTCGAGGAAACCGGCGACGCCGCCGGTGCGCGCGTGCGGGAGCATGGGATATTTCGCGCGAATCTCGGTGGAAGAGGGGCCAGACAGGCTGAGGTCCGGGTCGCCGTCAGGTTTGGTCAGGACCTGGTAGATATAATCGACGATCTTGGTGAAGCGCGGGAGCTTGCGATCGCGGGGACGGGGGAGATCGACGCGGAAATCGGTCCGGATGCGTCCCGGATTCTTGCCAAGAACCACGATGCGATCGCCCAGCAGAACCGCCTCCTCAATATTGTGCGTCACGATGAACACCGCGCGCGTGGGCATTTTCTTGTTTTCCCACAACTCCAGCAATTCGCTGCGCAGGTTCTCGGCTGTCAGGACATCCAGCGCCGAGAATGGCTCATCCATGAACAACACTTCCGGTTCCACCACCAAGGCGCGAGCAAAGCCCACGCGCTGTTTCATGCCTCCGGATAGCTCCTTTGGGTAGGCATTCTCAAAACCGTCGAGCCCGACCGAATCCAGGATCCTGAGGCTTCTCGCGAATCGGCCTTCGGGCGAGACGCCGCGCGCTTTTAGGGGCGCCTCGACGTTTTCCAATACGGTGAGCCAGGGGAACAGGGCGAAGCTCTGGAAGACGATGGATACGTTTTCGCACGGTCCGTTGACTGGCCTGCCATGCCAGAGTACCTGCCCGGAAGACGCCGGAGAAAGGCCGGTGAGGATTCTGAGCAGCGTGGATTTGCCCGATCCTGACGGTCCGAGCAGCGTCAGAATCTCGCCCGGATAGATGGCGATATCCAAGGGAGCTATAACTTGAATTCGGTTGTCGCTGGGCTGGTCGTAAAACTTTTCGACTTGGCGGGCTTCAATGAGCGGCTCCGGCACGCTGCTTATTATCGCAGCCAAAGCGCGCTGCACCAAGTTCATGAAATCGTCACGCCAGGGTTCATGGAATCGACATGCAGGGCGGCGCGAGGAAAGTACCCAAGTGCGATATGTTAGAAGATTACCTAAATCCCTACTTCAGGAGCTTGCATGACCCCTCACGAAGTCCTTGAGTACGCCAAGAAAAATGGACTGAAGCAACTGGATTTGCGGTTCTGTGACATTCCCGGGCTGCAACATCACGTGTCCTATCCGATCACCGAACTCTCCGCGGATTCTTTCCAGGAAGGCTTCGGGATGGACGGATCGAGCATCCGGGGCTGGGCGGCAATCAACGAAAGCGACATGCTGCTGATTCCGGACTCGAGTACCGCTTTCACCGATCCGTTCTATGAGGTTCCGACGCTGGTGATGACTTGCGATGTGATCGACCCAATCACCCGGCAAAGCTACAATCGCGATCCGCGCTGGATCGCGCGCAAAGCGGAGATGTATCTGAAGAGCACCGGTATCGGCGACACAGCCTATTTCGGCGCGGAAGCCGAGTTCTTCATTTTCGACAACGTCCGCTTCGATCAAAACCAACATTCGGGATTCTATTTCATCGATGCCGAGGAAGGCCGCTGGAATTCGGGGCGCGAGGGCGACAACCTCGGTTACCGGCCGCGCTACAAGGAAGGCTACTTTCCGGTGCCGCCGACAGACCATTATCAAATGCTGCGCTCCCAGATGGTGGAAACGATGATCCAGTGCGGGCTGAACATCGAATGCCATCACCATGAAGTCGCGACCGGTGGGCAGTGCGAGATCGATCAGCGCTTCGACACGCTGGTGAAGTCGGCGGACAACATGCTGGTCTACAAATATGTGATCCGTAACACGGCGAATCTCCACGGCAAGACGGTGACGTTCATGCCCAAGCCATTGTTCGCCGACAACGGCAGCGGAATGCACACGCATCAGAGTATTTGGAGCGGCGGCAAGCCCCTGTTCGCCGGCGATGGCTACGCAGGCTTGAGCCAGATGGGGTTGAACTACATCGGCGGCTTATTGAAGCACGCGCGTGCGCTCTCGGCAATCATCGCTCCGACCACCAACAGCTATAAACGGCTGGTGCCGGGTTATGAAGCGCCGGTGAATCTGGCTTATTCGCGGCGCAACCGGTCGGCCGCATGCCGCATCCCGATGTACTCGGCGAGCCCGAAGGCGAAGCGCGTGGAGTTCCGGCCGCCCGATCCGGCCTCCAATCCCTATCTCGCGTTTGCGGCCATGCTGATGGCGGGGCTGGATGGCGTGCAGAACAAAATGGATCCGGGCGAGCCGCTCGACAAAGATATCTACGATCTCTCGCCGGAAGAGATGCAGAGCGTGCCGTCGATGCCAGCATCGCTCGAAGAGGCGCTGGATTGCCTGGCGGAGGACCACGAGTTCCTGTTGAAGGGCGATGTCTTCAGCGACGATCTGATCGAGACCTTCATCGATTACAAACGCAAGAACGAGGCCGATGCGATACGTTTGCGGCCGCATCCGTACGAGTTCGCGCTGTACTACGACATTTAGCCAAATCAATAGCTGATGCCGAAACGTTCGATCCGAGATTTGGAGCTCAAAGGTAAGACTGTTTTCATTCGGGTGGACTTCAACGTCCCTTTGACGCCGGGAGGGCAGGAGATTACGAGCGACAAACGGATTCGCGCGTCGCTTCCGACTATTCAATACGCCCTCGATCAGGGCGCAGGATTGATTTTAGCGAGCCATCTGGGACGTCCTAAGGGCAAGCCAAATCCGGAAATGAGTCTGAAGCCAGTGGCGTCGCGGCTGGCGCAATTGTTGGGGCGTCCGGTAGCGATGGCGCCCGATTGCGTGGGTCCGGAAGTGGAGAAGATGCGTCCTGCGCCGGGGCAAATTCTGTTGCTTGAGAATCTTCGTTTTCACCCGGAGGAAGAAAAGAACGATCCCGACTTCTCGAAGCAGCTGGCGGCGCTGTGCGACGTGTATGTAAACGACGCGTTTGGATCGGCGCATCGCGCGCATGCGTCAACCGTGGGGATGATTCCGTTCGTCCGGGAAGCCGCTTCGGGCTTGTTGATGGACAAGGAATTGGAATATCTCACGAAGGCGACGAAAAACCCGGATCGTCCGTGCGTGGCCATTCTCGGCGGCGCGAAGGTGTCCGACAAAATTGAGGTGATCGAGAACCTCATGAAGGTTGTCGATGAGTTATTGATCGGCGGCGCGATGGCTTACACGTTTTTGAAGGCGCAGGGAAAGCCGGTGGGTAAATCGTTAGTGGAAGATGACAAGGTGAATCTGGCGAAGGAGCTGCTCGCGCGTTCCGGCAACAAGATCCTGCTCCCGTTGGATCATGTCGTCGTGGATGAACTAAAAGAAGGCGCTCCGTTCCAAGTGGTAGCGAATGTTCCGGAAGGCAAGATGGGAGTGGACATCGGTCCGGCGACGGTGGCGGCTTACTCGGCGGTGATTGCGAAAGCGAAGACGATCATTTGGAACGGCCCCATGGGAGTTTTTGAGAAGCCGCCATTCGATCGTGGGACAGTTGCGCTGGCTAAGGCCGTGGCGGCGTCGGGCGCGGTCTCGGTGGTGGGCGGCGGCGATTCAGAGAAGGCGATCAAGTCGGCGGGAGTGGCGGACAAGATCTCGCACATTTCCACCGGCGGCGGCGCGTCGATGGAGTTTCTGGCAGGGATCGAGTTACCGGGCGTCGCCGCGTTGCCGGATAAGTAACTCGGTGACTAAAAGAATAGAGCGATTCCGCATACAACACCCGCTGTGACGGCCCACGTCGATAATAGCGAATGATCGATCAAGAAGCCGGCTAGCGCGGGCGCGGCGATCGCTGAGATCGAGTTGAGCGATTGCGTCAGCCCCAGGATTACGCCTTGCTCGGAGCGGCCGGCCTTTTGCGTGATCATGCTGGTGACTGTCGGGCGGATGGTCCCCGTGCCGGACGATGCCACTGCCGCGGCGATCAGCAACAGAGGAATCGAATACGTGAATCCGAGCGTCACTAACCCAACCAGGCCGAAAAAAAATCCAGCCCGCGCCAAGTTTACCTCGCCTACCCACTTCACCAGGCGGCCCATCAAGCCGCCTTGCAGGATGACGCCCAGCAACCCCAGAAACGCGTAAACATATCCGACCTGTTGCGGTCCAAACGCCGCGCCATGCCAGGTGTAGCGCCGTTCAGCAAACAGCGGGAACCCGGACATGAACAGGGAGAACGCAAAAGTGAATGCGAAGAACTGCCACAGCAACGGCGCCAGGCCGGGTTCGCGAAAGTAGCGGACATAGTTGCCCCAATCGAGCACCGTAAACTTCCGTGGGGTGGCGTCGTCCGCCGCGGCGGGAGTAACGGAAGGCAGCAGGAAGTAGGTGGCTAGGATGCTGGTCGCGGATAGCCCGGCCGCGACCAAGATCGGGTATTGATAGCCGTATTTCGAAAGAAAGCCGGAGAGGCCGGGTCCGATCAGGAATCCCATGCCGAACGCGATGCCGATCAGCGCGAACGATTTCGCCCGGTCTTCGGGCTTGGTGACATCCGAGATGTAAGCCTGCGCCAGCGACAGATTGCCGGCCGTGATTCCGTCGATCGCGCGCGAAAGAAAAATGACCCACAGCGCGTGCGCGTAGGCCAAAATGATGAAGCCGATGAAGGTGCCCACCTGGCTGACCAGCAGGAGCGGCCGCCGTCCCATATGATCGGACAGCCGGCCGAGCATCGGTCCGGCGACTAACTGGCAAAGAGCATACAGCGATACCAGCAGGCCGACCACGGCGGGCGATGCGCCATAGTGCTCGGCATAAAACGGAAGCAGCGGAAGGATGATGGTGAGGCCCAGTACATCAACGGAGACGATTAGAAATATCGGAAGAAGCGGAGATTTAAGCAAGAGAAGACAGTACGATGGTAGCAGATGCCTGTGCATTCCCAGCGGAGCATCCTGCCTATGGCCGACCAACTCTATCTCTCTTATTGGCTGCGAAACTTCAGCGAGCCGACCATGCTGCGGCACTATGAAAAGCTGCTGCGGCTCTTTCCGTTTTCGCGGCTCGCCCAGCAAGCTTCCACTTTCAGGGTGCTCGCGGTGGATTACAGCGAACCGATCGTGGTCGAGATTCCTTATCCCCCGCCGGTGCCGATCGATTCTATTTTGGCCGCGGCCAAAGATTTTCAGAACGCGGACTCTTGCTATCGGCTGGAGACATGGTGGGACTTGTGGCATTACTCGAGTGAATGGAAGCTTGAGCCCACTCGTGTCGCGCTGTCGTGTTTTGGTCCCGAATTCGATCAGGGGAACGCCGGCATCCACCCTGGTCAGTTCCCCGCGCAGCAGAATGCGGTCACGGAATTTCCAGGTTCCGCTGAAGGCGCAGCGGCGAATTGCGCGATCGAGATCGAGTTTGGGATAGACGCCAATTTCCTTCCGCAGCCGGAGCTGCCCGATAGCCCGCGCGTGATCCAATCGAACATCAAAAGCTTACTGAAGTTGGTACACGATCTCGATGATGCGCTGCCAGTGGAGACGCGCATGCTTTGGTCCGAGTCTGGAGAGAATTTCTCCGAGAAGCTGCATCAGGCGTTATTGTCCGTGGGTTAGCCGGAGCTCTCGGGATTCTGCGCCATCAGTTGCTGTACCGCGTCGGCCAGCATCTTGGGCATGAAGGGCTTTTGCAGGAAGGCCACCTGCCGTTGTAACGAGGCTGGCAGATTTGCGATGAAGAACGGAGAGCCGCTGCAAACCAGTATGCGAAGCCTGGGCCGGATTTCCAGCATCTTCGTCAACAGGGTGTCCCCGGGCATGTCGGGCATGCCGAGGTCGGCGATCACCAGGCTGTACAGATCGGGAGCGGCCTCAAAGCTGCGCAACGCTTCCAACGATTTCAGGTGGGTCTCCACTTCAAAGCCAAGCCGCTGGAGGTATTTCTCGATGAGTTGCAGTAAAGGCAGTTCATCCTCCACCACCAGAATCTTGGTCGCCGCCACGATTACCGCACCGTCCGATAGGTTTCGCCCAAGCTGAAGGCCACGCCCAGGCTCACGCGGTTGGAGTCTTTCTGCAAAATCGCATTCCCCGTAGTGTAGTGGCGATAATCATAGCGTATATCGAGGTGAGCTGCAGGCGTCAAGTTGTAGAACAGTTCGCCGCCTCCCTGCAGGTTGGTGTACTGGCCGAGAGTCTGTCCAAGCGCCGAGAGCTCGTTGTAGCCCAGGTTTCCGCGCGCCTCCCAGCTCTTGCCGGCGATGTAGGAATACCCAATCGCCGCGGAAGTCTCGCGGGAAGTGAGATAGTAGCCGTTGCCGGGCGTCACGCCCATCGCATAGTCGAAGGTCAGGGTGGACGTCTTGAATCGCCGGGCCAGGCGGGCCTCGGCAACCGGCACATAAGACACGTTGGAGAAGGTCACGGTCGCGAAGGCTTGGCCGGTCAGGGCTGCGATCACCGGGTCCAGCTTCACTTGCGTCAAGCCGAGCGTTTGCACGCGGGCTGCTCCGGCCTGCGTGCTGAAGTCCCAATGACGTGAGAGGTTCGCCGAGTAGCCGAGCGTAGGAATTTGCAGTAGTGAATTTCCGAAGGCACGTTGAAAATCGAAGTAGGTGTTGTTGTAGCTGGCCGAAATCGTCTGCCGGGGCGTTAGCCGGTAAGCCACACTCGCCCGCGCGCTATATCCGTTCAGGCCCGCCAGCAACAGCGATTGCCTGCGGACGATGAACCCGTCGCCGCCGAAACCAAACGACAGCCGATCGGTTCTTAGCCACGTCAGATCTATTCGCGATTCCAGATAGCTGGTGCGGTTGTCGAACAAGCCGTTGGAAGGCAGACCGAGCCGATCCAGGTTTGCGATGGCCAGGTAGGCAAACTCTCCGCTCGCGAGCGTGGTGGTCCCGAGCGTGCTCCTGAGATCCAAAACAAGGTGACGCCGGAGCGCGCGACGGTACGCGATCTGGAGAAATTGGTCGAATCCATTGAACAACGGGGCGTTTTCGTATTGCCGATACACGCCCCGGTACTCGACCGTGAGGTCGGCGAGACGCCAGTGGCGCGAGACGGCCGCCCCGAAGCTGGCCTCAACACCAAAGGCTCCCTGCGGTGCCAGGGGCGTTTCAAAGCTGGGCGCGTTGACGAGCGTTAGGCCGGAATCGTACACCGTGCTGATCTTGGTGAACATGCTGAACTCGAACGGCTTTCGGGTAGAGTCCAGCGGGCCGGTGCTCCGGCTGAGAACAGAAGGCGCTTCGTAAGTGGGTTCCTGCTGATCCCGTGGGCTGGTATCAGGCTGGTCTTGCGCCGGGGCGAAGCCGGCCGTCAGCAAAGCCAGGAGGAAAATCCTCGGTCCCAGCGATGGTTCCTAGTGACTCAAGTCTGACGCCGGGCCTCCTCAGTGTCAAGCCGCTATGATCGACAGGTATGCGATTTCACACCGAATATCTGAAGTTTCAAACAAAACTGCACCGCGAATACGTCAACATCACAGGCGAAGTGAACGCTGCGCTTAAGAAGAGCGGCATTCGCGAAGGGATGATCCTGGTATCAGCCATGCACATTACTGCCGGTGTGTGGGTGAACGATGCGGAAGACGGATTGTTGTCCGACATCGACGAGTGGTTGGAGAAGCTGGCGCCGTATCGCGACAATTATCGCCATCACCGCACGGGCGAAACCAACGGCGATTCGCACCTGAAGAGTCTGCTGGTACATCACCAGGTGATCGTTCCGGTGACGGACGGAAAGCTCGATTTCGGGCCGTGGCAGCAGGTGTATTACGCCGAATTCGACGGGCAGCGCTCCAAACGCGTCATCATTAAAGTAATGGGCGAATGAAGCGGGGGTGAAAGGATCGCCTCGCCGCGGGCATTCCCACCATAGAAGCTTTATACGACAGGAGCTTTATGCGACGTTGCTTTCTTCGGATCACGGCGCCTTTGATGGCCGCCAGCATGTCAACTGCGATGGCGGCCGACATTCCCATCCACGAAGTGGTCCTGTACAAGAGCGGCGTGGGCTATTTCGAGCGCGGCGGGTTGCTGCGCGCGGGAGAATCCGCCCGCCTGGATTTCAAGGCCTCGGACATGAACGATGTTTTGAAGTCGCTTACCATTTCCGAGCAGAATGGCGGCAAGGTCACTGGCCTGCGCTACGACTCGAGCGAGACGCTGGACAAGAAGCTGGCTGAGTTTCCGTTCAAGGTCGATGGTCAGGCATCGCTAGCACTCTTTCTGGATCACATGAGGGGCGCGAAAGTGGAGTTGAAGTATGGAGCCGAAACCGTCGTTGGAACGGTGGTCACCGGACGCGTCGTGCGGTCCGACGACAAGCAACCGGAACGCGAGCAGCTAGTTGCGTTACTCGATTCGGGTGAGCTTCGGACGCTGGATTTGGCGGCGGCCAACTCGATTCGCTTCACTGATCCGAAGCTGCAAGTTCAGCTGCGCGACTATCTCGCGGTTGTGAATCAGTCGCGGTCCACTGACAAGCGCAGCATCTACATCGATTCGTCGGACGCCAAGGAACGCCAGATAGACGCGGGCTATATGATTCCGACGCCAGTCTGGAAATCGAGTTACCGGCTGATCTTCAAGGAAAAGTCGGAGCCCACGCTGGAGGGCTGGGCCATTGTCGATAACACGACCGGCGAAGATTGGACCAACGTGCGTCTGGCTGTCGTCTCGGGACGGCCAGTATCGTTCATCAGCAATTTGTACGAGCCGAAGTACGTGGCTCGGCAGACCGCGGAATTGCCGGAGGATCGCGCGGCCGCGCCGGTGTTGTATGGCGGAGCCGTTGACGAGTTGAAACAGGCTGCCGTTGCGGGACTGTCTCCGCCTCGGCCCGCGGCGAAGTCGCTGGCCAGACTTGGCGGCACGATCGGCGGAGTAGCAGCTGACGCAAATGGGGTTTTTACCTCTGGTGCGAGCGTGAGCGCTGTCGCCTTGAATGTGGCCACGGAGGACCTGGGCGACCTTTTCGAGTATCGCTTTGGTACGCCCGTCACGGTAAAAAAAGACGAGTCCGCTATGTTCCCATTCCTTCAGCAGCAGATCGGTGCGCGCAGACTGCTGATCTATTCCGAAAGTTATGGCGAGCATCCGATGAACGCGGCCGAGCTGACCAATTCCACCGGCAAGACTCTGGACGGCGGCCCCATCACGGTCTTCGATGCCGCCAGCTACGCCGGCGAAGCGCTGGTTAATACCCTGAAAGCTGCGGACAAACGATTGATCAGCTATTCGGTCGACCTGGGCACACGCGTGACGACGCAATTCGATTCCAGCCGCGAAATGATACGCGAGATCCACGTGAATCGGGGTATGTTGACCACGCGCGCGGCGATCGACGAGACTAAGACCTACACCATCCGCAACGTCGATCGGAAGCCGAAAACGCTGATCATTGAGCAGGCGCAGCGGCCCGAATACAAGGTGCTCGGCCAAAAACCATCCGAGACTACCACCAACGCGAATCGCTTCGAGGTGAAGCTTGGCGCCGACGGCACCGAAAAATTTCCGGTAGTTGAAGAACGCGTGTACGACACCACGACGGCCGTTTCCAGTCTCACGCCTGACGTGCTGCTGACCTATGTGCAGAATAAGGCGCTGTCGGATGCGGGTCGCCGGCAATTACAGCAGATCGCGACCGCGAAGCGCCAGATCGCCGACTACGACAACCAGATCCGTCAGCTCGACGCCAATGTGAGCACGATTGTGAGCGATCAGAATCGCGTACGTCAAAACATCCAGAGCCTGAACCAGGTGAGCGGCCAGCAGGATCAAGTGCAAAAATACGCGCGCCAGTTGGCAACCCAGGAAAGCGAGCTAGCTGGACTGCGCGATCAATTGAGCGATCTCAAGAAAAAGAAATCGGCTCAAGAATCCAGCCTGAACTCATTTATTGAGGGCCTGGATTTCTAGTCAACGGGCCTCACGATAGGTGAAAGTAGCCGTCGCGACGCGTCAGCTCCACGGGCAGCCCAAATAGTTCCGTGAGGCGCGTTGTGGTGAGGATCTCGCTCTTGGGGCCATCGGCGAACACGCGGCCCTGGCGCAGCAGGATCACACGGTCGATTTCCGGAAGGATGTCGGGAAGGTGATGCGTCACCATCAAAATACCGGTGCCCGCCTGCGCGAGCTTGCGCAGTAAATCGCGCAGTTCAATCGCCGCCCGAAAGTCCAAGCTGTTGCTGGGTTCATCGAGCAGAAGCGCCAGCGGATCGTGCACCAGGGCCCGTCCAATAAGTAAGCGGTGCGCCTCACCGGAAGACAACTCCGTGATTTCGCGCTCGGCCAAATGTGGGACTTCGAGTACCTGCAGTATCTGCTCCGTCTTTTCGAGCATGGCGGGCGTGACGTGATGATACGGTTGCACGCCAATGCTGCTGAAGAAGCCCGAGAGCACCAGTTCATGCCCCGAAATCTCGCGGGTGCAGCGGCGCATGAGCTCATTCGACACGATGCCCAACAGCGGACGGAGCTCGAAAACGTTCCAGGTCTCGCGCCCCAGGATGGTGAGGGAGGAATCAGGCAGCGCCAACGGGTAAACGTCGCGCGTGATGGTCTTGATCAGCGTGGATTTACCGCAGCCATTCGGTCCTAAAATGGCCACGTGCTCGCCGGCTCCAATGCTGAGTGTGACGTCATGGAGGACGGCTTTTTCGCCGAGCATGACTGAAATATGATTGAACGCCAACAGGGCAGCGGTATGGTTAAGGGTCTTCAATTCGCGATTCACGGTTCGAGAGTATACTAACAAACATGCGAAATAGTGTTTTGGTTCTTCTCGCATTCAGTCCACTCTTGTTTGGGCAATTAGACTCGAATTCAATCACCGTGAGCGCCTCGCGCAACGCCAGCCTGCAGCCAGATCAAGCCGTTTTTTCCGTTAGCGTTCAGTCGGGACTCAGCGCGAGCCTTGACGATGTCGTCGCCGCTTTGCAGGGATCAGGCCTCACGGCCGCGAATTTGTCGGGTGTCAACAGTTTGCAGCTAGCCTTAAATGTTGGCACCATGTCCGGTCTTACGTGGGTGTTCAGCCTGCCCGTGCCTCTGGCGAATACAAAAGCCACCGTCGCGAGCTTAACGACGCTACAGCAAAACATTGCCAAGCTCGCCAATGGATTTACGCTGTCGTTCAGTATCGTCGGAACGCAGGTTTCCCAGCAGCTAGCCCAATCGCAAACCTGTTCCCTAACGGGCTTGGTCGCCGATGCGACTACCCAGGCGCAGAACCTGGCGGCTGCCGGTGGCATGACATTGGGGGCGATCGTCGCGATGTCGAGTTCCACTGCGAATGTCATCTCCAGCGCCCAACCAGGCTTCGTTGCGTTTGTCGGATCTTTTTCAGCAGTGACAAGCACCACCCTCGTTCCGCCTTGCGCTGTTACTGTGAAGTTTAATGCAAGCCGGTTTTAGACCGATGTTGAAGCTGTGGCCTCGATCGTATTGCTCGCGGCGATGCCGTCCTTCGCGCAACTCGAATCGCACACGCTCACAATCTCTGCGACTCGACGGGCGAGCACGGCTGGACTAGCGATAGGGCCGATACTGAGGTTGTTTTACGCACCCTTGATCGAACCTTCTGCTCTGGTAGGGTATGTCGTTCCTGCTTACTTTGGAGTCGGCGGTCTATCAGATTTCTTACTGGCTTCCGCTGCTCCGCCGCCGCTAGACTGCTCCCTGGTTGTCGAATTCCAATTGAACCCTTAGCGCTTCTCCGTGTGCGCCAACATATTGAGCCGGTAACGCGGATACAATGGCATGGCATGGCGAATGAACAAGTGATGGAAGCGTTGGCGATTCGGACCGTGGTGGATAACTGGGTGCTTTGGCGCGACGCGGGTAACTGGGAGCGATTTCGCACGGTCTGGCACGACGATGGCTACATGATGGCCACCTGGTTCCAGGGAACAGCCGATGAGTTCATTCGCGTCAGCAAGGAAGGCTTCGATCGGGGCGTCAACATTCTGCACTTTCAGGGCGCTTTCACAGCGGATATCGAAGGCACGCGGGCCATCTCGCAGACCAAGATGAGCATCAATCAGCGGGCTTTGGTGCACGACGTGACGTGCGACGTTGTATGCACCGGACGCTTCTACGATTTCTTCGAGAAGCGAAACAACCGCTGGGGCGTTGTGCTGCGACAGCCGATTTACGAGAAGGATCGTATGGATCCGGTCGATCCCGGAAAGTTGCTGCCGCTCGATCAGGAGTTGCTGAAGAGGTTCCCGGAAGGCTATCGCCACCTGGCTTATTTGCAAAGCAACATCGG